>ENA-ORXR01003955-ORXR01003955.1-marine-metagenome-genome-assembly--contig:-NODE-3955-length-12812-cov-18.532234_pt1 | contig 12812 bp, 10 predicted proteins | sample MGYA00237866_ERZ511479 | MGnify/ENA metagenome assembly ERZ511479 | reverse complement strand
GTTTCGATAATGCCCGCTTCGTCAAAAAGACGCACGGTCCGGTAAACCGTTGCGAGAGAGATTTTCGGATCTTTCTCACTGGCGCGCGTATAGACTTCTTCGGCGTCGGGATGGTCTGTCGCTTCCGAGAGGACTTGCGCGATAATGCGGCGTTGATCCGTCATGCGCAGGCCGCGCTCGACACATTTTTTTTCGAGAATACTGGTCATACAACTCTAATAGGCGGATGAGCGGCCTACCGCTAGACCTTTTTGGAAAAGGTGATGGCGGCGACGCGGCCAGCCTCGCGGCGGTAATAGGCGGGACGCCGTCCAATGGGTTGAAACCCGGCCCCGCGATAAAGGGCGAGCGCCGCAGCATTGTCTTCGGCAACCTCTAAGAATAGTTCCGATGCATCCTGATAGCGAAGCTGCTCAAGAGTATGATCTATGAGCTGCCGCCCGAACCCTTGACGGCGGGCCGGTTTACGCGTGGCAATGGTCAGGATTTCAGCTTGGTCAGCAGGCGTGGACACAATGATGAAAGCCGCCAACCCGCCCTCATGTTTTATCCCTAAACAAAAATCGCGTTGCGTGTGGGTCGCCATCTCCAGCGCGTCCCAACTTCGCTCGAAACTTTCGGCATGAATCGCTGCCATGTCCCGCGCGTCTTTGGCGGTGAGCGGCCTCACGCTTTTTCCGCGGGAGGCGATTTTCCGCCAGGTAGTTTCGCGTCGGGACCTCGGGAATAAAGCGGCTCTGCAGGATAGTGGGCCGGGTCGAGGTCCATCGCGAGCCAGGCGAGAATGCGCGTGTCGATGTTTATCGACTCGGCCAAATCGAATTGGACCAATTCGTTCAGGCGCTCCATCTCTTGGCGCGGCATCGCGCGCACCTTCCCCATTGGATATCCGTTGCTAAACTGGCCGTAAAAAACTTCTCCGCGCCGGATATCTCGATAGACAGAAATGAACCCTGTACTATCTGCTTGGTGGGTCGCAGCGGTAATAGCCAACGCATCAATCCCCACAATCGGCAGGTTTCGCGGCAATGCAAATCCCTTCGCAAAAGATAGCGCCACACGCAGTCCCGTAAAACTGCCCGGTCCCGTACACACCGCGAGACGGTCAACATCGTCCGGCGTCAGCTCTGCGGCGGCAAAGGCGTCCGCGACCATGCCCGCCAAAACCTCGGCGTGGCCCCGGCCTATATTTTTGGACATATGCGCGCGAACAGTCGCCTCATCGACGAGGGAGACAGAACAATTGGGGCCCGTCGTATCGAGACCTAAGACAATCATGACAAATTAGGCAACAGCCTGTTCAACACCGTTCACTTCAGGAACATAATGTTTCAGCAAATTCTCTATCCCGTGCTTGAGCGTCATGGTTGAGGACGGACAGCCTGCACAGGCCCCGCGCATTTCCAGATAGACCATGCCGTCCGCATCGTCGAAATGTTTGAACACAATATCGCCGCCATCTTGCGCCACGGCGGGACGGACGCGCAGCTCGATCAGCTCTTTAATCTGTTCAACTATTTCCAGCGTTTCGCCTTCATAGACGCGCTCTTCGACATCGCCGGCCTGCAATTGATCCAGCAGGGGCGTGCCGCCCGCGACATAGAAATCCATAATCGCGCCGAGAACCGCTGGTTTTAAATGTTTCCACTGCGCATCTTCGCCGCGCGTGACAGAGATATAATCATTGCCGAAAAAGACGCGGTGCACATCCGGAATCATAAATAGCATTTCAGCCATAGGCGCATCCGCAATGTCGTCGCCGCGGCTATATTCGCGCACACGCCCATCAGGCCCCACGACATCTTTGCCAGGCAGGAATTTCAATGTGGCCGGGTTCGGCGTATCTTCGGTTTGTATAAACATAGACGCTATGTGGGACAGGACGCGCATATGCGCAAGTCGCATTGACGCTTTGGGTGAAATCCGTGCAGAGTGCCGTCATCATGACTATGCGCTTTTCAGTTTTCGCATCCCTGTTTTTCGGCACAACCCTGAGCGTTTGTCTGGGCGCCTGTGCCGGGCTGGACACGCATCTTCCCGATATTTCCGCGCCGGACCTCGCGGCGGAAACGCAGTTTCAAGAAACAGAAGCCTTGCGCCAAATCGAATTGGATGCCGGCGTATTGCTAAATGCCGGATGGCCGGTCATGACGGCCAATTCGGGGTTATGCCCGAAAGTGCGCGCAGCGATGGGAGTCAAAACCCATAGCCTTAAATCTTATCCAAAACGGCTGCGATCAGCAGCGGGACGGGTCTTGGGCGCAGATGAAGCCTCCCGCATTTTTCACATTGCCGATGGCAGCCCTGCCGCTATCGCGGGCTTTGAACGCGGCGATATAATTTTAAACGATGCGGGCGAGCCCGCGAAATTAGACGGCGATAGCTGGGATAAAGTGCTCGCGGATAACCGTGTTCAGGTTCGGCGCGGGGGTGAGAACATCACCCTAACTGTTGAGCCGACCTCAGCCTGCGATTATAATTTGCGCCTCAGCAGTAGCTCTGCCGTGAATGCCTTTGCCGACGGACGGAATATTACGGTGACATCCGGCATGATGGAGTTCGCGAAAAATGACGACGAGTTGGCACTCATTATTGGGCACGAGTTAGCGCATAATACGATGGGTCACATCCGCAAATCTATTGGCAATTTTATTATCAGCCTTGGCGGGACACGCTATACGCGCCCGTTTGAGAGCGAGGCCGATTATGTCGGCCTTTATTATATGGTGCGCGCCGGATACTCGCCGAAGGGCGTTGAAGGTTTTTGGCAGAGGCTGGCCAAGACCTCACCCAAAGGCATTAACCGCGCCAAAACACATCCGACATTTCCTGACCGTTACCTGCGCATCCGCGCCGCACGAGAGGAAATTTTGGCTAAGCAAAAGGTTGGGGAATCCCTCCTACCAAATTTCATTTCGGGAGGCGCACCATCCGGAACTTGATCCGAAGCCTAGCCTCCGCTTCTGTTTGGGCCGCTGTTTTGGCGGCGGGGTGTGCTGAGAGCGCTGCCGCGCCCGAACCGCAAACCGCACCGGTGTCCGCGCATGCTCCTGCTATTGAGCAGCGCCCGCCAAATACGACATTCGAAGATGTGCTCGCGGAATATCAGGCATTAAACCAAAGGCTCGTTCGCGTCGCTGCGCCGCTGCGTTTGGCAAATGCCGAGCTCTGTCCCGTCACGCAGCGCGACCCGGGCTTCACGGTCCACCGCTTGGAGGATTATCCAAGACCCGTTAGGCCCATGGCGGAAACCCTTTTAGGCGTAAAACCCGGCGGTATTTATGTCCGCGCCGTGCGGCCCGGAACGTCTGCCAACGAAGCCCGTATTGAGCCTGGTGATCAAATTTTGGCGGTGAATGAAAACGCCATTAGTGCTGACCGGCTCATGCAAACCTATAACCGCGCGGTGCTGCGAAACGGCTTTGACAGCGTGCTCTCCAAAGTCACAATCCGAACGGCAGGCGGACAGGAGTTTCTGGCGCGCATTCGCCCTGACACAGCCTGTAATATCCCGGCTAAGGTTGTATTTTCAGAAGACATAAATGGACACACGGATGGGCAAGATGTTCTGATCACCTCCGCCCTTATGCGCTCTGTCCCTGATGATACAAATCTCGCCCTCGTGATTGCGCATGAAATGGCGCATGTGATTGCGGGGCATGCAGGAAAGCTGCCGACACAAGAGATGGAGCTTGAGGCTGACCGCATGGCCCTCGTCCTCATGGCGCGTACAGGATATGATGTTGACGCCGCGGTTCACTATTGGGAGACCGCAGACCATCCGCATGAAGGCGGCAGCGTAGCCCAAAGCTCTCACCCGTCAACGCGGGCAAGATATGAGAATTTTCAGAGCGAGTTAGAGCGGATAAGAAAGTTTACTTCTTTTGAAACTCTGGATTTTGATTAAATCAGCGCTCCGCAATATCTTGCGCGAGGCTATCCAGCGCTTTTTGAACGGCTTTCAAATTGCTGTCGGTTCCGCCGGTCATGCCTTCGGCCGCCGCGATGCAGAGCTGCTCTTCATCCTCACACCAGATCTTAAGAATGCGAACTCTCTCAGCCTTGGACAAGCTCGCATCCTGAGCTAAAGCAGATGGGCTTTCATAATCAGCATATTCGGTTGCAACAGAATTTGACATAGGTTTCTCCTTTTGAACTAAACGGAAAAGCAGAGAAATTGTTCCTAAATGGTGGCGGACAGGAGGCTAATGCCCGGAATGGCCGCCATGGTCGTCATCACCCTTGGGCGTATCGCCGCGCATTACAACGGGCGCAACGACGGTGAGATCATCCGCCGTTTCAAAATCAAGCGTTAACACGGCTTCGTCGCCCAACGCTGCCGTTGTCTCAAACAACATGACATGAAAGCCGCCGGGTCTTAACGCAACGGGCGCGTCATGGGGCAGATCTACCCAGTCAACACGGCGCATTTTCATCACGCCGTCATCATTTATATGGGTGTGCAATTCGATGCGGCCGCTAACCGGAGAGGTGATCGCGAGCAAGCGGTCTTTATCTCCGTAATTGACAAGCTCCATAAAGGCGACGCCTGTAGTTTGACCGGGGAGCGGTGGGTTAATGCGGGCATTGGATATTTCAATACCATCGCTTGGGTGGGTATGGCCACCTTCGCAGCCGGCCAGAGTGAGCGCCGCGAGGGCTACAAAAATACGGCGCATCCTACGCTCCTCTAAATCCAATAATTTTTCGCACATCTCCGACAATCGGATCTGCAATCGCCGCAGCATCGTCACCCGCCTTTGACAAGATCGCGTCAATTTCATCCGGCGCGGCGAGATAGCGGTTCATCAATTCTGTGACAGGGCGCAATGTTTCAACCGCAACGTCGGCCAGAGCGTTTTTAAACGGGCCAAACTGACCACCTCCATGTTCATTCATAATGTCCGCTTCGGAGCGTTCAGAAAGAGCTGCATAAATTCCGATAAGGTTGGCAATATCAGGACGGCCTTCCAGCTCTTTCGCAGTAGCCGGAACAGAGCCCCCATCCGTTTTGGCCTTCCGAATTTTTTTCGAAATTTGTTCCGGCGTGTCGGTCAGGTTAATCCGCGACGCATCAGACGGATCGGACTTCGACATTTTTTTGCTACCGTCACGCAAGGACATAACCTTAGCCCCCGGCCCGTCAATTAACGGCTCAGGAATCGGGAAAAAATTCGGCACTTTGAAATCATGATTAAACTTCGCCGCAATGTCACGCGAGAGTTCCAAATGCTGTTTCTGATCTTCGCCGACAGGGACATGCGTGCCTTTAAAGGCGAGAATATCTGCGGCTTGCAAGACGGGATAGGTATAGAGCCCGACACTGGCGCGCTCCGCGTTTTTCCCGGCCTTATCCTTAAACTGCGTCATGCGGTTGAGCCATCCCGTGCGCGCAACGCAGTTAAAATACCAGGCGAGCTCAGTGTGCGCGCGGACAGAAGATTGCGCATAGACAATCGCCTTGCTCGGATCGACGCCCGCCGCTAAATAGGCCGCTGCGATCTCTCGAGTTTGATCGGCGAGTTTGGCCGGGTCTTGCGGCACGGTAATCGCGTGCAAATCGACGATACAAAACACGCAGTCTTTTTCATGCTGCAATTTCGCAAATTTCTTGAGCGCACCGAGATAGTTTCCGAGGTGAAGCGAGCCGGACGGCTGCACACCCGAAAAGACACGGTCGGGACCAGAATAACTATCAGACATGACTTACGCCTTTGGGGCAGATTTAGAAAACGCCCTGCCTATATCGGCGAGGTCGTAGGCCCGCAAGAGGGTAGCGGCGACCCCATACAGAATTGCCCCTGCGCCGGAGACGAGTATTAGCCAGATAAAGTCTATCAAAATATTGGAAGCGCTTAGATCGGGAATGAAAGCGCGCCCCCACCATAGACCGGCGCCCATTACCGCGCTGGCAACCGCGATGCGCGGCAGGTGTTTTCTCAGCGGCGCGTCGGGCGCGAGGTCACCCAACTTTAACAGGAGAAAGGCTAAGCCAATAACATTCACCCAAGCTGCAACGGACGTAGCCAGAGCGAGGCCATGAAACCCAATTACATTAAACAGGGTATATCCAAGCGACAGGTTAATGGCCGCTGAGATGCCCGCCCAGATCATGGGTGTTCGGGTGTTTTCCCGCGCAAAAAAAGCAGGCGTCAAGACTTTGAGTAAAACAAACCCCGGAAGGCCCAAGGCAAACCATTTCAGCGCTTTGGCAACTTGTAGGGTTGTTTCTCCGGTGAAGGCTCCGCGCTCATATAGACCGGAAATCAGAAAATCCGGAATGACATAAAGCGCGACTGCGGCAGGCAAAGTTAGAAACATCGAAATTTCGATTCCGCGGTTCAGCGTTGTCTTCGCGTCGCTTTCGCGTCCCGCCCGAATAGACCGAGACAGAGTTGGCAGCAAAGCCACGCCCATCGCAATTCCGATCATCCCCAACGGTAATTGATAGAGGCGATCCGCATAGGTGAGCCAACTCGCCGCACTGGCTTGCGTCGTCGCAATCGCGTGACTGACAAGCAAATTTATCTGCAAAATGCCCGCACTAATAATACCCGGAATACCGAGCGTGACGAGACGGCGCACACCGGGCGTAAAGCGCGGGCGGCGAAATCCGAATTTCACGCCCGCTTTGCGGCACCCCCAAATGACCAGCGCCATTTGCACCGCACCCGATAAGGTAATCGCGCCGGACAACGCTAAACCAATATTGCGTTGTGACCATTCCAAGCCGCCTGACAGGATCAACGTTCCGATCATGAAAATATTCAGAACAATCGGTACGCCCGCCGCCAGGGCGAAATGGTTTCGCGTGTTCAGCACGCCTGAAAATAAAGCTGTCATCGACATGAACAGCAAATAAGGCATGGTCAGCCAAGCATAGAGCACCGCCAAATCATACGGCGTGATGCCGTCAGCCACCGTGTTTTTATCAAGTCCAAAACCGATAATATTCAGTGACCACGGCATGGTCAGCTCAAACACAATGACCAAGACTGCGACAACGGCGAATAGCCATGCAGCCGATTCAGAGGCGAAGCCATCTGCAGCAGCCTCGCCGTCTTGTTCTATGCGCTTGGCGTAAAGCGGGACAAAGGCGGCGTTAAAGGCCCCTTCCGCAAACATACGACGGAACACATTTGGGAGCTTGAACGCTGTAAAAAAAGCGTCCGATACAATGCCCGCGCCCAAAAATCGCGCAATCAAAATATCCCGGACAAGTCCCAGCAAGCGCGAGACCAATGTCAAAGACCCGATAATCGCCGTGGAGCGCAAGAGACGCATTAGGCCGCCTTGGACTTTACATCGGGGTCCCGCAGAATATCCAACAGACCCGCACGTAAATATTTCTTCGTTTTATCATCCAAATCTGTGCAATGGATATAAAAGACGTCAACGGCCATTGCGCCAACAACCTCAATATGCGCAGTCGAAATATCAAATCCGGCGGCGGTCAAAAAAGCAGAAAGTTCATACAGCAACCCAGCTCGGTCACGACCTTGCACTTCGATAATACAGGTGTCAGCTCGTTCTGTTTTGGGAAATCGAACCCGCGGGCGGACCGGGATTGCGCCTGCGCGCCGTGATTTTCGTGATTTTGGCACAACAAGTTTGGATGTTTGTCCTCGCGCTGCATGACGCGCCGTTGCGCGCAAGGCTTCTAATAAATGCGGAGACTTGGCGCCAAAGGCTTCCCCGTCAGGACCTAACAGATAAAATACATCCATGACCAATCCGTCTTCGCCTGTATTCAGCCGCGCGCCCGTGATGGAAGCGCCGCTGGCCGTAATTGCGAGTGATAAGTCCCGGAACAAGCCCGTGCGATTACGGGTAACCACCCAGAGCTCCGTGACATTCCTGCGTGGATTGACGTATGTTTTCGTGGCCGTATCCGTCTTCGGATCATGGCCGGATTTAAGCAGCGTTTCAAAAAACTGCGCGTGCATGGCCATTTTTGCCATCGAAAACCCAAGTAAATATCCATCCGGAAGCGCCTTGGTTATCGGCGCTATTATTTCGATTTTATCTTGGGACAAACGCTCCAATAGCTGCTCTTTTCGTGAAGCAATTTTCGAGGACGGCGCGAGGTCTGTATGGCCCTCCAAATATTGTTCAGTCGCTATGTAAAGACTGCGCAAGAGCGACGCCTTCCAATCGTTCCAGATACCGGGACCAACAGCGCGAATATCAGACACAGTGAGCACCAGAAGCAAATCGAGCCTTCGTTTTGACCCCATGAGTTTTGCGAAGTTTTCAATTGTTTCCGGGTCGGAAATATCGCGGCGCTGGGCAGTCTCGCTCATATCCAAATGACGCCGGACAAGCCACGCCACATCATCTGTAATATCTTGCGGGATGCCCAAGCGGCGGCAGGCCTTATGGGCTAATTGCGCGCCCTCAATACATTGGTCGCCCTTCCCCTTCCCCGTGTCGTGAAGCAAGCAAGCCAGCATCATCGTCAAACGTTGGGTCTTGTTGAATTCCGCAGCGATTTTTGTCGCCATCGGAATGTCTTCCTCCAATCGGCCCTTCGCCAAATTGTCGTAATTATCAATCAAGCGCAGCGTATGTTCATCGACTGTATAGGCATGATGCATATTGAATTGGGTGCGCGCGACAATCCCGCCAAATTCCGACAGGTAACGTCCCAGGACCCCAGCCTCATTCATCGTCTTTAATGTGGCGTAAGGGGCCTTGGCATTCAGAAGCGTCTTCTGAAAAATTTCGGAATGTTCCGGATCGCGGCGAAAGTCTTGGTCAATCAAATTACGCCGAAAATCTATTGCAGAAAACGCATCAGGATGAATGTCGATATTCCGACGGCCGGCTGTCTCAAAGAGCTGCAAAATTTGAGAGGGCTTTTCCCGGATGGTCATGGGGTCAGAAAAATTCAATCGCCCGTGATCAATAATAAAATCCGTGTTTTTCAAATTTCTCCGCGACCCCGGCAGCAAAGCATCGAGGCTTTTGGGGAGGCGAATGGATTTTTCTGCTTCCAACTTAGCGCACGCAATCCGCGTTAGTGCGCCCACTTCGCGCGCATTGGTGAAATATTCCCGCATGAAGCGCTCAACCGCGACTTCTACTTCTTTCACAGCATGGCCCATTTTTGGCGCAAGACGGACCTGCATGTCAAAGCTAAGCTGTTCGGTCGGCCGCCCCGCTGCCCAATGCAGATGATGGCGTGTCCTCCATAGAAAATCCGCCGCGCGGCGAAAGCGCACCGCTGCGCGTGCATCAAACAGACCCATTCTTGTGTAATCCATCGCGCGTTGGGGATCGGATATTTTTCCGTCTCGGTCTACGAACCGCGTAATCCAATAGAGAACATGGAGATCGCGAAGCCCGCCTTTTCCCTCTTTGATATTGGGTTCAATCACGTAGCGGGAATTGCCTTCCTGTGCATGACGATTGTCGCGCTCTGCCAGTTTCTCCGAAATATAAGCGCGGCCCTTGCCGCGTGTGATGGTTTTCCGAAATTGCCGGTAGAGCGTTTCAGACAAATCCTCGTCACCTGATAAATGCCGCACATCCAAAAGGCTTGTCAAAATCGTCTGATCCTCTTTGGCGAGTTTCAAACACTGATCGACGGTCCGCGAGGCATGCCCGACTTTTAGGCCGAGGTCCCATAACATGTAGAGAACATATTCAGTGAGCGCTTTCGTATAATCCGAGACGGTCTTTTCCGTTGTCAAAAACAAGAGATCGAGATCGGATTCCGGCGCCATTTCCCCGCGCCCATAACCCCCAACCGCACAGAGCGCGATCCGCTCAACGTCCTCCGGGTTTTCAGGTGCTACGATATGATGGGTCGTGAAAATCCAAAGTGCCTTGACAATATCATCATGCACCGCCGCAATGACCCGGGCTGTTTCCAGACCATCCAAACGTCCTCGCTCAAATCTTTCTCTGGCGAAATCTTTTGATGTGGCTAAGTGAGATTTGAGATGGCTGAGAGCCTGCGCGCGTAGCTTTGACCCGCCCTTTTTTCCAAGCGCGTCCAATTCAGCCGAGAGTTTATCCAAAGAGAACCCGGTAGTCGGTGCGGTTTGTCTATCAGGTATTTTCTTCTTTTTCGGTTTTTGTGGAGCGCGGGCCATGTCTATCCTGTTTTATCCCTCGTCTTGTCTTGGGCTTTGCCGTGAAACTCATAGAGCAAATCAAGGGCCTGGCGAGGCGAAAGACTGTCAACGTCAAGGCGGGCTAATGCTAAATCTAAGGCACTGGGTTCGACCGGCGCAGCAACGGCGGCCGTAAAGAGCGGCAAGCCAGCAGGCGCAGACGCCGAATTTACTGAATCCGACTCCAGCCGCTCCAGCACTGCGCGGGCGCGGTCAACGGCGGCGATGGGCAGGCCCGCCAGTTTCGCGACTTGCACACCGTAAGACCGATCCGCCGCGCCGGGTTTAACGTCATGTAAAAACACCAAATCCCCGTCCCATTCCTTGGCGCGAAGCGATGCATTCGCTGCGCCGTCCAATCCGTCGATAAGCTCCGTCAGCTCGTGGTAATGGGTGGCAAAGAGCGCACGGGATTTATTCACGGTCAATAAATGCTCGACACTGGCCCAGGCAATTGAGAGCCCGTCAAAGGTCGATGTTCCGCGTCCAATCTCGTCCAAGATGACAAAGCTGCGTTCCGTCGCTTGATTAAGAATAGCAGCGGTCTCGATCATTTCCGTCATAAAGGTCGAGCGGCCTTTGGAGAGATCATCCGACGCCCCGACCCGCGAGAAAAGTTGATCGGCCACGCCAATTTCGGCGCTGTCTGCGGGCACATATCCGCCCGATTGCGCGAGAATAAACATCAAAGCGTTTTGGCGGAGATAGGTCGACTTACCTGCCATATTCGGACCCGTAATGAGGGTTAGGCGAGGCGCTGCCTTATCCATAGATGATAAGGCGCAATCATTGGACGTGAATGCAGGCGCGCCCGATTTTTTCAAAGCGTCTTCGACAACGGGATGTCGCCCGCCTTTGATATTAAATTCAGGGCCGTCTGAAATGACGGGACGCACGGCCTTATTCTCTTGTGCCCAGACAGCCCATGCGGCCTGAACATCGAGCCGTGCGAGGCAGGCCGCCATATCCCGTATCGCGTCGACGTGCGAAATAACGCGCTCAACAAAACTGTTGAAAACGTCAATCTCGAGGGCTGTTACCCGTTCCGCAGCACTTGCGATTTTACTGTCAAGTTCGGCGAGCTCCACCGTCGTAAACCGCACGCCGGAGACCAGAGTTTGTTTGTGAATAAAGGGACTCTCGGGGCCCTTATTTAACATGGTGTCAGCATGTTTGGGCGTGACTTCCACGAAATAGCCGAGGACATTATTATGTTTAATTTTGAGTGTGGGGACACCGGACAGCTTCGCATAATCCGCTTGCAGTCCAGCGATAAGGCGGCGCGAGTCATCCCGCAGAGTCTTCAGCGTATCAATTTCCGGCGACCATCCCATGGCAATAAATCCGCCGTCACGGGCGAGCATCGGGACATCGGATTGCAGCGCCTTGCTCAGATCGCGAACCAAGACGGCGATCTCAGGTTTGTTTGACAAGCTGATCCCGCTCAGCGCCGTCTCCGTCGCCAGGGGTGGTTTGATATCTGGCTTGGCTGCAAAACCCGCAACAATCGTTTCGCAAAGTTTCAGTGTGTTGGCCAAGGCTTGCAAATCGCGCGGTCCGCCCCGGCCCAAAGCGAGGCGTGAGGCGGCGCGCGCCATATCGCCTGCGCCGCGCAAATGCCCCCGCAAGGCTTGGCGCAAATTTTCTTCGGCCATAAAAAAGGCGACGCCGTCGAGCCGCGCATTGATGTCTTCCACATCGAGGAGCGGTCGGTTCAGGCGAGCGGACAGCTCGCGCGCGCCCGGGCCTGTGACGGTGCGGTCAATCACAGCCAAAAGAGATCCGGCCCGCGCGCCTTTTTGTGTGCGGTCAATCTCAAGGCTGGCCCGCGTTGCCGGATCAATCGCGAGAAACCCGCTGGTTTTAGACGCTTTGGGCGCGGAAAGTTGAACGGGCGCGCCCGCTTGGGTGAGTGTCAGGTAATCAAGCAACGCTCCGGCGGCGGCGATTTCGGCCTTGGAAAAATCACCGAGGCCTTCCAAATCGCCCACCTTAAATCGTTCGGACAAACGCCGCTCACCAGCGCGGATATCAAACTTCGTTTCCGGTTGCGGCGTGAGCGCAATCCCGTCCAGCGACAGGGACGCCATCGCGTCGGCATCGCGGTAAAATCCTTCGGGCAACACCAGTTCTCTCGGGCTGAGGGCGGCAAGCTGAGCAGGAAGGTCCTTGGCGCTGGAGGCCGAGGTTTTAAATGTACCGTCCGAGACATCCGCCCAGGCCAAACCGTGGTCGCCTGCGGGGGTGCGTGCAATGGCGAGAATGAGGTTAGAGCCGCGCGCATCCAGTAAGGAGTCCTCCGTCAGCGTTCCGGGCGTGACGAGGCGGACGACTTCGCGGCGAACAACGGATTTCGAGCCGCGCTTTTTCGCCTCGGCCGGGTCTTCCGTCTGCTCGCAAACCGCAACGCGAAATCCTTTTTTGATAAGGCGCTGCAAATAGACTTCGGAGGAATGGACAGGGACGCCGCACATGGGTATCGGCTCGCCAAGATGTTTGCCGCGTTTGGTTAGCGCTATATCTAAAGCGGCAGCGGCCCGAACGGCATCGTCAAAAAACAACTCGTAAAAATCACCCATGCGGTAGAACAGAACGGCCTCCGGTCCGACACCTTCCTTAATCGCCAAAAACTGCGCCATCATGGGCGTGAGTTTATGGGCTTTTTCGGGTTTGTCGGAGGGAGCGTTCATT
>ENA-ORXR01003954-ORXR01003954.1-marine-metagenome-genome-assembly--contig:-NODE-3954-length-12818-cov-12.969076_pt1 | contig 12818 bp, 1 predicted proteins | sample MGYA00237866_ERZ511479 | MGnify/ENA metagenome assembly ERZ511479 | reverse complement strand
TTACGAAGAACTTGATTCTTTGCTAACCCTTAATTTTGAAATAATTGAAATCTAAATTTAATTAGCCGTTAAGTATATATATGTTAATTTTCGTATCAATTTGTTTCAATCCTTGTTATGTTGGAAGTAAAATAGAAAGAAAAGGCTTTAATTAGTGGCTTATTGCATTTACTACGTTTCAATCCTTGTTATGTTGGAAGTAAAATAGAAAGCTGCGATTATTTTTGGAGTTAGTACGAGTACAATTAGTTTCAATCCTTGTTATGTTGGAAGTAAAATAGAAAGACGATACCGAAAGGATGGTATTGATTTAATTACAAAGTTTCAATCCTTGTTATGTTGGAAGTAAAATAGAAAGTCAGTATGATGCTGAACAAGCAAGTGAGATACTCACGTTTCAATCCTTGTTATGTTGGAAGTAAAATAGAAAGTTGTCTACCACTACCCCAAGAAACAATACATGGCTTTGTTTCAATCCTTGTTATGTTGGAAGTAAAATAGAAAGCTTATTCACTACCGTCACACCGATTGTCATTGTTTGTTTCAATCCTTGTTATGTTGGAAGTAAAATAGAAAGCTTTGTAAAAATAATCTTGCCACTCTTCGTCGTGAGTTTCAATCCTTGTTATGTTGGAAGTAAAATAGAAAGTTATTACTACCAATGAATTCTGGCTTATAGAGGAATGTTTCAATCCTTGTTATGTTGGAAGTAAAATAGAAAGCTCATTATTAATCTATTATTATTATGAAATACTATAGTTTCAATCCTTGTTATGTTGGAAGTAAAATAGAAAGCCTAATAACAGGATTAGATTATGTAGAAGATTTACGGTTTCAATCCTTGTTATGTTGGAAGTAAAATAGAAAGTGGTTCTTTAGCGTCGGGACAAACTATCGACTCCCAGTTTCAATCCTTGTTATGTTGGAAGTAAAATAGAAAGCAGGAGTTGATGCAGGAGTTACATTAAGTGATGGAGGTTTCAATCCTTGTTATGTTGGAAGTAAAATAGAAAGGGGCTTTTCTTCACCTTCATCAACCACTCCAGGAACGTTTCAATCCTTGTTATGTTGGAAGTAAAATAGAAAGATTTAAATCCCGAACAAAAGCTTCGGTAATCATATCGTTTCAATCCTTGTTATGTTGGAAGTAAAATAGAAAGTAAAAAACTTAATAGTACCTTTTTATAATGGAACTTGTTTCAATCCTTGTTATGTTGGAAGTAAAATAGAAAGCTCTACAAGGGCATCCACAAAGTTCTGAAAAACGACGTTTCAATCCTTGTTATGTTGGAAGTAAAATAGAAAGTTACAACGATTTATGTATATCACGTAATTTGCTGTTGTTTCAATCCTTGTTATGTTGGAAGTAAAATAGAAAGAACAATGCAGGACAATCACTTTCGGCTTTAATTTGAGTTTCAATCCTTGTTATGTTGGAAGTAAAATAGAAAGAAAACTCCACGAAATCTATGCTCCACAAAGCACAAAGTTTCAATCCTTGTTATGTTGGAAGTAAAATAGAAAGAAAGACCCATGGGCGAATCCCGCTAATCAGGTGAAGTTTCAATCCTTGTTATGTTGGAAGTAAAATAGAAAGGTAGAAAGTCAAGGCTTGTTTCATTTCCTGTTAGGGTTTCAATCCTTGTTATGTTGGAAGTAAAATAGAAAGAACAAACCTTTAATTGAAATGGAGCTAAGAGGGCGGTTTCAATCCTTGTTATGTTGGAAGTAAAATAGAAAGATATAACAGAATAATTATTATTAGTATCAAATATTGTGTTTCAATCCTTGTTATGTTGGAAGTAAAATAGAAAGCTAAGACAATGCCTTTGAGCAAGTCACAATGACAATGTTTCAATCCTTGTTATGTTGGAAGTAAAATAGAAAGATGAAGCTGGTCACAAATCGTGACCAGCAAGAAAATGTTTCAATCCTTGTTATGTTGGAAGTAAAATAGAAAGTTGTGTTAAGTTGTCTGGGTCTGTTCCAACAGATATGTTTCAATCCTTGTTATGTTGGAAGTAAAATAGAAAGTTTACAATAACTTATTGGCAGGAAACTCATCAGGCTGTTTCAATCCTTGTTATGTTGGAAGTAAAATAGAAAGGCAATTACCTTTTATGGTGGCGGTTACTTACTCCAAGTTTCAATCCTTGTTATGTTGGAAGTAAAATAGAAAGTATTAAAGGTCGCATCAAATTCGTTCCATTTTTCGGTTTCAATCCTTGTTATGTTGGAAGTAAAATAGAAAGATAGACCTTATAGCAAACGTTTCACAAAAACAGATGTTTCAATCCTTGTTATGTTGGAAGTAAAATAGAAAGCCCTCAAAAATGCCGTCTTTGCAAGGTAGGAAGGAAGTTTCAATCCTTGTTATGTTGGAAGTAAAATAGAAAGGAGACAGTAGCAAAGAAATCAAAGAAATGTCTTCGGTTTCAATCCTTGTTATGTTGGAAGTAAAATAGAAAGTAAAGTTACACAGACCAACGCCAAGTTTTGAGAACAGTTTCAATCCTTGTTATGTTGGAAGTAAAATAGAGAGCTTTCTGCTATTTTCTTATCTATTTTATTCTTCATAGTTTCAATCCTTGTTATGTTGGAAGTAAAATAGAAAGTACTACAGAGATTACTACAGAGATAACTTCAAAAAAGTTTCAATCCTTGTTATGTTGGAAGTAAAATAGAAAGGTTGGTAGCTAAAAAAGCCAACACCTAAGAAGTCTTGTTTCAATCCTTGTTATGTTGGAAGTAAAATAGAAAGGTACGAAAAAGCCGTTGGTGCGGTAGCAGCAGAAAGTTTCAATCCTTGTTATGTTGGAAGTAAAATAGAAAGACTTTTTCGGTACATCGACTCTGGTGGCGTGGAGAAGTTTCAATCCTTGTTATGTTGGAAGTAAAATAGAAAGGGCTACTTTGTCGAGGGTTTTTGGACAACAATCGTCGTTTCAATCCTTGTTATGTTGGAAGTAAAATAGAAAGTCTTGTGTATAGGCAGTATTAGCTGACGTAATTTTGTTTCAATCCTTGTTATGTTGGAAGTAAAATAGAAAGTCTAAAACCTTTATTGTATAGATACCTGTGTTTTTGTGTTTCAATCCTTGTTATGTTGGAAGTAAAATAGAAAGACTATGAAAGATTCTACCATTTTCCTCTTTTGCTTGTTTCAATCCTTGTTATGTTGGAAGTAAAATAGAAAGGTCTTTTCATTAATTTTTTCGATAGCAATTTCAACAGTTTCAATCCTTGTTATGTTGGAAGTAAAATAGAAAGATTAGTAATGAAAAAGAAAAGGGAAAAGGTTATCATGTTTCAATCCTTGTTATGTTGGAAGTAAAATAGAAAGGGCTTTGAAACCAAAGAAGAATACTTTGTTAATCGACGTTTCAATCCTTGTTATGTTGGAAGTAAAATAGAAAGATGACACAGGCACTGTAATAGATAGCGTTTTAGACAGTTTCAATCCTTGTTATGTTGGAAGTAAAATAGAAAGTATGGTGGGATTTGTTGGGGAACAACACAATTTTCGAGTTTCAATCCTTGTTATGTTGGAAGTAAAATAGAAAGATTTGTCAAGTTCTCTCACTTCTTCTTTTGAAAAATGTTTCAATCCTTGTTATGTTGGAAGTAAAATAGAAAGCTCTAAGTATTTCAACCTCTACTTGTTCTATTGGCAGTTTCAATCCTTGTTATGTTGGAAGTAAAATAGAAAGTTGCAGGTATATGAGATAATTTAAATAAGTCATCTCGTTTCAATCCTTGTTATGTTGGAAGTAAAATAGAAAGATAGACTTTTTTCTTTACAACTTCCTTGGTAGCGTTGTTTCAATCCTTGTTATGTTGGAAGTAAAATAGAAAGCAACAGCTATAATCGCTGTATTTTGGTTGTTAATTGGTTTCAATCCTTGTTATGTTGGAAGTAAAATAGAAAGGCAACAATGATGGACTTAAAGAAGAAATCGCATCTTGTTTCAATCCTTGTTATGTTGGAAGTAAAATAGAAAGAATCAATGCCTGCCTCTATCGTAAATATAAATCTGTTTCAATCCTTGTTATGTTGGAAGTAAAATAGAAAGTGAGATTTATAATGGCGTTGGTGTTCTTAAAAATTTGTTTCAATCCTTGTTATGTTGGAAGTAAAATAGAAAGGGGGTCTATTGATGATATTGTCTATAGTTGTAAGAAGTTTCAATCCTTGTTATGTTGGAAGTAAAATAGAAAGATTCTGTTTCATCAGCCACTGTTACAACAATTCCTGGTTTCAATCCTTGTTATGTTGGAAGTAAAATAGAAAGTTTCCCCTCTAAAGGATGCTAATAATTGCATTAATGGTTTCAATCCTTGTTATGTTGGAAGTAAAATAGAAAGGTAGACGTTAGTAAAAGCTATCAGGTCTTTTGTCTAGTTTCAATCCTTGTTATGTTGGAAGTAAAATAGAAAGTTTTTACAATCAGAAGCAATTAAGTAACCTAAAACAGTTTCAATCCTTGTTATGTTGGAAGTAAAATAGAAAGAGATGCGAAAAACAAAAGAAGAAGGCTGTAAAATGAGTTTCAATCCTTGTTATGTTGGAAGTAAAATAGAAAGTAAATGCTCAAATAAAGAAACTTGGCAATGCTTCAAGTTTCAATCCTTGTTATGTTGGAAGTAAAATAGAAAGAAATAATAATTACCACATCTTGTGTGTATTGAGGTGGTTTCAATCCTTGTTATGTTGGAAGTAAAATAGAAAGTAGTCGGCGGTAACGAGGAAAGGATGAAAACCCTCTGTTTCAATCCTTGTTATGTTGGAAGTAAAATAGAAAGTGGGATGATGATGAAATTTGCAAATTTCATCATCTGTTTCAATCCTTGTTATGCTGGAAGTAAAATAGAAAGCTTCGGAATTTTCAGCACTGAAAGCAAATCTTTTATGTTTCAATCCTTGTTATGCTGGAAGTAAAATAGAAAGTATTTTCTTCGTCATAGTACAATCTCCCTTTTTAATGTTTCAATCCTTGTTATGCTGGAAGTAAAATAGAAAGTTGTAATCCATTAATTCATAGTAGACTTCATCTTTATGTTTCAATCCTTGTTATGCTGGAAGTAAAATAGAAAGTTAAAACATCCAAAATCTTTTGACCATCAGATTCTTGTTTCAATCCTTGTTATGCTGGAAGTAAAATAGAAAGAACACCCACAACACCGATTACAATGGCGGTTAGCTGTTTCAATCCTTGTTATGCTGGAAGTAAAATAGAAAGTACAAACAGGTAGTTGAAGCTTGTAATCAAATGCCGTTTCAATCCTTGTTATGCTGGAAGTAAAATAGAAAGCCCAACAAGAAGAACGTTCCTCATTGCGATGATGGCGTTTCAATCCTTGTTATGCTGGAAGTAAAATAGAAAGCATTGCCTCGACTTCCAAAAGAATTTTCTTGACTATGTTTCAATCCTTGTTATGCTGGAAGTAAAATAGAAAGTTGTTTAGCTCTTTGCCAAATCTTGCTTTTGAATTAGTTTCAATCCTTGTTATGCTGGAAGTAAAATAGAAAGTGTTTTTTGATGCAATATTCGGAAGAGCTGTATATGCGTTTCAATCCTTGTTATGCTGGAAGTAAAATAGAAAGGTTTGCTTCTAATAATTTACTTTTGCTGTTCACCAAGTTTCAATCCTTGTTATGCTGGAAGTAAAATAGAAAGTCTTATCGGACTGTTGCCTTTCCTTAATTTATAATGTTTCAATCCTTGTTATGCTGGAAGTAAAATAGAAAGGTCAAATCTCAAAAATAAGGGCAGGCCCATTGCCCGTTTCAATCCTTGTTATGCTGGAAGTAAAATAGAAAGCTGTGTGCCGTTTTTAAAGTGTTACGTGGAGGCTTGTTTCAATCCTTGTTATGCTGGAAGTAAAATAGAAAGAATTTCTCTCCAAAGAAGTTGTGCTGTTGCGTCGGCGTTTCAATCCTTGTTATGCTGGAAGTAAAATAGAAAGTACGCCGCAGGATATTAGAAAAATTTGCGCCAAGCGTTTCAATCCTTGTTATGCTGGAAGTAAAATAGAAAGCGCTCATTGCCAGTCCTTCATTTTTAGCCAATTCCTGTTTCAATCCTTGTTATGCTGGAAGTAAAATAGAAAGTCTTCCCAGAAATGGTTAAAGAGGATTTTGCAGCCTGTTTCAATCCTTGTTATGCTGGAAGTAAAATAGAAAGATTATTCTGATATGTTTGTTCCTGTCCTGGACTCATGTTTCAATCCTTGTTATGCTGGAAGTAAAATAGAAAGATTTGGCAGCGAAAGACGGCAAAAAGGGATATTGGTGGTTTCAATCCTTGTTATGCTGGAAGTAAAATAGAAAGTCCAATAGAATCATTATTGGCAGTCATTTACGTAAGTTTCAATCCTTGTTATGCTGGAAGTAAAATAGAAAGTCAGCGAGCAACAATCTAAAGCAGAACTCGAAAGCCGTTTCAATCCTTGTTATGCTGGAAGTAAAATAGAAAGCTGATCTTTGAGTACTTGCATTAAGTCTATCTTCGAGTTTCAATCCTTGTTATGCTGGAAGTAAAATAGAAAGCTTGTACAGCAAATTTATATCCACAAATTTATTATGGTTTCAATCCTTGTTATGCTGGAAGTAAAATAGAAAGGTCATTGGTAATATTTATGAGAACCCCGAATTGATGTTTCAATCCTTGTTATGCTGGAAGTAAAATAGAAAGAAACGGACTCACCAGATACGCAAGATTTAGAACTAAGTTTCAATCCTTGTTATGCTGGAAGTAAAATAGAAAGCGGAAACAAAGAGTCGTTTTTTCTATAACGGAAAAAGTTTCAATCCTTGTTATGCTGGAAGTAAAATAGAAAGTTATGGATGAATCCAATTCTCAATAGCTTCTAATGAGTTTCAATCCTTGTTATGCTGGAAGTAAAATAGAAAGAATACAAAAAGTATTTAGAACAAAGAGCGAACTCTAGTTTCAATCCTTGTTATGCTGGAAGTAAAATAGAAAGAAGGCTCTACATCTTCTAAAAAAAGAGTACATCTTCGTTTCAATCCTTGTTATGCTGGAAGTAAAATAGAAAGAAATATGAGATTGAAGAACTTGCAAAATTAATGCCGTTTCAATCCTTGTTATGCTGGAAGTAAAATAGAAAGCAAAAAGCATTAAGGGAATTAAGGCAGGAGCATAGGTTTCAATCCTTGTTATGCTGGAAGTAAAATAGAAAGAAGAGCAATTTAAATTTGAAACCACAGAAGAAGGTAGTTTCAATCCTTGTTATGCTGGAAGTAAAATAGAAAGCCTGTCTTGGATTCACTCAAACGGGCAGGTGTTAGCGGTTTCAATCCTTGTTATGCTGGAAGTAAAATAGAAAGTCGATTGCCTTGTCGTCGTTGCCTTTTGATAAATTGGTTTCAATCCTTGTTATGCTGGAAGTAAAATAGAAAGTAAATTAGAGTTTTTTAATATAATGCCAGCTTCATTGTTTCAATCCTTGTTATGCTGGAAGTAAAATAGAAAGAAATTCAATTCTAAGCGGTGCATTGACAGACTTTTTGTTTCAATCCTTGTTATGCTGGAAGTAAAATAGAAAGTAGATGCCAGAGGTACGTCAGGTTATATTGACCAGAGTTTCAATCCTTGTTATGCTGGAAGTAAAATAGAAAGAAAATTAACAGGAATTGAAAAAATCAATAGATTCCGTTTCAATCCTTGTTATGCTGGAAGTAAAATAGAAAGACGACAGGAGGATACAAGCACAACAAAATACAGTTGAGTTTCAATCCTTGTTATGCTGGAAGTAAAATAGAAAGCCGATAGTATCGGGTCATGTAAGGATTAATTAACTTGTTTCAATCCTTGTTATGCTGGAAGTAAAATAGAAAGAAAACAAAGCGAAACAATAAGCGTAATTGTTCCAATGTTTCAATCCTTGTTATGTTGGAAGTAAAATAGAAAGATTGGGTAGAGTCGCAGAAGGATGCGACATTTCAGAGTTTCAATCCTTGTTATGTTGGAAGTAAAATAGAAAGGAAATTTCACACAAAAGATGCTTTTGGCAGTGTTTGTTTCAATCCTTGTTATGTTGGAAGTAAAATAGAAAGTGAAAGTTTCAAAATTTATCAGAAAGGGCTTGATTTGTTTCAATCCTTGTTATGTTGGAAGTAAAATAGAAAGTGCGTCAAATGGACGTTTCAAGCTTTAGTCCATTTACGTTTCAATCCTTGTTATGTTGGAAGTAAAATAGAAAGTCATCTTCTTTATCATCAGGATTCTTGGCTACTTTTTTGTTTCAATCCTTGTTATGTTGGAAGTAAAATAGAAAGCAGGGTGCATTTTTACTTTAAGCACAGATATGCTTGTTTCAATCCTTGTTATGTTGGAAGTAAAATAGAAAGAGATAGGACTGCCAACTTCATAGGCGACGCAGTGCTAGTTTCAATCCTTGTTATGTTGGAAGTAAAATAGAAAGCGAAGTAATACAATCGAATATGTTTGGCTTTTATGGTTTCAATCCTTGTTATGTTGGAAGTAAAATAGAAAGTCAAAAAGGTAGCGTTTGCGTCCTTCTGTTTCTGGAGTTTCAATCCTTGTTATGTTGGAAGTAAAATAGAAAGAACAAAAGGTGAGCCAACTTCTATTGAAGAGTGGTGTTTCAATCCTTGTTATGTTGGAAGTAAAATAGAAAGAACAAGATAATTCTTAATGGGTTTGTATATTTTTTGTTTCAATCCTTGTTATGTTGGAAGTAAAATAGAAAGAGGTCCTCTCTCATCATTTTGATTGTTATTGGCATAAGTTTCAATCCTTGTTATGTTGGAAGTAAAATAGAAAGAGCCCCGTACCTTTTAGGTCGGGGATTTGGTGGTAAAGTTTCAATCCTTGTTATGTTGGAAGTAAAATAGAAAGTAGGATGAAGATCAATTATTGCCTCGTAAAGTTCATGTTTCAATCCTTGTTATGTTGGAAGTAAAATAGAAAGACAGTTTTAGACCGCACACCACCTCCTGGAGAATCAGTTTCAATCCTTGTTATGTTGGAAGTAAAATAGAAAGGTATTTGTGAGCATAACAAGTTGTTCCTGATATGCGTTTCAATCCTTGTTATGTTGGAAGTAAAATAGAAAGAAGCCTAGAAGAATACACTCTGGTTTTTTGTCATAAGTTTCAATCCTTGTTATGTTGGAAGTAAAATAGAAAGGGCTTATGAACTTGATGAAACCAAAGACCTACATGAGTTTCAATCCTTGTTATGTTGGAAGTAAAATAGAAAGAGGATATATTGAATTTGAAGAAAACAATGATTAACGTTTCAATCCTTGTTATGTTGGAAGTAAAATAGAAAGTTGCTCACTGCAAATGAAGTATAATTTAATTTTTAGTTTCAATCCTTGTTATGTTGGAAGTAAAATAGAAAGAAGCGAAAGATGAAGATATTGGAAACTGTCTCATCTGTTTCAATCCTTGTTATGTTGGAAGTAAAATAGAAAGTCAAAATCATGAGTCCAAGAGAATGAATTGAATGAAGTTTCAATCCTTGTTATGTTGGAAGTAAAATAGAAAGTACCAAGATCTCAAGGTCAAAAAAAAGGTATTAAAGTTTCAATCCTTGTTATGTTGGAAGTAAAATAGAAAGACGATTTTGCACACAAGATGAAAAGAACTTCATAGGGGCTGTTTCAATCCTTGTTATGTTGGAAGTAAAATAGAAAGCGGAAACCATCACAAATTGTGATGGAATTATTGAAACCCGTTTCAATCCTTGTTATGTTGGAAGTAAAATAGAAAGGGATTTCAAAACTTCTAATGCAGAAGAGTTTACAGGGTTTCAATCCTTGTTATGTTGGAAGTAAAATAGAAAGATTGTATCTTCTCAATCTATTAACCTTACTGGTGCCGTTTCAATCCTTGTTATGTTGGAAGTAAAATAGAAAGGTGCCTTCATGAAAGAACGAACGAACTAATGTAGAAGTTTCAATCCTTGTTATGTTGGAAGTAAAATAGAAAGTAAGGGCATTGATAACATTGGTATCCCCCGTAATGCGTTTCAATCCTTGTTATGTTGGAAGTAAAATAGAAAGACATAATACTTTTGGTTCAAATATAGGAGAGACGAAGTTTCAATCCTTGTTATGTTGGAAGTAAAATAGAAAGCTCCTAACAATGCATTTACATCTATTGGTTCACTAGTTTCAATCCTTGTTATGTTGGAAGTAAAATAGAAAGAGACTAATCCAGTGGAGGCTTTTATTGTTATAATACGTTTCAATCCTTGTTATGTTGGAAGTAAAATAGAAAGCAGCCTCAGCGAATCACAGACACATCCTTAGATGATTGTTTCAATCCTTGTTATGTTGGAAGTAAAATAGAAAGTTTATATTTTTGCGACTCACTTTCCATTTGGTCAGGAGTTTCAATCCTTGTTATGTTGGAAGTAAAATAGAAAGGTTGTACAGACCTTTACTACATTACCAATCTGTAGAGTTTCAATCCTTGTTATGTTGGAAGTAAAATAGAAAGTCATTGATAACAAATTCATCAAGGCGAGTTGTCATGTTTCAATCCTTGTTATGTTGGAAGTAAAATAGAAAGACTCCAAAAATCTTGTATCACATACATCATCATAGCGTTTCAATCCTTGTTATGTTGGAAGTAAAATAGAAAGGTAACATTTTAAGATTTGCCACCTGCAAATCCTTATGTTTCAATCCTTGTTATGTTGGAAGTAAAATAGAAAGTCAGGTATAGCTTGTGGATTGTGGACAAAAACCTTAACGTTTCAATCCTTGTTATGTTGGAAGTAAAATAGAAAGAATTAATAGGGGCGTTATCTCTATCCAGTACCCACGTTTCAATCCTTGTTATGTTGGAAGTAAAATAGAAAGATGATGGGAGTACTTTTTATAAAGAAATAATTTTAAGTTTCAATCCTTGTTATGTTGGAAGTAAAATAGAAAGCTTTTGGATCTACCACATTATTGATAATTTAAAGGTGTTTCAATCCTTGTTATGTTGGAAGTAAAATAGAAAGGAAATATTAGTATAACTAATATTGTGGATAACTTTTGTTTCAATCCTTGTTATGTTGGAAGTAAAATAGAAAGTTGGAATTTCGTCTAAATATACAAGAAGTTGATTTTAAGTTTCAATCCTTGTTATGTTGGAAGTAAAATAGAAAGTTCTTTGAATCTATTAATGTTTATTTTTCTCGATAGTTTCAATCCTTGTTATGTTGGAAGTAAAATAGAAAGAAGCCTCCACCACCTTATTGTGAACATTCGCTCATTGTTTCAATCCTTGTTATGTTGGAAGTAAAATAGAAAGAGCAGGATTCTCTTCAAGACCTTCATTTAATCCTTCGTTTCAATCCTTGTTATGTTGGAAGTAAAATAGAAAGTAGAGATAGGTAGTAACGTCTATTGGTAGACGTTAGGTTTCAATCCTTGTTATGTTGGAAGTAAAATAGAAAGTTTATTCTATTCCTGCTTGTGTTATCATTTTCATAATGTTTCAATCCTTGTTATGTTGGAAGTAAAATAGAAAGTTGCGATGGAGTTCCCTATTAAGGCACCAAGTATTGGTTTCAATCCTTGTTATGTTGGAAGTAAAATAGAAAGAAGAGAAGAAGCGGCGGCAAGCAATATAGAGCTTAAGTTTCAATCCTTGTTATGTTGGAAGTAAAATAGAAAGCCAAGATTGTTTTATTTGTTTCTTGCTTTGGGTTCCGTTTCAATCCTTGTTATGTTGGAAGTAAAATAGAAAGGATTGCCCTGAATATCTCTTGTCCAACTAGACCAATGTTTCAATCCTTGTTATGTTGGAAGTAAAATAGAAAGAACAAGATAATTCTTAATGGGTTTGTATATTTTTTGTTTCAATCCTTGTTATGTTGGAAGTAAAATAGAAAGTTAAGACATGTATAAGTAGAGTACGACAATTATGTCTGTTTCAATCCTTGTTATGTTGGAAGTAAAATAGAAAGAAGTTGCTAAGGTTGGAGCGGAGTTTGAACAAGTTATGTTTCAATCCTTGTTATGTTGGAAGTAAAATAGAAAGACCTTGGGTAATATTTGTTTTCAGGATTTGAATAATGTTTCAATCCTTGTTATGTTGGAAGTAAAATAGAAAGAGCAGTACAACCCCCTTCATTTTCACCAATGTATAAGTTTCAATCCTTGTTATGTTGGAAGTAAAATAGAAAGAATGAAAGATTTAAAGCGACGAAGAGATACTTTATGTTTCAATCCTTGTTATGTTGGAAGTAAAATAGAAAGATATTCAAACTTACAGGAGATGACATTGCTTGATTAGTTTCAATCCTTGTTATGTTGGAAGTAAAATAGAAAGTATCCCACAATGGTACGGTTAATATGTACGTAGCCAGTTTCAATCCTTGTTATGCTGGAAGTAAAATAGAAAGTTAATAATGAACAAAATACTCAAAAACCTAATAGGGTTTCAATCCTTGTTATGCTGGAAGTAAAATAGAAAGTATATCGGAAAAAAAGCCGACGCTTACCAGAAGGCGTTTCAATCCTTGTTATGCTGGAAGTAAAATAGAAAGTCAGAAAGGATTTTTCATAGATGCTGTCGCTGTTTTGTTTCAATCCTTGTTATGCTGGAAGTAAAATAGAAAGACTATCCGCACTTTGGATGGGCAATAGGTGAGCTATGTTTCAATCCTTGTTATGCTGGAAGTAAAATAGAAAGCGTGATTTACTTATACCCAATCTACTTAATTTTCGAGTTTCAATCCTTGTTATGCTGGAAATCAACCACTATGGATTAGAAATCCATAGTTTGCGGAATGACTGAAAGTCAGGGTTTAGGCTAAAGCCCATTG
>ENA-ORXR01003953-ORXR01003953.1-marine-metagenome-genome-assembly--contig:-NODE-3953-length-12819-cov-14.125726_pt1 | contig 12819 bp, 18 predicted proteins | sample MGYA00237866_ERZ511479 | MGnify/ENA metagenome assembly ERZ511479 | reverse complement strand
CGCCGCGGCTACTGCTGCCCCCCCGCTTTTGCGTGGGATGGAGACGGCTGGCGACGGTGCTCCGCCCGGACCGTCGTCTTCCATGAGCCCCGACGGCGATCTCGCCGCCCTGGTCCGCGCCATCTCCCCCTTCGGCACCGTCGCCGGCGCGTCCGACGGCGGCGGCGAAGCGGCCGACGGCGACGTTGGGGTGGCCGACTACCTTGACGATGACGGCGTCGGTGGTGGCCATGCCGATGGCGCCGTCGACGGCGTCGCCACGGCCAATGGTGTCGACGGCGACGCCGTCGGCGACGTCGGCGGCGGCCACGTCGGCTCCATTGCGCCGGGCGACTCGCCGGTGGACCCCCCCTCGGTCTTCCCCCCCCGGGCGCTGTCGGTACGGGAAATCGACACCATCCACAAACTCGCCGCCAACTTCCGGTCGCTCGGCCTCGACCCCGAGGCGCTCGCGCACGCGCCCTACCGCCGCGTCCTCCTGTCGGGCGAGTCGGCGCTGCCCGCTACCGGCGAAGCTGCCGCCGCCGCCACGATGCTCCGCGCCGCCATTGGCCTGCGCGAAAAGTGGCTCTACCGCCGGGACGTGGAAGCGTGGGACACCCCCGCGCCGCCCGCCCCCCCGCGGCCGTCGGCGTACAGCACGTTTGTGCCGCCCCCGTACGACCCGTTTGATGAGCCCCTGCCGGGCCCGTCGGCGGCCGTGTGCCACTGGGAAGATGGGGTGCTGTCGGTGTACGCGTCGCCGACCGCCCTGATGCGGCGGTCGCCCATGTACCCGCACCGGCGGTGGCGGGAGTTTGCCGACGACCTGCGGTCGCTCATGGCCGTTGTCGCGGCGCCCGCCGCGCGCTCGTTTTGTCACCTGCGCCTCAAGCTGCTCGGCGAGAGGTTTGCGATGCACGCGACGCTCAACGACCGGCAGGAGCGGTTGGAGCAGGCGGCGGTGCCGCACAGGGATTTTTACAATGTGCGCAAAGTCGACACGCACGTGCACCACAGCAGCAGTATGAACCAAAAGCACCTGCTACGGTTTATCAAGAGCAAAGTGCGCAGGTGTGGGTCCGACCGGGTGCTCGTCGACCGCGCAGACCCGACGGGGCAGCGCGTGCTGACGCTGACCGAGGTGTTCAAGTCGCTCAACTTGACGACGCACGAGCTGAGCGTCGACACGCTGGACATGCACGCGGACAACACGACTTTTCACCGGTTTGACCGGTTTAACCTCAAGTGTGTTGGAGGGGGAGGTCGTGCGGTGGGTGTGGGGTGTGTTCCGGCGGTTGTGTTCCTGTGGTGTGCGGCTCCTGCCCCAATGATGGCTTTCGGTTCCTCGGCCCATGTGGCGTTGCTCCTACGGGCTAGGCAACTGTGTCATTGAAACGAGGGTTGCCTGCGGGACACCTGACTCCTGTGCTAACCTGTCTGCTTCCCCACCGTGGCACCCAATGTACGTACTGTCTGCTCCTGTCTCGTAACTCTTGGTACGTTCTCTTTTTCTTTTGTTCTTGTCTTTCTCGTTTTTGCTCAACCTCTCCGTGTACTTCACCGCAGGTATTCGCCTGCCGGCCAAAGCCGCTTGCGTGAGGTGTTTATGAAGACGGACAACCTCCTCGGCGGCCGCTATCTCGCCGAAATCACCCATGAGCTCTTCCTGGACCTCCGCGACACCAAGTACCAAAACTCTGAACCGCGGCTCTCCATCTATGGGCGGGCGGCGGATGAGTGGGCCAAGCTCGCCTCCTGGGCAGTCAACCACAAGATCTACTCGGACAACGTGCGGTGGTTGATTCAGGTGCCGCGTCTGTACTCGATGTACCGCAAGTCGGGGACGGTCGAGAGCTTCCAGGTGCGTGCTGAGGCTTTGTCAGTCTGCGTCGCATGGTGTTGCATATGTTTTTGGCGGGTTTCACCGCAGTGGAACGACTGCTGCTGTTTGCGGTGTGCCGACGTGCGGCATCGTGGTTGGGCTGGTGTGCGTCGGCGAGTTGCTCGTGTGGTCTACTGGAGCAGTGGGAGCGTGATTGCGCGGCTGTGGTGTCGTTGCGCCGCGTCGCTGTGGTGACGCGCGCGTTTTCTAATGGCTACCTGCCACCGTCCCCGTCTTGTGCTGTCTGCCTTCTCTATTCTCTCGTCCCCGGCTTCTTCTCTTGGTCCGCGGCACCCCACAGACGCTGCTCGACAACATCTTCACTCCGCTCTTTGAGGCGACGCTTGACCCGCAGGCCAACGCGCCCATCGCTCACTTCCTCCAGCAGGTCGTCGGCTTTGATTCGGTCGACGACGAGTCGGTGCCGACCCCCCGGCTCGACCTGCGGCGGGCTCCCCCGCCGGCTCAGTGGACGGGAGCGGCGGACCCACCGTTTGAGTACCAAGCCTATTACCTCGCGACCAACCTGTCCGTCCTCAACCGGCTGCGCGAGTCCCGTGGCCTCAACACGTTTACGTACCGCCCGCACGCCGGGGAGGCTGGGGAAGTTGACCACCTCGGCGCTTGCTTCCTTCTCTCCCACGGGATTAACCACGGTATCAACTTACGGCGGGCGCCCGTCCTCCAACACCTCTACTACCTGACGCAGGTGGGTATTGCCATGAGCCCCATCAGCAACAACGCGCTCTTCCTCGAGTACCTCCGCAACCCGTTCATTGCTTTTTTCCGCCGCGGGCTCAACGTGTCCCTCTCCACAGACGACCCGCTGCAGTTGGCCATGACCAAGGAGCCGCTCATGGAGGAGTTTGCTGTCGCGGCGCAGGTGTGGAAGCTCACCTCGACGGACTTGTGCGAGCTCGCCCGCAACAGCGTCATCCAATCGGGCTTTGAGTCGTGCGTCAAGGCGCACTGGATTGGGGAGCAGTGGTGGGTCCCCGGCGTGCCCGGCAACGATATGGGCAAGACCAACGTGCCCCACACCCGCGCACGGTACCGGTACGACACGCTCGCCGAGGAGCTGTCGACGGTGTACGGGGGGGAGGTGCCGACCAACGTGCATTGCCTGCCGACGCACGCGTCGCGGTTGGGGGAGGCGGATGGGGGGGGTGGCGAAGGTGGGGGGGGGTTGAACGGTCGCGCGGGGAGCGGCGACAGGGGGGGCGGCGGGAGCAGCCGGGGGAGGAGCAGCGGAGCGGCGGGGGGGGGGGACGGCGGCTCGACGATCATCGTCGAGGAGCCGGTTGTCGACGTGGGGCTGTGACTACGCCGCGGTACGGGACAGGTGCCTGTGTATAGATGTACTGTTTGCGACATAGGTTTGGCCGCCTGCATTTGGAACGCGACCACTGGCGCCAGTGGTCGCGACCGGGCTCTTTCGTGGACGTGCCGTCCGCTGTGGGTCTGGACGCCGCTCATGGGGTGCTGCACGCCCCATCATGGGGGAGTCAGGCGGCCGCGGCGGCTGACCCCGGAACGGACGTCGTCGGCGCCAAACGTCCTGACCGTGCGGAGGGAGCATAGCTGGTAACAAAGCGGCCAACGCCACCAATGGGTGACAACCAGAGGCGGGCGCCTCCCTCCCAGCCCGTCGGCGCACAAAAGAAACATGAGGGTGCAGTCCAACGGCAATCCCACAGTGCTTACAGACATTCCCACCGTCCTACCAGCGTTTGTCGGTCGGTTGTTCCCCCACCAGCACATCCCGGCGGAGCCGTTGCAAAAACTGTACCGCCGGCTGCTGCGCAACGGGCCCAGACTGCCTTTCCACCCCCGACGGGTTCGTCCAGTACAAGCGACGCAGGCCTCGAAACGTGGCGGCACCATACACAATGGGTTCCTCGCCGGCGCACGACAGCAAATGCAGGCGATCCAGCACCACCGACCGCACCGCAAGCGCGGCAATGAGGGCGGCGGCGGACGCTGCCGAAAAGGACAAGCACGTCAACCGTAACCGTTCGACGGTGCGGAGGTCCAACGCGCCCCACACCGATGGGGGTGGCGCACGGCCGCGGCGCTGTTCAATCTCCAGGGCGTCGAGGTCTGGGAGCGAGGAGAGCGTGGTCACTTGCCTGGCAGTGAGGGTGCCCACGCGGAGGACGAGGCATCGGACGCCTGCGAGGCCGGGTGGAAGGAAGGTATTGTCGCACCACCACTCGATGCCCGCCGGCACAGTCCCCGACCGGCTCAGCAGGGCCGCCCCAACCTGCGCCGGGGTAACCGTCGCCGGCAATTCTGGAACGACAAGGTCGGTCAGCGACGAGCTGCGGCACGCCCAACCGACCAGACCCAAGTCACCACGGTGCCCCAGCAGCAGCGCATCGGTCAAGGCACTAGGGAAAGACACACACTGCTGCCAGTGGGTGGCCACATCCGCGTCAGTGGAACAGTCGACCGCTTCGAGGGAGGTCAGCGCAGGAAAATTGACGCTCAATAGGTCTAGCACGGACGCGCAGACGCGTACCTCAAAGAGGCAGAGCATCACCAGGCGCGGCAACGGCGTTGGTAGCAGCTCCAAAAGCCGCGCAAAGCGGTGACTGTACCCCAGAGAGAGAGATTGCGCAAAGAAGGACGACACTTGCAGCTGCAGGAGCGTTGGTGCCAGCCGCCCCAGCTGCCGGGCCACCACCGACAGCTCTCGTTGGCCCTGCAGCCCGTCGGCATCGTCATCTGCCGTGGCCACCTCGCCGAGCCGCAGCATCTCCAGGGGGTAGGACGCCACGTGGAACAGCAACCGCAACGGCAGCGGCGCTCCACCCCACCGCAGCATGCGGACGCGTGGCGCGGGGGCAGCATCCAGTATGGCCTCGTACACCGCATCGGTCAGCCATTGCGGCGGCCTTTCTATAGGGTCCTTCACCAGCATGGACAGGAGCTGCAGGTGCCGCACGCCGCGCAACGTGCGAGCAATACCGGCGCTGCGACGTAGCCACAGGCGCGCCACCGCAGCCTGCCTCGCCACCGCCCGCGTACCGTCGCCGCGTGTGGCATTGATCGGTGCCCACGCCACGTCGTTCAGGTCATTATGGCCAAACTCGGCTTCCAGCGCCTGGACCGATTCCAGAAAAGCCCGCCGAAACGACCGCGACACGCTCGCCACCGGGGCAACCATCCGCCACACATGCCGGCCGACCGTAGAGCCGTCGACGTCAAACTGGTAGTCACTCATCGCAAGCAGCGCTCCGGTCTCTTGGGCAAAGTTGCTGCGGCCGCCCTCGCACAAGGCGAACAGCGCCCGGCACACGAGCACAAGCAACTCGTGGGGTAGGTCCGACAGGGTGGCCTCGGCAGCAGCGGCCCCGGCCGCCACTGCCGGTGTGGAGCGCGGCCGTTTGCGGCTGGGCTCTGCCATGACGTTGCCGAGAAGCACCGAGAGGAAGCAGAGCCGCGAGGAAGCAGCCGCGAGCCAAGAGCCCAGAGGACAGAGCTGCGAGGAGGGACGCGGAGCTCGACGGCGAGCCCAACGTCAGGCAGCCGGACACGCAACTTGATGGCACGCCGCAACGGGAGACGCAGGAAACGAGTCTTTCGACAACCAAGTACCACACGAGGACCGCAACCAGAATGCGCTCATGCACACGCGCGTGCAGTGGGTCCGCACGGATCAGATGCGCAGGGGGTGTCGAACACTGGTTCGAGAACGACCTTCTCCCATGAATATTGCTGTCTTCCCAATTTTGGACGATGTATTTTAAGTCAAGACCGGGCCTTTGTCAACTACCCATTGAGTCAACGTCGAAAAACCAGTGAAAGCCCCTCCCTGTGTGTTGGGCTGAGAGCGAAGCTTCGGGAACGTTCGATGCTAAATAGTAAATATCTAGTTACCCAGGCACTGTTTGCTGGGACTAAAGTAGGACCTGACCTGTGAGGTCTTAGTCTGACACTGATTGTATGTACTGACCTGCGTACGCAAACGAGTGCAATGTCAGACATGATGGGCCGCTCTCCGCTGTCTTCTCCAATGTGCTTGGTATCCATGTGCGCCCGTGAACCGGTGCTTTCACGGCGCAGACAACGGTGGCTACCGCCGTGTGATACAAGGTGTGGGATGCCTCGCTAGCGTCATGAGTTTGACGGGCATATCGCCATTTCCGTTGGCGCCCACATGTGCGCCTTTCTTTCCCTGGCCTTTTTCCTTTTGCTTGTCTTAATTTGCATGTCATCGAGTCGATCAAGGCACACGAACTGGAATGACATGCGTCCCCGACGTCGCCGGAGTGGGCGGGCAACAAACACCGCGAGAACCGCACGCCGCCGGCGAGCTCTACCGCCGCCGCCCCGTCGCCCACCGCGAGGGCGGCGCCCACGCGCCAGCCGCCCACAGCCGACACAGTGGGCGCGAGCGCGTCGATGAGCTGCTGGTGCGGCACGAGCGCCGGGAGGGTGGACAGCACCACCGCCACAAATAGCGCGTTGGTGACGACCAGCTGCGCAAAGATAACGCCAAGCGCCCACAGCTTGCGCGCCGAGCGGCTGCCGTCCAGCTCATCCTCGTGGGGCCCCGTCGCCGCCCGCACGATCGGGGGCACGAGGAGGAGGCAGGCGGCGGTCAGCTAAATCGCCACGACCGTCGACGCGTGGATTGGTTCGCTCGAGAGACGAACCACAAACTGTGCATGCTTGCATGTAATGTTACTCCGACATTCTGTGAAGGACTCAAAGCACTAAGGGTTACAGCAGTACCCGTTCAAGTGCTGTCACTGACTAAAGGCTCGTCGCCACCGCACGGCAACGCAACAGGTCAAGGCCGGACAGTCTTCATCCACATGTGCCCCCACAAGGTCCCCACGTCTCTAGCTGTCTCCTCCTACCTCTCGCCCCCCTTGCTTCTGACGGGACAATCGCTTGTGACGGGCGTGCTTCAGGGTGGAAGCACTATGTCCATTGCTAAGATCGGATCCCTCGCCGCCTGTGCCATCTGTTGCCCTCGACCCTGCAGCTGCCCCGCTTCGCTCAAGCCGCGTACAGCATCGATAGCTCTGATCAAGCCCGGCTTCTGCAAGGCACCCTTGCCTCTTCCAACCACCCCTGTGTTCCAGTGGATGAGCGTGCACCATGACATCTGGACCAGGGCCACCATCTCCGACTTTTTCTACGCCTGCGCAGATTCTCTTCTCAAAGTGGACGCCTTCACTGCTTGGCTGGTGGGCCATGCGCAAGCAACTAAGGCTGTCGTCGCCTTGTCCCGGCGGTGCAAGGACAGTGGCATGGCCGTTCCCGGCTCGGTCATTGACGCCGTCGAGCAGGTGGCTTCAAAAATGAGAGCGCTAGCTGCACGTGACCGTGACGATGGTGGCGCCGGCTGGTTGCAGATGAAGCCCCTGAAGACGACGCGGCCGCCCGACAACAACCCCGGCAAGACCTCGGGGACACCAGTTAGCTGCCATGCTGCGCGACCACTGGAAGAGACCGGCGCCCCTTGCGTTGTGACAAAGAGCGGAGAGGAGCTGCGCATTGCAATAGCCAACTCTGCGTGCGGCGGGAGTACGGCAGGCGCCGAGGGCGCGGCGGTGCTGGCGTGCCTACTACTTTCTTGGCGGCCGGGATGGGTTACTTTTCAGCGTCATCTCAACGCAGACCGTCACAGTACCTACGCTGGACCGCTAGTGACTATTTTTGCGGACAGCTGTGTTGGCCTAGCAGCCGTGGACGTGATGGAACTTGTGGACTCGGCCGTGTCGCGGGATTTTATCACCTTGGGGAGTGTGTGCGAGAGTGCCTTCGTTGAAGCAGCTACTCTCTTGGAGCAGACGTACCAGCAGGCTCTGTGGCCCTAGAGCTGTGCAGGTCGGCCTCCGTGTCAGTCTTGTGGAGGGTGGCGGCACGATGAGGAGAAGTGTACTTTTCAGAGACAAGAGTAAAGGCCCCGGTGCCCGCTCTGCTTCTAACGACCGTGCCTGGCCCGACCCCCCCCCCCCCCTGCAGGCAGCGTCAATAGGATTCCCACCAGGGCGCCGCTGCCCAGTCCTCCCCGCCCACACCCCTTAACTCGGCCAACAACTGAGCTAAAAGGCTTCCCTGCATGTGCTGCTTCTCTTGGCATCAATGAGCCACATCGCAGCCAGCAACACATGAGGATGCCCGATGCTCCCTCAGGAACACATACAAGCACACGTCACGTCATACGCGCAGCAGTGCCGTAGTGGCCACCACAGTCGCCACCCAACCGAGCACATGAGAAAAACGAGACTACTCGAGCTTCTTGAACAAAGTACGACGTGCGCGATTGTGGGGAACTGCGCCGTGCCCCTTGCCGTTCCTCTGCTCCTTGCTGCTCCCGTTTCCATTACTCAGCGCCTTGATGCCCTTCTTGTCCTCCACGACAACGCCCAGGGCGGGCATGCCGCCGTCCACCGGGGCGGCGCCCAGGTGACCTTCGCCGCCATCGTCAGCGTCAGTGACGCCCACGCCGCTGTCCGAAGCGGCACACTCTGACGCCACAGCGGCAGCCGGGTGACCCTCGCCGGTGGAAGGAGATGCAACTGGCGCAGCCACCTTGGGCCGCGCCGGGCGCCATCGGCGACGGCGTTTGCTCGAGAAGAACGCCTCGGTGTCGGACGGGCTGGCGTCATGATTGAAAGAAGAAAAGTCGCACCGCCCAGGGGGCGACCCAAAGCGCATCAACGCTCCGAGCACAACGCGGGCGAGATCGTCCGAATCATGTTCGGCATCCGCCGCACCGCCAAGGCTCACCCATGACAACGCCAGCATCGAAGACATCTCCACGTCAGGCGGCGGGACGGAAGACATGACGTTGACGTCCGCAAATGTATGGACGCAAGAAGAAGGATACGCAGACCTATGGCGTCACTTGTCGTCTTGAGCGACCTCGGCAGAGTAACCGTCGCGCCCGTACCCCCGCCCGCAGCGCAAACAGCAGCGCGTGCACGCTCGCGACCCCACTGGCATCGACCGCGCGAAAATCTGCCGAAGGTCACCGCCCAGGCGATACCGAAATATGCCCACCTCATGCCCCCAGCAGATACCCTGCTCACTCAGCACGCTGCAAAATGGCCATCGCGCCCGCCACAAGAGTCCGGGAGTGCCCGTGTTACCGAGGAGCAGATGGTTGACTGGAAAGCGGCGTTCACCAGAGAATTCCAGCACAGGACGCACCGCCGAGGATGCGGCCGTCGACGGCCGCGTCGGGCGGCGGCTGTCACGCGGGGATGACGCTCGCGGTCGCCATCCGCGACGCACGACGACGGTTGACCGTTAGTCAATATCGCTGGAATTTGGCGTGCTCGTGACGCTCGTGTTGAAATTCGATTGACAATTGCCTAGGATTTGCAGGAATCGAAACCGACGTGATGGCCACAAGGTCCCCTCATGATGGTGGTCGTTCCAAATTGTAGTTCCTTCTAGCTCAAGTCTTCCGCTTCATTCGAAGGCACCGGCCACTGCGCGGCTCCGTGCCTCCTCAGGCGCCCGTCTCGTCTCCACGACGGCAGTCACCGACGTCAGCGCGGCGGTACTCTGCCTAGCTGTTACCATCCAGTCATACTCGTACAGTCGCTGAGCTGCCGTCCTCGGCTCTTCACCGATGGTTCGGTCGACCGATGCTAACTGCCTCCACTTGCACTGCCCTTCTCCGGGAAACGCCCGCTCACAGGGCACCCCCCCACGGAGCTTGCTCGCCGTGGATTCCGTCTCTCCCGACCGAGACATGGCCGCCGTCTCCGTCCTCTTGGCCGAACTGGGGAGTTTTTGTGAACCGAGCAGTACCCCTGGATTGCCTCCTCCCCCCCCTTGAACGTTAAAGGCCTTCGGGCGGCGCAGGCTCCTCTAAAAGCCGGACGCCCGTCTGGCAACTGCGCTCGCTGCCCCTCGGCCGAGCTTTATCTCATCCCGCACTTTATTTAGGACCTTGCGCTGGACGGACGCATCGGTTGCTGTTGTCACACTCCCTGCGCCACGTCGGTTGTCTGTGTGTTCTACCTTTTTCCGTTTCCGTTGTCACCCACCCCCCCCCTGTTGGCTGTCGGGGTCGCCGTTCGGGGTGCACGACCGTGTTGACCTCTTTGACGCCTGCGCGCGCCTAGGACGACGCCCGATACCCTGCTCTTTGACGCTGTGTCTGCCCCGCCGTGACCTTTTCATGGCGGCGGAAGACCAGCGGGCATCGGCCATTGCCGCGGCTCTGCGGGCTTGCCTGCCCGCTGAAGACCTGCTTAAGCTCATCGCGGCTGGCCTCCAGGAGGCCATCGAGCTTCTGCTCGACAATCCTGTGGCATCAACAGACGTCTGTACGTTGCTCGTGGGATACACCCGCGGGACTTCTAACTCGTTCCCACGCTACCACGTCCAGCTGCCCCGATGTGGCATCACGTGTCACGGACGCACCGGCTCGGTGCGCGGGCACACGAACCGCCCAGACAGAGGGGAGAACAGAGAGGCGGGGCAAGACGAAGAGAAAGCGTGGCGCGAGAAAGAGCGGCAGCGCGGAGGTGCGCGGTGATCATTATTCTTCAATTTTTCTCTTTCAGGAAAGATAATAGCATCTTCTTTGGGGTCATAGCTCCGAGACCGCAGTCAGTCCATTGACAAGATGTACTGGAATCTTTCTTGTGCGGTGTAAGGAGCTGTCCTTCAAAGAACGAACGTGCCCACCAGACGTGGACTGGAAAAGGCTGCCACGAGTCTGGCACAGCTGCGCACGACGCGCGACGTGCGGCGAGCGAGTGCCACAGTCTCGGCGCCTGCGTGCGTGGCCAACGGCTGCACGCCTGCCCCAGCTCCTCTCCCGTGGCAGGGGCGGCGCTGACGCGTCAGCGCCGTCAACGACGTGGCGCACAGCTGAGGACAACAACTGAGCACGGGTGACCCGCTGCCGCTACCGGTACGCGGGCCCGTCGTCGCTCGCAATGGACGCTGGCTTTGACGATTAAGGAGAGAACCGGTGCCCCCACTGCCCACGAAGGTTCGCGCGGCACGGAAATCGCGTCCAGCACATGGTGAACCAGCACCAAGAGTAGCTGGGCTCTACCGCCAACGTGCCCTCGGTCGTGCCGTCTACAAGACCGTCGGCCCTTGCTGCGTCGCACGAGATGGGTGGCGCGCCGGCGACCCCCATGAGCTTTCCTTCGTCTCATTAACATGTAGACGGGCTCGATGCTGTTGGTGGGCACATTGGACAACCTGCTGGCGTCCATGACGCTCCCCTGACGCCAAACCGGCCGACCCCCCCGTCCTCCGCGCCCACAATGCCTGTCTTGGGCACTACCGCGGAGAAATTGCGCGCCTACTACGCGGCGTTTGGCAACAAGCAGCGGACGCGGCTGCTCGTGCCGGCTGCATCGACGGAGTCATCAGTGTTTGACACCAACGAGCTAAAGGATATGTGGTTGTTTGCTCTCTCCGCCGGTGGCAAGGGTCTCTCCCAAAAGACAAGGGCTGACTATAATCAGACCACTGTCTGTGCGGAGAGGGCGGCCCTTCGTGCACAGCACGGCGCCGAGGCGACCGCACTTCGTAAGGTCTTGGGGGAGCTATCGGAGGATCAAGGAGGCGCGTCAGACGACTACATCCCCGGCGGTCCGCCATGCGTGCCACTGATGGCTGGTGGCCCCCATCACTCGGCGTCGACTGCCAATTCGTCCGCTCGGGAGGTGCCGGTGCGACCCCGGAAGAATACCAGCCTGCGCTAACGCATCAAGGCGACTGTGTTGGCCGCTCAATCGGAGCTGGAGTCTGTCGTCGGGCCGCTCGAGACGGCATTTCCGACTGAGTCCTCATTTGTCAACTCGCTCAAGGGCGAGACCGCCAGCTGTTCGTAGGAGCAGGGGTGGAGGGTGACGGATAATACCGATGGAGATGACGTCTACATGTTCTACAGCCGCGATGTGATGCTCGCGGCGCTTGAGGCCTTCACGCGCTCTACGTCGCGCTGCATGCGTGGGCAGCGCAAACACGCTGCAGACGGGTCGGTCCTCCGGACCGGGTCGCTTGACAGCGACTCGTATCTCCGGGAGCAGGATGACGTCGACAGAATTCATGCCGGCCGTTTCCTTAATGGCACTCCCCTCAAGGTGTTTCTCATGGCAACACAGATCTTCTCAGATGCGACGTTGGTGTCCAAGAATGGGGGTACGTGGAAATCCCACCTCGCTTGTTGTCGATCGCACTGATGAGTAGGTGGCGGGCCTTTGACTTTCCCCTTGTCCGACCATGCACGACCCTGTTCACGACTAACGAGGACCACTTCTTTCTTGACGACGCTGCCACATGTCCTTGCCTTTCAGCAGCTCATTATGTGTACCGTATCCGAGTACGCTTTCCAGACATTGTCACAGGGAACATGGATTGGACGATTGCCGGCTTCATCCCGATCATCCAGCCAAAAGACCAAGGCGATGAAGAGAAGGTCCGCGTCAGGATGCTACGGAATGAGGGGCTCCAGCGCTGTTTGGCTGTCCTCCTGCATGACATTATCGCCGCCAGCGAGACAGGGGTCCTGTGGGACCTTCCCGGTAAGGGACCGGTGTGGGTGGTCCCGCGTGTTGTTCTGTGTTCCGCTGACCAGCCGGAGGAACGGCACCTTCTCGGACTCAAGCTGAGCGGGTGTAAGGACCAGTGTAGCCACTGCATGCTGGACAAGCACCAGTCGGGGAATCCTCACAGCAGCCCACCCCGGCGCGAGTTACTCGACAACGTCGAGGCGCAGCTGCTCTCGGCCACGTTGTTTGAGAGCGGTGTCGGTGCCGCCAGGCTCGAGCAGCTATCTGCATCAACGTGAATCGTCCCCATTGTACCTTTGCTGTCGGCTGTGCACGGGCTCGGCTCGGGTAGCTTGTCCTTGTACGACGTCTTTGGTGTCGACCTTGTGGGGGAAACCCCCTGACAGGGGTGACACGACCCCCCGGCATGAGCCGGGGACGGGTCGTGAACAGTCACGCAAC
>ENA-ORXR01003949-ORXR01003949.1-marine-metagenome-genome-assembly--contig:-NODE-3949-length-12821-cov-27.937539_pt1 | contig 12821 bp, 12 predicted proteins | sample MGYA00237866_ERZ511479 | MGnify/ENA metagenome assembly ERZ511479 | reverse complement strand
GATAGCTATCGGGGTTAGTGCGTATAAACGGGGTCGGTACTAACGCACCTTATTAGCTTGGGGGAACTTTCTTGCTAATCGGGTAGGAGGAAGTACAGATAATCATTTAGACCTACAGATACTGCAAAGGTGTTTATCTTTACTTCCGTCCCCCCACACCACCCGGCATACGCTTTAACGTACCAAGGCGGTTTCTTCTAACAGTTGAACCGTTTTAACCGATTGTATAAGCTTTCGAGAGTGTACAGACCATTTTGGTCAAACCAACTCTCGTTCATTGTTCTTTGACAGACTTTCTTAGCTGAGAGACTCCACCAACTTCCTCCTCGTTTAATTGCGCTCCAAGCCGCGCTTTTTTTCGCCCCTAAACTACGGAGGAATTTGAAAGTCGTGTACTCTCTACCACATTGTTTGAGCCGATAACAGCGTAAACGGCGGCGTATCCAACCGTCTAATCTGCTAAAAGGTAACCAACAATCTGCTAAACGAAAGTAGTTCACCCAGCCACGATGTATCGCGTTGAGTTCATCAATTACTTGCGAGAATTTTACGCCCCTATTGCGTCTGGTCAGTTCTTTGACCTTAGACTTGAAACGTTCTATACTCTTATCAGCTACGCGGATTTTGCCGTGTGGCATTATCGTGTAGCCCAAGAATTTGACTTGCTCGCAACGGCGTACTCCACTCTTACTTTCGTTTACTTTGAGTTTTAATTTATCCTCTATAAACTTAGTAATTGAAGCGAGTACACGTTTGCCTGCCCGCTCGCTTTTGACGTAAATATTGCAGTCATCTGCGTAGCGTACAAAGTCGTGTCCGCGTTTCTCCAACTCCTTGTCCAATTCGTCTAAAACGATATTTGACAGTAGCGGAGATAAAGGACCGCCTTGCGGCGTTCCGCTTATGCGTTGGTGTTCCAGACCGCCTATCATCATCCCACTGCGTAGGTATTTGCGTATCAAACGAAGTAATCGCTCGTCGCCTACTCCTTTGTACAGTCTTTGCATCAGGCGGTCATGGTTGATATAGTCGAAAAAACTTTTCAGGTCTATATCCACTACCCATTCTTTGCCTGATGAGATGTAGCGACTGGCTTGTTGTACCGCATCCAAAGCACTACGACCAGAACGAAAACCATAACTGTATTCGCTAAATAATGGCTCGTACAGTAGGCTCAATTCTTGGTGTATCGCTTGTTGGACTAAGCGGTCAACTACCGTTGGGATGCCTAACAGACGAACGCCACCGTTTGGCTTGGGTATTTCTATGCCCAATATCTCGCTCGGTGTGTAGCGTTCTGATAACACATCCGCTATCAGACCTTTGCCATGTTCGGATAACCAAGCACGAAGCTCGCTTACCTCCATCATGTCAACGCCTGATGCACCTTTGTTGCGGACTACATTTTTGTAGGCTTTATTGAGGTTCTTCGGTGACATTACTTCTTCAAGTAATGTCGCGGTCAAGGCTCGATTCCTTGATAATAGCGACAAGAAATTTAACTCCCCTTCACGATTGGGTGTAGTTCCGCCACCCCCGCTCGCGTGTGGACGCAGGCTAACTATTTCTTCGGAGAATAATAATAATTGTTTACCTGACATTTGCTGTCTTTTCTTGTTTCGCATTAACAAGTCTGCTCCTTGTGTTAGAAAATTCAGTCCTTCGAATTTAGCCTCTCCTGTCTCATTTCATTTTTATACCCTCTACATGGAGGTTCATTTGACAGGGTTTGCCTTCCTACTATGACGTCTGCTGACTTCTCCTTACCTTTCGGCTCGGAGACCTCCCGAGGTAAGACTTTACTCTTTCATTAGGCTCGACCAGATTTACTCCCTGCAATATATCCGCACGACTTTTGGGCGTACTGATTCATGGCTCAGTTACCCGATTACAGCAAGCCTTATATCTGATTTCTGTGCGTTAAAACCTAATTTTGCATACGGCTTCCTTCAGATTCCACCTCGCGGTGGACACCCTTGCCTTAGCTAAGATTCCTCGTCGTGTAGGCTCTTGGGGAACTTACATCCCTTAGAGTAAAGCCATGCTCGGCGCACCAAACGGGAACGGTGCGCTGCACCTTTTATATATAATTGCCCCTAATGTTTTACACACTCAAATCAATGCATTACAAAAATAAATTGAGTGTGACACACATTAGTGGTATTTTAAATGTTTCAATGTTTCAAGATATTTTTTAGTGGAGACCTGTAATGGCTGCTTTAGCTATCAAGTGCTTTTTTTCTTTGCAAGAAATTAAAAAACAGTTATTTATAGATATATTTGGGCTTCACTTGACAGCTAGAGCAGTCATTACAGAGTTTATGATAAACCTTTGCCGCACTTCTTATATTCAAAATTCTACCAATGTGTGTTGCACTCATTTTATTTTAATTGTAATGATTGGGAGGTCGTAATATCTTAATATTTGGTCATTTTCTATGTTATTTTCGGATTTTTTAGTGTAATTTTATGTATTTTAATAGAAAACATACGAAATGATGAGCATTTTTTAAGTTGACAACAAACAAAAATAATAAAAAATGGAATTTAAACCGGAACACCTAATTAATGCAAAAACAAGAGATGACTTAATCAAAATTGCGAAGGAGAATAATATTCCTATTTCTAAAACACTTTACAAATTAAAATATGAGTCCGAATTGCGAGAATTACAGTCTGAATTTGTCAATCTTCAGAAATGGATTGCCGAAAAAAAAATGAGAGTTGCCATTATTTTTGAAGGTAGAGATGCCGCAGGTAAAGGTGGTTCTATAAAACGATTCAAAGAGCATTTAAGTCCAAGAACAGCAAGGGTGGTAGCTCTCACTAAGCCAACTATTGTAGAGCAAGGACAATGGTACTTTAGGAGATACATTAAGGTTTTACCCAACCCGGGTGAAATTGTTTTCTTTGATAGAAGTTGGTATAACCGTGCTGTCGTTGAGCCTGTTATGGGCTTTTGTACAGAAAAGCAATACAAAAAATTTATAGTCCAAGTTCCGGAGTTTGAGCATTTATTGTACGAGGATAATTTAATAATTATCAAATTTTGGTTTTCCATTTCTAAGGAAGAACAAAAGAAACGGTTTGATGCACGCTTAAATAATCCTTTAAAAAAGTGGAAATTTAGCCCCGTAGATATGAAAGGGCAAAGTCTGTGGGATGAGTACACATATTATAAGGAACAAATGTTTAGTAAAACACATACCAACTTTAGCCCTTGGGTAATTGTAAAGACAAATGATAAGAAACTTGCTCGCTTAGAAAGTATGCGTTATGTATTATCCCAATTTGATTATAAAGGAAAAGAGGAATCTAAAATATCACTTTTGCCGGATCCCAATATAATAATGAGGTATCACAGAAGTGCCATTCAAATAGACATATAGACATTCAATATTATTTACATATGAAAAACGCAAAATATACAAAAGAAGAAATGGACTTATTTAACTCTAAAATAGGTTTACACTCCCTTTTGAAAAAGAAAAAAAACAAGCCTGATAAAGTGCTTGCAGAAATTAAATACATTACAGAACTGAGGAAACAGCAAGAAGAACTTATAAAACTTCAAAGTTGGGTAATCAAAAATGACAAGAAAGTAGTCATTCTTTTTGAAGGCAGAGATGCTGCGGGAAAAAGTGGTGCAATAAGGAGAATCACAGAATATATTAACCCACGGCATTTTAGAATAGTCGCCTTAAATGTACCTACTGAGGATGAAAGAAAGCAATGGTTTTTCCAACGTTATATTAATCAGTTGCCCAAACCGGGTGAAATCGTGTTTTTTGACAGAAGTTGGTATAACAGGGCGGTGGTAGAACCCGTTAATGGGTTTTGCACTAAAAAAGAGTACAAAATTTTTATGTCTCAAGTCAATGATTTTGAAAGAATGCTCGTACAATCGGATACTTATCTAATTAAATTATATTTTTTAATTACCAAAAAGGAACAAGCAGAAAGATTTAAAGAAATAAAAGCTAACCCATTAAAACGATGGAAAATGACCTCTGTTGATAAAAAAGCACAAACATTATGGGATGATTATACTGAATATAAAAAGAGAATGTTTGAAGCAACGAACCTTAAAATTACTCCTTGGTTGATTATTGATGCAAATAAAAAATCTACTGCCCGATTAAAAGCAATTTCGCATATTCTTAATGTTATCCCATACAAATAAAAAGTCGGCAACGCCGCACACACGAAATGCTTGTCAAGAAGAAGAATAAGCACTAATTAACTCATTTTCAGCGAGTTAATTTCACTAAAAATATACTTCGCACTTCGCACTGCCCCATCCATATATCCGGGAAATTGCTCCGCAGTTTCCGAGCCACCTATGAATAATTTGCCATTACAAAAAGGCTTTCTCAAGACAGGATGACCGTTATTTTGATGCGGTAAAATATGCGATTCATAAGGCGCGAACGTAAACGACTCTTTACACCAAACCGCCTCTTCGTACTCCACAAAATCATTCACTTGATTGCCGTAATATTTTCGCAATTGTCGCAGTACCATTTGCAAACGTTCTGCCTTGCTGACGGTGTGATATACGCCATTCAGAAAGCCTTTCAGTGCGAATTGTTTATCTTCAAAATCAGCGTGGTCGTACATTTCGGGAATCGGTCCTACATTGCTGAATATCGTACCGCTAAGATTGCCACTACGCCAAAACGGTTTCCGAAAATGCAAGCCCACTTTGATAGATTCGCCCATCCAAGTGTGGGTTTGTGTCAAGATTTCTTGGATTTTCGGCGGCAATTCAGGTGAAAATTTAATCGTCTTCAACAACAAATACGGTGGCAAAGTCGAAACGACCACAGCACATCGAATCTCGCGCGTACTCGTCCGCACCAGCATCTCCTCTCCCACTTCCTCAATCGCCGTTACGGCTTGCTCCAAATGTATCGGGCAATAACCTTTTATCTCATCTGCCAATCGCCGAATCAGTGCTTCTGAACCGCCTTTTATTCGATAGCTGGGTTGGTCATTAGGTGGCAATTGTACGATTTGCGGCGGACTGGTAGAGATGGGTTCATAGACGGCAGTACCGCCCAAGCGTTGTTCAAAAATTTCCAACTGCAAATCGTCCAATAAGTCCGTCAATGCAGTGTGTTTTTTACCCAACCACGTTGCCCCCATTTCCATTGGTGCGAAGCCTTCTCGCATGAGCGTATGTATGCGTCCGCCGATGCGCGACCTTGCTTCGAGGATTTGTATGTTGTAATCGCTATCTTTCAGAAAATAGGCTAAAGCCAAGCCTGTCAAGCCTGCCCCGATGATAACTATATCGCATTTTTCGTTTGTCATAAAACTCATCAATTTTACTCAATATAGGAATTTAAATCCTGACGATGAGGCTTTTTATTTGTGCGTATAACAAATTGCACAAATTATTGAAGTGGGCATATGTTTTTCAATCAAAATCGTTTGGACAACTAAAAATAGTACATTGATTTTGCCTTTCGCCTCATACTCCCGATAGCTATCGGGAATTATTTTTAACGAAATTAGCGACAAAAAGAAAGCAAAATTGATTAAAGATAATTTTGTCTTGGTTTAGACTTTGGACAGAATGGGAATTGGAAAACCGGGAAATTAGGTTAAAATTCGTAATCTATTGATTATCAGTTGTTTTTATTTTATTGGCATAAGAAAATATGTAAATAATTATTTTTTATAAAAAACTAAAAAATAGGGGTTTATCGAATTTCCCAATTCCCTAATTTCCTCTGTCCAAAGTCTAATCTTGGTACTTACTCACAGAAAGGTTTAAGGAAAATAAACAGTCCTTTGGATAATTTAGATATATGATGTATTTTAGCAAGGTCAAGAGCTTCAGACGAATTTTTCTACCTTTCTATAGTCCAAATACTTTCCTCTGAAGTCATCTGAATGTATGCACAAAAAAAACTAAAATGAATACATTAATTCACCCTAACTCAATCAAGATAGATCCGTCAATCCTTAATAAGATTGATACTGAATCTAAGTCAATTTATAGAGCGATCACTTTTTGTAAGAAAACATCTTCAAAAGCCTTATTAGATAGTTTTGTCAACAGTACCAATAGTTTAACACAACTACTCTCTATCAAAAATGCTCAAATGGAAGCAGAAACAGAGGAGGAATTAAAAGTATATCAAAAGAATCTAAACAAAACGATTATTTATGTTGCGAACGAAATAAAAAATGAAATAGACTTGACCTCACAGGTTCAGCTTTTTCAACTATTTAGACTGATTTCTCCCGAATCACATAAACTTCATCCTAACCAATACAGGAGAACATTGGTGCAAATTGGTGGATATATTTGCCCAAGTCCTGAGCACTTAAATAATTTGGTCGCTCAATTATTTTATAATCTTGACCAAATTTCTCACCCATTAATCAAAGCTATTTATCTACATCATGAATTGATTAGAATACATCCCTTTATCGACGGAAATGGGCGAACCACAAGAATTGCAAAGAATTGGATTTTAATGTTTAATCTCTATCCTCCAATATTCATTAAAGACAACATTGAAAAAAAAGAATATATTAATTCACTCAGCCAAAGTTTCAAAACCCTTGAAAAAAATAATTCGGTTTGGAATCAGGATACAAATTTGTTTTTTGATCAAGAGCTAAAAAGAGTTTCAAATAGCATTCAATATATTCTCAAGGAAATAAGGAAGGAGGCATAAATAAGGCTTCTTGTGTCCATTTTGAGGCACACATAATATTCATATTTAATAAAAATGAATAAATATATCAGATTAAGTATCGCAGCCCTTCTATTAATAGTGACTTATGCTTGTTCCAATAATACAAAATCTCTTATCCAAGTGGATGAAGTATCTCCGTGGTGCATATTGGGTTTTGATTCATTAGACAGAACGCCGAAACAGCGTATTGCAATGCTTAAAGAAATGGGCTTTACCAGATATGGATACAATAGAGGAAAAGGGAATTTTGAGGAAATGAAAAAAGAATTCGACCTTGCCGGAGAGAATAACATTGAGATAGTTTCTGTATTTCTTTGGTTAAATGCTGACAGAGATAGTATCGGTAAATTAAGCCCATCAAATCAACTCTTGCTTAGTAATTTGGAACTAGTAGAACAAAAGCCAACCATCTGGGTAAGTTTTAGTAACAACTTTTTCGAAGACCTTAATCAAGAGGAATCTATCGAATTATCTATTGAACTGATTCAATTTATTAAATTGAAAGCCGATAAATTAGGATGTAAATTAGCACTTTATAATCATCGTGGATGGTTTGGAAATCCGCATAATCAAGTCAACATCTTGGATAAATTGGGGGATGACTCCATCACTATGGTCTATAATTTTCATCATGCACATGAGTATATCGACGAATTTCCGGAAATTGCACATAAAATAGCCCCACATTTATCCTTTGTCAATTTAAATGGCGTGAAAAAGGAAGGACCGGAAATTTTACCCATAGGAAAGGGAGACCATGAATTTGAAATGATTGAACACCTAAATAAAGAAGGATTCGATGGACCCTGGGGAATTTTAGGACACATAAAAACTGAAGATGTACAAGAAGTTTTAATCCGAAATATTGATGGATTAGAACTATGGAATGCAAACTAAAGAAGCATAAAACGACGGTACTTTATCTAAATTTATGCAGACAATAGACTTTATTTACAAATATCAAAAAATATGAAATTGCACGCTATCGAAAACGACCCGGAATACATCAAGCTACAGATCGAAATGGTTCGGATGCAAAATTGGTTGATAGAAACCCGCCAAAGGCTGATAATCGTATGCGAAGGGAGAGACAGTGCCGGCAAAGGCGGTGCTATCATGCGTTTTATTCGGTTTATCAACCCAAGACATTACCGAGTCGTTGCACTCAATAAACCCACTGATGAGGAGAGCGGACAATGGTATTTTCAGCGATACATCCAAAAATTTCCCAACCCCGGAGAAATCGTCTTTTTTGATAGAAGTTGGTACAACAGGGCGGTGGTAGAACCCGTCATGGGCTTTTGCTCGCAGGAACAATATAACCTATTTATGAAGCAAGTCACTCAATTTGAAGATATGCTCATAGAAGACGGCACTATGATTTTCAAATTCTGGTTTTCGATAGACAAAGAAGAGCAAAATATGAGGCTCGAAGAAAGAAAATCCAATCCACTCATTAGCTGGAAATTAAGTGCTGTTGATATGCAGGCACAACTCAAATGGGATCAACTTACGAAATATAAACAAGCGATGTTTGAAAAAACAAGTACTCAAAATTCGCCGTGGATAGTCGTAAAAGGCAACGATAAAGACCTTGCTCGAATGGAAACAATGACCTATTTACTCGAAAATATTGACTACCCCCAAAAAGGAATTTCCGGCGCAAAAATCATGCATAATCCTGATATTGTGACTGTTATAAACAATAAAATTTAAATATTCTTTGAAAACAAAAAAGTAACATGAGCAAAAGAGGGAATAAAATCGGACTGCCTCCGGGTTCTGTGATATATACGGGCAATAGAAAAGCCGAGAAAGTACAAATCCATTACATCCAATACGATGAAACACATCTGGAAGAAAAAACGCTTGATAATCAGAGTAAAATCGTTTTTTACCAATTGCCCGTTGAAAAAATAGAATGGTACGACATCCGGGGCATCCATGACACCACACTTATCGAACGAATCGGAAGCGCATTTGGTATTCACCCATTGATATTGGAAGATGTATCTGACATCCACCAACGCCCAAAATTTGATGAATATGAAAAAGGCATCTTCCTCATTATCAAAGCACTCGCTTTTGATAAAGCCGAACTCAAGATGAAAACCGAGCAGGTTGCCCTGTATTTAAAGGAGGGGTTTGCGGTGACATTTCAAGAAACCCAAAGCGATTTATTTGAGCATGTGAGAAAGCGAATAAAAAGTGACAAGGGAAGAATCCGGCAGCGCGGGGCAGATTACCTCGTTTATTCACTCATTGATGTTTTGGTGGACAATTACTTCATTGTTCTCGAAGATATTGAATCCGAGATTGAGTTGCTCGAAGATGCCGTTTTGGAAAGCCAGGATTCAGGTATTAAATCAACAATTCATTTGCTCAAAAAAGAACTTTTGGTGATGCGAAAATCAATCGCGCCATTACGAGAAGCCATCGGGCGTTTTGCCAAAACGGATAGCCCTATTGTAGCTGCAAATACAGTGGTTTATATCCGGGATTTATACGACCACACGATTCAGGTCATGGATGCGGTGGAGTCATTTCGAGACTTACTCAACGGCTTGCAAGACCTTTTCATTTCAGAGGTCAGTTTTAAGATGAACCAAGTCATGCAAGTATTGACGATAGTCTCCACGATTTTTATTCCACTGACCTTTTTGGCTGGTATCTATGGGATGAATTTTGAAAATATACCCGAACTCCACTGGCAATATGGTTATTTTATTTTATTAGGCGTAATGCTGGCTATTTTTGTCGGATTATTGTTTTTCTTCAAGAGCAAAAAGTGGTTTTAGAATAGTTATACGGCATCGGTATTCGCCATGCTACGCCTCATACATGACGCCATGCTGCCGCCACGCACCTCGACCGCAAGGCGTGGATATTTGTATTTATCCGATAAAGATTTACAGAAAAATAAACAGCCCTTTGGATAATTTAGATATATGATGTATTTTACCTCTCGTTAATAGCTTCAGACGAATTTTTCTACCTTTTTATAGTCCAAATACTTTCCTCTGAAGTTATCTGAATGAAAAATACGGAATGCGAGTATTTTTTAAGTTCCATGCTATCAGAAGAAAAAAATAAAAATAATCTAATGGAGAAACAAGAAAATCTACACAAAGAACTTGAATTAATTCAAGCCGTGATAAATCGGATGGCAAACAATTCATTCCTAATCAAAGGTTGGACGATGACACTAATGTCAGCATTAATTGCCTTAGGAAAAGATTCAATTTTGGGAAATCTAAATGGAATTTATTACCTAATTATGATGATTGGAGTGTTAGTTCCTTTTTGGTGGCTTGACGCTTATTACCTAAAACAGGAAAGAATATTCAGAAAGATATATGAACGAGCAATTGCTGATCCTGATTCTAAAAATAGAAATAGATATGACTTGAATCCTCGTGAAATGGCAAAAGAAGTCAAAAGTGTTGTCAAAACGATGTGGGTTGAAGCAATAAGTTGGTTTTATATTCCTTTCATCTTACTTATAGTGTTGGGAATTATCTTAAAGATTAGTGGGTTTCTATAAACAAATTATTCAAAATGAACAAACTTGTAATTACTTTTAGTTTATTGGCTATTACATTTAGTTGCAATAGTCCTAAAAAGTTATCATCAAAAATCATTAAACCTGTACTCGAAGTGGAAAAAGTATCTGAAATACAGCAAGAAATAGACGACATTTATTCGTTGTTGATTTACTCATTAGTCTTAAAAGATTGGCAACCTGACAGTATACCAAGAAGGGAAAGAAGAGGATATAATATTGGCGCATTACTCATAGATAAAGAAAACATACCAGTTCATTATGCATTAAACTGCATAAATTCCACAGATAATGCTACTCAACATGGAGAAGTAAGAGCAATAACGAGCTATCTTGAAAAGCATAGAAGTTTTAATCTAAAAGGTTTCACAATTTATACGACTTTGGAACCATGTGTAATGTGTGCAGGAATGATGACAATGACAGCGGTTAAAAGAGTAGTTTACGGACAAAGAGATGTTGCATATAGTAAGGCATTTGAAAGATTAGCCGTTGATACAAGACCAATTGGTGGTTTTGCACCTTATCCAAGACAAGTAGTTGCTCAGGCATCAAAAATCTCTTTTTGTGAAGAAATTGACAAGGAATATCAAGAGTTTCTTGAAGAAGATGAAGAAAAAATTCTCGCGAAATTTTTAGCTTCTGAGGACGCAAGAAAAATATATGAAAAAGCACAGAATGAATTCCTGAATTATAAGGTAAAATTTGAAGATAATTCGAAAATTTACGAAAATGCTATTCAATTTTTTTACCAAAAAATAAATGAAAATGGAAATTAGAGAACCATATAAAAATAATAGACTTCACAAAATTTTAAAATCTGGCACGGTAAAGGAGCTACGTCAAAAAATTGAAAATTTTGAGATTGGCAAGCCAAGTATATTTATTGGTTCATCACGAGAATCACTTTACATTGCTGAAAAAGTAAAAGAGATTTTTGGAGAGAAACTTTTTGAGGTTGACATTTGGGATGAAGGAGTATTTGGAAAAACACTATCAAGCGAAGAGAAAAATGAAAATGATTTAGTTTTATCTAATGTTGAATGGTTAAAGAATTTTACAGACATATATGATTATTCTATATTTTTATTTGTTCCAGAAGATAGAATTGTAAGTGAGACGAGAATATTGAGAGACGAAAAAGGGAAAGAAATCACACCTTCCACATTAGGTACAAGACATAATGTGGTATTTGAATTTGGGATGTTCTTAGGAAGGATAGGAACAAAAAAAACTTTTGTCCTTTTTGATAAAAAAGCAACAGATTTTATCAAATTATTCTTTACCGATATTGTAGAGAACGTACTCGACCCTTATGATAGTTCTTTCATTTCTCCGAAAGATAATTTTGTTTCTTTATACCCATATGAAAATGACGAAGAAATAACAGACAAAAAAACAACTCCCATTCTTGATAAAAGTTTAAAAAAGACAGTTAACGAAATTAAGAAAGCAATTCTATTAGACCTTGAGACAATTGATATTACTTTTTTGCCATCAACTACATTAGCAATAGGTTACTTTAATAACTTTATTAAAATATTTGTCGAGAATGTTAATTTTTTACGAGGGGTTTCATTACTGAAAAAAGAAGAAACAATAAAGAAACTAAAACAAATTGAATCCCTTGAACTTGAAAAGTCTGAATTCAAGGAAACCAATGATTTAATCAGAAATAAAAAAAGCATTAAACTAAAAGTAGTTATTCCTAACTCATTGGACGGTGCTGTCCAAAACAAGTTTAAGCCAAAATTTAATAGTGATAAATTTAGTCAAAGAAAAATTATGGGTTCAAATAGACCTTTGACTATTGGTTGTTACATAGAATCCGAGATGGTTAATAATGAAAGCCTTATTTTCTATGACGTTCCAACAACAATGAATTCCTCAATCGAGGCATTAGAAGTAATAAATCCTCATAAAGACATAAAGGAACTTCTTTCAGAGAAAGAAAGACAAAATTTTAAAAAGGTTTTCGACTTCAAAGTTGGGGAATTTGAAAAAGTATTTAAAAAGATTAGACAAAATATTGAGATTATTTCTTGGAGCGAATTCTTAAAAGAAACGAATCAAACATAAAAAGAAAGACAGCATACAATTGAGTAGGGAACAGTGAGTCGAATTGCCTCACCGCAGTATTTGACTTTGAGATAATATTCTAACAAAACCTCACCCCAAAAAACCAACACTCCCCACTCGCAATTCCCACACCGTCATTCCCGATTCGATTCCACATCATCCTCCACCTCCGCCTCAGCTTCCCCCAAAAAACCAGCCCCACAATACTCCACCCCACTAATTTCCCCAACAAACTCACCACCTAAATCTACCGTAAAACCTACGTCCAGTGTAATACAAGACTTCGCCTCCAACTCCACCCTCGCGCCGGATTCGATAGTCGAATTTTGGCAAGTTCTTATCGAATCACTCATAATTGGCATAAGCCGGACACACACACCGATTCTTAGTGAAAGAAATTAAATAAATTCGACAGGAATGCGCCGTAATTTTTTCTTCTAAAGAATTCAAAAAATCGTTGCATA
>ENA-ORXR01003947-ORXR01003947.1-marine-metagenome-genome-assembly--contig:-NODE-3947-length-12833-cov-10.145500_pt1 | contig 12833 bp, 12 predicted proteins | sample MGYA00237866_ERZ511479 | MGnify/ENA metagenome assembly ERZ511479 | reverse complement strand
ATCCAAAGAGTGACGAGACCACATCCAAAGCCCATCCAAAACCCGTTTGGATGGGGATTCTGCCGGCGGTGACGATGGCTCTGCTCTGGCGGGACCAGCAAGGCTGCATTGGCCAGTCGTGGGGTTTGGCAGCACATCGTACATAATAATATTCTTTGGCGTACAGCCGTTCTCCCAAAAGACTCGCACTGCAGTGCGGGATTTTCGGCAGAACAGGTGCATATTCTCGAACTGTCTTTCCGAATCCGAATGTTGGCCGACTTTGACCAGAACGCGAGACAGGAGCAGGACGTGATCTGGTTGGTGATCGCCGGATTGCTGCCCAGCGCATTGGTCGAGACTTCTGTTTCTTCTTGTCCCAGTTCATTCCGTACATACTGTACCGGCCCAACTCCAGAACACAGCGATACATTGAGAGCATTGATCCCGGTGTGACAGCTAGACCCGGGTGCCTGACAACCCGCTCGCTCGGAGCTGCATGCCGGCCCAATAAAAAATTGGCGCATGCGCACCCCTCTGCTGCACGGGAGATCCGGCGAGAGACGCTCGCTACGTCGGAACGTCTGCCACCCGCGCCGCCGCATCAGCACGCCCCGTCCCGCGCGGTCGACGACACCGACCCCGCCGCGTCGCAGGGCGCGACAAGCGACGGCGCCGTTGCGGTGGTGCGCGCCTCGGGCCGGGCGCTGCCCCGCCGTCGACGCGACCGCCTTGCGGTGCCCGCGCCCAGCCGCCGCTGCCCGTTATTTCCGATAGCTCCGCTCGCGGCGGCGGCTCCCGTCTCGTCGGGCGCGCGGTCTCCCGCGGGGGCGCCGCCGACGCGGCGCCGCGCGTGCCACGTGATGCCTGTGACGTCGCGTGTTAGGCGCGCCCTCGCGCCGGCCCAGCATCACACGGGGTTGCCGCGCCACGGGCCCGTTTCCATCGTCACTGCTGCCAGACTCGCCCATCCATCCCCATCCATCCCCATCCCCCATCCAAACCCGATTTGGATGGGCGTTTTTGTGCCGTGTGAGCGCCCTCCGATTTCCCATCCAAACTCACTTTGGATGGGCTTCCCCGACCGAGGGCGAGTCACAAGTCACGGCAAGGCTGTGCAGCACGTCCGTTTCTTTCCCTCCTCTCTCAGCACCGCGGGAGTTGCCCGTGTTGTGATTGGGCCAGCAGTGACCATGAGACTCGCGTCAGAATGTGAGACTTTTCTTCGGCCGCGGCTTACTGTGACTGACGTGACTGTGCCCGCCCGCCTCGACTGCGTCTTGGCTGATCGTCGTCACCACCGCCACCACCAGCGGCGGCGGCGGCGGCTGCTCCCGCGGCTCCACACCGAGGGGTGGACGTGCCCCCCCACCCCCGCCACCACCGGCGGCGGCGGCGGCGGCTGCTCCCGCGGCTCCACACCGAGGGGTGGACGTGCCCCCCCACCCCCGCTACCACCGGCGGCGGTGGCGGCGGCTGCTCCCGCGGCTCCGCGGCGAGGGGTGGACGTTCCCCCCCACCCCCGCTACCACCGGCGGCGGCGGCGGCGGCTGCTCCCACGGCTCCGTGGCGAGGAATGGACGTGCCCCGCTACTCCCGGCGGCAGCGACAGCGGCCACCGCCGCCGCCGACGAGACTGACGAGGTGTGGTGCTCTGGGCACCGCGGTCGCGGCAGAGCACGGCGGGTCTCGCCGGGAGAGTGCTAGTGCTAGGAGTGGAGCTGCTCGGTCGCGACCACTGGGGACTCTTGGGACGGTATGGGCGTGTGAACAGAACTGAACAGAACACATATTACTTCACGTCCCACGGAAAGAAAACGTTGAGAAAAAAGCGCATGTCCAGGCGCTCCTGGAGTGGGCTGTCCAGGGCCGGTACTTCCGCGTCGACTCCTTCGCGAGCGGCTAGGTCCGCAAAGTCGGGGACCACGAACGCAAGCCGCTGCACGTGCGCCGCTGGCACCAGCCGCAGCGAGACGTCCGTGGCGTTCTCGTTGGTATGCCACTTGAGGCGCACACACCCACGCGCGACAAATGGGCAGAGAGGCTCGTCTGACACGTCCTCCATCGCGGCGAGGATGACCGCGTCGCCCTTGCGTCCCCGCACGATGGCCCGGAGCTCGCCAATAGACAGCTTGGACCGGTCGCCGCCGGGCCTGTACAACACGGCATCGTACCACGGCGCCCCTAGATAATCTTGCACCGCGCGCAGCTGCTGCTTCACGCTAGTGCCACACTCGAACTGCGCCTGGATCGGCGTGCGTGTTGCCACTCGGACGTGGCGGTGCGCCGCCATTCTGAGCAGCGCTCCGACGTTGGCCAAGTCTGGGCGAGTGGCCAAACGGCCGACTGACACACTGGTATCGTTGTACATCCGCTTCTTCTGCTTCCGCCGCCGCTCCGCTTCGGTTGTTGGGGAGACAACGGTCGCTCGAGCGGCCGCTGCCACATCCCGCCTGGTCGCTGCCGGCGCCGTACTTGCACCCGTCGCCCCTGCTCCCGCAGCCGCCGACGCGGCCCCGGCTGCCGCTGGCCCCGCCCCACGCCCTCCCACAGCAGCATCCGCCGCAGCCGCACGCCGCGCCTGCTCGACCTTCCAGGCGGCGGCAGCGGCCTCTTCGGACTTGGCGTGCCGGGCGAGGATTGCCCGCGCGCCGTGGGCGTGGCGCACGAGCTGGCGGGTAAAGGTGTGCCCGTGCTTGCATGTGCGGCCGTAGTAGGACTTGTCGGCTTTGTGCCCGCTCTCGTTGAGCGCCGTGTTACAGTTCTGCACGTTTCCGTGCCACTTGACCGCGTCGGCCACATGGCACAGCAACTTATGGATCTTGACTGACGCGATGTGGCCGAGGATCGGGGTGACAAACTTGTTGACAAAGTTCTTGGCCTGCTCGTCTATGGCCAACCCCTCTGTCATGGTCATTGGGGGGGGGACGGCCGAAGTCGTTCGGCCGGAGATGCGGGCGTAGAGCACCGCGTACTCAGCGAACATGGAGGTCACCGCGACGTTGACGGGGGTGTCCCCCCACACGTGGTGATAGGCCGTCCAGTCGAACGCAAAGTTGCGACCGACCTTGGCAGCGTGATCGTCTTCATCGGCCTCGTACCCGGCCGCATGCGCCGATACCGCGGCCAGCGCGCGCTCCGCCTCGTGCTCCGCTGCAAACGCAGCGCCCGCGTCCTCGTCTCCAACTGGGCCGAAGAGACCTGCCACGATAAATGGCAGGATGGCGACGCCGTCGCGCTGTTGCTTGCCTGTGAACACCGCCTGCTTCTCGTTGGCTCGCACAATGTAGCTGCAGAATGACACAAGGAAACAAGCGGAAACATCGCGTACACACGGAGATACGCGTCAGACACAGATCAACAGCTGTATGATGCGGGAGCGAGATTTCAGGAGGACGCGGAAGGAGAAGGTGAAGATACAGCATAGAGAGGAGTGGAGAACACGTTTCATGACATATCCCAACGTACCCGGGCGGTGTTCTGCACGCTTTGCTCCGTCTACTCAGGCGGAGCAGCCGCTGGAACGCAATGCGGCGCGTAGCCGTCCCCGAGCCAGCTGGGGGCTTCTTGCCCTTGCACAAGTATGGGAAAACACGGACAAGGCGGTGCACAAGCGTACGAGTCACTCTTAGATCGAGCACCTGATGAAACAAGGGAGCCAACACAAGCGAGGGAGGCAGAAATGTAAATGGGCAGGCAGTCAGTTACCGATTGAAATGAGAAGCAGAGGGCAGGCGTGTACGGCTTCCAAGCACCCATGCAGCGAAGGATCAAAGGCGACGGAAAGCGTACGTGGAGCACATCAAACCCAATCATCTTGTACAGCAGCATGGGCGCCGTTCCCAGGCCGGCCATTCCTGCAAGGCCTGGCACGCCACCCGACGTGGAGTCTAGCGCGCCAAGAGCCACCCGCCGCTGGCGTTGCCGTTGTCGCCGCGTGTGCTCATACGCTTCCACCTGATTGGTGAGCGTGTTGATCACGTTACGGTCCTCGGCGTCGACGGCCTCGGCCGCCCCGATGATGTCCACCTTGGCCATGCACGCCGTGCACGGGTGCGCGCACTGGCCGGCTTTCAAGCCGAGCACCGCCCTTTCCTCGGGCTGGTCGCAGATGTACAAAAGCACGCGCGGGAACGCCAATGCCTTTTGCCCGTTGATGTTTACTCGGAAGCCAATGTGGCTCCTGCCGATGACGTGCGTGAAAGCCGCATAGATGACGCGCTGCAATATGCCGCACCGAAGAATCCTGGCTCTTTCGTCTGCCCCCGGCTCTTGGAGCTTCCGCACGATGGGTACGTAGGCGATAGTCACCCACTCAATCGTTCCAGAGACATCGTTAACGAGACGGACGCGAATAGGGTACAAATTGTGCGCTGAGCAAATACATCACGCCAGGGCAATGCGACAGTAAGACGAAGAAAGCGATCAAAAAGGCACACATTAGTGACTGGTGGATACGGCGTAAGGCACCAGTACGCAACTGACCAGCCATCCAAGCACATGCGGCGGCGAGTTGCAAGTCACCCTCCCTGACATCAAAAAGTGAACTTACCGCCAGACCAGGACAGCTGGCTGCTGTCTGAAAACACGTGCAGACCGAGGACGCAAGAGAGCTCCTGCTGGTTCTTCATGACGAGCTCCTCGCACAATATGAACGCGTCGCCGTCCATTGGCGTCTCCCGCTTGTCGCTCGCTGCAGCCGGCCCCGCCACGCCGCTCCACAGCTGAATACTGTCGCGCTTCTGTCTCATCAGCGCCCGGATGACCTGCAGCACATCTCGGAAGTACGCCTCGTACGCGACGCTGCCCTCCACCAGCTTGACCTTCTTCCATCCCGCGTCGAGCGCGGCGGCGTCCAGGTCGTCCCGTATCGCGTCCTTAAACGCCGTGACCGACGGGAACGCGTACCGCAGCGTCGCGTGATGTCCAGCGTCCTCGGCCATCCCCGCCTTCGTGCCGTCCCAGACGTCGAGGAAATCATACAAAAATTCCTGGTCCTTCTCCGACAGGCCCGCCCCGCCGACTTGCAGCACAAACCGCTCCAGCGCGCGCAGGCGCACGGTGTTAAAACGGCCCGTTTTGGCGCGCTTGCGGAGATGCTCAAGGGGCTCCGCGCGCCGAGCGTCCCCGAGGGCCTCGTAAAGCGCCCTCACATGCAGTCCCACGGACGAATACAGGTACTCGGGAACCGCCTCAGCGTCGGCGCCGCCCCCGTCCGTGGGGGGCACGAGGATGCGCGTCAGCTCCAGGAGTGTACGCAACTGCGACTCAACTGCACTGTGAGCGGTAGATCCTGACTCGGAAGAAGCCAGCGGCGTGGCTGGCGCCTCCGATCTGGAAGGCGACGGGGAGGGTGGCGCCTCCGACTCGTCGTCACCTACGTTGCCGTCTGCAGCGCCGCAGCCGGCAACTGTGGCGGCAACGCCAGCACCAGCCCGCAAGGCCACACCATGACCGCCCCCTTCACCGTTTCCACCACCTGCATTGCGACCATCATCGCGCATAGAAGCCTGACGGGGCCGACGCCGCGGCAGTTGCGTGTGGTGACCAGTGATACCGCCGTGGATGCCGTACTGGTGCCGCCGGAGGGACGAAAAGAACTCAGCCTCATACCCGCAGGAGCAGACGATAAATGGCTGCTCCGGTGGAGTGTCCGACATGATGCCATACCTAAGGGTAGGGCAGTGCCAACAGGTGAGCAACAGACCATAAAAGCAACAGCCGAGAGACAGGCGGGGCGCGTCAGACTCCGAGCAACAAGTGAGAGATACAGCTGGCATTGAGCACCGGTAGGCAACAGCGACGGTGCACGGGCAACCCTCTATTCCTCCCCAAGCAAGCACCATCGTGTCCACAGAAACCAGAACCGCAGGAACGTACGGCTGATGAGCTACTGGTCGGGTGCGCGAAAAAAAAACGGTGGGGGGCGATAGCCGGTGCGCCGACGTCCGGCGCTGCCCTATCGTATTGGTTGCAGGCTAGGCGGCGCGTCGCCGATCAGACGCCGGCAGCCACGGCCGGATGCCGCCGGTGGAGAGCCTAAACTTGAAGGGTGCGAGCCAGTGAGCCCGATACCAGCCCGCGCACACGACGGGTGCGACGACTGGCGCGAAAAAACAGTTGACAGCGTCGACGAGCACCAGAAAGCGACGCACCAAACCTCACAGCGCGCCGGCGTGGCCGAGATGCTGTCAGCCACTGTGCCCGCCACCACGAAAGGCACACTGGCGGCCGGATACGCACTTCTCCATCTAGAAACGCCGCGGTACGGGCGGGCAGGCCGTGCCAGTCCAAGACTTTAGAGACCCCGCCACCCTTCTCCAGTGAACGCACGAGAAATGGGCCACGTCCAACGCCGCGACACGTACCTTGCCCAAGTGGGCGCGAGCGCCCAGACAACAGTCCTGCCAGTTCACGGCGGTCTGCGACCGAGGGCCCAGGTTGTGTGGGCCATCGCCGCGAGCAGACGAGTACTCTGCTGCAAGCTGGGCCGGCCATCGGCCGGCCACAAGCCGGCCAGGCCGTCAGACCGCGCGGTCGGTGGCCGTCAGACCGCGCGGTCGGTGTCTCCGTGGCCATGTGTGGCCAGCAGCACCTCAGGCGAATTAAGGGACGCGCGTTGCGAGGAATAAGGGCACACGTGGAACAGGGGGGTAGGCAGCGGCCGTGCAGCGGTACCACTTTGCCGTGACGCGACAGAACCAATGCGTCCCCGCGATCGGAGGTGGGCGACGACGGCACTCCCCATCCAGAAAGCGCTGGATGGGAACGGCCGCCGTCAAGCCGGAGCCCGTAATGCGATGCACAAGACAACAATCCACGAAGGAACCAAAACAGTTGGATCGATCGAACGCACGCAGCCCACGTGACATGTAAACATGCTTCGTGGAAAAAGTAGAGTTATCACTCGTAAATGTGCGCGAGAAGTCTCTACGGGTTTGAACCGCACCCCCTGGTCGATGGACCGAGGCCGATGTCCTTCCGGCCGCGTCAGTAAGTGACAAATCAAGTGCACGGGATATGTACTTATAATGTAATCGGGCTCTGTCGCGTTCGATCGATCGAAAAAAAAAATCGTCTTCGGTCGGAAGCCACTTAGAACGGCGACGACGTCGCGCGCGCCGCCAACGAGCGTGCACCTTGCGAAAAGCCGTTGCCAGGGAACCGCTTGGGGCGAGTCACGCCGCCCTGCTCCTGCCTCGCAACCGATCGTACGACGGCATTCCGTGCGCCCCCATCTGAGGCGCCCGTTACTCACTCCCCCCGGTTGTAACCCGAACGCTCCAGGCCCCACGGCCTCGCCAACGTGCCTGACGCCGCTTGGGGCGATTCTGTGTGCTCGCCTTTCTTTTGTTTTCCGGTTGTGCTTTGCTCGGCGGACTGTGCCCCGCCCGCAGCCTTCCCGGGCGCCCCCCCCCCCCCTCGTTTGGTCTACGGCGTCGTTCCGTTTGGCCTTTTCCGGCCATATTTTGTGGGGCTCTGTATCTCACCAACTTACAGGTGCCCCTCGCCCGCTCCGCCGTACGTGGGCAACCGATCTGTTTGCGTTGTCGTCCTTTTCCCGCCTTGACGTGCGGTGCGCGCTTTTTTCGCGCCGCCGGACGCGTCCCCAGCCCGTCCCCACCCGCACCCCCTTCCTGTGCCCCCGCCGACGCCGTTTTCTCTGGCGCGTTTGGCGCCTTTTCGCTTTGGGCGCGCTTTTGCTCTCACCCAGGGGCGCCCTTGAGCGCCCCCTGCCGCCCCACTCCTGCAGACACACAAGGGGCGGCCGTGTGCGGGTCGGCTGCATCGGCTGGCGCTGGCCTGTCAAGACACCGAAATGGTACTTAAAGGGTGTCCGAGGGGCTGAGCAGCGGGGGCCGTCCGGTGTGCACCATGTCCCCCGGTCGTTACTGACTCGAGTGAACCCCGTCTTTACCCGCCCCGCTGCCCACTCCCCGGCCCTCACGACCGCCACACCCTGACCCCCCCCCACCGTTGAGCAACCCCCTTCCCGCGTTGGTCACCGTCATGGTCGGCAACCGTCCCAGTGGGCGGGCCCCGCGCATGTCCGCGCTGGCAACGACACCCGAGTCGCTGGCGGCCTGGGAGCAGGAGCAGCGGCGGCTGGAGGAGATTGAAGACGCAGCCCGGGAGCAAAGCCGGCTGGCGGACCGTGACGCTGCCGCGGCTGCCCAATTGCGCACTGCCGCCGCCGTCGCGGCGGCTGCCCGAAGGCACACTGCCGCCGCCGTCGCTCTCCCGCCCCAGGCCACCACTGCGGTGCAGCCGCAGCTGCAGTACCACATGCCCGCTTCTCAAACCGCCGACACACCGGCCGACTTGCCCGCGCCCCTCCATCCTTACGTCTGGCCGTCGCCGTCCCCGGCGGCGGACGCTCCCGCTGCTGCACGCGCAGCTGTGGGTGTGCCCGCGGCTGATCGCGTGGACAACCGAGGGCGCCCGGCCTTCCACGGCCCCCCTGCGCCGCTGCCTGCGGGCGAGGTGCAAGACGGGTCCCAGACCGTCTGGAACCTCGTCGGTGGGCTCCGCCAGCCCGGCGACGCCGGGGTGACGAGGGCGCAGCAGCCCGCAGGGTTTGGTTCCAGTCAGCTCGTGCCTTTTGACAACTCGCCTTTCAAGGTCCCGACGGCGCCGTCTTCATCGCCTCCACGCCCCAAGCCAATGACGCCGCCGCCGCCTCCCGCCCTGCCGCCTGCATCGGCTGGAGCGTTGGTCGCATCGTCCACTCCCGGCGGCGCGCTGCCGTCGCTCTCGTCCGTGGCGACGGAGCTCCGCGGGCCGCCCCTGTCCGCGGCACCCACAGTGGCGGAGCCGTGGACGGCGGCACAGATTGATGCCGCGCCTTGGACTCCTGCTCGCCTGGCGGCGGCCCCGTCCTCCTCTTTTGCGTTGGAGATGGAGAAGACGGCTGCAGAGGCCGCGGCAGCGGCGGTGGCGCCGGCGCCGTCGCCAGCGCCGCCCTCCCTGTCTGGCTCATTCCAGCCGCCCCTCGCCCCTAGTCGTCCTTGCGCGGCCGCCAAGGCCAACAAGGGCAAGAAGCGCCGTGAGGCCAACAAGCCGTCGGCCAAGTCGGCTGCGCCACCAACCAAGAGGACAAAAACGGCGGCTGGGGCGGCTGGGGCGGCTGGGGCAGCCTCCGCTACCTGTGACGAGGCTGGGTCGGCCGCTGCCATTGGCTCGCGCACGCCCACGACCGAGGCGACAGCGGCCTGGATCTTGGTGAAGGAGGACGTGGCCAAGGCTGTGCGCGACGGAAATAAGGCGCTCTGGGCGGCGCTCAAGCAGTCGACGCAGGAGATTGAGCACCTCAAGGCGAGCACCAACCGACTCGAGGAGCGCGTCGACGCGCAGGGTCAGGGACAAGAGCGCACGGCCCTGGCGGTGGCGTCCGTGCGTCTCGCCGTCAAGAGCATCACTGACACGGCGGGCGGACGCAAGGACGGCGGTAGCGGGAGCGGCAGCGCCAAGTGCAGCGCGCCGGTCAAGGACGAGAAGCCTGTGCTCGGTCGTGACGCGTCCAAAGCTGCCGCCATGGCTCTGGCCCCCGCAAACGAGGCCAAGGCGGCCGAGCTCCGGCGCCCACTCCGCCAGGCCGTCAAGCACCTGGTCGCCGAGACCAATGCCTCGCGCGACGTCCTGATGGACTCGGCGACGGTGACGGCTAGGCTCAACGAGGAGGCCATCAAGGTGTTTGGAATGACGCTCAGTATCTCTCACAGTTATCTGATGGACTTTATCTACTTCCCGTCTGCGAGCAAGAACGCGGCGCCCACGCTCAAGCGGCCGCACACGGTCATTGTCGCTACCACCTCGCACGCTGTGGCTCAGCTGCGGGAGTTCGTCTTGAAGGCGTACTTCAAGGTGCTCGGTTTCGGTTACAACCCGATGCCCCGCAGCAAGGCGAAGAAGTGGGTCGAGAACGACGGCTTCCTCACGTCTTACAAGGGCGAGAAGGCCGTCGTGGCTGCTGCCAAGAACCTGTTCAACAAAATTGGCGGCAGCTTCCGCATTGTTAAGGACACGAGCGCGGGCGGCCGCTTCCACGTGGACATGACCGTTGGTCATTACTCGCTGATTGCGAGCTTTGTCCGGAACGAGTTCGAGATTGCGCTGGGTCGCCGCCAGCGCCGTCGCAAGGGCAACGGGAGCGGGACCTATTTCTACTGGGTCGACGAATTCACCCATTCCATCAAGCACCTCTCCAAGAACCACAAGGACAACAGCATCCATGCGGGGTACCGCATTACCGACGCTATTGACCCCGACATTGCGGTCCGCACCACCACCGGCGGCTGGATCTTCACCGCACCCACCGACTCGTCGCCGGCTTTTTCATCGGTGAAGAGGGTGTCCCCAACTACGCCCGCGACGTCCGCTGGCCACCCGCGCTCGTCAAAACGCAAGAGCGCCGCGCCGCGCCGCTGTCCAACGTCAACTTTGCCCGCGACCGACGCAGCTGGTCAGGGAGCGGCGAGCCGCGGCGCCGGCGCCGGCCCCCGCCCGGCCACCCAGCGTGCCTCGCCGAAGACAATGAGTAACTGCATCGACGACTACGGCGTCGGCGACGACGATGACGGCCGCCCCTCGGACGGGTCTTCTCACGCGCCGGCCGCCGGCGTCGTGCTTGTGGTCGACGACGACTCCGACGGCGCCGGAGCGGCGATGATTGGCCTCAAGGAGGACGGGCTGGGGAGAGACGTGGCGGGGAACGATGGGGTGGAAAGCGACGGGGCGGGGACGCGCGTGATGGGCAGCGACGAGGATGGGAGCGACGACGTCGGTGGCCGCACATCCTCGAGCGACAGCGATGACTCGGACGACGACGGAGACAGCTCAGACGTGGGACACGAGAGTGAGGTCGACGAGGACGACGAGGAGGAGGGGTCGTATTGAGTGCGCGTGCGCTGAGCGTGGCCCGTGATGCCAGCCGCTAGGGCTGCTTGTGCTTTGATGATTTCTTGCTTTTGGTTGGCCGCTCCCGCCGTTTGCGCAGCTCGTTCACGTTGTTGCTTGGATGCCCTCTGTACAGCACGAAGCCAGCGTGCCAGCGCACGTGGTGCGATACGAAATCTATCAGCAGGAGCCGAGGAATAGCACGCACAGTAGCAAACGCGCGTCGTCTCTTGTTTCTTTGCTAGCTGTCAGCCTCTTGTGTCTCTTGTGCACGCACGGCATTGGCAGAATCTGTGCGCGGAGCGTCCAATGAAACACGACCCCATCCAAAAACGCGTTGGTTGGGCGGAGACGCCCATCCATTCCCATCCAAAAGCCCATCCATCCCCATCCAAAGCCCATCCAAAACGCGTTTGGATGGGCAGTCTGCCGGCCGTGACGATTGACCTAGATTGGTGACACCTTTGATCAAGATTGGTGAAGACAGTAGATCTGTCGAGATCAATCCATGGTCGCGAGAGCAGAGTGATGGCACCACCACCGTCACGAAATCAATCTGGTCCATCGGCTCCAGTGTCGGCCGGCGCTGCGTCTGCCGTCTGCCCTCGACCACTGCTCGGATCGTGGGGACCTCGACACCACCTTTCGCGCGGACAGTGGCTTCTCGCCAGAGCGCGGGTGCACCTCCCGTCGGCGCAGCTGCCTCCCCGCCGTTGCCCCCCGTCGCTCTTCTTCCACCGCCAGGATTGCACCCCGTGCACCACGTCCGGAAATACCGTGGTTGCGGCCTTGGAGACACGGCCGTTGCGGCAGATGTAGGCGCAAACGGGGCTCCCCCCCTCCGCTACCCCGCCCACCCCGCGCTGCCTTCGGCGTCCCCCACGCTGGGAGGCAAGTCGGCGGTGCGGTCTGCAACCGGGCTGGTGGCAGCAACGGGCGGCGCTTTTCTTTATTTCTCCCGTGGCGCAAGCAAGTGGCAGATGCGAGTGCGGCCCCGACTGGGCCGCCGCCGTCGGCTGGGTGACCGCGTCACGGGAACCGCCGCACACCTCGTCAGGGCAACCCAGCGTGAAAACGGAGCACGTGGGGTTTCTCTCGCCGATACGTGGGCGCTTGCGAGTGGCTTCTCCAGGCCAGCCGGTGATCCAGGCCGCCGGGTGCCCCTCCGCGGTCGGCGGCTGCCATCCCCACTCGACCGCTGAGCGGGGGGGGGGGTCTCGGACCGCCACCCCCCCGCCCGCGTCCGAGCCGTTTAATCAGAGACAAGTGGGGGGCCCCCGCGCAACAGACACGCACGGCGCTTCTTGGCAGCCAGGCGGACATTCGCCGTCGTGCCCGCCAGCAAGCTGCATCTCGACTGTCCAACCAAGCAGCTCTTGCACAGACCCACGAGCCTCGGCATGCTGCCAGTGTCCCCCCAGCACCGCGATCCAAACCGTGACAGTGGGTGGCTGCACCGCGGCCCTCCGTCGGTGCCGCGCGGCCTCGGGTCGGGGCCGCGGCGTGCAGCCGGCACGACCACTCTTGACCGCGGACAAGAAACGCGCCGCGGCTCGTCCCGTTGCAAGCGCCCGACGCTTGGTCGGCGGGCGTCACCCAAACCCGACGGGCGCGTCGGTTTACAGCTGCGGCGCCGCGGCGCACGCTGCTGTACGCGCACGACAATGCGTCGGACCTCGGGCTCATTGCGTCCTACCTCGCCGAGCTGCACGAGCAGCTCGGCGTCGACGTGTTTGCCTTTGAGTACTCGGGGTACGGCATCTCGCAGCCGCTGCACCCGCCGACGGGCGCCGCTGGCGACGGCGGCGGCGGCAGCGGCAGCGGCAGCGGCAGCGGCAGCGGCAGCGGCAGCAGCGGCAGCAGCAGCTTTGGCGTCGGCGGCAGCAGCGGCGGCAGCGGCGGCGGCGGCTGAGATCGGAAGAGCGTCGTGTAGGGAAAGAGTGTAGATCTCGGTGGTC
>ENA-ORXR01003946-ORXR01003946.1-marine-metagenome-genome-assembly--contig:-NODE-3946-length-12836-cov-9.870836_pt1 | contig 12836 bp, 9 predicted proteins | sample MGYA00237866_ERZ511479 | MGnify/ENA metagenome assembly ERZ511479 | reverse complement strand
GCCGTCAAGAGCTTCGTTGTTCTGCGACGGCTAAAGTCGTCGGTACGAGGCAGACTAAAAATTTGTCCTGCACCCTTACAAACTAACCCAATTACTAAAAAAAATCATTATGCTCTACACTTACGGTTTTACGGCAGCATTACTCTCGCTTATTCTTTGGTTTATTTTCAAAGAAAAAAAATGGGCGGGTAATTTATTTGGTAAAGCATTATTGCTTGCCGTTATCTTTTACTTGAGCGGACTTTTTATGGCTGAGGGCGATGCTTCTCATAAAATGTTCGTCCTTGCACGCGATGCCGTCATTATGTCGGTTTTATCCGTCACGTTTAGTTTTTTGAGTAAAAATAAGCTCGCGCTGATTGCTATGTTACTCGGTGTAGGTTTATTTTTCAAACTTGTTTATCTCGGTGAATTGCAACAATCTTTTCCGCAACAAAGCCTTGATAGAGAAACCGTTGAGGTAGATGACGAGGGAGAAATATTTATCGAAATACCTGCCGATGCAAATATTTCATCCATTGAAGGTATAATAGAAAATTATGGACTTGAAGTGAGTGAGGCATTCCCTGAAATCGCTTCGCCCGACTTGACGGAATTGGACGATTATTATTTAATAAATATTCCAAAAAATAACGAACACAAAAGGGCGGAAATCATGGACGCACTTGATGATTTCTATTATGTTGAAGAAAATGAAATGGTCTATGCCATTCCAACGATAGCCTCCAGTGGAGCGTCGAACAACAAAATAGATTATGGAGTCAATGACCCAAGCGTAAATGGACAATGGGCATTGAAAGTCCTTGAAATGGACAAACTTTATAACTTCCTGCGTTCTGATAAAGTAAAAGATAAAAAAGTAGCTCGCGTATTCGTTCTGGATACTGGAATTGATGCACAACATGAAGACATCAAAGCGAATTATAAATCTTTGAATAAGAAAAATGACATGGATAAAATGGGGCATGGCACGCACTGTGCCGGTACGGTTGCGGCTGTCACCAATAACAAAAAAGGTGTAGCTGCTTTCTCTCCCGACAATTCGATGGTCAGACTCACAAGTATCAAAGTATTGAGTGATTATGGTGGTGGTACGCAGCAAGGCATCATTAGTGGTATGATAAAAGCAGCCGACAAAGGTGCGGATGTTATTTCCATGTCACTTGGTGGACGTAGCAATGATAGTCGCCAACGCGCTTATACCAAAGCCGTTAAATATATCAACAAAAAAGGTGCGATTACCGTAGTAGCTGCGGGTAATTCCAATCAGAATGCGAAGGGCTACGTTCCTGCCGGAATTGAAGGAGTGATTAGCGTTGCCGCGATTGATTCTGATGTTAAAAAAGCCGTTTTTTCTAACTTTGTGACCGATGTGAAAATGGGCATCGCAGCACCCGGCGTGGACATTCTCTCCACTGTACCGGGCAATGCTTACAAAGAATACAGTGGCACGTCAATGGCTTGTCCACATGTAGCCGGGCTGGTTGGTATTATGCGTTCAGTTAATCCAGATTTGACGGTTAAAGAAGTTCACAAAATCCTGCACGATACAGGGAAAGAAACTAAAGATACTAAGCTGACCGGACGTATGATTTATCCGGTTGAGGCGGTAAAAAAGGCAATGAAATAATGTATAATACAGACAAGAATGTCTGTATTACGTTAAAAATACGTACTTTTAAGGCGTGAATTTTTCTAATGAAAATTCACGCCTTATTTTTTTGCACTTGTACTTGACGTTTGAAATTGAACTTGAATATGTCCTACATTATAGATGCCATACGCACCCCAATCGGTAAATTTACTGGAACACTCTCACCCATTCGTACCGACGACCTTGCCGCTATTCCTATCCGCGAACTGGTCAAACGCAATCCAAACATTCCCACAGATGCCTACGACGATGTTCTCATTGGCTGTGCCAATCAAGCCGGAGAAGATAACCGAAATGTAGCGCGAATGGCTCTGTTATTGGCAGGTTTGCCGTGGAGCGTTCCGGGTGAGACGGTTAATCGTTTGTGTTCATCGGGTATGTCCACCGTCATACAGGCACATCGGGCGATATGTGCGGGAGACGGCGATGTATTTATTTCTGGCGGTGTGGAACACATGACGCGCGGACCTTGGGTCATCTCAAAGGTATCCAAAGCCTTTGGGCGCGATGCACAGATGCACGATTCGAGTTTTGGCTGGCGATTTGTCAATAAAAAAATGCACGACCTATACGGCACAGACGGTATGGGCGTGACCGCCGAAAACCTCGTTGAGAAATACAATATCAGTCGTGAAGACCAAGATAGATTTGCTTATAATTCACAAATGAAAGCTGCTAAAGCCCAAGCCTCTGGCAGACTTCGTGAAGAAATTGTACCCATCGAAATACCACAGCGAAAGGCAGACCCTATTTTGTTTGAAAAAGATGAATTTATACGTGCCTCCACGACAATGGAAGCATTGGCAAAACTTCGTACTGCCTTCAAAAAAGAAGGTGGCTCAGTGACGGCGGGCAATGCTTCCGGTTTAAATGACGGGGCAGCCGCTATGCTCGTAGCTTCTGAAAATGCCGTTAATCAGTACAACCTGAGACCACTCGCCAAGATACTTTCGTCGGCAGTCGTGGGCGTAGAGCCACGTATTATGGGCATTGGACCGGTCGGCGCATCTAATAAAGCCCTACAAAAAGCAGGACTTACGATGAAGGATATTGACATCATCGAACTCAATGAGGCTTTTGCTGCACAATCGCTTGCTTGTATCCGTGAATGGGGTTTGGCAGATGACGACTCGCGCATCAACCCCAACGGTGGTGCTATCGCTATCGGACATCCGCTTGGTATGTCAGGTACACGAATTCTACAAACAGCAGCACTCGAATTGCATAAGCAAAACAAGCGGTACGGCCTGTGTACGATGTGTGTAGGAGTTGGGCAAGGATATGCAACTGTGATTGAGAAGGTGTAAACGTTCTTCGTTCGGGTATTTAATACGTTATTGCAAGAGTAATTCTTCGTAATAGGTTGTATTTTTGATTTTGGAAAGTAACCAAATATTGTAGTTGATGCCTTCATTGGCGGCGGGTTCAAAGTCGGGATAGACTTCGAGGAAATTATTGATCTTGGTTTTTATTTTTTCTTGCTTGAATGGTTGCGGGTGTTGGATAACCTCTCTCAAAATATCCAGAAACATGCGCTCTCTTTGATAGTTTTCTTCTTTGAGTAAGCCACGATGTGTCCTTTTTATATTGTCGTATATATTTTTTGCGTAGTTATAATTTTTTGATTCTATATGATAAATGGTTTCTACAATTTTAAGATTGATTTTCCAGAAAGACGGAAGGTTATTGAAAGAAGCATCGGCTATAATAAGAGAGAGATAATGTAGAGCTTTGTCAAGGTTGCCATCATGATAATACACCATAGAAAGATTGGTGAAATATATCATACCATGTGGATGAGCAAGCGTTAGCGGATTTTCTTTTAGGGCTTTTTGAGCAAGCTCTATACCGAGTTTGTTATTACCCATATAAAACACAGTGACCAATTTAGAGGTTTGAAACAACCAGAAATATTGTTGATAGTAAAGGTCATTATATTCGTGAAGGGCTTTTTCGAGTATATTAACGTAAGTTAAGGCTTTGTCGTACTGTCTGGTTTTTATAGTCGTATTAATTATCCAGACAAGCGTTACTATTTTATTTCGATGATATTGCTTAGTGAAGAGTCCCTCTTCGGTGAATTTATGAAAGGTTTGTTCTAAGTACTCTGTAAGTAAGTTAAATTCTTTTCTTTGTAGTAGTGATTGGCGTACACAAGCATCTATATCGAATTTGACGATAACTGAATCTTTCAATTCATCCATAACCTGTAACTGCTCAATAATATTATCTAAGGTTTCATATATATTTTGATTTTTACCAGAGAAATTTGTCACTCGCATTTCATAGCTGACAGTTGCATTGAGAAATTTACTTTCTTGGATTCTTTCGTGGATTTTATTGTACTTTCTTTTTTTATGTATGTATTCTATGGGGTTTATGCTGGATAAATTGCTAATTAATGCTGCGTATTGCTCATAAATCAGGTGCATGGCTGCATAATCTTCGAGTTTGAGTGCGGTTTTTTCGGCTTCATCAAGATATTGTTTTGATTTTTCGTAATCCGATTTATAAAAAAATATCTTTGCAAGCCTTAATAATCTAAAAACTTCAAATGATTCGTCTTTTTTTCGATATAAGTCTGCCAGACTATCTTCAATCTCTTGTATTAGTCTGTTTTTCAGTCGATAATAATTATTTTTGGTGCTTCCCGGAAGAATAACATCTATCATTTTATCATCGTATTCGTCAATTTTTTCTTTACGTATAATGTCAAATAGTTGTACTAATGCCTTAGTACCCTTACTTTTATATTTAGAGGTAAATAACTTGAAATTCCTAACCTCCTCTTTGTTGAGTGATTGTACTAAGCGAGTAAGTTGGTGTTTCATTAATATGATAGCGATTGAAAATGAACTAAAATACTTTATATCAAAAAAGTATAATGAAATCTTATGTTATAAAGTATCCCAAATTTAAGATGATTTTGTAAGAAATTTAAGTTTTTTTTAAGAAAAATATTTATACTACATCTGTTATTTGCGTTTAAATTAATTAATAAGTTTTTGGTTAATAGGTGTTTATGGAGAATTTGTTAAGTTTTCTTTAAATATATTGCGTATTAAGTCGTGTTTTTATTTTGCAAAAATACAACTGAATTTGTAAGAAATGAAGTCGTATCGTCTTTTCTAAGAGAAATATACTTTGCAACTTTGTATTAGCTGAGAACGAAAAGAATAAAAATTATGCTCCCTTACATAAAAACACTAAAAGTGCTTTTTATACTGCTTTGCGCCGTATTGGCGCAGCAGACAGCTTATTGTCAAGACTTTGGAATTTCTTTGAATTCTCTCGGAGAGTCGGAGCAAGACACCTTATGTGTTGGCGACTCCCTCAAATTACAACTAAGTCTCACGTACAACGGTACGAGCCTAAATCCGGGTTCCGGGACGTTAAATTATTATGTTGGAACTATTTCTGAAGATACAGAACCATTTTATATGGGGAGTATTTCTTGGGATGACCAAGTGATACCGGAAGGTGGAGGACAGATAGCAGAGCAGTTAGTGTGTATTCAGGTAACAAATGAATGGTCTTCTTTTGGCATAAATGAAATAACAGTAGAATTTGAAGCCAATGAAGAAGACGAGAATTCTGATAATGACTTCTCGAATCTTAGTTTGGTAGTTGATTGCGAATATGTAGATTTTGAGTCAGAATTGGATTCGCTTGCGCCGAGTCAAGACACCTTGTGCGTAGGTGATATGCTCCATTTAAATGGAAGAGTTCAGTACAATGGTAATGAACCGATTACAGTAGATACGCTGTGTTTGAACTATGGGATAGGAGATACGGTAGCTGTTTATAAAGATACTTTATTCAACCGGACATTTCAGCCAGATGAGGTTGTAGAATTTAGTCGTTCGATAAATGTACTGAATCCATTATTTACAACGGGCAGCAGCAATTTGATAGTGATTTGGCCCACGACGACACGGATGTTCTTAGATACGACTCCCGAAAATGACTTTTCAATCGACAGTACCTTAGTAGTGGAGTGTTATGGGGATGGAGTAGATTTCGGATTACTATGGAGCGACTTGTCGATACACGGAGACACTATGTGTAATGTAGTAGATACATTGAGTATAAGTTTTGGTGCGTATTACACAGGAGCAGAGCCTAATACTACGGATACTTTAATAATAAATTATTACATCGGTAATCCGGTAGTTGATTTGCCACCTGCTATATCTCAAGATACGATTGTTATAGAAAATTCGATGAATGTAGCGGATACCTTATACTTTAATGAGGAGTTTGTGATATTAGATCCGCTTTTCACGCCTCATGCTATCAATACTATAATAGTATGGCTGGATTCGACGACTTCAGATAGCAATCCTGATAACAATATTATCTCAGATAGTATTTCAATAGGATGTGTACCGTTTTTGCCTCTGGATTTGGTATCATTTAAAGGTAATTATACAGATGAAAAAGTCATCTTAACATGGCAAGTTAATTCATGGACAGAAGGCAGTTATTTCAGCGTAGAACGTGCCAAAGACGGTATAAACTTCGAGTCTATCGGGAGGTTAGAAGCTATCGCCGATGGACAACTGAACACTTATCAATACACCGATAATAATCCTTATTTGACCGCAGGATACTACCGCTTGAAAATAGTAGATATTGACGGTGTGGTAAAATATAGTCCTACATTAGTATTGAAAAAAGAGTACAGAAATTCCTTACAAATAGAAAGTGTGTATCTCAATCAAAACGAGCAACTTAATATCATATACACTTCCCCAGACCACGCCCCCCTCATTGAAACCATTTATGATATAACAGGACGCTTAGTACATCGAAAGGAACTTTCGAATGTAAAAGTTGGTTCAAATGAAATGCAAGTTGATGTAAAACATTTAAATTCAGGAGTTTACATACTTTCATTACAAAACAATCAGACCATAATCAGTACCAAATTTAGGCGATAAATGTAGAACACTCCTACACGGACAAGACCCTATTAATATTTTTATAAATTTTAATTTATAATATAAAAATAATTGTATTAAATAATTCTCAAAACAAAGATTAACGTTGAATTGAAAAATTGATTAAGAGTTCATACGTTTTTGATGAAACTCAAATTTGTGTGGTTTTGGCAGGCTGTCTTTTACTTATGGGGTCCAATGTGGGTACCTACCCAGTCAGATGAAATCATAAACCAAATAGAGCTGTAGCTGAATCATTTATAAGTAGCAAAACAGCCTGTCGATTCTACCACACTGACCTCAAGAAAAAACTTTTTATTCTTGGTTATTTATGTGAGGCATATTACTCTCTACTTATCCGGGGCAAAAGTGCCTCGGATAAGTTTTTTTCTCAGACTCTGGAGAATTTTCAAACATCACTCCCTAATCTAAAAGATTTAGAACCTGTTTAGATTCTAAACAGGCTCTAAATCAACCTCAAAAGTATATACTCCCAAAAATTAGTATTTAAAATCTATGATTTAATATATAAATAATTAAATTTAGTTAGTTGTTCTCATTCCCGAAACTAAAGGGATATTAGTGGTAGCCCCGGCAAGCGAAAGCCGGGGTTTTTATTTTGTCTTATCTTTTCAAGCATCCTGCGCTTGGTCCTTCCTTATTTTTACCTACAAATATGAAGATTTTTGTATCTTGCCAAATCAATCCCCGATGATTTCGTATGTATAACAACCAATTGTCCATCATCATTCCCGTTTATAATGAAGCGCGAACTATCCACAAAATATTGGATAAAGTCCGTGCCGTTAAGCTCATTAATGACATTCAAAAAGAGTTGATTCTCGTCAACGATGCTTCTTCAGATGATTCAGAACTTGTTATTAATCAATACATTGCAGAGCATCCTGATACGAATATTCAATTTTACAACCACAAAGTCAATCAAGGCAAAGGCGCAGCTTTGCAGACAGGCATAGCACAAGCTACGGGCGAATATCTCGTCATTCAAGATGCTGACTTAGAGTACGATCCGGCAGAATATAACATTCTTTTAAAACCTGTTTTGGACGGCTTCGCCGACGTGGTGTATGGCTCTCGATTTATGGGTGGCAAGCCTCATCGTATTCTATTTTTCTGGCATTCAATTGGCAACAAGTTTTTGACATCCCTCTCCAATATGTTTACCAATCTCAACCTCACAGACATGGAAACCTGCTATAAACTATTCAAAACCAATATGATACAAAGCCTCAACTTAAAAGAAAAACGCTTCGGATTTGAACCCGAAGTCACTGCCAAAATATCTCGCATACCGGGAGTACGTATTTACGAAGTTGGTATTTCGTACTATGGACGTACCTACGAAGAAGGAAAAAAAATCAATTGGAAAGATGGCTTTCGTGCCATTTATTGCATTATCATATATAATATTTTTTCAAAAACTTAATACGAGCTTCCAGCTCGCTCTTCTTTCTTTTTTTATAAAATATTTTTAAACATGAAAAAATACCTAATAATATTATTACCATTCATTGCTTTATTCTTTTCAAACTGCAAACCAAACAATGAAGACATCCAACAGGACCTTGTCCGAGAAGTCATGGTCATTCACGATGAGGTTATGCCCAAAATGGATGATATTCATCAAACCCAAAAACAACTTCGGGCAAAAAAAGAAACAGTCACCAATACACTCGTCAAAAAAAATATTGACGACCATATAATAGCCTTAGAAGGTGCGGGCGAAGGTATGATGGAATGGATGGCAGCACTCAAACTCCCAAGCACTGACGATACTCGAAGCCATGAAGAAATTATGTTGTATTTGAATCGACAAAAAGTTGAAATACAGCATGTGAGTGATGATATGAAAGGAAGTATAGCTGCCGGAAAGGAGTTATTGGAGACATTAAAATAACTACATTCTTATGAAAAGCATCATTATAAAAAATGCTCAAATTATCAATGAAGGAGTCATATTTAATTCGGATATACTCATCAAAAATGGACGTATAAAACGCATTGATAATCAAATAGATACCCATGCAGATGTCGTGCTTGATGGCAAAGGCAAATACCTCATTCCGGGTATTATTGACGACCAAGTACACTTTCGGGAGCCGGGTTTGACACACAAATCAGACCTTTATACCGAACCTCGTGCTGCTGTGGCTGGCGGCGTTACTTCCTTCATGGAAATGCCGAACACCAAGCCACCTGCGCTGACCCAAGAACTACTCCAAAACAAATACGATATTGCTGCGCGAAAATCACTTGCCAACTACTCTTTCTTCATGGGCGCATCCAATGACAACCTTGATGAAGTCCTCAAAACCGACCCAAAAAAAGTCTGTGGCATCAAGGCATTTATGGGCAGTAGTACGGGCAATATGCTGGTCGATAACCCCGTAACACTCGACAAATTATTCTCCGAATGTCCGATGCTCATAGCGACACATTGTGAAGATGAGCAGACGATTCGTGCTAATATAGCTACCTACCGTGAACGATATGGAGAGGACGTTCCGATTCGATGTCATCCTGAAATACGCAGTGCCGAGGGATGTTTGAAATCATCAAGTTTGGCAGTCGAATTGGCACGTAAACACAATACTCGTTTACACATTTTACATATTTCTACGGCAGACGAATTAGACTTATTTCGTAATGATATTTCTTTGAAAAACAAGCGAATAACCTCAGAAGTCTGCGTTCATCACCTTTATTTTAATGCCAATCAATACGATGAACTCGGCACAAAAATCAAATGCAATCCTGCGATAAAGAGTACAGCACATCAGTCAGCACTTTTTCCTGCTTTATTAGATAATCGCCTTGACATCATTGCCACCGATCACGCGCCACATACCCGTGAGGAAAAAGTGGGTACATACTTTAACGCGCCTTCCGGCTTACCGCTTGTACAGCACTCGCTCAATGTGATGTTGGATTTTTATCAACAAGAAAAAATTACGCTTGAACGCATCGTCGAGAAGATGTGCCATGCACCTGCCGACTGCTTTCGGGTAGCCGAGCGCGGGTACATTCGCGAGGGCTATCATGCCGACCTTGCATTGGTTGATCCCGATTATCACTGGACAGTCAGTCCGCAAAATATCCACTACAAATGTGGTTGGTCGCCACTCGAAGGTAAGACCTTCGCAGGGCGTGTTACACATACGATTGTGAGTGGTCATTTGGCTTACGCCAATGGTGTTTTTGATGAAAGTCGGCAAGGGATGCGCTTGGAGTTTTATGAGTAAAAGGTGTCTTATATTTCTAAATGTATGTGGTCATCGTGCCTCACAGAATGACAACCGTGAAATCTTATTTTAGACTCATTTTGTAAGCCCAATCTTGTTTTTAAATGAGGTTCAATAAATATTTTTTTGATATTCTTATGTTGAATTAATTTTCGAATTAATTGCTTGGTTCGAACTTCGTCCAATGTAGTTTTTCTCTTTTTGTGTAAATTTATTTTTTGTAAAATACTGTATTGCCAAAACCCTTTTTTTGTACAAACTTCGACTTGGTTGTATTCACCTTTACGAGGTATTTCGCATACGCCATAGCCTAAATTTGAAATGGACTTACCGAACTCTACTTTGTTGGTTTTTAAGTTTTTATAAATAAATGCTATGTCTAATTTGCGTCCGTCATTGTGACTGAGGTGAGGCAGTAAAGGAAAACCATCAAAGAAGGGAAAGTTGGCATCAAGATAAATGATTTGGAAGTTGGAATCTATGTTTTCTAATTGGTTTGAAACATCTTGGAGTGTAGTGTACATTTTCGGAGTGACGTAGTGACGGTTAGCAAGGCAAAATAGACGGTTATTGGGTTTGATGGGTAAAGCTTCAGTGATTTTGGAGGCGAGCGGGATTCTGCCACCAAATTTAGCGAGAGGCGGTACGACAAACAAAGTAATGCAGAGGTATAAAGCAAGAAAGCCTAAAATGTGAAGTGAAATACGCCAGATATTTGAACTACGAAAAGCGGTTTGCGCTATCTTTTTTTTCATAAAAAAATACCTCTTTCCACTCACAATAGTAAAGTATAATAACCAAACTACCCCACCGACTTGGGTAAGCACCGTTAGCAGGAGGATTGAAAAGGTGTGAATAAGGATTTTTATGATTTTCTTCATCTTTTGCGTATAGAAAGACTAAATTTGGCGCATCGTAACGCGATTTTATAAAAGTAAAAATTATGAACGGTTTATCTCCTACTTTAATTGTGATAGTGGTGGTGTTGTATTTTCTGCTACTGATGGTGGTCTCGTATTTTACGGGCAAGGATTCGGGTAACGAAAACTTTTTTATGGCAGGGCGCAAATCGCCCTGGTATTTGGTGGCTTTTGGTATGGTCGGTGCTTCGCTGTCGGGAGTGACGTTTATTTCGATTCCCGGTGTAGTCGGTAGGGGTGGGGCGAACATGGAATTTTCGTATATGCAGATGGTTTTTGGCTATTTGCTGGGTTATTTTGTGATTGCGACGGTGCTGTTACCTTTGTATTACCGTTTGAATCTAACCTCCATTTATACCTATCTTGATGAGCGTTTCGGACGGGTTTCGTACCGTACCGGAGCAGGGTTTTTTATTTTGTCGCGGACGATTGGAGCATCTTTCAGACTGTTTTTGGTGGCGATGGTCTTTCAGTTTATTTTTGATATGATGCCGGGCGTTTCGGTGCCGTTTTGGGCAACGGTAGCACTCACGATTTTACTGATTTGGGTCTATACATTTAGAGGTGGTATCAATACGATTGTGTGGACGGATACGCTCCAAACCTTATGTATGCTGACGGCGGTGATACTGACGATTGGTGCGATTGGCAATGAACTCGGTGTGGGATTTGGCGGTGTAATGGGCGCGATACGAGAGAGTGAGTATTCGCAAATGTTCTTTTTTGATGGTGGTTGGAATGATTCAAATAATTTTATAAAACAGTTTCTCGGTGGCGCATCAATCGCGATTGTGATGACTGGACTCGACCAAGATATGATGCAGAAAAACCTGACTTGTAGGAGTTTAGGCGATGCACAAAAAAATATGTTTTGGTTTAGTATCGTGTTGGTCTTTGCGAATTTACTGTTCTTGGGAATGGGTGCTTTACTGTATATTTATGCGAATAAAAATGGTATTACCATACCGGAACGCGCTGACCAATTATTTCCAATGATTGCTTTACAACACCTTTCGCCAACCATCGGAATTGTATTTATTCTCGGACTAATTGCGGCAGCATATTCGAGTGCAGATTCAGCTTTGACTTCGCTGACAACTTCTTTCTGCGTGGACTTTCTCGGATTTGAAGAAGAAAATCAGACCCGCACAAATGCAGAACAAAAACGGATGCGGACTATCGTACACATCGGTTTTTCTTTGTTGCTTTTCTTTGTAATTATCGCCTTTTGGTATATAAATGATGATTCGGTTATCAATAATTTGTTCCGAATAGCGGGTTACACTTACGGTCCCTTGCTGGGTTTGTATGCCTTTGGTTTATTCACAAAAATGAAGATACGCGATTCGCTTGCGATAGTGGTATGTGTAGCTGCACCGATATTGACTTATATTATCAATGCCAATTCAGAGGCTTGGCTATTTGGCTACAAATTCGGTTTTGAGTTATTGATTTTGAATGGTGTACTAACGTTTCTGGGGCTGCTAGCGATTGCAAAAAGATAAATATCGTGCTGCGATAAAAAATGCCGATTTTTTCCAACATAAAAATTAATAAGGTCAAAAGTCTGCAAGCCTTCCAAATTTTGCGATTTGGAGCGGTGATACTCACGAATATTCTCTTAGCAAAAAGCGGTCTGGGAATTCAAGACATCGGCATCTATGAAACGCTGATTTTTTTAGGTACAGGCATTAGTTTTTTCTGGGTATCGGGCTTATTGAAGGGCATGTTGACGACCTATCCCGATTTAAATGAGACAGAACAACGCGAGTTTTTTGTCAATGTATTTTTCGTATTTTGTGGAATGAGTGCGCTTGTAGTGAGCGTATTTTTTTTATTTAAAAACGCTGTCATTCAAGGATTAACGAATTACGAAACGCTACCACATTATAATTTACTTTGCCTTTATGTCTTACTAAATACGCCGACTTTTCTGGTCGAATATATTTATTTACTCACCAATCAACCACGAAAAATTATTGGTTTTGGTTTGTATGCTTTTGGGTTGCATGTGGCGGCGATTATCCTTCCTATCATGTTGGGATTTGGTATTGCG
>ENA-ORXR01003945-ORXR01003945.1-marine-metagenome-genome-assembly--contig:-NODE-3945-length-12841-cov-19.819571_pt1 | contig 12841 bp, 11 predicted proteins | sample MGYA00237866_ERZ511479 | MGnify/ENA metagenome assembly ERZ511479 | reverse complement strand
GTCAAAGTCAGAAACAGATAGGATTTCATTATGGGTTCCATATTCAAAGCGCCAAAAATTGAGCAGACGACTGATCCAATCCCGACAGCTTCTGATGAAGCGAGTCGCCGCGCCGCCGAGTTAGAGCGCCGAAAGCGGGGATCGTCCGGGCGAAGTTCCACGATTTTGACCGATGGTCTGCGGCTTGGTCTGCCCAAAACAAGCACGGGCGTGACGCAGGCCGGGGGGGGCGTGGCGTCGCCGCGGCCGGCGCGCCGCCTGCCGGCCACACTGGCCGCTGCCGCCGGGGCAGACCGGACGCCATCGCTCCCCGCGGGGCCGCCACGCGGAGGGGGCCCCCCCGTGCGCGGGGGGGGTCCCCCCCCCCCCCCCCCCGCCTGGGCTACAGTACCCCCACCCCGCTGCTGTAAACCGTCGCTGACCATCCGTCATTCTGCCTCCTCCACGCCCTTCCCTCCCTTCTCTCCCTCCCCGTTTTCTCCCTTTGTGTTGCTGTCCGCTGTCGCCGCGCCGGCTTGAGGCTGCGGCGCAGAGCGGATCCCGGTGAGCTCGAATGTAAAGGAGCTCCCAGGGACCCCACAGGGCCACAAGCCTGCGCGTGCATCGCTGGCCCGCCGCACAGCCTCTCAGTCGCTTTCCCTGCGCAGTGCTCCTTAAAGCTTGGGTGCACGCAAGCCCGTTTTCGCAAGAATATCGTCAGCTTGGGGTCGAAAGTCATCGTGCACTCATCGGGGCTCATCGGATCATCGAGGATTGCTCTGGATGAGGGTTCCGATCACTGTTTTGAGCAGTCATCGAGGTTCATCTGTGGATGAAGACTTTGCGATACACGGACCTCGGCTACCGTAGCTGCCCTGTGCTCGGCTCTTTCGCACTCGTGGCCATGCTGGTGTCTTGCGCTGTTTCATTGGGCCACGCATATGATATGATCTGAGCAGTGTGGTTTCTATAGTCTGAGGCTCGGCTTACTGTGACTGCGTCGGACCCCTCCGCTACTCGGGTTGTTATGTGAGCCCTGGGGCGCACAGAAGGGGCACAGATTGGGCGCTAAAAGGGCGCGATTTGGGCGCTTTTACGCCCAGCGCCCCCAAGCAGCTGGGCGCTATTAGGGCGCTAGTTCACAGAGTTCGAATTGACCAATAGCTGGCCTCGATGCGGAACGCTGCCTTCTCAGAGCTCCTCAGAATCGAGCATCGCAAAACAGGTCATCTGGCGGGGGGTGCCGTTTGACCACGCCTTGCAACAACGCTGTTGAGGGTACCTCAAGGGAGCAGTGCACTGATTCGATCCATTGACGCAATAATGAATTCTTGTTCAATCTGGGGGAATGGGGCGCGGACGCCTTAACAACGCCCTGTGAGCGCCGTTACTAGCGCGCCAGCGTCAACGCCCTAAGGCGCTGTTTTTTGATCACGAAGGGTTTGCGGGTCCAATTTGAGGAGCGGGACAAGCAGAACCTGCGGGCGGCCCTTCGTAGCTGGGTCGTAAATGAGCAGATTCGGGCTGGTCGACGGGTCGGGTGGGTTCCGCGCGCCGGCCTGTTGTGATCGCGGTGCAACGAAGAGATGTGCTGTTCATGTCTTGTCTCATCGTTACTTTTGACTGGTCGACCGAGACAAATGATGACGCTGGGGAAGAAGCTGGAGGACCTGTCACGCCGCATGGTGGCGGCCCGAAGTAAAAAGAAACGCGTCCTAATCCCTTTGTTGCCCCCGCACATCAGTACATGTTGAGCGGCTCAAGCCCACCAACAGAGAGAGACACCGTGGGCCTCACGTCAATCGTCCAAGGCAAAAAACACGTTGAGGTAGTAGCGCATTGCAAGCTGCTCGTCCATGTCGGCCGTCAGGCTAGCGGGTTGCTGGTCCATACCGCTTCTTGCAGCAAGCGAGGCGAAGTCCGGCACGACGTGGACCACCCGATTCACGCATGAGATGGGCACAGAGCACACCGTTATCTCGTTAGCGTTCTCGGCAACGTGCCATTGGAGGCGCGTACAGCCACGAGCCTGCAAAGGGCAATCCATATCAACCGCCGTCGGCTGCATCAGGCAAAGGAGTGCGTGGTCCCCATCGCTGCGCTGTACGATGGCGCGCACGTGGCCCACGCGGATGACGCTTGGCTGCCCGGGAGGGTGGAAGGACACGTGGTCCAGCCACGGCGAGCCGCGGTCGTCCATGGTGGCCCGCAACCTCTGCCGAACCTCGGTACCACACAACAAGGAGCCTTTGAAGTCCAAGCTCTGCGTGACGCGGATTAGGTCCGTGTCTTTCAGCTTGAGAACTGCGGCCACGTTGGCAAGCCCCGGCCGCCGAGCGAGGTCCGCCACGCTTACGTTGTCGCGGTGGTAGGGGACTCTGTCGGGGACTGGCGTCCCAGAGCCACGCGGCCTTTGCACCCCTCCTCCTCCATCCCGGCATATTGGTACCCTTGGACCATTGACGGGGGCACTAGCTCCATCGGTCGGCGGACTCGTGCGTCCCCCCGGCGCCCCAGCGCAGATGTCGGCGGCGTCCGGCGTCACAGCTTGTGCGGTCGACCGCCCAGTCATCGCCACGCGAGTGGTCAATCTCGATGGAGCCGGCGCGCCGCCGGTCATGCCGCCGACGGATTCGCGCGCGCGCTCCGCCATGAGCTCCTTGAAGGCCGCGATGCACTCGTCGTCAGCCCTTTCGTTGTTGCACGTCACGGACCGCGAGCCTTGCGCGTGGCGGACCAACTGTCTTGTGAAAGAGGCAGGTGACTTGTTGGTGCGCAAGTAGTGGGGCTTGTCGTCCTTGTGTTGGCTTTCGTTAGACGCCGTGTTCGCGTTTTGGGGGCTACCGTGCCATCTTATGGCGTCGGTAACGTGGCGCAACAGCTTGTGCACCTTCGTGCTTGCCATCTTGCCAAGGATGGGCGTCATAAACTTGTTCACAAACTCTGTCGCCTTGTTACCGATGGATACGCCCTCCTCCATCGTCATGGGCACAGGGGCGCGCTGCGTAGTGTGGCGCGCCACCAAGGTGTAGAGCTGGGCGTACTCCGCAAACATGGCCGTCACGGCCACGTGCACCGGGGTCTCCTTCCAGACGGCGCGGTACGCCGCCCAGTCGAACTTAAAGCCCTTCTTGACTCTGATGGCCTCAGCTTCACTGTCGGCATCGTATCCGTTAATCTCGTGTACAGGGGCGGCTGTTACAGCTGCTGTGTCCACCTCTTCCTCGGCCTCAATGTCCGAGGCGTCAGTCCCGCTCATCGCCGACGCCGCAGCAGACCAGCAAAACAACCCCGCCACAAGAAAGGGAAGAATGAAGACGCCTAAGCGCTGCTGCCGCGCAGTGAATGTGGCCTGCTTCTCTTTCGCAGAGACCACATAGCTGTGCACACGCCAATCCAGGAATCATGAAGCCACGCAGTGTTGAATGGGATGAACTCAATGCAGGCGACCGCGGAGCAGTAATGGTGCCACACACGTTAGCATACTGGAAGCTGCCAACAGGTACAGAGCCTGGAGAAATGGTGCAACGAGAGAACGTGCACTGAACGGCACATAACCAGAGTTTTCCTGCAACATACCCTGGAGCAGTCTTGCACGCTTTGCACCGGCGACCCATGCAGAGCAACCGAAAAAAGCAGACGCGCCGCGTGCCCGCATGCGATCCAGCCTTGGGTTTGCAACCACTGCACATGTATGGAAAGATGGCGACAAGGCGGTGTACCAGCATTCGTGTAACTCCCAAGTCAAGCACCTGTTCCGGCCGCACACAACAAACGTTGGACAAAGCTCACTGGCATGAGGGACAAAAGCAAACGTCAGTGCCACTCCTGGAGCTGCTGAGGGTCCATGCTCCGCAGAGACACGCACAGCCCCATCGCAACACCCTCACTCACGCATCATGCGTAAGGGTCAGAGTGGACTCACAACGTACGTGTAGAATATCAAATCCAATCATGTGGTATAGGAGGTATGGCTCGGTGCCGAGGCCGGCCATACCCCCAAAGACAGGGGCGTAGTTGCTTGCGCTACTCACGGATGCCAGCGTTCGGCGTCTCCTCTTCTTTCGAGCGCGCCTTAAGTGCTCCATACCCTCAATCTGGTCGTCGAGCGTGTCGACTACGACTCGGCCCATCGACTCCTTCGCCTCGGGCAGACATGAAACGGCGATTGTGACGTCACAAACGCTGCAGGGATGCTCACACTGTCCCCCCTTCTGGCTGAGGACGGCTCGCTCCTCAGGGCGGTCGCACAGGTACAGCAGAGTGCGAGGAAAGACCTTGACGACGCGCGTGTCCAGTCGGACCTTGAAGCCCAAGTGCGAGAAGGAAATGAACTCTCGGAAGGCCGCGTACAGCACCCGCTGCATCACCCCACAGCGCCTCTGGCTGCCACGCTCAGCGGCAGACTTTTCCTGCAATGTGCGGACCACCGGGATGTACGCAACCACGAGCCACTCTGGCTTCCCAGCCACGTTGATGACACGAATTCTGACAGGATAGAGCTTGTGCGCTATGAGAAAGGAGAGGGTAAAGCCGAAAGGCAGCAGGTACACGCAATGCCATGACGGAGCACGATGCCATTTGTACTCTACCAAGGACAGCAACTTCCATCAGCTCCCCGTGCCACACCACGAGTGCCCACGGATAGTCAGTGACTTACCTCCAGACCACGACAGCTGGCTACTGTCGCTGTACACATGGATGCCGAGGATGGCGCTGTTCGGTCCATGCTCATCCATGACGGCCTGCTCCATCACCTTGTAGACCTCCCCGTCCATGGGTGTCTCGCGGCGATTGTCCAGTGGCGCAGGCGCAGGTCCGCCGCTCCACCAATTCATGGCCGTCGCTTTCGTGTTGCTCACGATGTTGCGGACCACGCCCATGACAGACCTAAAGTAGGCCTCGTACTTCTCACCGTCCTCAACCAGGTCAACCTTCTTCCACCCCGCCTGATTCACGGCCATGTCGAGGTCGTCGGCGAGGGCGCTACGAAACTCATTGGCGTTGTCGAAAGAGTCGCGCAACGTCTTGTTGTGCCCGTCATCGGCAGGCATATTCGGTCGCGTCCTGTCCCAAACGTCGAGAAAGTCAAAGAGACGCTCCTGCTCTGACAGCGAGAGACCCGCCCCGCCGACTTTGAGCACAAAGTTCTGCAAGGCGCGCAAGCGGTACGAGTTGAACTTTCCGGTGTGCGGCTTCTTGCGTCGCGGCTCCGCCAGCGGCGTCGCCCGCTGGACGTCCTGCATGTGCTCATAGAGCGCCCTGATGTGTGTCGAGGCGGCCCCGTAGCTGTACTCGCGCGTGGTGGAGACGGCGGCGGCAGCGCCATCCTCGCCCGAGACGACGTCGGGGTCAACCTGCGTCCTGGCCATCTCGTAGAGGGCCTTCAAATCCGCGGAGACAGCCCCCGAGCCGGCAGAAAAGCCAGAGCCTGCATCAGACGCCGCCTCATCAGGAGCTGGAGGGGGATCGTTGTCCACCCCCCGCACTGTCGCGTCGTTGGTGGCACTGGCGTCACCGGCCGCACCTGGTCGAGCACCACTACTGTCGAAAGGCAGACCTCCGGCAGGAGGCGGGCCACCCAGGCCCGAAGACGAGTCATCGCTGGTGCGAATACGCTTGTGACCGGCAATCGCAAATCCGAGGCCTGCGGTGCGGCCGTGCGCCGCGTTTTGGTGCCGACGTAAGCCGGCAAAGTCACGCACAGTGCGGCGGCAGATGACGCACCGCAGCTGCGCCTCAGAACGAGGTGCCGCAGACATGACAGCCTGCCTAAGTCAATACGGGCACGCCAGTGAGGAAAGGGAAAAGAAAGAGAGAAGACATTGACGGTAGCTCCAAAGGTAAGAGTTGGCTCTCTGTTCGAGCAGAGACAACCGCTCATTCTGCAAGAAAACAAAGGTCCCACTTTCCGAGATCAGCGTCCAAAGTGTACGTACGCGACTGGCGTACGACAAGCAGTCGAACATCAAGTCCTCGTCACCGCGTGGCGTGACGGTCGCCCCTCCTGACGTACCACAAGGCGACAAAAGACAACGGGGAAGCCACCTGATTGCGGATGCTCGTTGAGCCGGCCACGGTCACGCAGCCGTCCGCAAAGCGCGCTGGTGGGCCACAGCGGTACGATGCGCCGTCGCGACCGCGGCACCCGTTGGGAAGCGTGCATCAAGGCCTTCTGCCCTCAGTCGCTGCCGGGAAGGGGCTGTTCGAATGAACAGGCGGCACAAAAAGAGACCACAAACAAACCGTCTGAGAGGGCCGATGACAGCGCACCACTCAGTCAGTTAGTCCACTGCGACAGATACCCATGGCTGTCAGCTCTCGTGCATTAACCAAAGGAACAGTCCTCGCTCTCGGTTGCGCAAGGCCAGCAGACCCGCACCCGGACCTATCGCCGATCACGAGTTGAAACTTGATGCCGCTCGACAGCACTCAGACAGCACCCAGCCGCCAGTGCTCGCGCGGTCTCTGCTCACTCACCAGCGCTTCCCAATTCACGGCTTCCAAACGACCAGAACGTGAGGTTGCGGGCATCCTCAGAGTGCAACGGAATCGGCTCGCCGTACTATGCGTGTGCAAGGAGATCCCGCGACGAGGCCTTCCCGCCTGCGCCGATGGCCCACTACTGCGGCTTTCTCCCGTATGACCAACCGGGACGATGAGGGAACGCGTTGGGGGGCCCACATGCAGCTTCTCGCGGACACAGCGGACGACGCCGATGCAGTCAGCAGCGCTGGAGAGCATCGGGGGATGACTGCTGCCGGCGAAGCGACGCTAGGACCCCCACTGCACAGAGTACCGGGGTCGCTCCGGTTGTCAACGCTTGGACCACTTCTAAATTCAAGATTCCGGGCTGGTTGCCCTAACGCTCGGTTAGACAGATTTTCGTAAGTACGCAGATCCATGAATTTGGTTGTTATCCCGGAAAGAAATATTGGGCCAAGAACCGTCGACCAATAGAAAATGCCGCAAAAGCTTCTTTTGAAGGCGGTAGTGTCAAGTAAGGTAGGTAAGTGCCATTCGATCAGTTTGATTCCGCTCAATCGGCTTGGATCACAAACTACGGGTGGCGGATCGACGTTGCAGCCAGGGGCGTCGCTTGACTGTCATCCAGCAACACCTCTAGCTGCAACCGCGCTTCGGCGTCCTTCTCCCAGTGCGAGCGCGAGGGTGCCAACGCGCCCTATTGATGGTCCGTTGTCGGAGGTGATGGCGGGCAATGCGGGGGGAGCTGCTCTGTGTCTGGATGCACTGGCGATGAGCCAACGAGCCTCTGCGTCGAGCCGTCTCGGGTCCATTTCTATGTCCACGGCGCTCCCATGTCCGAGCCTGCTTTGTCTTGGGTGTCTGGAACTGCCGCCGCGGCACCGCCATGTCGAAGAGACTGACACGCTCCCGCCTTTTTGACCGCCGCCCTTTTTTGGCGCCATGGCGCTGGCTGTCGGTTCATGGGGGTTCTGTTGGCAAACCCCGCTCCGCCACCCCAGAACAAGCTGCCCGCCTTTTTTCGTTGCGTGCTCGGAATCCCTCCCTGTCCTGACTCAGGCCAGATCTCCGGCCAGACGTCCACTCACCGCCCAGTGGGGCGCCCGGACGAGGGCTTTAGCCGCCCTGCAGACGAGGACTGCTTGAGATGGTGCGTCGGGGTCGTTTATGAACTGAGCTCGAGAGATAGCGGCGGCAGCGAATGCCGCAGGCGCACGACGACCACCACCTTGCGGCCCCAAGCGGGTCGCTGACCACTCGCCACCGCTATCGACTCCCTCGTTGCCAGACGCGTCTGTTTTGTCCACTCTTACTCTTTCCCACTGTGCTCTCCATCGCATCGTTCTCAGATACTTACTGGTCACTCGATTGGACTGCTCATCATGGGCGGCGGCTCGCGACGAAGCGGTGGGGCTTCCAACAGTGCTCGGCCGTACGACGGCGCGGCACGAATGCAGGTGCTTTCAGCAGAGCGGGCGGCGGCTGCCGCGGCGGAGATGGAGGCTTGGGAGGAGGCCGCCAAGGTCGCTGCTGCTGCCGCTCAGCCTACGGTCGGCGCCGGGCAAGCGACAGCCTCCAGAGCGACGGCGACGGTCTCCCGGCCGCAGCACCTTCCACTCGTGGTTCCAGTGCCTTCTATTGGCAGGGACGACGACATATCCACGGGCGTCGTGCCGACTGCTGGCGTGGGAGAGCCGTGGCAGGCCCCCTGCTCTTCTCCCGCGCAAGACGTTGGGCGCACGGGCTCGCGGCTTGAGAGTCTACCGGTCGTTGCGTGGCATGGAGTCGGAGGGCCGGGGTCGCCCACTGTAGCAACGGCGCCAACGCAGCCGTGGGGCGTGCCCGTCATGGGCGTTCCGTGTCCTACACCGGCGTCGGCGCCCGACATCCGAGGCTTCCGCGGCAATGACGGGTCTGCGTCTTTTTCGGCCGCTCCCCTCTATGGTTTTGATCGTGGGGCTCACAACGGCACCAGCAACGATGCCGACAGGGTGGACGGTGCCTTTCTTCCAGCGCCCCCTCCACCCGACAATGGGGCGGACCCCGTGGCCCACATGACCCCCGAGTCGCAGACTCTGACCAACTTTCAGAGCCGACTGAAGCCCCGAACTGGGACGTACTTAGCGGCCAACATTGAGACAAACGTGCTCGCGCCCGCTGTCGCGTCGCGTCGGTATGACTCTCGTGGACGCATTGCCGTCCCCCGGCCGAAGCACGCACGATACTCGACGAGGCCTTTGCCGCCTCCTGTTTCTCCCCCTCCCGTCAAGACCCCGACTACTTTGGCATCTCCTACGGCCTCTCTCTCTGAAGCTACACCTATTGCAGGCCTGACGCGGGCCGCATCTGCTGCTGTGCCTCGTCCCCATCACCTGGCGTCGTCCTCCTCTGGCGCCCTTTCAACTGTGCCGCTGGCACATGCCGGCTCGCAAACTCCCTCACTGGCCGCGTGGTCATCAGGCCTTGCGACAAATGCACCTGGTGCCCAGTCGTCCCTGCAGAGGGACGTCAGCGTTGGTTTATCCGGTGCCGGGCTCTCTCTGCCCCCGCGGCGACCTGTCAGCACGTCGGCCTCCGGGGCCTCCAGTGGTCTTCTCCCACCGCCCCGGCGCCCAAGACCTAGCCCGTGCAAGGACGGCGAGGTGCCTCGCTCCGCGGCACCAAAGCGGTCAGGGGAGGCTACCAAGAAGACACCGCCGTCTAAGAAGACCAAGGCCTTCACTGCGGCTACGGCGACCAACGTCGTGGCGGCGGCAGCAATGCTTGCCACTCGTGTGACGCTGTCCGTGGGTAACGCACCGGCAGTCAGGGCTACTGCTCCCAGTGGCAGGAAGCCTCCCGCCGCCAAGCGTGCGCCTCTGACGGCGGCGGACGCGGCACTCGTTAAAGCCGTCATTGACGGTATGCAGCCCCTGTGCGTGGAGCTGGCTGACGCCGCTCAGGAGCGGCAGCGCCTTCGTGACGACCTAAGCCGCCTCGCACAAAAGGTCGACACGCAGGGTGTTGGCCAGGAGAAGACGGTCCGCGCCATCGTCAAGCTTCGTGACAACTACAAGCCCGCCGTTGGCAGTCCTGTCAAGGACGAGAAGGTCGTCAAGACGGAGGCAGAGGTGCCATTCTCCATGCGCACCGTAGCGGAGAAGCTGTCAATCGCGGCCAAAAACAACTCGGAGATGGACCTCGTACGGATTGACGCGCGCGCGGCACACTTGACGTCGGCGGCCAAGACAAAGACCAGCTCGGAGGTGTTGGCCCACCCTGGTAGGGCCATGGAGGTCCTTTACGAGGCGGCCCAGCGCGTGCGAGGCGGCAATGCGGCGGCGGCTGAGACGTACGTTCACAGCAAGCGCCTGCTCCCTACGTCCAAGGTCGACAGCACGACAGGCTGCAAGGCCAAGCCCAAGAAACTCACCGTGCCGCTCAACCTTATTATTCCCCACCTCACGGGTAAGTACAAGCTCTGGTGCCTGCCCCCGTTTTGGGCGGCGCTGGAGCTGGTCCCGCCTGTCAACAAGGTGACTGCCGACTTGTGGCTCCTCGGAGATGAGTTCGCGACGTCCGAGAAGGGGCGTAAGGCCATCCTTGCCATGGCAAAGGCTTTTTTTGAGTCCATCGGGGCCCCCTATCGCATCGTCAAGCAGCAGGGCCCAGGTGGCGGCGAGTACGTCATCCTCACAGTCGGGCACTATCTCCTGTTTTCTAGCATGGCTCGGCACGAGCTGATGGTCTACGCGCGCCGGCGCAAGCGTAAGCAGAACGGCAACGCCAGCTCGTTTCGGCGGTGGGTCGTTGAGGCGAGCCCGCTGCGGGAGTGGCTACCCACGGACGCGCGTGTCGCGAACGGCATGTGTCTTATCGACGCCGCCGCTTCGAGGGACTACTTCTACGACCTAGCCGCCGGCATGCCTGCGGCCGACCCAGCCGACATCATTGACGCCAATCCGCCGCAAGCGGTGGTCGGCGAGACGGACTTGGATGGCCCTGATGGACCTGCGTCAGCCCTTCGTGCGGCTGCTGACGGCGGCGGCAGCGCAATGGACGGGGGAGGAATTGGCGAGCCGGGTGGAGGCACCGGCCAAGGGGACGACTTTGGAGCCGCGGATCTACCAACTGACGACACTTTGTCCACGGCTGCTAAGGAGGGTGTGCAGAGCGACCAAGGTGACAGCCATTGCGGGGTGAGGGCCATGGGGGTGACGGGCGGGGGACGGTGTGTGAGCCCTGGTGCGCAAACCCGTGGAGAAGCTGCTTGCGCAAGAGGTGGCTATGGCGAGAACAAGGAGGAAGACGGGTACGAGGGGAGCGGGGGCTCGGGCGAAGATGGAGAGGGTGGGGAGGGGGCTGGTGGCCGCGGCCGAGTTGCAGATGGCTCCGACGTCGAGGGATATGAGGAGCTGGAGGAGGAGGAACTCGGGGACGACGCGCTGGAGTAGGGGCGGCGTGCATGATTCGTCGTGGTGATGTGGACAGCCCGCTGCGCCCGGCCGGGCGGTTGTTGGCGGCTTTGTCACAGTAGTTTGTACTGCCCCTTTTGGCAGCTGTGCGACCTAGTTTTGATCTCTTCTGTGCACCACTGTGTGCCCCGTTATGCACTCTTCAGGGAACTGCAAGGAGTGACGTGATTAATGCAATAGCCAGCGCCGTAGAGAGGAAAAGAGAGGGCCTCCCGGGGCCGTTCCAGCGTGCAGGTTTCGTGAGCACGTTGTTCTTCTTTTTCGTGTCATATCATTGGGTGATTGCAAAATGTAGAACGAGTGTTCTATTGGGTGGTTCCTTAGTGCTCGAGGATAGTCCGACGGTTAGTCCCGTGACTGTGTATTGTGTGCCGGTCCTCCCTTGATGAAGAAAAGCTCATCGAGCGTCAAAACATCATCGAGGAAATATGGTCATCACAATCCCATCGAGATGCCCAGAGGATGAGGCCTCCAGGCAGTCATCGGGTGTCATCGAAAAAATGGTCCGGATGAGGATTCGAGTCAAAGCTGACGATCTTGTCAGACGGCAAATGTTGCAGCACAAGATCTTGTTTCTTATAAATAGCGTGAACATGTGCGGCAGCAAGTTCTTGCAGCCGACCACGTGCCGATTGGCTGCTTGTGTGCACCCACGCTTTAATCGGTGTCCGTGGAAAGGGCCACGACCGTCACGGCGGGACGCAACAAGGGGCGCCTCGGCCCCCCTCTGCCGTCTGCCACCGCGCCCATCCGCCAGCCACCCCACGAGCGTCCCGGAAGCGGCGTCGTCTGCGGCACCGCTGTGGGCATCGCCACCGTCGCTGCCCTCGTCCTCCTTTGTCACCCCAACTCCCAACGCACAGCGGCACCCTCCACACGTGCGCGTGCGATCAAGATCAAGGTCGAGGAAACGGGAGCGGGGAGCCCCCCTCCGTTGGCGCACCCCACACGCGGGTCCACCGGTGCACCGGCAACGGCGCGCGCGCCGGCCCGACCACCCGCTCAGCCGGCGGCTCGGTTTGGCAAAGGAGCTGGGCGCCGAGCACGCCCACGCGGCGCGGCGACCAAAGGGACACCCACAGCGACTCGACGGTGCCCAACCGACGAGCCCGCCACTGCCCGCCACCGACCGCGGTACGAGGCGCGGGACGAGGGCGGCGCCGGGTACAGGACGCCGTCCGATGGTGGATTCACAGTATTCATTCTGAATGTACGCGGTTCCCACCGATAGCAGCGCCGAGTAGGAGACTATACGGGGGCTACTTTTGACGAGTGACAAGACCCGCAATGAACTACTCGCGGGGACGGTCGCCTGGTTTGCACGCCCTCGGATCACGGGGTGGTCGACTGACCGTTTTCCCGCGAGGCACGCGTCCCCCCGTCGCATGGGGCCCCACCCCGCCCCCACTCCGCCGTGCGGCGCGGCCAGCGCCGCCGCGCCGAGCGGGGTCACCCCCCCCGCCGCCCGTGCGAGCAGCGGCGCGAGCACGAGGCGCACGAAATCCACCTCCACCCCGCCCCCGAGTTGCCCCCCAACCGCCGCCGCCGCCGCCGCCCGCACCGCCGCCGGCGCGGCGGCGAGGGCGTCGAGGCGCCGCGCCGCCGCGGCGCCGTCGCCCGCCGACGCGCCGCGCAGCAGCGCGAGCAGCAGCGTGAGGAGGCCGTCCCACACGGGGGGGTGCCGCTCCCGCGCCGCCGCCGCCGTCGCTGTGGCGGCCACGGCGAGGCGAAAGACCGACGCTTCGACGGCGTCGACAAAGCCGCCGGCGCCCCAATCGTCGTCGGGCGCGGCGGGGGCGCCCGCCGCGGCGGCCGCGGCGGCACCAGCGTCTGCCGACGGGGGCACCCCCGCGGGGCCGGGCGACGGCGCCCCCCCGCCCGGCGCATCCGCCGCCGCCGCCGCCGCCGCCGCCGCCGCCGCC
>ENA-ORXR01003943-ORXR01003943.1-marine-metagenome-genome-assembly--contig:-NODE-3943-length-12843-cov-9.569246_pt1 | contig 12843 bp, 9 predicted proteins | sample MGYA00237866_ERZ511479 | MGnify/ENA metagenome assembly ERZ511479 | reverse complement strand
AGGGGGGGGGGGGGCGCCGCGTCGACGGCACAGCGCGGGCTGGCGCCAGTGAACAAACAACAGCGCTTTGCGGCCTCTGTCAACAGCGCCAGTCCCGACACTCAGGCCCCTCCGCCTCCGCCAGCCAACCAGGCGACGGCTGCCGTCGTCCCAGACGGTTGGTTTCGAACGCATCGGCCGCGCACGGCCGAGGCAAACAGAAGGCCCGCCGCCACCGACGCCTACGTAGCCCGCGGTGGATGCCTGAGCGCGTCGATGGCTCGCGGCCGTCAGCGTCCGCGGCGGCCCGAGAGAGGTGTGCTGGGTCACCCCCACCCCCGTCGGTGCCCCGCCAGGCAATTAGCGGACAAGAGGCGTGGCGACAGCCACAACGGGCACGCCCGGCGCGTTGCGTGGGTAGCCGCCGCCACCTCCCCCCCACCCACACCGTGCGGCGGCGACAACCGGAAAGCGCGAGGGCACGCCCAACTTCGCAAGGCCCAACCACCACCCGTGGAAGGGACTGGCCCGACTCAGCCACTCCTCGCCTCGCCCTGCCGCAGTCCGCGCGCCAAAGACCACGGTGCCCCATTGGTGGAACAGAGTGGGCAAAACACCGCCTCTGCCCAGTGTCGCCGACGCGCACCCGGCTCAGTGTGCAGCCTCGTAGCCCTGATCGGCGGCTTTCCCAGTCGCTGCCAAAAAGCAAGTCAGCGGTCCTCCTGGCGGGAAATCCAACCAGAGGGGGGGGTGGAAAACACCCACATCAGCGTGGCGGCACACCCCAAAGTGGACGGCGCGTGGTGGCGTGTCAAACGGCGTGGCCGGGGCGGCCGCCCTCAGCCCCACACCTCAGGCCCATCTCCTCCGTGAGGGTGGCCAGGCGGTTCACGTGGCTGGATTTCGGCAGCCGCGGCGGTGCCTACGATGAGGCCGGCCACATGCGCAACGTACCGAGCGAAAAGATGCTCAGGCCGCACATGGCGCCGTCACGGTCGCTGCGACGACGTTTGGCCACGGCCGAGAAGGGTGACCGCGGCCGTGCCACGCAGACAGAGTCAGCGGACGCAAGCAATTGTCCCAATTGAAGCGCGTGCGTCTCATTGGACGTCAATACGGAAATGAGCTGAAAGCGCGTTCGCGAAAACACCCTGGACTTGGCAGCTTGTCAAACTTTGATTGAACGAAGCTCGACTGGCGGCCACAGCGCTCCGCAAGAAATAGACAGAGGACACAAGTCAATGGTGACACCGCACATCATCAACAAAGCGGTTCCACATGTCACCTCTTGCGATACAAGCGCAAGATGACACCCTACATCGTGTAGAACAGGGCACTGCATCTACATGTGATCGCCCACGCCCGCGCCCACGCCCGCGCGCCCGCCCGCACCGGCGCCCGGGCCCGTACCCGCACCCTCGCCCGCGCCCGCGCCTGCATCTCACCACCCCGCCACCCCCTCTCTTTCTGCCGACAAGCACCGCTGCGCTCCTCACGCACCTGTGTACGATCGAACAAACACCCGAGCGTCGGCCGCACGCGTACCCCGCGCAGCGCGTGGCACCTCGGCGCGATATTGGGAGTCGCAAAGCATCGCGCGGCGGAGTTCTGAGACCGCGGCCCGCACCGCGCTGCGCCGGTCGACCAAGCGCAACGGGAACGGCCGCGATCGCTCGAGCAGCCCCGCATTCAGAACCGACACGACCCTCTGTTTGAAAACTCAAAACCGACACCTCCCACAGGGCCCCCTGAGCCCGATTCTGGCCAACTACCGCGGAATTGCGACATCATGGCCGTTCGTGGCCGCGTCCACCTGCCCCCACGACCCCGTAAACACCGCACCTGCCCTCACGTACCTTTTTAACCACGATTATGCTTCTGCAGACCGTACGGACGATGAAGACGTCGCCACCTCTAGCAACTTCATAGAAAGATGCGGGCAGCCTCGGCGCATGATACCATAGTCAAGAAAGCGCAGGGGGACGCCCTCCAACGGCGTAGGGAGCCGCCAAGAACGTTGTTTTCAGTACTCCCGCAACGTGCACTCGAAGAACGGACTTTTTTTTCGACGTGTGGGTATGGAAAGCACCCTAGACTTAAAAAGTCCAGGGAAATGTGTTTTCAGCCCAGACACTTTTGTCGAGCTCAAAAGTCCGACGCGCCCACCCGGGTGGGACGGGCCGAGCCACGGAGCCAGAGCCCGCGGTCGAGACGCCAACGAGTGGCTCAACCGCGCCCAGCAACACGTGCAGGCGCCGGCGCGCCACCGCCAGCTCGACGTTGCTTGGCCGCCTGCAGGCCGCCTGGTTGCCCTTGGCGCCGCCGGCGTCTCGCTCTCCCTCCGCCCCTCCATGTTCATGCATGGCCCCGGTCGCCCCCCACGTCACGGACGGCGGCGGCGGCGTGGCCAGGCGGTCCGTGGCGGGCGCCCCTGACGGTGACGTGTCTGGCACCGGGACTGCCGCCGGCGGTAATCGGGGAGGGCGCGCGGCCGCCCTGGTGACGGCGATGGACCGGCGGCGGGGGGGGTGCAGGCCGCCGCACGCCAGCCGCCCCCGGCTTGTGCGGATGGTGGTTGGCCCGCCGGGGTGCAGCGGTGCAGACCCGGCGGTCACGGGTGGTCGCCGCTGGGGGAGCGCAAGACATGCAGCCGCAGGTCTTGAAAGGCGGTGGCCTCGCCTCTGCCGGTTTTCCGTGACGGGCCCCGGTCATTGACGTGAGCAACGTTCCCCAGAACAAACCGTCCCCAACGTCACCCGCTCCGTCCTCCCCACTGCCGCCGTCTCCTACCCCACCCTGCTGCCCGTTCAACATCTACCGGGCCAGACAACTCAAGCGCCCGGCCACCCCCCCCGTCCTGGGCAGCACCATGGACACAATGGCGTGGACGATTCCCGCCGATGTGGCCGCCCCCCCGCCCCCGCCGCTCGGGTTGCTCGAAGCCTTGACCCGAGCCGAGGCGGCGGCGACCGCCGCCGCCCGCGCCGCCACCCCCACCGCCGCCGCCGGTTGTGACGAGGATGACGGTCCCGGGTCGCCCTGCTCCCCCCAGGCCGTGCCGTCGACTGGCGCCCTCTGGGGAAACGACCCCCGCGCCGCCGTGGAGCCGGCCTGCCGTCGCTGTCGTCTGACGACCAAGGCGCAGGCGCGGCGGGCGGTGGCACCCCGCACGAGCCCCGCCTCCCCCACGGCCGCCGCTGGCCTCGGCTGCGCGCCCGGCGCCGCGGGCGACGCGTTGACAGACGGCCCCCTGGCGCTGCCGCCGTCGGTGGCGCCGCCGACGACGCCAGCCGCCCCCGCGGCACGCCCGCGGCTGCGCCGCCGCCAGCGGGTGGCGGGGTCGGTGGTCCGCCCGAGCGGCGGCGGCCGCGTGGGGCGTGCCGCGGAGCGACCCGTCGACGGCGGGGAGTCGTGAGCGCGCGCCGTCACGCGCGGCCGACGGCGGCCGCGGCGGCGGCGTATGCCCGCGAGGCGCCCGCCCTCGCCGCGGCGGCGCCCCGGCGTGTCGGCAACCGCGACGGTTGCTTTGGCGAAGCGTTGCCCCGTCGGCACGGCGTCGGCCGTGGGCGCCAACGCAGCGTCGGTGTCAAGCCATTGTGCAGTCGCCTTTGTGATGCGTGCCTTGACGGCTGGGGGCGAAACGCTGCGGACGGGCCCCGGTTGCCCGCGGGGCGTTGCGTCGGCCGGTCCGGCTGCCGCCTCTACTGGCACGCCGTCGGCTGCCGCGCTGGCCGTTACCAACGCTGTTGTCGACATGCGGCGGCGGGGAGGCGGTGTGCGGGCTCGCTGGTCGGCCGCTTGGCGATGGGCGTCCGCGCCTGTGGTGCGCGCTCCGCCGGTGACGTGTCGCAGCGGTCGCCCGTGTCCCGCGCGGTGGGCGGCCGTTCCCAGTGGGAGGTGGCACCAGCGTCGCATGTGACCCATTGGTGGGGATGCCAACGTCCTCCAGCCGTGGCGTGCGTTGTGGCACTGCTGCTGCCGCTGTCGCTGATAGCACCAAGTTGGTGCGTCGGCTTGCACCTCCCCCTGTTGCTGCCATTCCCGCGGTGCATCGGCTTGACCTTTTCCTTGCACGGCTACTCCACGCCCTCCCCTGTCGTTAACCGTCAGGTCTGCCGGTATGGGCGGCCACTTGGGAGAGGAGGCTCGAGTCGAGCAACCAGCCGGCCGCGCGGCGGCAGCGGCGCCGTCGCTGGGCAGGGGGTGGAAGTGTGTAAACCAGTGAGGTGGAGGGGCTCCGATGAGTGTACGGGTCGGACGTGGCACAAGAGAGCGTCACAGACGATGAGCTGCAACGTGGGTGGTGTGGGTGCCTCCACGAGGGCAGAAGACAGGGTGTCACACAGGTCGTGTGGCGGGAACAGAAGCAAGACAGTTCAAGTCGCGCAACTGGTTGGATGGCTTTGGACGTAGTCAGTGACAGCCAGCCTTGGGGCTGCTGTTGGGATGAGGACGAAAAGAGTGTTCGTCGACCACGGCGCGGGCCAGCTCGCGAAGTCATCCATGGCGCCTGTTCGGCGAACACGATGCGCTGCCCGAGGCGTGCATCTGCAAGGGTTGGTCACCAACATAGATGCTCTCACTGGTGGCAATGACGGAAAACGCATCTCCGTTATCCCCCAAGAGGTAGTTCCATCCCTCCTACTGGCGCTGTCTTAGTGTGTCGTTCCGTGTCCGTGTCGAGGCCGACGTGCTCGTGGTCACCGTTACAGCAACCGACTCAGTCGCGTAACGTACAGTTCGGTTTATCTCTTTGCTCTCGCAAGAGAGCACATCTAGGAGGAACACAAGCTCACCAGAGGACACCGCTCCAAAACCAATAGAAACCACCTCGCAGTCGACAACCAAACGCAAAAAGAAGAGAACTCGGTCTACGCGGCCCACCGCAGCCAGTCGTCGGCATGCGGGTGCCTGCACGGAAGCAGATAGACCGCCTGCCTTAGTCGCGACGTCGTAGGGTAGCACAAGAGAATAGGCGGCCCCTGCCACCAACAGCGACTGCTCACTTCTTTCCCTTGCTGCTCAGGCCCGCCTCCCTCCTGAGTTGGTAGTAGCGCACCAACTCAGCACACCGCGCCTCGCACTCGACAGACGTCTTGCCCGGAACCCCATTGGCAATCGACAACCACCGCTGGGGTCCCTTCTGGTTGCTAAACTTCTTCATCGCCGACTCGAGCGCCGACTGCTGCTTCTTGGAGAAGTTGTACGCGTTGGGCGGTGTAGTCAGGTCCGTCGGCGTGGCAGTGGCAGCCGCCGCTAGCGGCGCGCCCTTCTTCTTCTCCGCAAACCGCGCGAAGTCGCCGGGAGCGCCGGCGCTGCCGTTGGTGGCAGTCGAGGCAGACGCCTGCTTGGCTCCAGACGAGACGCGGCGCATCAGGTCCACCTTGGCCAACACCTCGTGCGCAGTCCGAGTCTGCATGTACTCAGCCAGCTTCTCCCACCGATCCCGCGTGCCGCCGGGGTACTTGGCCATGGCCTTGGCCAGGGTCGACTCCTCATCGGCGGTCCACTCCTTGGCCGCAGGGGCCTGTGCAGCCGCCACGTCCCCATTCGGCACCGACCCGTTGGCTGCAGCGGCGTGGCCATTGGTCAGTACCGGCTCTTTCGGCTCGCGGTCGGGGTGGAGATGGTTGTCGTAGCTGGTGGTAAAGAAGACGACTAGGTCCGCCGACCGTCCTGCCGCGGCAAGGCCCTCTACCGTAGTCGCGAGGGCGCTCAACTTCTCCGTCGGCAAGTCTTGAATAAGGGTCTCAGCGGCCAACGTCACCTCAGGGGCAATGTCGGCGGGCAGGGTGCCGCGTACGCGGGAGCGCAGCTTGCGAAGAGCGCGCTTGTCATTGTCGCGCGCCTTCTTAGCCGCAAGCCGCGTCGCCTTCTCGTCCGCCTCGACCTTGTCGGCAGCGGCCTTCTCGGCAGCGGCCTTGTCCGACGCGGCCTTCTCGACGGCGGCCTTGGCCGCGGCCTTCTCCGCACGAATCGCCTCCTTGGCGGCCACGGACGCTGCCTTCTCGTTGGACACCCGCGGGTCAAACTTAAACGCCCGGTCGACGAGCAGGCGGATGCGGCTGGCTTCAGCCGCCCGCCGCTTCTTAACGTGTTTGGAGTTTTGCCGGTCCATCCACCGCCGCTCCTCACGCGAGTCGGCCTGCTCGGGGTCAAACTCCAGGTCCGCCGAAAAGTCGCGCCACGACTTGAAGCGGTACCAGAAGTCGTAAAAGGCATGCACTTCCACCATGGGCGTCTTCTCATCGCCCAGCTTTGGGACCTTCTTGGCGGTCGACCAGCGCTGGTTGAGGTCAAACGCCTTGGTCATGACCTCAAAGAAGGCGCGAGCAACCTCCTTTTCAGACGGGACGCTGTCGTCCACCTCGTCAATCGAGTCGTACGCTGCCCGCTTCCTCCGGTCCGAGAGCGTGTCAAACGCCTTGCGCATAGCCTTGAAGTGCTCACCAGCGTCCTCCATGGCCTCTTCCCCCTGGTGCGCAATCTTGTCCGGGTGGTACTTGAGGCTGAGCCGGCGGAACGACTTCTTGATGTCGTCCTCCGTCGCGTGCCACCGCTTGTCCCCCAACTCCAGCAGCTCATACAAATCGTCCGAGTTGCGGGCGGTCAGTTTCTTCAGCTGCCACGCGGGGGTCTCCTCATCCCCGTCCGCCGTCGCGTCGTCGCCATCATCAGTGGAAGAGGCCGACGAGTCCTCAGGCCCACGCCCGTTTCCGTTCGTATGGTACACACCGCTGCGCTGCCGGGCCAGAGCCTCCTACAAGGGGCGGGAAGCGCACGAAGTGTGGATGCACAGAAGAGAGTGAATACACACAAAGAGACCGACAACATTCGTCCAACAGACCAATACGAACACCAGTCCAACAGCAGAACAAACTAGGTCAGACATATGCCGAGGAGCAGGCCCAGCCGCCGCCGAGAAACCAACAACCACCTGTATCAGACGAGGGCCACCCCCTAGATAACGACCAGACAGGCCACAACGTTGTTGGGCCCCACAATCAAGCAGTACCCAGGGCCGGCACCCTCGCCCGCCAAAGTCCCACAACCGTACCTGGTACGGCTTGCCCGCATGCTCGATTGGCCGCCGATAGGGCTGCGTGAAGGCAGCCACGACCACCCCCTCAACGGGGACCACCTCGGTCGAGGCCATCAGCAGCAGTCGTCCTCCCACGGTAGCCTTCATGGTGGCGACGGCACCAGCAAGACCGCCCACCTACACGCCGGCCTCCCCACAAACCCGTCAGGCGCAGCCACACAAACGGGGCGCGGAGGACGCCGTCGTCGTTTGGAACGTTGCCACGTTCGCCAGCGGCCAAGCAGACAAGCCAGGTGGTGCGGGAGGTTGGCGAACCTGGTGACACCGCACAGGGGCCCGCTGAGCAAGGCGACTGCGGCGCTGCCGGAAACCCATACACCTCGCCGCCGCCGCCGCCGCCGCCGCCGCCGCCCGCCGCCGGCTCGCACGCCACCGCCGCCGAGCCCGCTCGACGGCGCTGGGTGTGCACGGCTGGCGGTCCCTCCAGAGCTGCAGGCGGGGACCCCGTGCAAATTGGCGAAGCCGCCGACGGGTTCTCTGGGGGGGCACCCCACGGCCACAACTGGACTGGTCCATCCAAGTCACAATTTTGGAATGGACGACGGTGGCCGGTCGTGCGGTCACTTTTGCTCACCCAAAGCCCCAGAGCGACGGCTGATTGGTTGTCAAACACGTCGGACCGCCGTTGCCACGAATGCTCAAAAACTGTGACGGGACCCGGAAGACTAGTTAGGAGAAATCACTTGCTACAAATGCGTTCTGGTCCTACAGTAATTAATTCACGCTCACCCGGCCGTCGGCATTCTAGGCGGTCCAGGTGAGCGCTGACCGATCGGGGCCCCGCTCCGGAGCCGCACGAAACTGCTGCGGCAGTCCACCAAGCGTCGCTGTTCCGGCCTGCTGCAGCCGTCGTGTGGCCCGCACCAAGGGCCCCGCTCGGACGAGATCGCTAGCCACCATCCAATCGAGGTCCGCCTTCGATGGTGTGTAGGCTCACCCATGGCCAATCCCGCGCCGTGCGGTCGGGCACGTGGCGCACACCGGGCCCGACCGTTCCACCACCGTGTGACGGTGGTCTCAACGGCAGAGGGGCAATCGTCCCCGCCTCGTGCTGCTCTGAGCCGACACCCCCAAACTGCCGCTCCCAGGCCGCCCTCCGCGGATGGCCAGTCTGGAGCGGCTCTTTAAGTGCCAGCAAGTGCACGCCGTAGGGGCCGCCCAGGCCGTTCTTGGGCACAGGGCCTGGTGTGTGTGCACCCGAGGACGATTCGTGAAGACGCGTCAACTCGGCACTTGTACAACGTGCTCGCGCGTCTCCCCCCCCTGCAGTACGCACGGTTGACACGCTTGCCACCCACGCCAATCCGTACCACTGCACGTGAGCCGTACTCACGGGGACCCACGCCCCCTGTTTGTGTTCCTGTCCACGTAGACGGGAGAGTGGCAACCGCGCCTGCCAAGCGCCCTTGTGTGGTGTCACGCTTGACGTGAGTCACCAACGTGCTGTCGTCGCGCCCCCCTGTGGCGCATCCGTGTGCGGTGGTGTTGCTCTGCCCCCCCCTTTCACACGCGGCGTCATACATCACGTCTCTCTCCGCCCCCCCCCACCCTACCCACCCACCTCAACCATGGAGCGGCTGGCCGGTTGGGCCGTCGTCCACGGTGCGGACTTGGAGGCCCGCCTCGCCACGGTCACGTATGACGAGCCCGACGCGACGGACATCCCGGACCGTCGGTGGGCGATCTTTGAGACGGCCGTCACCAGCGTCGTCAATGATTTCTCGACGGGCGCCCCCCCGCCCGACGTGGCGCCGTGCGAGCGGGCGCCCGACGCGGCAACGGCGGCGGCCTATGCGCGGCATCTGGCGGCGAGCGCAGCCGGGCGGCTGACTGGCGGGCGCGTCGTGCAGGCGGCTAGCAACGCCGCGCACCAGCTCGTCAAGGACGCGTGGCTGGCCGTCCACGGGGAGAAGGGGGGGCGGTGGGGGCGCGCGCGTACGGGCACGGCGCCGTTTGCGGATGTGGCGGCGGCGGCGGCGACGGACCGGGTGGGGGCGGTGATGCTCGAGGCGGTCGCCGCGGGGCGCGCGTGAGGGGTGCGCGTGGCGGTTTGGTTTGTGGTGGGGGGCATCGTGGCCGCCGTCGGGTGGGCGGGCGCAGTCGTCACGCGCCGCAGTCGTGGTGATGTTTCGCCTTGGCCAGTGTAAATATGCATGTGGAGTGAGTTGTGATGCAGTCGCCTTCTAGCATTTCTGGTGTCGGACTGGGTTCGTGGTCTTTCCTCCTGTTCCTTTTGTGAACGTGTGGGTGCGGGAAGCTCTTTCTGCAATTTGGGTGTTGCCTGGCACTGCCACTGGAGAAAGCCACAGGTGCAAACGTACGCAGGCCACTGCTGTCTCGTGGTTGACCTTGCTTCGTATGATTGTCGGAGGAGCACACGGATGCTGACGTCTTTCCGCGCGTGGTCTCCAGCAGACAAGAGATAGTGTGTGGCAAGACAAAGGTCAACGTATGTATTCCAAACAACGCTAGTAGTCCGCCTGGCAACGACGTGGATACTGCGACTTCCAGGAAGCAGTGTGGCCCACCTAGCTGTTCTGCCGCCATGCGCGGTGGGTCACTGATGGTGCTTGTTTCTCACACTGCCTCTTTCCCGAGAACCGCTCCTGACGAAGACGACGAGATTTGCTCTGACGTACATGTGAGTCAAGCAAGGTACGGGTGCGTGTCCGCTTCACAATCTGCCTCCTGGAGCGAGCACATTGTGGCGAAAATAGCTTCTTCGTAGCAGCGTCAATCCATCTTCGACCATGGGGCGGTCGACACGGGGTGGTGTGATGGGGACCCGCCACCACCGTGGGGTTGGGATACCACGCATTCGGGGCCTGTGGCGGCGGGGGAGGTCTCGCCTCGCGGCGAGCCCTCCTCTCCGCCGCGATTTGGGGGAAAGAGGAGGGGGGTGTGCATGTCCAGTGGCGCTTGTGATTGGCCGTCGCTAACCCAACCCCACGTTCATGGCGTACCTGCTGCAAACTCGATGGACGGGCGCGTGGCAGGGGGGGTGGGGGCTCTTTCGAAGGGGCAGGCCTTCTGCGCTGTAATCGATATCTAATTTTTTTGATGGCAGTGACCTTGGCCGTACTCCTCGTACAAACGGAACGGTGGTGTACCTTCAAGAGCCATTCGAAGGAGACCAGTCTCAGATGCGCTGAGTCCTGTGATCGCCCTTCCGAGACCTGGAAGGCCAGTTTGAGCTCCAACACAAGAAAAAAACGGCGCGAGCCCTCCAGTGACATCAAAACAGAGGGAGGAGATGGGAGAAACACCTGAGAATGAGCGCATCTGGAAAGTGTAATTGATCACGACCATGTTTGTTGTGTGTGTTTCAGATAGTTATACATACTTACCGTAATATAATTTTTTTGTTGTCAGCTCGCCTTAGTGCTCCTTGGCAGAGTTCGCGCTCCTGTTGATGGCCGACGGCATCCATCGTGGCAATCACAGCTTGTCCGTCAGCAATGGTTCTCATGACCATCAGAGTACCCCCTAGGTGGTGAGTCGCTGCCAGTGGACGGGCCTCTTCTTGCTGCCGACCGTCCCTTGCAGCTGGACCCTTGCCCTCCTGTCCGCGCCGGCCTGCTCTGGCACCTTGGCCATTGTGGTCGGCTGCCGCCTGTTCGGTTCCTGCCTGCTTCGCTCCTCCGATCCAATCTCCACGACATGGGTGATTCGCTCACGTCATCGACTCTGGCGGCGGAAACGCCCGCCACAGATGGTGCCTCCCCTTCCCCAACGTCGGCCGTGCCCTTGTCGCTGGTGCGGGACGCGGTATTGACCCACTGCACGGGCCTGGTGGGCGACGGCGGCGCAATTGACGCGGCTAGCATCACCGCCCGCCTGGTCGGCCTCGGCCTCGGCTTCCTCTCTTCGGTCGTAGCGGCCACCTTTGCGGTCCTTCCCGCCGCCGCCACCGCCGCCGCCGACGCCGCCGCCGCCGCCGCCGCCGCCGCCCCCGTCGACGCGGTGGGCGGGGAGGCGCGGCCCCCCACGCACCACACGGTCATTGTCAAGGTGGCGCCGAGCCGCGCCGACGCCCCCCCCATGCTCGACCTGCGCTTCCACGCCACAGAGGTGGCCTTTTACTCGCAGCTCCGCTCGCTCCTCACCACGGACGTGGTGCCCGCCATCTATGGCGGCGCCGTTGACGACGCCACCGACGCTGGGGTGGTGGTCATGGAAGACTTGACGCCACGCGGCGGGCGGGTGCTACCGTTTGCCTACGGCCTGCCGGTGGGCGCGGCGCTCGCCGCCGCAACGGCGCTCGGGCGCCTGCACGCGGACATTGACGCGGCTCTGCGCGACGGGGGAAACGACAGCCGTGGGGGGCGGCCGCCCGCTTGGGTGTGCCGCCCCCCCGCCGTGGCCGCCCGCCGCGCGGCGACTGTGGCGGGGCTGTTTGACGACGCGTCCGCGCGGCTGGCGGCGGCGGGCGGGGCAGGGGGCGTCCGCCTCGACGCGGCCGACTGGGTGCCGTCCCCGACTGCACCTCAGCGGCCACCGGCGTTTGCAACGGTCGTTAACGGGGACTGTTGGTCCAACAACCTGTTTTTCCGTCACGGCGGCGCGGCCGCCGACGGCGGCGGTGCCGACACCTGGGCGGTCGTTGGCATTGTCGACTGGCAAGTGGCCTCGTGGGACGCGGGCGCCGCCGACATTGCCTTCCTCTGGCTGTCGAGCGTGGACCCTGCGGTGCCCCGGCGGCCGGGTGCGACCGCTGCCTACCTCGACGCGTACGCGCGGGGGCTCGGGTCGGTTGGGTCCGGCGTCGGCCGCCCCGGGCTGGTGGCCGATTGGAACGACGCGCTGCCGTGGGCGCTCGTCATGTGCATGACGATGCTCGAGGTGTTCGAGCGGGCGTGTTTGGCCCGCCTCGAGGCTGCGGTGGAGGACGCGGTGGCCGCACGCAGGGGGGAGGGGCCGCTCGTGTTGACGCCTTGATTTTGGGGAAAGGGGCGGGAAGGGGGTGGCGGGGGGACGACGATGAGGCTGGTCATTTGCAGGAGTACACAGAGGACGCGTGTACAGGACGGCTGCCTGAGAAGCAGGCCGAGGTCGTGCGCAACATTGCCCTTGCACATCCGCGACGAATGCAGCACTCCATTGAAACTTTGTGGCGCCACCAATCCAATCCACTCGTCTGTTCAGCTGCTACGCCTGTCAATGAACCCGGTCTGCGCAGTCAACGTGCCGAGGAAGAGGACGGGTGATGCTCCGACAAAGCAGTCCAGAGGACGTCCTCGGCGTCGGTGCAAGCTCGGTTCAGTTAGCCACTGTGGCGATGTCCCATCAAGTAGCCCTGTGGTCAAAACATGCGGATCCTAGTTAATCTCGCTCTCATCACCCCGCAGAGTCTTGCAGCAGTCGCCTGCAGAGGTCAAGGATAGCCCCCCCCGTGGCAGGCCCTTGGGGCACTCTCGTCCGTTGATCCCATTCCATTTTGCACGCAGGTCGCGGCAGCACCGCTGCGGCACCGCCTGTGATCGCCAGTGCGCGCGTCGCGCGCTCGCCACCCACCACTTGGGTGGCTGCAAAGCAGTCTCTGCGCTTCCTGGGAAACCTCCCCCCCAGCCCCCCCCCCCCCCCCCCCCCCCCCCCCCCTCCCCCCCCACCTCCTTTGGTCCTGTATGGCGCGTGAGCACACGCGCTGAGCGCTCGTGTGGGCAGCCCCCATAATATCCCCCCGCACGCGCGGCCTTGCGCGCTTGCAAGCCCCGCTGCTGGGCGACGGGTGGCACGTGGCCGCCACGCCGACTGCCGAAGGC
>ENA-ORXR01003942-ORXR01003942.1-marine-metagenome-genome-assembly--contig:-NODE-3942-length-12843-cov-16.106925_pt1 | contig 12843 bp, 11 predicted proteins | sample MGYA00237866_ERZ511479 | MGnify/ENA metagenome assembly ERZ511479 | reverse complement strand
AAGCAAAAACAAAAAATTAAAACTGAAATAAAATTAGACACCAACATACAAATAAAACTAGATATTGATGCACCAGACGCCTCTGCAGAATATCTAGAGCGTGGCTACGATGACGATAAAAAAATGCATTTCTATAAAGTGTTTTTTAATGCAGAGTCTTAACTTGACTTTATCAAAATTTTCAACTAACTTCGTCTAGCGTCTGATATAAGTCATTGAAACGGACTCATATCAGTAAAAAGTTGGCAACAAGAAAAAACAAAAACATGAAAAGACCATTTAACTTTATACTTATCATACTATTAACTTTAGGCTGTAGCTCAGATAGTGACTCGTCATCAACTGATAATGATCCTGTTTTAAATATTTCAAATTTTACAGTTTCTATAGATACTCCAATTCAGACAAGAGATTATTCTTATTATAATGAGGGTTACGATGGCATTTTTGAAAATCCAGATACTAGTAAGTTATTTGGTGGTAGTATAGATATTACTTATAGTGCTAATTCATCTCTACTAACGTATACTGAAGTTGAAATTATATGGCGTAGTAACATAGATGGGGTTCTTTTTCAAGGGCAACCAAATAGCAACTACTTAACAGAAATAAACCAAACCTTAAGCGTAGGACTGCATACTATAACATTAGAAGCATCTATACCTTCGCAGAACTTAATGGCATCAGCTTCTATAAACTTATCAAACAATATAAAGCTAACAACAACTAAATCTGGGAATGGTAAATCTGTACTTTTAAATTGGACACCATACCAAGGAAATGACTTTATATCTTACCTAATATACGAAGAAGATTTTGAACCTATTGCTGAAATAACAGACATTAATACAATTGAATATGAAGATTCTACATTTTCATCCTTAATTGAAGATGTAGACTACCAAATTGTGGTAAAAACTTCTCAAAATTATAATCATCCTGTAGGAAGTAATATTAGTAGTATGCATCCTGGTGTTTATATTGATTTTCCTTATTATGTTTACAAAGTAATAAAAGATCCTCTTAGGTCTAAGGTTTATGCACTTGTAAGACCACGATATAATAATTATACCAGTGAAAAATATGGAATTTTAATTATTGATGTTGGTTCTGATACTTACGAAATAAGTGAACATATTTTACAAGATGAGAGATTTACAGATTTAGATATTTCACCAGATGGTCAATATCTTTTTCTTTCCCAAAGACGAATAGAAAAAATTACAAGAGTAGATTTAGAGACCTTAGACACCTTTATATTTGTAACCGATACCGAAGTATTTGGGATTGAATGGGGAATTCACAAGATAGAAGTTGGTAATAATAATGTGTTATACTGTCACCGAGCTCCACCAACTTCTGGCGGTACACAATTTTGGATTTATGATGGCAACAATGGAGATTTAATTATAGGACCAACTAACGGCATGAGTCATGGTGATATTGAAGTGAACAACACTAACAATGCGCTTTATGGTGGCGAAAGTAACACAAGTAATGGAACGATTCGTAAGTGGAATGCTAATGGTAACGCCCTTGTAGAGCAGACTAGTTACACTAATGCTATAAATTCTCCCTCTCAATTTCTCCTACTATCTGATGACGATCAATATCTTTTTTATGATAACCATCAATTTGACACGGACTTAAATGTGGTTAGAACTTTTAATACAGACATAAAAGGATGTAGCACAAACAATACATACCTCTCTGATTTTGAAAAGTTATATAACTATGGTGATATGAGTATAGTATACCAATATCCTACATTACCCAATAATGAAAATTCTTCATTGGTTTTTATGGATGATGATACATTAATAATATGTAGATCGTATTATGAGAATAATTTCCAAGACGTTTTTACATATTTTTTTAAAATTGAGATAGAATAATTAAAACCTGTTGCCAACAATGGCTATAAGTAATTGCTTGTTTTCGGTTACTTTGGAAATTCTTGCGAAATTGCCAAGTTGGTGTGTTCACGAAGACATTAGACAAAATCAGCCTCAAAAAGTTCACTAAAATGCTTCAATAGCTTCTGTTTAACTTCCTCTTCATCAACTTTTGCAACACCAAGCTCAACATTTAACGATGTTACGGCTTTGCCTTTAATTCCACAAGGAATAATATGATCAAAATAACCTAAATCTGCATTAACGTTAAGGGCAAAACCATGCATAGTAACCCAACGGCTTGCTCTAACACCAAGCGCGCAAATCTTTCGCGCAAAGGGTGTACCAACATCTAGCCACACACCTGTTTCACCAGGACTACGTTCCGTTTTTAGACCGTATTCAGCTAAAGTGAGAATAATCACTTCTTCTAAAAATCTGAGGTATTTGTGGATATCTGTAAAGAAATTATCTAAATCTAAAATGGGATAACCTACGATTTGTCCAGGACCATGATAGGTAATATCTCCACCTCTATTTATTTTGTAAAAGGTTGCTCCTTTTTCTTCAAGTTGTGCTTCAGACAATAATAAATTTGAGAGATCTCCACTTTTACCTAAGGTATAAACATGTGGATGTTCTACGAACAGAAAATGATTATCCGTAGCCAAACCAACATCCTCCCTTCTATTCTTTATCTTAGTGTCTAAAATGGCTTTAAAAAGCATTTCTTGATAATCCCAAGTGGCTTTAAAGTCTTTGTTTCCTAAATCTTGGAGCTTTATGGTTTTGTTCAAATCTTAATCCTCTAAAACAACGTTTATGTTCATGGCGTTTTTATCTGATTTCATGTCACTCATAGATATTTTATAAGTAACGGTCTTGCCATCTTCAGATACAACTGCATTTTCATTTGAAACGGACTTTATCTTTCTTGGAAATGAATAAATCATGGTATAATACGCATTTGAAAAAATCTCATCAAACTGCGCTTCAAACTGCTGTGCAAAATCACCATCGTCTTCAGCACCTTCTGCTTCTGTTCCTTCTTCGTATTCATTTTCATTATCTTCTGAATTGGGTTGAAATCTAGAAAATGTATTATTTGCAAATGTATAAACGACTTCATCTGCTTTTGTTAATTCATCTAGCTGATCTTCTGGTGCTTGCCCTTCTTTGTTACCTATGTTTTTAGCAAGTCCCATAGCTTCATCAACTTGTTCAAAAACATTTTCTAATTCTTTTACAGACTTAAATGGCTTAGATATATTAAACTTAAAAACATTCTTCTCTTCGTCCATGTTTATATCCATAACTACACCTTTTAGTTTCTCTAAGCGCGCACGTTGGTCGTCATCTAATGCAGCTATACTATCTTTGTGAGTTCTAAATAAATCACTAAACACTATGGTTGTATCCATTTTTTCTTTTTTTGCTTTTTCTGATGAAGAAGGCCTATTTTCATTAGCATATTCTAGCATCGGAGACATATCAAAAGAAGAGGAGTAATCTCCACTCATATTTTTATTAAATATAATAGACTCCGTAACGTTACAGCTAGTTAAGAAACAAATTGCGGATAGTAAAAAAATAATTTTTTTCATACGTACATTATTAATGAATAAAGCACAAAGGTAAGAATTTATCGATCAGGATTATTGAGTATAACCAAGGCAGCAATAACACCAGGAACCCAACCGCAAATCCAAAGTATGAAAGTGATTAAAATAGAACCACAGCCTTTATCTAAAACCGCTAAAGGTGGACAAATGATTGCAAGAATAACGCGCCAGATACTCATAAATATATTTTTTGATTTGATGTAACAAGATTTGATGTAGCAATAGGACGTTGAATAACCTAAAATGTTACATTCTGAGCATTTACTGTAAAAAAGTATGCGTAAGGACACAATCATTTTTTTCCTCTTAGAGAAATTAAGAGGGTCTTTTTTTTGTAGTTTCGTTGATATGCGATTAAAAATTTTTTTAGTCTTTTTAGCGTTCTCGCTATTTTGCCAGGCGCAATATTCATTTTCGGGCTTTGTAAATCCTGATGAATGGGAAAACACCGTATATCTTTCTATCGTAGAAGATTACCGTAAAATGTCTGGTGTCTATTCTGAGCAAATCATCGCTAAAACTACAGCAGATTGGACGGGTTTCTTTGAATTTAAAGGAGATATGTTAGATGCTGAGAATAGAATTTATCGCATTCATATCGATAAATGCGCAGAAACACAACAAGGTTTTAATCACTTTAATGGTCATTGTAGCGATAGTGAAGAACTGTTGTTTATTGCAAAAAATACAGACACCTTACAATTGCCATTTTCGTTTGGTAATCAGGTGTTTTGCAAAATAGAATCAAGCAATCCAAAAGCAAATGCCTTCTTAAAAATTGATTCGCTCAAAAACGATATGCGTTTCGCTTATGGTGAAGTGCGAAGTGAAGCCAATCGCAAACTAAATAATAAAAAGTGGTTTAAAGCACTTCAGCACTATGGAGAATCCTTAAATGAGCCAGTAGCTGAACTTTCTATCTATGCTTATTTATCTGATAGAAGCAGTGATTTACACAGTTATTATGTGGAAGATTTAAAGGACAACGTGTATTATGACAACCTTAAATCTCGACTCGAAACCTCTTATCCTAATGCTCCCTACACCAATCAATACATAAACGAATTAACAGCAGATCGCTATATGCTAAGTGCTGCAGATAGAATGACTTCAAGTTCTAATTGGACTATTTGCCTCTATCTAATTTTAGCATTTTCGTTTTTATTAAATACTTATTTACTCTACAGACATTGGAAACAAAAACAAAAAAATACCGAAGATTTAAAGACAAAATTGTCTAAACAAGAACAGGTAGTTTTAGAGCATTTGCTCGCTGATAAATCTAACAAAGATATAGCTGAAGCACTTTTTCTTAGTGTAAGCACTGTAAAATCGCACACCAATAACATATACAAAAAATTAAATGTGCAATCTAGGGATGATGTCAAGTCATTGTTTGTTAAATAGTTACAAAATTCAACCTAGGTACTAGTACCAATTTCCAACCTTGTTTTCTTCAAATTCATAGCGTTAATCGTGATGTTTGTTTCATTATAAATTATAAAACAAATTAATCATGAAAAAAAGAGTAAACATTGTAATTCTTTTAGTTTTAGCCTTAAGCTTTTATAACGCTGCACCAACTAAATTTGACACTAAAATCGCAGTAATTAAGTTTAAAACTGAAGTTATTGATTACGGTACTACCGAACAATATTCTGATGGGACCAAATTATTCACATTTACTAATACTGGTGATGCACCTTTAGTAATCACTCGCGTAAAAACAACTTGTGGCTGTACTGTACCTAGTTATTCTAAAGCGCCAATTCTGCCAGGTGAATCTGGTGAGTTAAGCATCAAATACGATACTAAAAGACTTGGTGCTTTTACAAAAACTATTACTGTAATGTCTAATGCTGAAGGTGGAAATAAAATCTTGAAAATTAAAGGAAATATTGTTGCAGCTAAGTAAAATTCATTAATAAACAAAACTGTCACTTTGTTCCCACAACTGCGCGCTCAAAGTGACAGGTTATTATAATTCCTAAACTCATCCACATGAAATCGAACATTCTATCAATACTCATTGTGCTTATAATCACAACTCAACTCAACGCACAATCCTTAAATAACGAAATAGCAAAAGAAGGAGAGACACCTTATTTGCTTGGTAAAATCGATAAAAACGGTTTAGAAGGCGACAACTATGCGTCTTGGTTTACTAAAAATTTTGAAGATTATAAACCCAATCAAAAACTAGTGAACGACATTGCTTCAGAATTAAAAACCTATTCCGTAACTCTATTTATGGGAACTTGGTGCGGAGATAGTAAAAAAGAAGTACCTAAGCTTTATAAAGTATTAGAAGCCTGTGATTTTCCTATGGAGAGACTAACTGTTGTAGCAGTAAGTAGGCAAGCAGGCATGTATAAGCAAAGTCCACAACACGAAGAGTCTGGTTTGAATATCCATCGCGTACCTACCGTGATTTTTTATAAAAACGGAAAAGAAATTAACCGAATTGTAGAGCATCCTGTAAACACATTTGAGGAAGATATAAAAAATATCTTAACAACTAACACCTATGAATCTAACTATCAAATTGTTACCGAAGTAGATAATATTATTCAGTCTTCTGGGTTAAAAGGATTAAAAAAGAATGAGAGACAACTATTAAAGTTGTATAAAGATGTAGTTCATAGCATGTATGAACTAAATACCTATGCTTATATATTATTCAATACAGACAGACAGATTGAAGCTATTGAAGTCTCTAAGATTAACACCAAATTATTTCCAAAAGAGCCAAATACCTTCATTAGTCTAGCGAATAAATTGTCTAGAAATGGAGATACAAAAAAAGCTGTTAAGGCATTAAAAAAAGCTTTAAAATTAGACCCGGAAAATGAACAAGCTCAAAAAAGTTTAGAAGCTTTAAAATCAAAATAAATGTGAGATCCCTTTTTTAAACGGCATTAGTTCAACTGACTGTTTTAAATAAATTTCTCCAAAATTTATTTAAAACAGAGTTTCACCAAAAAGGAGTTCTCTAATTTTTCTAAATAGTGTAATTTTGCACCTGCGTATCGAAAAAGGTAGGCTTACAAAAATAACACGAATGCAACTTTCAGAACAAGAATTAGTAAGACGCGAAAAGTTAGAAAAATTACGTGCTTTAGGGATTAATCCTTATCCAGCGGATTTATATCCAGTTACTCACACCTCTAAACAGATAAAATCGAAATTTGAGGATGGCAAACAGGTTATCATTGCTGGTCGTTTAATGGCTATTAATGTTCAAGGAAAAGCATCTTTCGCTCAGTTACAAGATAGTGAAGGTCGTATACAAGTGTATTTTAATAGAGATGAAATCTGCATTGGTGAAGACAAATCTAAGTACAATGATGTCTTTAAAAAGTTATTAGATTTAGGGGATTTTGTTGGTATTGAAGGCACACTTTTCACCACACAGGTTGGTGAAAAAACGGTAATGGTTAAAGATTTTAAATTGTTGAGTAAAGCATTAAAGCCTTTACCTATTCCGAAACAAAAAGATGGAAAAACCTATGATGCATTTACAGATCCTGAGCAACGTTACAGACAACGTTACGCAGATTTAGCTGTAAATTCGCATGTGAAGGAAGTATTCATTAAAAGAACCAAACTTTTTAATGCCATGCGTCAATTTTTTAATGATGCTGGTTATTTTGAAGTGGAAACTCCAATCTTGCAACCCATTCCTGGTGGCGCTGCTGCACGTCCATTTATAACACACCATAATAGTTTAGATATTCCATTGTACATGCGAATTGCTAATGAATTGTACTTAAAACGTTTAATCGTTGGTGGTTTTGACGGTGTTTATGAGTTTTCTAAGAACTTCCGTAACGAAGGTATGGATAGGACTCATAACCCTGAGTTTACAGCTATGGAAATATATGTCTCTTACAAAGATTATAATTGGATGATGGATTTCTGTGAGCAATTATTAGAACACTGTGCGATGGCTGTAAACGGAACTTCAGAAGCCACATTTGGACAACATAATATCAGTTTTAAAGCACCATACAAGCGTATTACCATGCGCGATTCTATTTTAGAATTTACAGGTTTTGATATTTACAACAAGTCTGAAGACGAGATTAGAGCTGCTGCAAAAGGCATGCACATCGAAGTTGATGAGACGATGGGCAAAGGTAAGCTGATCGATGAGATTTTTGGCGAAAAATGTGAAGGCAACTATATTCAACCAACGTTCATAACAGATTACCCAAAAGAAATGAGCCCTTTATGTAAAGAGCACAGAGAAAACCCTGAATTAACTGAACGCTTTGAGCTGATGGTATGTGGTAAAGAAATTGCCAATGCCTATTCTGAATTAAATGACCCAATTGACCAACGCGAGCGTTTTGAACACCAATTAAAACTGGCTAAAAAAGGTGATGATGAAGCGACTGAATTTATAGATGAAGACTTTTTGCGCGCGCTAGAATATGGAATGCCTCCAACATCTGGAATGGGAATTGGCATGGACCGTTTAATTATGTTTTTAACCAATAATCAGAGTATTCAGGAAGTTCTTTTCTTTCCACAGATGCGACCAGAGAAAAAGAAAGTTGATTTAAGTGATAATGAGAAAGCGATCTTCGAGATATTAAAATCTCAAAATCGTATGGACTTAACGGTTTTAAAATCACAATCTGGCCTAAGCAACAAAGGTTGGGACAAAGGCATTAAAGGTTTAGGAAAACATGGTTTAACAAAGGTTGAAAAGACTGAGGATGGTTTATATGTAGAGCTCGTTTAGAAAACACTAAAAATAAATTTTGATAAAGGAATTGCTAAAAAGTGATTCCTTTTCTTTTTAGCTTAAAAAATAGCATCAAATCGACAAAAAATTGACATTTATATGATTTTTATTACATTCACGGCTGCTATTAAAAAAAATGATCAGTGTCCATATGAATAAGTATCTTCCCCTTCTACTGGTTGCAATATTATGTTCTTGTAATAATGACGATGATATATCACCAGCTCCAGAACCAGCTGTTATTGCAGAATTTAGGACCAATCTTTCAGAGTTAAATCTGTTCACTGGAAATTTAAGTAATCTAGACATAACTCCGTATGCATTTCAGTACGACTTAAGCACGCCTTCATTTGCAGATTATTCTAAAAAGCAACGCTTTATTGCCTTACCAGAAAATACTAGGCTTGAATATAATGGAGACGGTCTTCCTATTTTTCCTGAAGGTAGTTTAATCTCAAAAACCTTCTACTACAATACTGATGAGCGCGATTTATCTTTAGGACGCCAAATTATTGAAACCAGAATTTTGATTAAAATAAACGGTGAATGGGAATCAGGTGATTATAAATGGAATGACTCACAAACTGATGCTATTTTAGATCCTAATGGTAGTATTGTACCAGTATCTTGGATAGATTCAGACGGTGATTCTAATTCAACTGACTACAGCATTCCTAATAATTCACAATGTTTTACTTGCCATAGTTCGTTTGATAATTTAAGTCCTATCGGTCCAAAACTTAGAAATCTGAATTTTAATATTAATGGTAATAACCAATTGCAGCAATTCATTGCTAACCAGAATATTGAAGGCTTAACTAATTCCTCAACAGTTTCTAGTATCACAAATTGGCAAGACCAGTCGGCTTCTTTAGAGTCTAGAGCCAGAGCGTATATAGATATTAATTGCGCCTATTGTCATCAACCTGGAGGTTTTTGCGAAGACCAGTCTACACTTAAAGTTGCTTATGAAACGTCTTTGGAAGATTCTAACATTATAGAGAGAAAAAACAGTATTAGTTTTAGAATCGCAGATTACAATCCTGGAATAAGCATGCCGTTTATAGGGACAACGATGATTCATAATGAAGGTGTAGATCTCATACAATCATATTTAGATTCGCTCTAAGAATCACGTTAAATAAATATTAAAGTCGGTTTTTAATTTAACAAAATCTTAGTAGAATGGTTACTTTCGGGGAAATTTAAAACCTGACTAAAGTGAAACACCTATCATTTAAACTACTCCTAGTAGTTTCCGCATTCTTGGCATTTTCATGCTCAACCGCTAAAAAAGCAAGTAAATCAAAAAAAGGAGATGCCACAGCGATGGCTAAACCACCAGCAAAAAAACCTGGTAAAAACGACATTAAACCTTACAATAAGGTCATCACAAAAGACGCTAAAACCGATAAAGGTTTGTTTGATGTGCATATTGTAGATGAAAAGTATTTCTACGAAATTCCAGATACACTATTTGAAAGAGAAATGTTAATGGTAACTCGTATATCTAAAACGGCATCAGGTCTTGGTTTTGGAGGCGGTAAATTAAGCGAGCAAGTTTTACGCTGGCAAAAGAAAGGCAAAAAAGTATTACTACGTATGGTGTCACACTCTGTAGTAGCTGCTGATTCTTTACCTGTGCACGAAGCTGTTGTAAACTCTAATTTAGAACCAGTAATTGCAACTTTTCCGATTAAAGCCTTTAGTAAAGATTCGTTAAATACAGTAATTGATGTAACTGATTTATTTTCTAAAGACGTTAAGCCATTGGGCTATCCGCAACAACGAAGACAACAATATAGAATTACACGTTTAGATGGACAACTATCTTACATTGAGAGTCTTAAATCGTATCCAACAAATATAGAATCTCGTACTGTAAAAACATACTCTGCAGGTCGTCCACCATCAAATTCTAACACTGGTGCTATTACTTTAGAGATTAACAACTCTATGATTCTGTTACCTAAAGTACCTATGCAACGTCGTATGTTTGATCAACGTGTAGGATGGTTTACAAGTGGGCAAACGGATTACGGACTAACAGCTCAAGAAAGTAAAAGAGTAATCTACTTAGACCGTTGGAGACTAGAAGTAAGAGACGAGGATATCGCAAAATTTAACAGAGGCGAGCTCGTTGTTCCTAAAAAACAAATAATATACTACATTGACAGAGCTACTCCAGACCAATGGAAAAAATACATCAAACAAGGTATTGAAGATTGGCAAGTTGCCTTTGAAGCTGCAGGTTTTAAAGAAGCTATTATTGCTAAAGATCCTCCGACGGTAGAAGAAGATCCTGAGTGGTCTCCAGAAGATGCTAGATATTCAGTAGTTCGTTATTTAGCGTCTCCAATTCCAAACGCAAACGGACCTCACGTAAGTGATCCACGTTCTGGTGAAATTTTAGAAAGTGATATTAACTGGTACCACAACGTAATGACCTTATTACGTAATTGGTTCTTTGTACAAACTGCAGCAATCAATCCAGATGCCAGAGGTGTGGCCTTTAAGGATGAAGTTATGGGACGTTTAATTCGTTTTGTATCTGCTCACGAAGTGGGTCATACACTTGGTTTACCGCACAATATGGGAAGCAGTGTTGCTTATCCTGTTGAAAAATTAAGAGATGCTGAGTTCACCAAAAAGTACGGAACAGCACCATCTATAATGGATTATGCACGTTTCAACTACGTGGCACAACCAGGCGATGAAGGTGTAGCCTTAATGCCAAATATTGGTATTTACGATAAGTACGCTATAGAATGGGGCTACAGACCTATTTTGGATGCCAAAACTGCACAAGACGAAAAGAAAACTCTAGACAGTTTGATTTTAAAACATGCAGGTGACCCAATGTACAGATTCGGAAGACAACAATTTGGTGTTATTGATCCAAGTTCTCAAACTGAAGATTTAGGTGACGATGCTGTTTTAGCATCCGAATATGGTATTAAAAACTTGAAGCGTATTATACCTAATTTAATTGAATGGACCTCTGAAGATGGTAAAGATTATTCTGATTTAGAAACTATGTATGGTCAAATTTTAGGTCAATTTAATCGTTACATGGGACATGTATCTTCCAATATTGGTGGTGTTTATGAGGTTTATAAAACTTACGATCAAGATGGAGCAGTTTACACACATGTAGCCAAAGACCATCAGAAAAAGGCTATGAAATTTATTCAAGATCAATTGTTTACCACTCCAACTTGGATGTTAGATGAAAATATCTTCAATAAAATTGAAAGTGCCGGAAGTATTGAACGTGTTAGAGGTGTACAGACAAGAACACTTAATAACATGTTAGATTTCGGTAGAATGCAGCGGATGTTAGAGAATGAAACCTTAAATGGTTCTGACGCTTATGGACTGTATGATATGATGAAAGATGTTAGAAATGGCATATTTAGTGAATTGCGTAATGGAAAGAAAATAGATATTTACAGACGTAATTTACAACGTGCCTACATTGAACGTTTAGGAACGATAATGACCACAGAACAAACTTCTAACATTCCACCTCAATTTAGACGTTTATTTGGTGGTACGCAGGTTAATGTGAGCCAGTCTGATATTAGAGCAGTTGTAAGAGCTGAATTGAAATCTCTAAGATCTCAATTAAGAAATGCACGTGGTAGAGATGCTATGAGTAGAATTCATATCTCAGATGCTATTGAGCGTGTGAATCTTATTTTAGATCCTAAGTAATCTTAGAATTTATACAATTTTTAAAAAGGCTTCAAGTAATCTTGAAGCCTTTTTCTTGTTATAAACCACTATATATTAACTACATAAACGAAATTAATTAAGATATTTAAATTAATTCTTACAAAAAATGTTAACTTTAGGGTAGCTCCGAATATTAATAATGTATTAATCTTAAAAATTTAATTATTATGAGAGTTAAATATCTATTGCTGTGTATTGTTTTTATTTCTGTTTTTTCATGTAAAGAATGTGATTGTGAAACGGATTGTCTTAACTCAGAGCCTGAAGTATATGTCTTAACACCCGAAAACACATATACTATTGATCAACTATATAGCGTAAGTATCTCAAATAAAATTGATAATATACAGAATGAAATTTCTAGTGTTAAAGACTCAATTAATAATTTCACAAATGAATCATTTAAACTAAGATTACAAGATTTAATTAATAAACGAGATAGCTTGGAGGTAGGCCTAAGAAGTCACACTCCACCACCTTGCCCAGGCCCAGCACCATCGCCCGATACATGCTGCCCTGTATTTATTGATGTGTCTTTTTTTGCTAATTTTAAAATCCAAACTTTAAATCTAGAAGGAAATATAACTCATGAATTTAGTGAAGAGGATATTTTCAAAGTAAAAAACAGGAGATATCTCAACTTTGAAGGGCACAAACATCCACATAAAATAAATAATAGCCTTAATGAGCATTCGCATTGCCCACACCGTATTAAATTTTCTGGGTTAGACGGCAACAATAACCAATGGGATTTCACATCTCGTATTTAAGAAATAAACCATAAACACTAATAAGATAAAGTTAATCTACACATTAATATTCGCCCATAATTTAC
>ENA-ORXR01003941-ORXR01003941.1-marine-metagenome-genome-assembly--contig:-NODE-3941-length-12848-cov-16.491661_pt1 | contig 12848 bp, 7 predicted proteins | sample MGYA00237866_ERZ511479 | MGnify/ENA metagenome assembly ERZ511479 | reverse complement strand
GGGGGGGGGGGGGGGGGGGGGGGCGGCAGCCGCGGCAAAGGAGGAGAGGTCGAGCGGCTGCGCCGCGGTTGAAGAGCTGCCCATGATGGGCAATGGGGGGAGGGGGGGGGGGGCGTGCACGTGGGGGTAGGGCCGCAGAAGAATCCGAGCCGGCGGGATGGAGTCACCAGAGCGGGGTGACGGAGTGAGGGGGAGGGAGGGTAGGGCGGACGCACTAAATAGACAGAGGGGCGGCGACGGCGACCGTCGGTCGGGCGACGCAGCCGTGAGGGGGCCCTGAACAACACTGGTGCACGACCACTGCCTTCGCCCTGCTCCCGCCACGACCGGTCGTGGCGGGAGCCGTTTCCAATCGAGTCGGCGTTGGGCCGACACACGAGGCGAGACAGCACGTTTCAAGCCTCGTGGCGCAGGGGCCCACCGGCGCGGCTCGGGTGCTCTGGCTCATCCGACCAGACGGACCACCCGCCAGTTTGCGCGACGCAAGCTCACCAGGCGTGGCCGCCTCGCTCTCGGCGGCCCGGCACCGGGCCCTGCGGGCCCGGGCCCGGGCCCTCGCAGGGGGGCTATCTCAGATCTGCCGCTCAATTCTGGGGGTCCGGGTCCTCCAGGCCAGGCCTACAGGGTACGGGGTCACACGGCAAGGGTTCCGTCGCCGTGCACGGTTCTTGCCCCGTCGCGTCATCCGCCGCCGCCGGTGGGCGCCCATCGGGCGGGCGGTGGGGCGCCACCGCGCGGCGCCGCCCGCCCCTGCGTGCAGGCGCCACCGCGCCGCGCCGCCCGACGTGCTGCGTCGTTGGGCGACCCAGGCAGGCGTCGGGGCGCCGCAGCTGGCCGCTGCCCGCCGCTGGGCGGCCCTGGGGGGGGTGGGGGCGCCGCCGCGCGGCGCCGCCCGCCGCTGGGCTCCACTGGGCGCGTCGGCCCCGCCCCGGCCCCCGCACGGGCACCGGTTGCGCGCCCAGCAATGATGCCCTGCGGCCCGATCAGCCCACCCCTCTCACAATGGCGGATCGGCAGCATGCGCAGGCCGTAGCGGGCCCACAATCCGCCACCCACCGCTGCGCACTACTGGGCGCCCCTGGGGCGCGGGTGGGGGCGCCACCCGCGCCGCGCCACGCTGCTGGGTGGGGGTGGGGGCGCCGCGGCGCGCCGTCCGCCGCCGGGCGCTCCTGGGTGCCGCTCGGGGGGGGTGCGGGCGCCACCGCGCCGCGCCGCGCGCCGTGCAGCGCCTGTGCGTGCCCCTGGCGGGGGTGGGGGCGCCACCCGCGCCGCGCCGCGCTGCTGGGCGGGGGGGTGGGGGCGCCACGGCGCGCTGCCCGCCGCCGGGCGCTCCTGGGTGCCGATGGGGGGGGGTGGGGGCGCCACCGCGCCGCGCCGCCCGCCGTTCCGCGCCGCTGGGCGCCCCTGGCGGTGGTCGGGTGGCCGCAGCCGGCCGCTGCCTGCCGCTGGGCTGCCCCGGGGATGGGGACGCTGTCGTGCCTCTCGGGGGGGGGGGGGCGCCGCCGCGCGGCACCGCCCGCCGCTGGGCTCCCCTGGGGCGCGGGCGGGGGGGGGTCGTGCGCCCGCCCGCCCGCGGTCGCCGCCACCGTCGTCGCCTGCGCCGCCGTGGCCGCCACCTCCGCCGCTGCTACTGGCGTTCCCGGCTGCACCGCGGTCGCGGCTTGCGTCGCCGCAACGAGCGCCACCCCTGTCGCTCGGTCCTGCTGTAGCGCCTCGGCGGCAGCGCCCACCGCTGGCCGCACCCGCCGTCCGACGGCGGTGGGGAGGTGCCGCCGTTGTGTCGGTCGGCGCCGTCGCCGCCTCGGCCCTGCCGTCACTTTCGGCGCTACCCACCGGCCGCCACACTCGTTTGTTGTTGGCGTCGGCGCGGAGGCGGTGGCGGCGGTGGCGCAGTCGACCGCTGACGCTGCCGCCGCCAGCGCCGGCGACGGCCGGCGGTGCCTCTGTCACCTGGTCGTCTTTTCCGCCCCGCCCCCGGCCACCTGCCGACGCGCGGGTGACGACTCTTCTCCCCTCTCGGCCCACAGTTGGCCCCTGAACGGGGTTCTGGCGGTTGTCGTCACCGTGTTGTTGTCGGTGGGGGCGCTGTTTGGAGACGTCGTGCTGGGGATCGTGCGGGGCGTGCTTGTTGCCGCATTTGGAGGATCTTCGCTGTCGGCAAGATGGGGTCGGCTTGCGGGGATGAGCGTTGCGCTCACTCGTCGTGTGGCGTCGCCGAGGGCGGGGAGTACCACGAGCCGTTTGTGGCGTACCTGGCCGACGAGGCCCTCGGCGTCTACCTCCCAGAGGAGCTGCTTGAGACCCTTCTCGACTACCGCGGTGACGACGGTGACGTGCGGGCCGTGCCACTACGCGCTGCCAAACGTCGACGGCCACAAGCACCCGCCATATCGCGTGGCTCCCCGCAAGGGAATGACGCCGACGACCATCACCCCGAAGGGGGCTGCGGCAGCGCGGCCCCAACACCTCGTCGGGCACCCCAGCGCCGGCCGGTCGCGGACATGTCGATTTCAACCTTGTCGGGCCAGCTGCAGGACGCCGTCCTCGTCGGCATTGGCCTGTTGCATGAGGATTTTAGGGCGGCCGGGGCCGTGGGCCCTGTAGCTCGTCCCCTGTGCGGCGGCCGAGCCGTATGCGTGGCCGGTGGCGGCGGCTCGCCTTTCATCGTGTGGTCGGCAACCAACAAGGGGTCGGCCTGCTTCTTTTGCTCTTGTGGTACAGACGCCCTGGACGAGAACGTCGGTGCGCGTGTGCGGATGGGGGAGTCCTCGACCTGCCGACACGCGATCGCCCACGCCCTGGCGCTAAAGGGGGTGGCCGCGCATGTGCGATGCGAGTCGGTTCCCGCCCTTCTCAAGCGCTTCCCCGCAATTGACAACACGCACGCCCGGGCGGTGGACGTGCACTGCGAGGAGGTCTCTTCGCGCCTCGACGGTAGCGCGATGCACGGAGTCGGCCACAACCGCATCTGGTGCGTCGTCAACACCCCACCGCGCAAGACACGCAAGGTGCGACCGGTGTGCCAGCACGTGCCGTGCCGCACCCGCAACGCCCATTGCATTCACTCGTGTGTCGTCAAGCCACCGGTGGACGGGTATCGTGGCTTTGACGACCAGTCGTCCGACGGGGACGCGACCGACGACGAGCCGCCCAACGTGCAGGAGGTGCGCGACGCAGAGACAGACGCGGCCGCCGGCGCCCCCGCGCCCCCGCGCCCGGCGGCGCCGTCGGCGCGTAAGAAGGGCAAGGAGCGAGATTTCATTGACACGGACTACCTGCGGCGGGCCCGCAACCTGCTTCCGTGCTGGGGCGAGTCCTCCGCGTGCCGTGACTGGGACTCTGTCGCACGCGGGGGAGATATGCTGCCGTACATGTCCGCGGACCTGTACGAGCCGCACTGCACCGCCTGTGGCACAGAGGCGGGCCAGCGAGGCGACAGCACGTCGGCAACACTTCACACGCTCAGCGGGCCGGTCGGCGTGCGGGTCTCCGAATGGGTGTGTCCCAACGTGGCGTGCGGCAAGACGGTCGCCTTTGACGGCTCGGAGCAGAGTCTGTTCTGCTTCAGCAAGCAGGTTGTCTACACGAGGACATTCCTCGACGTCATCTTGTTCACCCTGATCACGACCAAGAGCAGCATCTCGGCGGCGGCGTCGGCGTCGGCCTTCCAGCTACACACCAGCGGGGCGTTGTACGCCGACGACGCGCAGTCGCGGCAGGAGCTGTCCAAGGCCACCGACCAGTACTCCCGCACGTTGATCGTGCCGCGGCAGTTGTACAGGTGCGTCAACTGCTACTTCTGCAGTCAGACCCCGTACGCGGCCGTCGTGGCGGACGGCCAGACTATTGGCATCTTCAAGGACCAGTCCATCCCGTTTGAGAAGGCCACCGCCAACGTGCCGACGATCCCCATCTCGGTGGACAAAGCCAGCGCGGTGCCGACGGCCAAGGTGCGAAAGTGCGTGCGTGAGCGTCTGAAGGCGCCCTTTGCCACCGACGTCAAATTAAACAAGGCGGAGCAGCTGGCGATGCGCAAGTTCGTGGCATTGGGCGGCGTTGCTCCCCCCGACGGCGACCACGAAGACGCCGGTCACAGGGCGTCCTGTGCAGCGTGGGCCGCCAGCTGCCTGTTCAACTCGTTCTTCCGGATGACGCCCGAGCCGCTGCACAAGGAGGACTCTGGTTCGAGCGCTTCGGACGCGCCTCCAACGTCGCCTCTTCCCTCCCCTGGTGGGCCACCATCTCCACCCAACTCTCCAAGCCCGCCTCGTCCGTCGACTTCGACAACCACACCTCCTCCCCCCCCCCCCCCCCCCCCCCCCAACCACGTCAAGTGGTGCGACCGAAACGGCCGGTCGGCCGACCGGTCTACGCGGCGGTGGCGGCACCGACGGCGGCGCCGCGGAGACGGGGGCGCCATTGGGCGCGCTCAAGTACTGCAGCGTCATTTCCGACGCTGTCGGTGGCGACGGTCTGCTGCCGGTAGTGCGGCGAGAGCGGTGGAACATCCTGTTCAACTTCTTTTCGGCCTTCGTCGCCGAGCCCGTTATTGGGATCTTCGCCGGCTGCCCCGTTGCCGCGCTGACGGAGTTGGCCAATGCGCTCATCGCTTGCAAGAAGTCGGAGGAGTGGCTCAAGATCAGCAAGTGCATCCAGTCGTTGCACGTGGTGTGGCCGGCGCTGGACCTGCTCGCCGAGAGCATGGACGAGGACGTCGAGATGTGCCGGGCGGTGGGGGAGCTGCTGCTGTTTTCATTGCACACCGACTTGCACATGGAGGACCTGTGGCGTGGCCATATGAATGCCGAGTCGCTGTTGTTTGAAGCGGCGTGGACCGACACGGACGCCGCCAAGTTCAAGGCGTGGCTCGCGCAGCAGCCAGTCGGGCCGGGGCCGCACCTGCCGTCCGGGCTCCGGTCGTCAGCCTCGTCGAAGGAGAGGGCGGCCGACCAGGCGACCGAGATCCGGTCGGGCATTGTCATGCCCGACCTCGACCAGGTGCGCCCCCACCCCCGCGACGACGTGGCGGCGGCGGTCGCGCGTGCGGCCAAGGCCAAGGCCCAGACGGCCAAGACCCCCAACGCCAAGAAGACGTCCAAGCGGAAGCGGCGGCAGGAGGAGAACGGGCGGCTCGGCGATGACGACTGCCGGCACGCCTTTGTCACCCACTCTGTCTTCACCCCCGGTGTCGTGTCGTACATCTGTCCGTGCGGGGTGTTGCTGGGCTTTGAGGTCCTGGAGACGGCTGAGAGCCCGGCAGGCATCGTCGCGGCGCTGGCATCCCGCTTCCCGCGGCTCCCCAAGACCGTCTACTTCGATACCGCGTGCCAGTCGGCACGCAACGCCACGCGCCGCATGCCGTGGCTGGTGCGGATCTCCGAGACGGCGTGGGCGTTGGACCGCTTCCACGCCGTCCAGCACAAGTGCTCCCCGCTCTACGACGCCAACAACTACCCCACGCGGTCGGGGATGCACAAGACCTCAGCGGCAGAGAACCGGCATTCCCTCAACAAGCCACTCAAGGCGCATCTGACCTACTTGGCACAGGACCGCTTCATTGTGCAGATGCGCCTCATCGGCGCCATAAATAACATGCTCATCATGTACCGCGGCTGCGTCAATAAGGCGGACGTGCGCCACCGGCCGCTCCCTTTATTTTTTCACAGCCGCTTGGTTTTTCATTGCGAGCGTCTGGGGTGTTGGTGTCGATGAGCATAGTCGTATACATAGTGTTTTCCATCCTATCTTTTCTCAGACGCACTGCCCGACGTCGTGCCCGGAAGGAGGGACAAGATGCGAACAGGACGTGGCCAAGGGGGCGCGGCAATCGGGCAGCACCACGGGGGTCCATCCACTTGGTCGGATTCGCAAACACCAGTCGGCATTCGTTGCCCACAAAGCCATTTTTCCCGATACCAACAGGGTCGATTCTGGCCACATTGGGGCGGGCGGCGGATCGGCGATCCAATGCCCTTTAGAGCTATTCTGAGTGGGGGGGGGGCCTGCAATGGCCATTGGGGGTGGGTGTATTGCATCGATGTCTGGGGGGTCTGTGAGTGGGATTTTGCAACGGCCTCTAGAGGGTCTGAGAGAGCCTTTCCGCAAAGGCTGAAAGCTCCCGTACCGGCGCCGCTGCGACCGCCCGTGGGCCCTTCCACCGCTGACCGTCGCGCCCCCCCTTCACTCCCGTCGCCTGCCCGCGCGCGTGACGCCAAGCAGCCGCCCCCAGCCAGCCACCATCGACGATAGCGCCACCGCTGCCACGGTCAACGCCGGAGGCCGCGCCCCGCCCGCTATTCCCAGCCAGCCCGCAGCTGTCCGCCGGCCCTCGCCGCCAGTATCCCCGTTCATCCCGCTCCCACAGCCAGAAATGGTCCTCCGCTCTCTTCCGCCATTGCAGCTGGCTATACGCACGTCAGACATGGAGGGCGCTACTGAAACGTAGCGCACCAGGGAGGAGAGTCAGAGGGGCTGGCCTGGCGATGATCGCATGGGGGAGTGGTATTCTTTTTCGTACTGCTTGCACACAGACAGCTCTTGCCAAAGTGCGGCGGCCGTGATTGAGTGGTGTCCGGCCCCCTCTGAAGACCTGACCGGTACCTGCCCTTTGGTCCGACACCCGCTTGCCACGACCCCCTCTCTCCCACACTCCACTTCCCTGTGCCACCCACCCCGACTGCATCACTGACATTATCGTCGGTGGGCCGACCACGACAGAGTCGACGGATACTCTCGTGGCCACAGACCCCGACGCGCCCCTGATGGCTGTCGAGCCACTCGCCGTCGGGGGCACGTTCGTTCCCAGTGATAGAGGAGGGTGCGCTGTGGCTGTGAAACCAGTACCGACACCCCCTCACCTCATTTTTCACGCATTCCACCGCGAGGTCGTGGGCGTGGGGGTTGCGATGGGTATCTTCTTGGAGGCGCTGATGCTACTAGAACAGCGACTAGAGAGAGCAACGGGGGGCACTGCAGAGTCGTAAGCCATATAGTAGGCATAAATGAATGGACACCACTGACCACCCTCGGCAGTGCACGTGCGCCTGCTGCCGATTCGAGGGCGCGCCAGGTAGGGGACGGTGGCGGAGGGAAATGGGCGTGTGCCTGGGGCAGCAGGATCTGACGAGGAGCTCGTCTCTGTGCTCTTTTTATGGTCTGCTGATCATTCTGGTGTGCGCAATGGGGCTCTGGTGGATGGGCATCCGCTTCATGTGAGCGGTCGAGAGGGATTTCCATGGAGGGGGATTGAGATGGAAGCAGTGGTATTCCTATGGCTGCTGTTAAGGTGAGACAGGGAACGCTCTTTGTGTTTCATGCACCACAATTTATTGGACAGCAGCTCCATCACCATCACCCGAAGCCAAAGCGTCTTGACGTGCCAACGCCTCCCGCTGCTCGACGCCATCCAGTACCACAGCAGAGAGCATTGCTAGTCGCACGGCGTCGCAGTCAGTTGCCTGCACCCGCAACTTCTCTCCACGCACCCAGTGCCACACAAACGAAAAAGCAAGCGGCCCGCAGCTATAGTTATCCCCCATCGGCTGCTGGGGCGTCTTGACTTTTTGGGTGCTCCATATCTTCTTACGTGACGCTCCCCCACCAGCCGCCCCCGGTTCCACGTCCTCCATCGCCACCCCCCCCGCCGCGGCCGCGGCCGTCGCGGCTTCCCTCTCGTCGATGGCCGCCAAGTCCTTGAGCTCCGCCATGGCCTTTCCCAGGGCCTTGACGCGCTTTGCCGCCTTGTCCACGCCCGACGACAGGTCCAGGAAGTGCGCGCCCGAGTCGTACTGCGTCAACGTCTTGGACTTCAAGTCGATGCAGTACGACACCCAATGGCAGCCCTTGATGTTGCAGATCCCTGCGAGCCTGGTCGCCTTGCCCGCCACGCCGTGAACCTCGACGGCAATGCGGTCGACGACGCCGTCATCGCTCCCCTCTAGCAGGCGCGCAAAGACAGAGCAGTGCAAAATGAAGACGTCTCCACCATCAGCCGCGCACCAGCGCTGCAGCACAAAGAGGGTAGCAAACAAGACATCGTCAGACATCCACTCCGTACCCGTGTTTGATACGAGAAGGTGTGCCGGCACCACCACATCCTCCACGCCGCCCGCCGTCGGCCTCGCCCCCGAGCGCCACACCGTCGCTGTCGGGCCACCATCCAACACCACCCGCATAAAAATAGTTGCAAACGCACCTGTGGTCCGTTGCTTGTCGCCGAAGAAGGTGGGCACTCGGCTGTTGGGCAAGCCCGCCACGGCCTCCATCCAGGTGACCGCCTTGCGAAGCTGTGCAAGCCGATTGGCTGCCACATGCAAGTCGCCCATCGCCTTGACAGACGCCATGGTCAGGCGCACCAAGTCCGTTGGGTCCGCCAGCACCGCCGTGGCGACAATCGGGCATTCCTGGTCCGGATCAACCTCGTTGCCGGACCGCATCGCCTCTGCCATCTCCATCATCCGCTTCCGCGTCGACTGCACGATGTCCGCGCTCAACACGCACTCGACGCCGTCCTGGTCCTGCACCACTGCGCGCCAGTTCTCCTCCGTCACGGCCTCCAGCTCGACCTCCGACGCGACTGTCTTGACCACCGGAACACACCAGTTGGTGGCAAGCGTCAGGTACGTGTGGTCTGCGAGCATCGACGCCTCCATCAAGAGGGGCAGGCAGACGACCTCCTCCGCCGGCTCGAGGGACGGCATAATCAGCGCCGACGTCGGCCCGTCCTGCCTTGCCCGCTTCGCGAGGATGGGGTTGGGGCCGGCGCCGCTCCTTTTCCGCGCCCGCCGCTCCGATGCGGCCTTGGATTTGGCCGCTTGGTCGGCGACGGCAGCAGCTTGGCTGGCAGCGACCGCTGCTTGACGGGCGGCCAGGCGGGCACGGACGACAGTCTCAGCGTCATCGACTGCTGCCCCGCCATTCGACAGCAGGGGGGGCGGAGGTGGGGGGGGAGGACGAGGGAGGCGGGGTGGGACAAGCCCTCGGTTGGTCAGGTCTTGGGCAGTCACCCCCGTAAGGTCGGGTTCCTCCTCCGGCGCGTCGCCGAGATCCACCCACTTGGAGTACTCGGCGAGCTTTGCGTCCATGACGCCTTTGACGTAAGGCTCCTTGTCGAAGAGCAGAATGAGGGAGGTAGCCACGAGGCTCACACTCGGCTGGCGGGCGACGCCAATCTCCGACAGATGGACGACCACCGTCTCCATGTCCAGGGCGTCCCGTGACCGCTCGTTGATCGGCAAGTGGCGCTTCTCCATCAACACGGGGAAGACCTCATACGTGCACTTGGAGACGAACTTCCCCTTCTTGGTCGCCTGGGCGGTGCTGTAGGCGTTGGCCAATGCGGGCGCCTCACCCCCCCTCGCCATCTCGTTGTTCGTGGACGCGGGCCCGTCGCCCTCCTTGGCCGCGTCTGCGTTTGCGGACGCGGGCGCCTCGTCCTCCTTGCCGTTGGCGGACGTGGGCGCCTCGTCCTTCTTCGCCACGTCGGGGTTTGCCGACGCCGGCGCGTCGCCCTCCTTGGCCGTGTCGGCATTACCCAACGCGAGCGCGTCGCCCTTGCCACCCTTTCCCGTGTCATCGTTAGCGGACGGGGGCGCCTCGTCCTCCTTGCCGTTCGCGGACGTGGGCGCCTCGTCCTTCTTCGCGACGTCGGGGTTGGCCGACGCCGGCGCGTCGCTCTCCTTGGCTGTGTCGACGCTAGCAAGCGCGAGCGCGTCGCTCTTGCCACCCTTGACCGTGTCCGCGTTAGCGGAAGGGGGCGCCTCGTCCTCCTTGCCGTTGGCGGACGTGGGAGCCTCGTCCTCCTTCGCCACGTCGGGGTTGGCAGACGCCGGCGCGTCGCTCTCCTTGGCCGTGTCGACGTTAGCCAACGTGAGCGCGTGGCCCTCGCCCTTCTTGACCGTGTCCGCGTCGGCCGACTCAGGCGCGTTGACTTGGTTCGCCACCTCGTTGGATGTAATTGTCGCCACACCCAGCGTCGCCAGCACGTCGGCAGGGAACGTTGCCGGCCACCAGTTCAATCCCACCATAATGCTGGAGTTGCTCGCCAGCCCGTGGCGCACGAGCACCTTGAGCCGCACCTTGGACATGGTCGCCCGCAGCACGCCCGCAAACCCCTTCGACGCGCTGAAGAGCGCCTCGATATACAGCTTCGCCGCCCGTGTTGGGTGGTGCAAAGTTGGCTTCACGTAGCGGGGAGCCATCACCATCTGCCAGGCGCCATCTTGAGGCAGGCGGGGGGCAGGCGGCGCTTCCATGCCGCCATCCGACGGGGGGTTGGGAGGAGAAAGAGTGGTGCCGCAGACGACTGCAGCTGCATTGGCGTCCCCTTCTGGGTCGTAGTTTAACGCGTCCAGCTCGGGTCCGAAGCGGGGAACACGTGGACGCTCGGAATCGTCGCCGTTGCCACCGTCAGCAGGGGAGCGGGCGCCAGCGGCACTGGATGCGGCAGCGGCAGCGGCAGCGCCGGTGGCCCCCACGGGGAGCCCGTCGGCTGCCGCCTCAGCGGCCGCAGACGCACGCGCCGGTGCACTCGCCGCGACACCAGGGAGGAGCGCCCCTGCGGCCGCGCTGGCATGGTCATCGCGCCACTGCTCCCAAGCCGACGCCGTCGTCAACATCGACGCCTCGCCGTGCAGGTACGTGTAGACGGACCGGACCACCCGTTTGGCAGCGCCGCTCTTAGAGAGCGCGTCGTCGCGAATGATGACGAAGAAGGACCGCCCGGTCGTTTTGGACACGCCAGAAACATGGAAGTGGGTGTGCAGCGACGGCACGCGCACCTCCAGCTCGTGGAGGATTTGGAACAGGGAGGCGACCAGCTCGACCACATCCAGCGGCAGCGAGCTTGTATTTACCCCAAGGAGAGTCAACAGCAGCTGATGCAGCAGCTGCACACGCGTGTCGCGGCCGACCTTGGGCGGCATCGCCCAAGATGCGCCGCGACGCCCTCTCAATTGCCGCCTGGCGCCCACAGCCCGCACCGGCGCCTGCGCAAGCCCCACACTCACGCCGCCGAACAGACCCAGCACAGGCGTGCGAACGGCAGCGGCAGCGTAGGCGGCCGCATACGTCGCCACCACCGACGAGAAACCACAACGCCAGGCGGTGAACCGCCGCGACGATGGCGAGGACCGAGAGAGGTAGAGAGGGCTGGCGGTGCGGGGGGGAAGAAGAGGCGTCGCCCGCGCATTGGCAGGTGGCCGGGGCGGGGCGGAAAAGACGACCAGGTGAGAGAGGCACCACCGGCCGTCGCCGCCGCTGTCGGTGGCAGCGTCGGCGGTCGAATGCGCCACCTCCGCCGCCGCCTTCGCGACGACGCCAACAACGAACGAGTGTCGGCTCCACCGGAAGTGACGGCAGCACCGAGGCGCCGATGGCAGCGACCGACACAGAGGCAGCACCGCCCCACCGCCAGCGGACGGCGGGTGCGGCCGGCAGTTGGCGCTGCCGCCAAGCAGCAACAGCAGGACCGAGCGACAGAGGAAGCGCACGCGGTGGCGACGAAAGCCGCGACCGCGGTGCGGCCGGGAACGCCAGTAGCAGCAGCGGCGGTGGCGGCCACGGCCGCGCAGGCGACGACGGTGTCGGCGACCGCGGGCTGGCGGGCGCACGCCCGCCCCCCACCCCCGCCCCAGGGGAGCCCAGCGGCGGGCGGCGCCGCCCGGCGGCGCCCCCACACCCCCCAAGCGGTATCCAGGAGCGCCCGGCGGCGGGCCACGCGCCGTGGCGCCCCCACCCCCCCGCCCAGCAGCGCGGCGCGGCGCGGGTGGCGCCCCCACCCGCGGCAGGGCCTCCCAGCAGTGGGCGGAGGGCCGCCCAGCCGTGCTCGGCAATGGGTGGCTGATAGTGGGCCTGCTTCGGCCCGCGAATGCCGCCGATCCGCCATTTTGAGAGGGGTGGGCCGCTGGCCAGCAGTGCTGGGCGCACACCGCTGCCGTCGATAATATTTGAGCATATCCATCGCGGCAGCGGGGAGATGCCCTCCACAGACCTAATGAAGGAGGATGCCGGACCCACGCGGCTGGGCCACGAGGGAATATATGGCATTAAACGATTGGACCAGGGTGGCCAGCAATGGGCTGCGCACGACCAATGAGGAGGGTTGCCCGTGGGGCGGGCCCGGACCGAACGGCAGCCGGGCCGAGCCACAATCGACGGGCCGCAGTGCCGTGGGGGCCAGCTGTCCGATTTGGACAGTATGCTGACAGCAATCCCGGAGGGCCCCGCTAGAGGCTATGCCGTACTGTAAGAGATGCGGCGCAGACGCGCACCGCGCTGCGCCTGGCCAGTTTGCGACGCGCAAATTCGACAGGGGTCCGACTGCCTCGGCTCATCAGCCAGAGTCCCTCGCACACAGACTCCCGGCCGCTCGTGGCGGCCCGCTGTCAGGAACAAGCCACAAGCGACGGGTGACCTTGCCCGTTGGGCTCTCGCCCGCGGGGGCCGACGAGCTCTCCCCGTGGTCCCAATGGCGTCGACCCGACCGATTCCCCGTGGAGACACGAGGCTGCGGACGCTTCGTGGCCGCCACCCCAGCAGGCCCTCCCCTCCTGCCATCCGCCGCCACTGCCGGCCGCGAGGCGGCGGCCGCCACCCAGCGACCCGCTCGGCGGCGGCCGCGGCGTGGTGCTTGCTTGCGGCAGCGCCGTTGCCGCTATCCATGTGTCGGGCGACCCTGGGGCTGCGGGGATCCCTCGGCCGCTGGCACCCCTGCGGCCGCGGCGTTCGACCACCGTCCAGCACAGGGGCGAGGCACCACCAGAGGGCGCGCGCCGCTGGAAACGTTCGCGCTGCGCGCCCGCGTTGCCCGCGGGGGCGGCGGGCTGTCAAGACCCGGCCGGCTCACGGTC
>ENA-ORXR01003940-ORXR01003940.1-marine-metagenome-genome-assembly--contig:-NODE-3940-length-12855-cov-10.569338_pt1 | contig 12855 bp, 19 predicted proteins | sample MGYA00237866_ERZ511479 | MGnify/ENA metagenome assembly ERZ511479 | reverse complement strand
GAGCCACTGGCACACCCACGCCGACGGTGTGTCCTGCTACGGAGGTGGTGGTGGCGACGGCGGCGGCGGCGGCGGCGGCGGGCTGCGCGACGATGGGGGCGGCGACAGCGCCTTTTTCCGCGGCAGCGGCGCAGAAGCGGCATGCCGCGTGGGCCTCGTCATGCAGCTGCTGGAAAACCCTGTCGGGGGGGACGTATCGCGCTGCACCCTCCTCGATATCCGCACCGAGACGTTCGTGGCGGCGGGAGTGGCGCGGGGGACCGTCGACCAGGCGGGGGGGGCGGAGGGGGGCGGGGAGGGAGTGGCGCCGCCAGGAGGAGCCGCAAAGCCGCCGCCGCCGCCGCTGCTGCTGCCGCCGCGGGCGCCACCATCGCGGCGGCGGCCGCATCCGGCGGCGCCACCAGGTCGGGGGCGAGGCGTCCCCCACACCCGGCGGCGGAGGCGGCACCGGCGGCGGCGGTGCCATGTCGGCCGTCGACGCGCAGTTCCGCCTCGAAGCGGCTGGCGTCGGCTCCGTCCTCGGCGTGCGCGTCGACCCCGGCGGCGAGTGGGGCGCCGCCATCACCGTGTGGCCGCTGGCCGCTTGTTGGGAGGCGTTGCTCGTGAAGGAGCGGGACGCACTCGCGCAGAGGGAGCCGTGCCGGGGGTTCACCTGGTCCGTCCTCCACGTAGTGCCGCGCGTCGATGCGGCGCTGGGGGGGGCGGTGGCGACGCTTGCGGCGGCGGCCGCCGCCGTTGCGGCGGCGGCTACGGCCGGTGGCGGCGGCGGGGGCGGCGGCAGTGGAGACAGGGGTGGGGGGGGCGACGATGTCGCCGGGGGGGGGCGGTGGCGGGCTCCGCCACCGACAAGGATGCGCCCAAATGAGACCTGGGTGGCATGACGGGCCCCGCGAGCCTGTTGCGCGCGGTCTTGGCAGAGCTGTCGAGCGTCCTCGACGACACGCAGCTGCACTGGCGCGTGCGCGTAGCGGCGGCGGATAGCCTGGCCGCCTGCGGCTCTGCGGGTCTCTACGCCCTTCTCGACTGAGCGTGCCCGAGCCACGTGGTGACTGCGGGCGCGGTGGCGGTCGGCGTCGGCCCCGACGCGGAGGCGCGCCTCGCGTCGATTGTGCTGACCAACCGTTTTTCCGATCCCTCGGAAGAGTACCTCTCGCAGGGGGCCGTCGCCGTTCTGGGGGCTGTGCGCCAATCCGAGGTGGCCGCCGCCGCCGACGTGACGACGGCGGCGGCAGCGGAGCCGGCGGCAGAGTCGCCGACGGCGGGGGGGGGGGGGGGGGGCCCGCCCGCCGCCGCCCCCCCGCCGGCGTCGGCGGCGTCGCGCACCAAGCTCGTCTATCCCCCCGGGCGTTGACGCTGCTCCTCGCCCTCTCCGCGGGCAACGAAAACCGGTGCAGCTTCGTCGCCGACGGCGACTACCAGACAGCGGTCATGTCGGCAGTCTGTTCCACGGCGGCCGCGTCGGCCGACGGCGCCGCCGCCGGCCGGGCGGTCGCGGAAATTTCTCGGCAGTTGTCGCTGGCCTGGCTCGCGGGTTTCGGTGGCGGCGGCGGCGGCGGCGGCGGGGGGGGGGGGGGGGGGGGGGGGGGGGGGGGGGGCTCGCCGCTGATGGGCGTGGCGGGCGACGCCGCCGCGCCGCAGACGGCGCGCAACACAGCGCGTTGTTAAATTGGGTCACGGAGAACTTGAGATATATTCGAGCCGTGAGTGGTCGTGACAGAAATGTTTTTCCATACAGCATACATCGTGACACCATCCTACCAAATGTCGCTGTGTCGATGTCTTAAAGGCTCCTTCCGATGAGGCCTTCTGACATCACAAGAGACCGTCCCACCTCACCCACCTGGTCACCCTTAACCATGTGCGTACTGGTTTTCTCCCAATAGGTGCGGACGCCGCGCAGCCACGGACACTTGTGCTTGCCTCCTGTCCTGTCCTCCCCCACAACGTTCCCCTGCTGGCAGGTGGGGAGGGGTGCTGGTGGGGGGGGCTGTACAAAGATGCCGTGGGGGTATGGGAGCGCGGGGGGGGGCAGGCGGTGTCGCTAGAGTGGGACGGCTGCTGTCATTTCCGTGCGGACCTCTGGCAGGGTCACCGGGCAGGTCCTCCTTGCGAGATCAAACTGCGCCCTACCTTTACGTCTTTTTGGTGTTCGCTTGCCTGTCCCCCACATGTCAATACCATGCATACGTGCGTTGGCTTCCTCTTTCTTCACTTCTGTTTCTTTGCACTTGAATGGGTGTTGCTGGCATCAAAGTCGGGTGAGCTGTGTCATTCGCACTTGCATGTTCGTTGTCCGCGAGTCGCTGACCTGGTGAGCTTTCTGTTGTCTGGTGACCCGTAGCTCTGTCAGAGTTTGTGGCTGTGTGTTGTTAGCTACATGTCTGCGGGAAGCTGTAGCACGCCGTGGCTTCTTGTCGGTTTCGTGTCTGCTCCGCCATCTGGTGACCGTGCCCTCGCCGAGAAACAATAAAGCGACCATGTCTTTCAATGCATCTGTGTCATGTATCCTCAATGCTGGCCGGTGTGACATCCTTTTCTCCGTCAGGCTCTTGCTCCACTTCTTTCACGAGACCTCCGAGGGATCGTTGTGGCTAGTGTCGCCAGATACAGTATGTCCCGAAGGATGTGAGCTTCTCCTTGAAAATGGGGCAGGGAGGATTTGTGTACCCATTTTCGATCTCTCTCGGAACGCAAAGAGGTCGCGCAGCGATAAAGTTCTACCTGGTTGCAGATCTCTTGGAACATGACACGATATTTTATCAACGCGCTGTGAAAGCGTCGATGACAGGGCTGGCGTCTCGCTTTCCGGCGGCCCCGTCGGCCGTGGCATGGCTCCTCGTCTTGTGTTTCCCGCGGGGGGGGAGGGGCGGCCCCGCCGCTCGTGGCTGACGACCGCCTCGGAGATGGTGTGGGCGTGCCGCCGGTGATGGCCACGGCGACGCGGCGGGCGCTCGGCCGCGCGCCGCCCGCCACCGCCAACGGGGCCATGGACACGGGCTCGGGCGGCAGCGGCGGTGGTGGCAGCGGCAGCGGTGGCCTCAATTACGACCCTCCGAGCCTCCGCAGCGCCGTCGCACGGGCGCTTTGTGCAGCTGTGCCCCCCTCTCCCACCATGGGCGGGCGGGAAGGCCGCCCCTGACCCCCCGTGGTGGCTCTCCGCCATCGCACCGCCGACGCGGCTGCGGCCAAGGTGGTGGCGCTGGCCGCCGCCGCTACCGCCCCGGACGCTTCAGCGGTGCCCTCGGCGCGGCCACCGCGGAGTCTTCCTGGGGGCGCGGCTTCCCCCAGTCGCTCCTCGACAGTCCCGCGTACGAGGCGGGGCTGCACACACCGTCACCGTCGCCGCCGCCGCCGCCGCCTCCGCCGGCCGTGGGCCGCGCCGGCCGCCGCCACTGGTGGTGGCGGGTGCCGTGGCGCCGTCGTCGCCGCCGCGCATCCGCATGGTGCCGCTGTCGCAACATTCGTCACCGTTGCTGGTGGTTGGGGCGTCGGCTGGGGGGGGGCGCTCGAGCTTCGGCTGCGGGAAGGCGGGACCGCTCCACCCGCAGGGCCGCGGCCGCGGGCGGCGGCGCCGGTTCGCATGATTTCACTGGCGCTGGCGGCGGCGGCGGCGGTGGCGGCGGGAAAGCGTCGCTGCAGACCTGAGCGGCGGCGCCAGCAGCCGCTCGCGTTGGCACCCGCGTGGCGGGAGAGGGCCGACGCGCGCGTCGCCGTGAATGCACGGGGAGATGCAACCGCCGCCGGCGCTGACCTAATGGCGCTCGCAGAGGGAACCCGCCCTCAATCTCGCGCCGCCGCCAGCGGCGGCGGCGGCATTCGCAGCCGCCGCGTCCGCATTCGCAGCAGCGTCTTTGCCGAGGAGGTTGGGTCCGCCGCGCCATCGTCGCCCGGTGGCCGGTCCACCCCGCCTTGGTCCCCGTGATCGAGCAATGGGGACACAACCTCGTACGACACCAGTGGCGGGTGGCACTCGGACGAAAAGGGGGTGGGTGGGGCATCTGGCGGCGACCCGTATGTGGATGGCAACGGCGGCGGCGGCGGCGGCGGCGGCGGCGGCGGCAGCGGCGAGTGGGTGGCCGCAGCTTTTCCAGTCATGCCCTCGTCCCCGCGGAGTTGGAGTGGCGACTGCTACGACATGGCCGACAAGATGGAAGGGGGTGGGTGTGTCGTTGGGGGGGGGAACACCGGTAGCTGGACGGCGCCCGTATTTCTGGCGCGTCGACGTCCGGGAAAGTTTTCACCAGTTCCGTGCCAATATTCGTCTTGATCCACCTCCAAGACGCGGAGACGCAGGTCATTTCGAAATCGATCTTTTGGCCGGCGATCTTGTAGCGGGAAATCACATTACAGAAGGAGGAACCAGTCTCAACGCTGTCGATTCGCAGCCAACAAATGGGCGAAAAACAGCAACGCACCTGCAAGGAGCGCTGTGAATAACAAGGCAGCAAGACACACATCAGCCCACATACAAACAAGACGGCAAGGAAATGCAAACGATCACTGTCAACAAGAGAGGATGGGAAAGCGACTTGACCGGGGTTTGTAATGGAACATGTAGAGGGGGCAGGGGGTGAACCACCACGTCGAGAGTTAGATGTCATGTTTGAGTGAAGGCCGCAGTCCAATAGCGCAAAAGAAAAGTAAATGACACCCGTCGTCAATCATGCGAATCTTTAACCGCCGGTGCTGCAGTTCTTCATCACCCCCCAACGCGGCCGAGCATCACCCACCATCAGAGAGAAGTACACGAATCTCTTGTACCACGACGCCGTGTGCGTGTAAGTAGCGCTGCTCCGGTCGATTACACAGAGAAAGTTGCTTTATAAACGACTGCGCGTCGGTCCAGCGGCCCTTCTCCATGATCCAGGCCGGCGTTTTGTGGATGGTCTCGTAAAACTACACTCCCGACCGCTTGGCCATGTGGGTGGCCAGTTGCTGCGCGTCAAGGATGCCACATGGCTTGTAGAGCCGGCGTAGCGCCGACACCGACGAAACCGGGCTCATTGGTTTCACCTCATACAGGCGGGTGCGACCGTCACAGAAAAAAGAGCTACACCGCCTCGCTGTGCATCTACTCGATGAGTTCCGCCTGCGGGCCAATTTTTTCGACGGGAGTATAGGCTACAATGAGAAGCTACACAGGGAAGTGAAAGCTGCGTACGAGGCCACAAACAAGAGGCGCGAACATTTCGTTGAGCAGCTGCTAGTGAACCAGCAGGTGGCTGCCTTCTTGCACGAGGAAGAGGAGCGTCCTGTTACAGCCGATCCAGATGTAACGTTGGCGAACACCGACGGCCGCAGCCGACCTCTCCGGTTCTCTCGGCGCTGTACTGCGACGCAGCTGGCGCCCAACCGCAAAATGCCTGGGCTCTGTACTGTATTTGAGGTAAAGGGCAGCGAGACCTGTTCCTTCTATGGCTCTGTGTACTACGGGAATCCGTCCGCCCCGCGGCGTTTTCGGGTGGCCAACACCATTCGGGCGGCACAGAGCTTCCATGGGGCTCCGTGGAGAGACTGGATTCAGGACACTGGGCCGGGTGGCACCCAGTATTATAGGCAAGCTGCACTCGTTGTACAGTCCCGGACTGATCGACGGATGCGACTGGTCTTTCGGCGGCCAGAGGAAGCGCCAACTCATGAGGGGTGTGTACTGATGGACTACGGCTGTCAGCGACTGCGATGGGCGGTGCCATCTAATGGGGATGCGGCCCGTCTGGACGTTGTGGATGTCATTGACATTGTGGGTTGGGTCGCAGTCGAGCATGACTGAGAGGACCTTTGCGAACGACATGGCTTGCTATTCATGCCTGACGAAGTACCATCCACCGCTGCAGAGCTGCGCGCCGCTCGCTTTTCGCGAACGTATTTGCGGTCAGCAACGCGGAAGCGGACACGGATGACGGATGAGGAGGGGAGGCGGGGGGCAAGGGTATGGGATGGGTGTGGGGGTGGGGAGCGTAGGGTGAGCTGGTAACTGCTGTGGTGCGTGTAGAGGCTTTTCTCAATGCGTGTTTCCTGTGTCCCGGTTGAGAGACGTGCGTGTATCAAAGAAGAGCCTGGGAGCAGGCCAGACAGGGCGGGGCGGGGACGGAGACATGGACAGGGGCCAGGCCAGGTTCCGTCTCCGGCGCCCGCACTTATTTGTAGTGCGCCTGCACACGACTCGGGCGCAGTGGTGAGAAAGATGATAAAGACTCTGTCCAGTTCTAGAGCTCCTGGAACTCCCGAGGTGCAGCACAGGAAGTGATGTGTGACCCCCGAGCTTTTAGCCTCCATGTGTTGAACGCTGGTGGCTTCTGGAAGTCCAGGGACGCCCGACCTAGATTGATAGGTGACAACCCGCCCTGACCGGCGCTGACAGGCTCCGAAACGACGGCGACACAGCCGATTTATTTGTGTGCGCTTCACTTGTAGCCTGCTTCATTAGGGGCAGCAAGCGCACGAATGTGGCCCGCTTTACCTGGTACACCTCACCGGGAACAGCACGAGGGACTTGTAGCCCACGTTCTGGACCCCCCCCTGCGGCAGATGACGTGCGTTAGGCCCCCCCCGCTCGGCCTCAGATCCAGTTTACCTCCGAATTGATGCCAGTACGGAAGTCGGGCGCTTAGTAGAGGGAGGTTCCAAAATTTTGCGATCGCTCGGATTTCCAGGCTCAGACGATCACCCGACCCCCGGAAATCCGCCCAATTTGATGCCACTGAGGGGGGGGGAAGGGGGGAGGGATCCGTCGTCTTTCTCCCCAGTCGCAACCATGCCGCGTCACAAGGGCTCCAAGGAGGTGCCCGCCGCCACCCGGGCGGCCATAGCTGTTTCGGTACACTCAACTGTTACCAATGCCTTCATTTCGTTCCATCTCAAGTTGCCTTTGAGCACTGTGGCGACCATTGCAGCGCGGGTTCGGCGCGAGGGGACGGCTGGGCACCGCCGCCGCAGCGTTCGCCCCCGCCTCCTCTCCGCTCGTGACGCTCGCATCTTGCAGTTGCTAGTCTACCGCCACCGCAGCTGGTCCCTGGCCCAGCTGACACAAGATTTCAACCCATCGGTGGCTCTCCCGGTGATCGAGAGCACCGTGCGTCGCTACGTCCACCGCGCCTGCCTGCGGAGCTATGCCGCAGTCACCAAGCCGGTTTTGACGCCTGGTCATGTGGCCCAGCGACGGAGATGGGCGCGAAACAAGAGTAGCAGGACCCCCGAGGACTGGGGGAAGGCTTCTTCTGACGATGAGAGCACTTTTACGGTGCGGCCACCGCGAGGCGAAGCACACGTCTGGCGGCTTCCGACGGACCGCTACTTGCCCGCATGCCTCCGCCCATCCTTCAAGTCGGGTCTGCTGAGCCTGTCGGTGTGGGGGGGCTCCTCTGCGCGCGGGAGGACGCCCCTGGTACACGAGGAGGGGCGTTTGAACCAACACAAGTATATCGACATTTGGCACAACTACCTTTTCCCGTTTGCGGAGGCCAAGAACGGTGGCACAAGCAACTTCAAGCTACTCGACGACAACTGTGGGCCCCACAGGGATGGTGCGGTGCGCTTCTACATGGCTTTGAGCAGACTGGAGCGCGTCGACTGGGTTCCTCAGAGTCCAGACATGAGCCCGATTGAGAACGCTTGGAGCTTCCTCGAGCGGCGTCTGCGTGCCCGCCCGACGCCACCCACCACGTTGAACATGTTGTTTGATGCCTTGTGCGAGGAGTGTGACCGTCTGCCTGACTCTCTTTTTGCGGGTTTGTCGGAGGGGATGCCGCGGAGGGTGGGGTCTCTGGCGGTAGCGAGTGGTCACTCGACCAAGTGCTAAGTCAATCGTAATAAACAGTCTCTAGACGCCACTGTCTTAGACCAGATGTCGAATGGTTGACCTGGTTTCTGGGCGGAATGGCGAATCCGATCTTAACCTTTTGGACCCACCTGTACACGAAAATTGCTCTAGTACGAGTCTTAGTACACGTCTAGTATGGTGCTTGTCCTAAAAATGAGACATCCCAGAACCTTTCTTTTTTCTCGGCCTATCGGCTTTCTGAAGCGGTCCACTCGTGTAAAGTGGCCTTCTTGTGACAGTTGACAACATCTGACTGGGGTGGGCCTCGTCACAGCGGTGTCAACCGCGCACAGAAACGGACCAACTGCGGCCCCACTCATGCAAGGCATGACCATGCCGTGCTGGTTTGACTGATGACAATCATGCTCGCCAATCATCTTCAAGGATACTGGAGCCAGCTCGCCCTGACGTACAGTACAAGAAACGAACGGTGGTTTCTTGCCAATAAAAACCTGAAAAGGACCGGCATGTAGCCCCCTGCACGGAAAAAAAGATTTGGGACATCGCTCTTTGAAGCCTCAGTTAGCAGATAGGTCCACGAGTTGCAACTCTGTAACCCGAAGAGCCTGAAAAAGACTGCCTCCAAGTTCTTGATTTACTAAGAGGTCCACACAACAGGGCCCACAGGCATGTACTAACGAGCTGTCAGCCAAGAACTCCTCGGGACAGGCTCTCTCCATGGAGGCGAGTAGAGAGTGTTCCTGTTCCCCACCCCGCATGGCCTCGTGCAGTGAGGTGTCAGTTTTCCAGAGAACGAGCATGTCTCAAGTTTTGGACACGCACCATATGTGCCCCACTCTCCCGACGATCGTGGGTTCGAGCGCAGTGCGAGGTTTCTTGGAGAGCGGCTGTATATACATACTCTCGGTCGCGCTCTACGGGGCGTACCAGGAGATATTGTTGATGTCCTAATTTCGTCATCTGAGGACAAGAACAAGAACAAAACTACCAAATACACTTTTTGAAGTATTTGTGTGTTTTCGTACATTGAATGGTACTTCACCTTGAGAACACCATATTCATGAAATTGATTGAGTTCTGTCGAAGAGGCTACATATTTGCACGGCGACGCCGTCGTCGCCGTCGACTAGGGACCTTGGGCGACGGCAATGGCACGCTACCGAACATCCAGGGCGTTGCAGCCACTCACGTCGCTCTTTGCGCTGCCCGTGCACCCCTTCACTGTCTGAGTCGACAAGCCATCCCCCGTCGATTCCCCGGCTGCCCAGCATGGCGCCCACAGAGGAGCCGGGTGCCCCATCGTCGCCTCCTACCGCACCAGGTACGCTTTTGCTTTTCTAATGGCGGCGGGTGCCTGTGCGATCGAGGGCGGCAATGTTACTCATTCATGGTGCCCTGCAGATGCTCGTGTCAATTTCAGAACTTGCATATCGGGAAACTGTCTGACAGACACGCACTCACCGTCGTCTTTCTTTTAGTTCTGTCGGTTTGTCATGGGTCCATATTCTTGTGATGCACCGCGTTCTCTATTGCTTTCTCAGTGGAGGTACATCTACTCTTCGTCGATGCGGTGCATGTCGCGCGGTCGGGCACCAGCTGCCGCGCTGCCCGCTATACCTGAAAGGCGAGGTCCAAAGCGGCTGTGGCTCGCCGTCGTGCTCTCAATGCGCCGTGTCCTTCACCACGTGCGGAGCCAAAGGGCATTCCGAGGACACCCTTGTCGAGGCGGTGCGAAAGGGGACGCCTGCTCGCTTCGCCTGCCCGCAACTCGATGAGGAGGCGATGCGTGATCGGATGATGCGACAGGCTACCCCGACTGCTCGTGCTCAGCGAGAAGTCGCCCGAGCTGGAAAGAAACGGCTGGCTGAAATTTCATGGAATTCTGGGTCGCGATTGATCTCGCATTTGCGGCATTCGGCGCTGGTCGACGAGTTGGGCTTGGCCGGAGCGGCGGCGACGGCTCCTGTGCGGATGTCAGAGGGCGTGGCGGCGGCTCTAGAGGACGACGGTGCGCCGCGCTCCGCGAGCCGCATGCTCGGAGCCTTTGTGGCCGACTGCGCGGCGCACGGCAGGGGGGGGGCCTCACAGCCCCCCCCGGGGCCCCTCGAGACGCTTGACGCTGACTTCGGTCGCAAGGCTACGATCGAAAACCTCAATATTGCCATGAGCAAGCGCCCTCGCTACTCAAACGACAAGCGCACGGCCATGCGGCGGCGGGCTGCCGGGGCTAGCCTGCAAGCGGCACGTGGGGTGGCTTCTTCGGCAGAGATATTGTTCTCGGCCAATCCCTATGTTGGGGTCATTTCGCTGCCGCTGAATGAGCTGCCGTACGCTACGTGCAGCTGTCCGACGGTCCAATCCTCAGCAAGGTCAAGAGGGCGATGGACGAATTCGTCGTCAAGAAGGCGTACCACGGTGGCTTCGTGACGAGCCAAGAGTTCATGACAGAGAAAGAGTGAGCCGAGTTGATGGGTTGCGCCGGGCGGGTTGAGCTGCAGGTGCCGTCGGTGCTGGCATCGATGCGACAGTTCATCAAGGAGATGCGCCAAGGGGAGAAGAACGGGAGGCATTTCTACATCGGGATACACGGAATCAGGGCATGGCCATGGTGCCGAGCTCGGTGCACGTTTCTACGACCTCCCTTGCAGTCACATAGAGTACCTTGCATGCGTGGGTCGCGATTCTGGCCTCATATTGCGTTTCTGATGAGATCCCCTTCATCTACAGGGCTATTCACGCGGAAACTGGGCCGTACGCGGCGCGTGGACGATCTTTCTGCCGTGCAAAATTTTGTATCTCACGGCTATAGATCTGATAGCAGAGGCCCTGGCATATCTTTTTCCCACAGGTAGAGTCCTCACGGACGACATACCGCCGAGCTATTCGCATCTGGGTGCTGATCGGCTACATCGGGATACACGGAATCAGGACATGGCCATGGCGCCGCGCTCGGGGCACGTTTCTACGACCTCGCCCGCGGTCACACAGAGTCCCTCGCATGCGTGGATCGTGATTCTGGCCTCATATTGGGTTTCTCATGAGGTCCCCCTCATCTACAGGCCTATTCCCGCGGAAAATGGGCCGTACGCGGCACGTGGACTCTCTTTCTGCGGTGAAATGTAATCGTATCCTACGGCTATGGATCTACTAGCAGAGGCTCTGGCACATCTTTTTCCCACAAGTAGAGTCCTCACGGACGACATACCGCCGAATTATTCGCATTTGGGAACGGATCGTCTGCATCCGGATACACGGAAACAGGACATGACCATGGCGCCACGCTCGGGGCACGTTTCTACGACCTCGCCGGCGGTCACACAGAGTCCCTGGCATGCGTCGGTCACGATTCTGGCTTCATAGTGGGTGTCAGATGAGGTCCCTCTTATCTACAGCCGTATACGTGCGGAGACTCGGCCGTATGGTCAGAGGCGCGTATCCCTCGGTCGTGAGGAGGCGATGAGCGCGTCTGTTCTGGACTCGTCACTTTTTTCGTGCGTGCATTGTTTGCGTCTACTCGCAGATGCATTGGTCTGCAGACATCTAAGTTTTTCTCTGTTGTGGCTTTCTTGTTCGTGTTGTTCGCGAGCGTGTTATGACGGTCTTGGCCGGCTGCCATGTATCGATAGACGCTGTACGATCGCATGGATAATTTCACTGTGGAGCACTGTGAGGATGTGCATTGGGGCACTGTCGTTGAGTCTCAGTGCTGCTGTCACGACGTCAAAGTGTGGTGCATACATTCTAAGAGGTTTATGGGACGTACATCAGGTACCGACGCACTGCTGCTTTCACAAACCCAGTGCACATATCCCCCGTATTGCTGTTGAGCATGTCATCAATGGTCGACATGGGCCAGTCGTTAAACTGGCTCGGTGACGACCACCGACGCAACCAGATGCTCCCCGTCGAAAAGACGTCTTCAATCGGGTTGAAGACGGGGGAATAAGGCGGAAGAATCAACAAAAACATCCCCCGCGCGCGGCTTGCGGCCCATGCAACCTCTTCGTGCACACGAGCATTGTCAATAATGGAAACACATCTGTCCTCCTGCTCATCCCACGCCTGTTCCGGGTCGTACGACCTCAATGAAGGCAGCAGGTGCCGCACCAAAAACAAGACGAAGTCGACAGACGATTGGCCCGGGGGCGGGCGCGTGATCATCCAATCGATAACGTCATCGTGCGCCGTTGCGACGAAAAAGCTCGTGCGCACACCAGCGGACGGGGCCACGTAGCACTCCGCGCGCTCTCCACGCAGCGCCCACGCCCACCGCCTCTCCGCCGCCCTCCCCACGCGGTGAGCCTCATCAACGTACACGCCGCATCGGAGCTGTTTCTTCCACTGCTCCTCAACCCACAGCAACCGCCGCGCCTCATTCCGGGTGATGAAGGCCTTCTCAAAAACATTGCAAGTGAAGTCGTTGCGAGCTCTTATTCTGCAGACGGTGTTGTTGGAGACTTCTGCGACGCCTTGCACCAAGCCGGCCACGTGGCTGACCGCCACCGCAATCTCATCCAAGAACAGTTCAGACTCAGCAGTCACGGCGGCCAGCACGTCGCTCTTCAGCTCCGGTTCGTCCATGCGGTTGTCCCAGTGGCGGTTACACATAGCGGGGTCATAGTGCAGCGCACCGCCCGTGTCGTTGAAGTATCAGAGGAACCGGGTCAGCAACCGCCGAGACATCCGCGTGGAGCGGGCGGCCTCTGCCACCCACTTTTTGTCAACGAGCATCATGCGGACGGCCGTCTTGCGGTTCTCCTCGGACTTCATGCTCAGAGCCAGAGTGGGATGCATGACGACGGAGGTGCGGAGTGGGATAGAGAAAAGAAGGGGGGGGCCCAGTGCCAAACTCTGCGAACTGGCGGAATGGGACGGGGGGGATGGCGGTGGAGGGGTGGCCGTGGTGGGCAGGCGGGAGCGAGGTGCGGGCTTGTCGGGCCTGCGCTGAGCCAGTGTGCCTGCAATCGTGTAAGACCCGCCAGGACACGTGGCGAATCGAACGTACTCGGGAGGGGCAACGGTTGACGGGGAAGGCCCCGCCTAAGACGATGGGGGCGACGACGGAGGGCACTAGG
>ENA-ORXR01003936-ORXR01003936.1-marine-metagenome-genome-assembly--contig:-NODE-3936-length-12861-cov-10.273780_pt1 | contig 12861 bp, 5 predicted proteins | sample MGYA00237866_ERZ511479 | MGnify/ENA metagenome assembly ERZ511479 | reverse complement strand
GGCGACGCGGCGGAGAAGACCAGTACCGCGACAGCCTGGGGTCGCTGCGGCCGCGGCGGCACGTCGTCTGAAGATTCCGTCGCTGAGTAGCTGTCGCCATCGCTGGGCGCGACGCGGCCGCTGCCGCCGTCATCGCTACTGTCGGCTGCGCCGCCGTCACTCGCACCGCCGTCAGCACGCACGGTGGCAGCGGCGGTAGCGGCGGCGGCGGCGGCGGCGGCGGTGGCAGCGGCGGGGGCGGCGGCGGTGGCGGCGGCGGTGGCGGCGGCGGTGGCGGCGGCGGTGGCGGCGGCGGCGGCGGCGGTGGCGGCGGTGGCGGCGGTGGCGTGGCCGCCGTGGGCGGGTCGGCGGCGACGCCGCCGCGACGGGGGGGCGCCGGCCGCCATCGCGGCATGGCGGCGCTCCGCGGGCGGCGGGCGTCGACGGTGGCGGCGGCGACGGCGGCCGCCGCCACCGCCGAGCCCGGCCCTGGCGTGGCCGCCCCCGCCACCCCCCCCGCCACGGTCGGCAGCCCGGCGGCGGGGGCCCCCCCCGGCGCGCGTGCCGACGTGCCGCGCACCGGCTGGTGCGCGCTGCCGCACCGGGGCGGGGTGGGGGGCGTGCCCGCCGAGGAGCTCTCCACGGGCGTCGCCTTTGCGCGCTTCTCCGCCGCCGTGGCTGCCGGCGGGTTGTTGCCGTTTGGCATGTGGGCCCACCACGGGTGGTGGGACCCGCGCGCGTTGTGTGAAGCCTACGTCTAGGCCTCTCCCGGAGCGGTAGGGGGTGGGGGGCGGTCGGGCCCTATGCGACGGGCGCGTGGGCGGGCGTGGGCGGGTGGAGGGGGGGGTTGGGGGCTCTAACAGCGTGCCTGTGGAGGGGGGTGTCGGGGTGGCGGTCGCGTGCTTGCGCGGCAGGTAGTCGTGTGGGCCTCGACGCGCGGCGCCCCGCTCGTCGCCTCTTGCTTGTTTCTTTCTTCTCGGCTCGTGTGTTTCCCCGCCTGTTTTTTCGATTGCTCTTCGTTCTTTCTGCATCCCCCTATCTGTGGGTCCCTTTTGTTTTCACTTGGCCTATACGTTTCTCCCCGTTTATCTTTCCACTACCTTTGTCCTGTGCCCTGTTTTTCCAGGCAGGCGTCTTTGGGCGGCTGTCTGCACGCCGGTCACCGTCACACTGCACTACACGCTGGCAGCGGAGCTGCCGGTGGGCAAACCGAGACGCTGCGGCTGTGCCGGCGGCAGTGGCGCGCGCTGCTGCTGTGCCGCACGCGCTTTGCGCCTCCAGAAAGGCTGTGCGTCAGCGGCGACAGACCGTCAGGTCTGCCCGCGCACCTGGCCACCGCCGGGGTCGGCGGCCTTTTCCTGGCGGACACACACGGCGCTGATCGTGGTTGAGGAAGGGCTTCGCGGGGGTAGCGGCCGACCCTGTTCCCAGATCTCTGAAAACGTGCAACTCATTGAGGGAGGGGGGGGGCGCGCGCCGCAGGATACCCTAACCCATACAACAAACCGACGGCGGTGAGCTGCAAACCGTGCCAGCACCGGACGGCGGCAGCGGCACTGGCGGCGCGGCGGCTCCCGCGGCTACGACCGCCCCGTCGACGGGCGGTGGCACTGAAGGCGCTGCTTGGGCCACCGCCGCCCGGTGTTTGGGTGTGGCTGTCTGGGCAGCTGAGGCGGACCTTCCGCGGCAGAGGGTGGAGTATGAGTGACAAGCGAAAGAAAAAGTAGGGGGGGGGACAGGTGTCAGTGGGAAGGGGGAATCGTCATGTCGGCGGCCACCATGAGTGTTGAGCAGGCCAATGTCTGCACGGTGATGGGGTTAGGTGTCAAGGGTGACAGCGACGACGCATCGGCTGCCGGCTGTGTATGCAGAAAGTGCGGGAGCGGGGCTTGCCGATGGTGGCGCGAGGAGGTAGGGGAGAGCATGCGAGAGCGCCGACGCAATTGCCAGCCGGGGGCACTGTGCGCGCGGTGCAACCATCTCCCTGTACAACCGTGTGTACAGCGCTAGTGGGAGGGGGTAGCTCCCCGCGGAGCGTCCAGCGCCGTTGGTGAAGCGGGGCATGCAACATCTTCTGTTCCACTTGTCTCGACTTGATGCACGACCGAGGCTGTCGGCAAACTCCCGCTGGTTTCAATATGCCGTGGCAGGCGGCGCCATCGACGGAGCGGGTGAGGGAGTCGACACGCGGGGCGGCCGACGCGGCGGCAGCTGTGGCGGCCCGGTCGCACTCCTCTATAAACTCTGTGTGGCCGGCGACGGCAGGGGCGGGCGCCGAGGACGTGGCGGAAAGGCGAGAGGCAGTGCGAGAGAGACTCGTTACGGGTCTAGAGAAACCGCCACTTGGGACCCACATCCTTCGGAACCCCTGGCGGTGACACGTCCATGAGACTTTCCAAGGCACGTTCCCAGAAGAGGAGAAACGCATCTGCGTGGGAAGAAAATACCTCCATATCACACTGCCGCGCCTGCTCGAGCACACTCCACATCTTCATGCACCACCCCAGCGTGCGCCCCGCGTCGTACAGCGTCTCGAGCCCGTGCGCCTCGCCGTAGTTGGCAAAGAGCTGCAAGTACGCCTGCCGGTCCTCCTTCGACACCTTCCCATGCAGCTCATGCCAGTCGCAGAAGGGGTGACCGATGCACGCAAACTCCCAGTCAAACAGGATGGGCTGACCAGGCCGGTCGCCTGCCGCTAGACCTACATTGCGCGGGCTGACGTCGCCGTGCACCAGCATCAACGGGATGTTGCTATTGGCCAGCAGGCCGCATATGTTGACGAGGTGAGGCACATACTTGTCAAGTCGAGCGTACCGATCGGGGTGTCCAAACCAGCGGCGCAACAAGTCGTCATTCACCCACCGTCGCATCTCGGCGGCAAGAGCCATGGGGCCGCGCTCGAGGAAGCCGCCGGCTCGTAGGTCGTCTAGGCGACAGAGTGATCCCAACTGCAGCCTTCCCAGCAGCAGCGCAATGGTCGCGAGATCCTTCTTGTCGGGTAGCGGGGAGAAAGCGCGCGACGCAAAGCACTTCAAGTCGCGACTCGACCCCACCACCTGCAGCGTGTCGTCGGGGAAGAGAGAGGCCACCGTTTGAGTGAGCTCAACTTCTCGGCTGCCCAGCGCCGCCGCCTTGAGGTAGAGCACGCCCGCCGTCGAATCGATCTTGAGGATGGTGCTGGAGACGGACACATCCGTTTGGACCACACGACCGCAAATGGTCGCCCCCATTGCAGTGACCAAAGACGTCAGCCACACGGTGGCCCTGTCAAACCAGCCCAACCGGAAGCGCGGGTCTACCAGCAGTGCAGCAACACACGCAGAGTCCCCGGAGAGGAGCGTGGAGACGATCTCCAACGCCTGCCTCACGGTTCGGTCCTTGACACCTGCGAGGAGCTCAGCCACACCTGCAGCGTCCTTCCACGAGTACTTGTCCGACGGCCGCAGTTGATCACCATGGCACTCCATGAGCAGCAAGCTGGCTACCCCCGCGTCTCGCTTGGGGGGCGGCCCGATTTCAGCATAGGCGCCAAACAGGTCACCGTTGACGGAGAAGTAGGCGACATTCGAGTCCCGAGCAACCGCCGCACGCACATCGTTGCACACTTTTTCAACGTCAAAGCGCGCCGGGTAGACGAAGAACGGCAGGTCCCACGAGTCCGCGAGCCGTTCCATCAAAACGCCTTGCCCTTCAGAGCCCAAAAGAATGACGCGCACGAAGAACGGCAACGTCCAGCCGCTGGACTCGGTAGAAGACACCGCGCCGGCATCACCGGCGTCCTTGGCAGGCACAGATTGGGCAGAGGTTGCCATACTGGACGGTGCACTTGGCACGCGGGCCGCGACCGCCAGAAGCGCGCGTGACACCGTCGACCGCGGCAACAACAGCACCGCGCGACGGCACCAGCTGGATGGGTAGCGGGAGTACCACCCAGAGAGCGGCTGCACCCCGAGCAAGGGGACAGCAGCTGCACCACCAACAGGGGAGCGGAGGCAACAAACTGCTGCGGGGGCGGCGAGCGCGCAGTGTCTTACCACCTATTTGACTAGTCGACTAGCGGCGTCGCAACTGCCGTCTAGGGCGCATCCACAGGGCGACCACAGGGTGACCACAAGGCGACCGCAAGGTGTGGGGATGACGCCAGCGGGGGTGACGTCGGCGGCTATCACAGCAGCAGCAGCAGAGCTGCAGACGCAGCCACGTCAAAAGGGCCCAGCAGCAGCGCAGTGCGGGCATACAGTCAAAATCCGGTTACATGCGCTCCAGTTATATGACATGTCATATACAGCCGTTCTCACAAAAATCCCTCACTGCAACGGTTCCAAAAGTGTGCCAAATCGGCCTCTGTGGCGTCGTGGAGGCCGATTTGGAACTCTTTTGCAACAGTTGGGGTGTGGGGTTTTTGGGAGAACGGCTATAACTGGGGGATTTTCCTTGCCCGAGGTCGCACGAGAACGCAGCATTCGACTATTTGCAGACGACCGAGTCGCCATTCGACTGTTTGCAGACGACCTAGTCGCCAGAGTGCATCTTATTGGTCCAGTCCTGGTCGGATCCTGCGGAAGGGGTGACGGAGCCAGCAACCTTGACAGTTGACCATGTGCGCAAGGGTGTCATATAACCGGGTATTGACTGTACTGTATAACCGGGTATTGACTGTACCCGTTCACGGGAATATCCTCAACTGGCCCAATCCTGGGCTGTTGCAGGCTGACGACAGGATAATCGAAGTCTGGATGACGCCCAGTTCGCAGCTGCCAGTCGGAGGAAAGAGCCCAGCCGTGAGCAATCCTAAATTTAGGAACCTGGGGCGCCCACAAGCCAGGGTTGCGAGATTCAACCAAATATCTGAGGAGACGTTGCCTTCAAGGTAAATTCAAGTAAACGTTCACATTGAATTCTATTGAATACTTACCGCGGTCATTAACGACTTCTTCGAGAAAAGGCCTCCTGGAAGGGGGTGTGTGGCCAGTCAAGAAGAAATTGTCTGGACAACCGGGCACCACGACTGAACAAGTAGGTGTTGAATTCAACCTCTGTGCGGTTACCTTCAACGTAAATATTTGGTTGAATTTGGTTTGGTTGAAGGTAAGGTTCGACACCCTGTCAGAGCCCCCATTTCATCTGTCAAATTGAAACGCCTGATAGAAACAGTAGCCCCCTCCTTGCGGTTCTCCTCCAAAAGCCGAAACGAGGTGCGTCCATGGTGTGGGGGTCCACTAGAGGCCCCCATACAATACCACCCGAGCCTGCGTGGTACTACAGGACAGTTCGCAGCAGCGGTGCTGGGACCGGACGCGTGCCCTCGCCGCGACGGACACGGGGACAACGGCCGGGACGTCGACAGGGATGAGCCTGGTGAAGAGGATGACGAGCGAAGTCGTGGGCGTGGACCAGCGGTGGACTACGGCCACGCCAGGTGAATACAGGACAGGTTGTCTCTTTCAAAATCCACACGACTTGCCAGGAAATGCCGCACTTCCTCTTGAATGCACTTTGAAAGATGCCGAAACAAGCCCTACACTTTTGTGTGAAAGATTTCCACTCTGATAACAGTCAGTCTCTGTCTCTGGCCACCAGGACAGAATTGGGGGATCAGCAAAACAGGGGGTTGTCGGCATGCAACGCACACTGCATCACCAACCAGACGTGAAGAAAAAAAAACTGCACATGCTAAGGAGAAAAAGGAGAAAAGGAAGAGAAGACAAACAGAACAATCCCGCCTCCGCCCTCAGCACCTACACCACCTCTCACAAAGTCGTCCCAAACTGCTGCGGGTGGATCGGCTCTGGCCCCTCTGCCGCAATCGTGCACCGGTTGATGGCGCGCACGTATGCCATTGCCGACGCAACAACCACATCCGTGTCTGACGAGTTGCCGGTATACCGCCGCCCGGTCGCCCCATCCCGCACGCGCACGGTCACCTCCCCGAGCGCGTCAATGCCCTTGGTCACCGACGACACCGTGTACTCTTCCAGAGTAACGTCGACCAACTCCCCGACGGCGGCGTTGATGGCCTTGAAGGTCGCGTCGACGGGGCCCGTGCCAGTCGCGCTCTTTGTGACCTCCCCGCCCGCCGTGGATTCGGGCAAGTCGGACAAAGACGGCACAGCGGCGCCACTCACCACCGCCAGGGTGACCGTCGACGTTGGTATAGACAGGTTGCCACACGAGACTTGCACGCGGTGCAGGGCAACGCGCGGCGCGTCGACCGCGCGAACCTCGTCATTGACAATCGACTCAATGTCCCAGCTGGAGACGGTCTTTTTCGTGTCGGCCAGCTCCTTGAAACGGATGAACGCGCGGTTGATCTCCTCGTCAGACAGCTCGTAGCCGAGCTCCGTCAGGCGACTCCGGAAAGCGTGGCGGCCCGACAGCTTGCCGAGGACCATCGAGTTCTCCTTCAAGCCGACGCTCTTGGCATCCATAATCTCGTACGTTTCCGGGTTCTTCAACACCCCGTCCTGGTGAATACCCGACTCGTGGGAGAAGGCGTTGGCGCCAACAATCGCCTTGTTGGGCTGCACCAGCATGCCCGTCAGGGAGGAGACAAGGCGGGACGTTTGGTAAATCTCGGTGTGGTTGATGTTGGTCAGCGGCGGCCCGCCCACGACCCGCCCCAGGCGTGTGTTGTAGTAGTTCCTCCGCACGTGCAGCGCCATGACCAGTTCCTCCAGCGCCGCGTTGCCGGCCCGCTCGCCAATCCCATTGATCGTGCACTCCATCTGACGGGCGCCCGACTCGACGGCTGAGAGGAAGTTGGCAACGGCCATGCCCAGGTCGTCATGCCCGTGCACCGAGATGGTCACGTTCTCCACGCCGACCACATTGGCGCGGATGCCGCGGATCAGCTTGGAAAACTCAAACGGCGTCGTGTAGCCGACCGTGTCGGGCACGTTGAGAGTCGTCGCGCCTGCCGCCACGGCCACCGAAAACACCTCGTACAGGAACTCAGGGTCAGAGCGGATGGCGTCTTCCGCTGAAAACTCAACGTCCTCGCACAGGGAGCGCGCGTGGGTGACCATGGCTTCGGCAATCTCCAGCACCTCCGCCCGCGATTTTTTGAGTTTGTGCTCCATGTGCACGTCCGACGTTGCAATAAAGGTGTGGATGCGCGGGAAGGCCGCCGGCTTGATGGCCTCCCAACACCGGTCAATGTCCGCGGTCAGCGCGCGTGCTAGCCCGCAAATGATCGGCGGGTCGGGCCGGTTGCCGACCGTCTCGGCAATCGCGTGAACGGCCTGAAAATCGCCGACCGAGGCGATGGGGAAGCCCGCCTCAATGATGTCGACGCCGAGCTTCGCCAACTGCCGAGCAATGATCATCTTCTCCTCGCCGGTCAGGGTCGCGCCGGGGGATTGCTCGCCGTCGCGGAGGGTCGTGTCGAAAATTTTGACCCGGTTGGGGTCCCGACCAGTGGCCAGGTCTGGTGCGCAAAGAGCAAGACCCGGCAAAGGCAGAGAGAAAGGGGGCGTACATAAAAAAAGGAGGGAAAAGGGTGAGTCCTCGTGGTGCCAGGCTGAAGTCAGAACGCATGCGGCTGCACAAAAACGCATGTACTTGACTCTCGGCGAGACCACACACTCCACAATCGACATGCAAGCACCACCGGAACATGGAACATACCATGCTTGGTGGGCTTGGCTGTTAGCACCACATCAACATCCGTAGACTTTGCTGGGCTCATCTTGGCCGCCGTCATCAGCGGCCGCTCCGCCGCGCGGCCGACCTGCCCAACGAACACTACTCTCTTGGCCCGCCCATGGCTAGACAGCGGCAGGCAGCGCGCTCCGATAGCGCGCTTGGCTGAGCCACCGACGCCCACCACAGGAGGAACAAAGGCCATCGTAAGCTCTGAGGAGCGAGCTGACAGGCACCGAGCAAAGGACAGACGCAGTCCAGCCAAGACACGGCGCCCTAGAACGTCAAAGCATCAGATGCCGCCTCCACCAACTCTTGACCAAGCCACAGACACCCACGAAGCGTCTCTTTGAGGGGAAAAGAGGTGGAGGTGGGGCGACGACCCACGTCAGCCAGCGCGACCAAAAGATCACCGCCGACGCGTGTATTGCTCATCCGACGATTCAGAGTCGCAGCAGCGCGGGGGAACTTGTCCGAGAACTCTGCTTCTGCGACACGTACTATTTGACCGAGAGACCGCAGTCAACTTACAGCTCTGTGTCAAGAGTGCGGGAAGAGTCCGGTCCTAATGAATTATCAGCCACCCACTGACCTTCTGAATGTAGGTTGGTTCACAAACCAAGCTCTGATGCTCCTGTGCTCCTCCGAAAAGCCTGTGTACGCCATTCCAGCGAGCGACCCTGACGTGTTGGGTTCAGCCGTGATTCCTGTCGATATCTGACAACAGAGTTGTGCGTCATTTCAGGGTGTCACGGTGTGCTGTCGAATTTGCGGTGACCCGGGAGCGGGGCTCCTGTTGCCTTAGAGCGGGGGCCCTCTGTCAACAAGCCCCCCCGGGGCCAGCGCAATCCGCCAGAGGAGCGGGAGCGGAGGAGCGGAGGAGGAGCATGTTTTTTTTCGAGTTTATGATGGAACTCTTTGTGTGCATGGAATGGGGGCCGCAGCAGTCGAAGGGATCTGAGCTGAGATTATCCGGCTCAGCGAGGGCCGCTCTCCCGACCACGTGGTGGCTGCACGAAGGCACACGAAGGCACATCGTGAGCCAGCTCCGCACCACCTGTATTGCCGGGGTGATCCGACCGCCAACGCACTTCCACGCCACGCTCTTCGTGGCTGTTGCTGTGCCTCCCCGTCCTCCTGGTGCGCCCAACACTCGTGGGGGCCGCCCCCCCAACGCATCCCTCACTGTGGCGGATTCCCCCAGCCGCCCCCCGCCATGTGGTCCATCATTGGTGGTGCGCTGACGGCGGTGCTCGCGCCGACGCAGCCCGCCCTCGTCGTGGCGGTAGCCACGACCATCGCCGCCGTCAACACCGTCCGCGGCGTCGGTCGCAACCGTCGCTTCCGGGGCCCTCCGTCATCCTCGACGGGTCCCCCCGCGCTGGTGTCCCCTGGCGCCCGCGGGGACCCCATCACCCTAACCTGGTCGGGCGTGTCGTACGTGATCGACCCGCCGAAAGCCCGCAAGGCGCGCAAGCAGCGGGGCCAAGCCGACCCTGCGCCAACGTCAGCGGTGCCCAAGGTGATCCTTAGTGGCGTCTCTGGCACCGCCGCCCCCGGGCGGCTCGTCGCGCTGCTCGGCCCGTCGGGGTCGGGCAAGACGTCGCTCCTCAACGCGCTGTCGGGGCGGGTGCCGGCGACCAAGGGCCTCTGTCTGACCGGCCACATTGAGGTCAATGGGGTGCCCATTGGCACCGCCTGCCCGCCCGTGGCGTATGTAATGCAGGAGGATCTCTTCTTTGCGCAACTGACCGTGCGGGAGACGCTGGAAATGGCGGCCGCCCTGCAGCTGCCCGCGTCTGTGACGCCCGCGGAGCGCGCGGAACTCGTTACGGGCCTCATCAATCGCCTCGGGTTGGTCAAGGCCGCGCGCACCCGCGTCGGCGACGCCAAGACGCGGGGCATCTCTGGCGGCGAACGGAAGCGCCTCAACCTTGCGTGCGAGCTGATCAGCGCCCCCAACCTGGTCGCCGTCGACGAAGGCACGACCGGCATTGACTCGTTCCAAGCCCTCAAGGTCGTCGAGGCGCTGCGCGACTTGGCCAGCGACGGCCACACGGTGCTCGCGTCGATCCACCAGCCGCAGTCGTCCATCTACGCCCTCTTTGACGACCTGCTGCTGCTTGCCGAAGGGCAGGTCGTGTACATGGGCACGACTGCCGGCGCACACGAGTATTTTGAGGGCCTCGGCCACGGGTGCCCACCGGCGTACAACCCCGCCGAGCACTGGATCGACCTCGTCAGCATTGACTACTCGTCGCGTGCGACGGAGGCGCTGTCGCGGCAGCGGGTCGCGAAGCTGCACCGAGCGTGGGAGGCGCACGCGGCGGCCGCGGGGCCGTTGTCATCGTCGCCGCCGCCGCCCACCGCCAACGCTGCCAACACGGGGCCATCCTCTGCTGGCTCGGCGGCCACCGAGACGGCCGTCGCCGTCCGCTCGGCGGCGTCCCCTCTCACCAAATTCCGCCTGCTGTTTGCGCGCGCGTGGAAGCAAATGTCACGGGACAAGAAGACGCTCTTTGCCCGCACCATGTCGTCGGCCATGTCGGCGCTCCTCTTTGGGAGCATTTACTGGAAGCTCGGCTTGACGCAAGCCGACGTTGGCAATCGCATCGGACTGCTGCAGGTGGCATGCATCAACGCGGCCATGTCTGCCCTCGTCAAAACACTCAACTCCTTTACGCGAGAGCGGGCGGTCGTCGACCGGGAGCGCGCGCGCGGCTCCTACGGGGTGACCCCGTATTTCGCGTCAAAGATGGTCGCGGAGCTACCCATCTCCACTGTCTTCCCGCTACTCTTCTCGGCGATTGTCTATCCCATGGCGGGGCTTGCGTCGGGGTGGCGCAAGGTTGCCAACTTTGCAGGCATCATCACCCTCGAGTCCTTTACCGCGGCTGCCATTGGGTTGACCATGGGCGCGCTCGCGCCTTCGACCGAGGCGGCGCTGGCGGCGGGCCCCGCCTCCTTTGTCATCTTCATCGTGTTTGGCGGTCAGTTTGTGACGCGCACGCCCAAGGCCCTCCAGTGGCTGCCCCGCATCTCCCTCATCCGCCACGCGTTTGAGGCGCTGTGCGTGTCGGAGCTCGGGGGGCTCGCGCTCGAGCGCAAGGTGCCGTGGGACGTGGCGACGGGGGAGCAGGCGCTCGCGCGCATGTCGTTTGGCACCCGCACCGTGCCGCAGTTGCTCGGCTCGCAGGCGCGCATCCTCGCCTTCAATTACATTGCGACGTACGCGCTGCTCAAGCTGCGCAAGCCCAAGTTTGCGGCCGTGGAGGAGCCGGCGGTGGTTACAGAGATGGCGTAGCGTGTGGGGCCCGTGGGGGGTCCTGTCGCCGGCCGGCCAACTGTGTTGAGAGTGGTGCTCTTTTTTTTGTTTCCCTTTCTGGCCTGCTGCCTGATTGTCATTGTTGTCTACATCACTGTGTGCGTCGTTATGCGGGACGCCCCACTCGAGTTGTTTTGGCCATGCTCCATCTCCCACGCCCCGCTGTTTGACTGCATCTGTTTGGCCTGGTTCCGCCTCTGAATGGCATGGAAACGTGTACTGTACATCTGCCCTCCTGCTTTCACCGGTGGGTGAGCGTGGGCGCTGCGCCCTCGAGTGACGGCCGTTGAGAGACAGACATACCTGCCTGGCGGTGGGCGCAGCGATCACCGGGTGCCGCGGTTGCCGTCGACCTCGGTGAGGTTTGTTTGGCCACCTGCCTATGAAAGCGACACAGGCGTCGCGCCTGTTGGTGTGCAACGGCCGGTCGAGCGGCGCGGGCGTGCCGGGCAACTCGGCAGGCGCCGCGTTCCCTACGCCCCGGCGCCACCCCAGTCGCACGCGCCTGAGGCGCGGCTGCCGTTGCGGCGGCGGCGCCGCCCACCCACCCCTCCTCTCTCCGCGCGTCGACAGCTGCTGCTGCCACACCTGCGGTAGCAGCGGCGGCACGCCGCTAACGGGCAGCGCACCGACGCCCTGGCCGCCGCGTGGGCGCCGCCGCCAAACACGGTTGTCGTGCCAGGTGCCGTGCAACGGGGGAGGCGTGGGGCAGGCGCGCCGCCGCCCTGGCGGGCGCCGCCCACGTCACGGCGACACGGGGTTTTCACTCCCGCTCCCGCCGCCCATGGGGAGGAGGGCGACCGCCGGCTCATTGGTGGCCACTGGAGACGGTCCACCACCTTGTCGTCGTCGCATGCGTGGCCGCCGTTGGCTAGAGGCATGCGGCCGCGAGGTCCACGGGGTCCGGGGGTTTCCCCGTTTCGCCATCGACGTGACCACGCCGCAATGGCCGCCGCCTTCGTGGCCGGCACAAGACCCGGTCGCTGCCGATCACGGTGCTTCGTCCCCCGTCAACGCTTCCCACCTCGCCGCTTTGACCGTTGCTCTCCGCAGCACAAAGTGCTTACCACGGCTCGCCCCGTCAGCGTTGAGCAGCGGTGCTAGTCCCGAACGTCCGGTATGGATCCGCCCCCGATCCGCAGCCTCTACAGGCCAATTCATGGCCAACCACGCTTTTCGCGTCGTGAGGGGCGGGTGAGCGCAGCTGTTCTCTCCTATGTATGGCTGACGCGCATTACACCAGCAGCGGGAAGCGGTCGTGCGGCACGCCGCACGCCGAGGCGCGCCGCTTGTGGCCGAACGCCAACGTCGGCGCCGTGACGCTTCCGACGCGTGGCAAAGGTGGCTCGGTTCTGGGTCCCTCGCGCCACTTCCTTGCAGACGCACACTGAGAAGCGTACAGAAGCGGCTTACAGACCAATGGTGGAGCGCCGCCTGCGACTGAAACTGGTGGTCGCGCGGCCGCTGCCGAAATGGGTCTGGTGCAAGTCTGATGGCCGGCGACCGTGTCGCCGACAGCGGCTGCGGGATCGTGGATCGGCGGGCGAGCGAGACGTGGGTGGCGGCCACCGAGAGAAGCCCCGCGGGAGCCGGTCGAGCGGGGGGCGGGTCGCCGCCGCCCTCCCAGTGTACACAGGTGCCGCAGGCGCTTCCTGGCCGGCTGCGAACGCCGCGGAAATCCTACCCCTGCCACCGGAGGTCGATCTGGCTCCATTGGCCGCGCCGCGTGCTCGGCACCTCGGAGCAGCACAGATGGGCCGGCGGCTGACGGTGGCGGCTGACGCCTCTCACCCCGCAGCGCCGTGGCCGGGGTCAACGACCTGGTCGAAACAGCCCCAACGTCGGGAGATGGTACCAGCCGGACGAAAGCCAAACGGATTGCACGGCTTCCAGACGGTCGAGTTCGTACAATTATC
>ENA-ORXR01003935-ORXR01003935.1-marine-metagenome-genome-assembly--contig:-NODE-3935-length-12861-cov-10.284809_pt1 | contig 12861 bp, 14 predicted proteins | sample MGYA00237866_ERZ511479 | MGnify/ENA metagenome assembly ERZ511479 | reverse complement strand
CGATCGCGGAACGTCCCTTGGCCGCCATCGCCAACGCAATGCGCCCCGTGGGCAGCGTCGTTTCGGCCTGGAAAAACAGGCGCAGGTGCACACCCCCCGACGGGCGCACCGCCACGCTGCCGCCTCGCCCGGTGCTCGTGGAGGGGGGAGGTCCCCTAACCGACCCGTTTGCGGCAGACTACGTGTCCCGGTGGGGACCGACGACCCCTCGAGGGTGGCCGCCAGTCAAACGGGCTGGGGTCTGATGGGGAGAGCTTTGGGCACGAGGTCCAGGTCGGTCAGTTGCTTGAGGCTGACGGTGCCTCGAATTGATCTGGGGCAGATCGTCAGAGTTGCCTCGAACGCCCATTACGACATCTTTCTGATGGCCATCTGATGGGGCTCAAATCCTCCATCAAGGCGGGTTTCTGATGGATTGCTGATGGCGTTTTCGGTGGAGCCCCATCGGACGGGGACTGATGGGGATTCCCCATCAGGAAAAAGTCTTGCATATCGGCGCCTCACACGAGAGAGTTTAACGGCCGGCAGCGAGATGAGCCCACACGCCAATGAGATTGCAGTTATATCCCCAGACGGTTGACCAATAAGGTGAGCAGATGAGTCAACCGAAGCATGCTGACAGCTCGTAGCCACACCTGGAGCCGACGGCTGTGTTTTTGTTCTTTCACCCGCACCACGCTCCTCGATACCTGCAGGTACATCACCTCTGCAAAACCTCAATGCTCTTTTTTTCGCGCATCTAGTACATCCACACACTGACCATGTTGGGAAAGGGAAGCGCGCAGAAGAGAATGGCGGTCCAGCCTCGTATGCCGTACGAGCGTCCGCCCACCGACGTGCGGTATGCGCGCGCACCAGCAATAAATCAGTCGAAGACAAGTGCAGTGGACTGAGTAGAAGCATAAGAAGACAAGCAAGAGGCGACGTGACGACAGATGAGCGACAGCATCTCAAAACAAAGACTTCCACAAGCAGCAACGAGCGGATCGGTCGCGTCCGATACGCCGGGAAAGAAACCAGGACGTCACTCGTAGCGACGCTGGGCACCCGGCACGCCACTCCCATCTTCGTCCTCACCGTACTCGTCGTCCCCTTCCTCTTCCTCATCCTCTTCCCATTCCCCGTCCCTCGCTCCTTCCCCCATGTTCTCATCCTCACCCCCACCCAGTCCAGGCAGCGTCTTACGGCCGAGGTGCGTGCCAGCGGCAGTTGGACCGACCAGCATTTCCGTGCCGGCCGTGGCCGCGGGGAGGAGATCTGCGTCACCGAAGGCGTCGCCATCACCCCCGCAGTCCCCATCGCCGCCGTCGGTGCCGCGCCCCGCAGCCGCGGAGGGGTCACAACCCCGGGAGTTGTTGGCAGCCGCCGTGCTCTGCGCGCGCCAAGAGTCGGTTCCACCACGGACGTTGCTCGTAGAGCCGCAACCTCCAGAGCCTGCCCCCGGAGCGGGCGCCGCGTCGGTCATGGTGGCTCGGCTACCCGAGCTGGACCCGGACCCAGCGCTCTTCAACGCCGCCGCCTGGATCCCGGAAATGTCCGGCGTGTCTGCCGGGGGAAGAGTGGCTGCAATCTGGTAGAAAAAGTCGCGCGACGCTGCACCGTCGACAAGGCTCATGCCGTTAGTCACTGCGGCGTCTTTTCGCAGCCAGTCCTTGACGGGGTTGACCTCGACAACCCAATGCTTGAACGCTCCCTCCGACTTGCCGTGGCGCTGACGTGAACGGAGCCCGGCCGCAATCATCAACTCGTGCCGCACAAAGCTCCCAATGAGCATATAGTTAGTGTCCCACGGTCATCGAAACGTGCTCCCCGCCACCGGCACCCCGACTCTTGACGATACGGGAAGCGGCACCACCGCGCCGGAAAAGGGCTTTGGCCGCGGCAATGATGGCGGCCTGGCCCTTTTCGGACGTTAGGAACTCGTCGTCTTCCAGCCACATCTCCGCAAAGTCCTTGGCCAGCTCCGAGGGCCAGTCGACACCGAGAGCCTCAAAGTACGCGGCGAGCGTCCACTTCTTAAGGTCCGCTACCAGGTAGCCGGCGGTGGCGCCTAGCGGCACCGACAGGTTCTTGACCTTCGTCTTGGTGCCGTTCTTGTCGTTGACAATGCGCGTCGGCAGCAACTGGCCACCGGCCGCCCACTCGGCCGCCTCCTCGGCGCTGATGTTTCGCAGACGCGCAATAGTAGAGTGTAGCGTGGCCTTGTAGCGGCCCGAGTCCGCCAGGACGAGATTGCTCGTCTCCGTCATGACCGCGAGCGTCTCGAGCACCTGCCTCACCTCATTGCGCACAACCTCCACCTCTCGGTTGTTCTTGGCGGCGAGCGCGACAAGATCTCCCTCAGACGCGGCTTTGATGTCGGCCGCTGTCTTGTTGGACCCCTCCGTGGAGCCCGCGCCTCGAGGAGACTCTGTCTTCCTTGAGTCGCGGAGGTCAATGACGGCCTTGGCCGTACGCTCGTGGCCAACGCCCTGGGTGTCAACCTTCTGGGCCAAGCGGCTCAGGTCCGCCCGCATGCGCTCCATCTGCTGGGCGCACTCGATTACCTCGACACACAGAGGCTCGAGGCTGTCGATGAGCATCTGCGCCATGGCGGCGCTCGCCTTCTTGACCGCAGCGGCAGCCTTGGCGGCGTCACCGACCCTCCCCGCGGCCGTCCCTGAGCTCCCCGTCGTGTACTCGGGCGACAAGAGAATCTCTGCCGCCGTCTTGGCTGAGCGCATCGAAGCCGACGTCACGGCCTTGGAAATGGAGCTCAGCGTCAACATTTTGATGCGTTTGGCCGGCGGCGGCTTGGCCCGCCGGGTCAGCGGCGTCTTGTTTTTGTTACCACCGGCTGCTGCGGTACCCGGTGCAGCAGAGGGCACCGGCGGCCGAGCCGCAGTTGAGCAGGAGGCACTCGGTGTCGTGCTTGACGTTGGAGTTGGTGCACGGCGGCTCGGGGGCGGCTGTAACGGCCCGGCCATGGTTGCTAGGGGCGACGACAGTGGCGACGCGGCCGCTGCAGAGGGAGCCGCAGACTGCCACGATGGTGCTCAAGATGCCACCGGCCTCTGCCCCAATGGTAGTGCCGACGATAGCGTCGGATTCGACAGCTCGCACGGCTGTCCACCGTCTCCCATTGGTCCCGCGAGTGTGGAGCCAGGAGTTTGATTCTGGCTGAGGTTGACCCCCCCCGCGTCGGCGGCAAAGGTGCTCTGTGGATGGTAGTCGTCGTTGTGAGTCGTCTGGGAGCGAGGGAGAGCGCCACGCCCCGCCGTCGTCGCCGCCTCCACCACACCAATCGTGTCGACACGGTGAGCAGCATCCGATGCCTCCGTGCCGCTGGCCTCCCACGCCGCGCCAAGAAGCGGCGGTGCCGGAGAGGCACCAGGTGGCGTCATGTCCAGCATCGCCGCCCCAGCCGCGGCGTACTGGGCCGCCGACTCTCGTGCAGCGGCATCGGCCCGACGTGCCGCCTCCTGCCGCGCGTCAGGCTCCCCGCCCGCCTGCATCACGGCAGCGCGGCGCGGGAACGGCCACCCCCCGGGTTGGGTGGTGCGACGTCCGCCAGCCATGGTAGTAAGGGAAGTGGGGAAGATGGGTGGTGGGGGGATGGAGGGAGGGGGGAGGGTGAGGAGGCTAGTGGAGCCGCCACGCTGTCGTGGACGCGGCAGTGGTGGTGGCAACGCGTCATCCGCACCGCATCTACGACCATCCTCCCATGGTGGGGGGGACTGGTCGCACTTAAGTGCACCCGGCCGGGGCGCCGTCGCACCGCGCGGCGCCGCAAGCAAACCGCCCGACGTGGACCCACCCCGCGCAGGGACGGGGCAGCGCTGGTATAGAAACGGCGGGATGCATCCAGGCCGCCATGTGAGGGCGGGAAAGATGAGAACAGAGGAGGGAGGCGCTCCAGTGCGGTGCGTTGGAGGCGGAAGGGTGGTTGTCCACGGCAGTAAGGGCGGGGAAAAGCGCGCGCATCGGTCAGACGCCTAGATTGAGCAAGTCTGCAGGGACCTATTCTGGCTGGCTGCCGCCTATCGCCCGTCGCCAGCGGCACCCACCTCCCTGTCGCGCACAGGGGCTGCACGCGTCCCGCGCGCATCTCCCGCGCGCGCCAGTAGGGCGCGGGTGGGCGGATCCATGTCATTCGAAAGCGCACACACGGTTGGCACACCCTCGAGAAACGGAAGAATGCTCGCTCAAGCGTCGTCGGTGGCGGGTGCACCCGCAAACGGTCGGCGGTGCGCCCGACGGAATGTCAATTCGCGGCGCCAAGGTAGCGCGTGAACACGTACCAAAGACCGCAGCATCGGAGAGTGCAAGTCTCATCGGGAAGCACGGACCCGGGTGCCCCGAAGCCCCGGGAGAGGGCGAAGGAAAGGGGCGCAAACAGCAGCAGCGCACAGGCGGCAACGGTTTTGACCGTGAGTGGTGCCGATCGCCCGTCGCCCAAGGCAGGGGTGGAGAGCGGCGCCTGGGCAGCCAGCCGAGTTCCCCTCCCAGATCTGGACGAAATGGCCGTACTTGCAGTCTTTCAATTTGCCTGGACACCCATCACGTCATACGACTGACAGCTTACAGCAGCGATACGGCGTCTAACTGGAGGAAATCCGGAAGCTCACAGTCGTCGTGCATAAAATTTCCGAGATCAAGCACCTGAATTCCGTCCACACACTCACTACTTGAATATTTGATGCGCTTGTGTTGGTTCCAAGTTGCATGCCCTTGGAGCGCCCATCAGGTGATGGGGCTTGAGCGGACTGACCGTCGTCGCACCCGGACTGCTGCCCCTGCGCTAGTTTGCTTGCACCAGCTGCTCGGCGCTGCCCGTCCCCCAGTCACTGCACCTATTGAGAGGGCGCGCTGCAGTGGTTTCGTTGGACCTGTGCTTGAGCCCGCCCCGCGTTGCCGCAATGGCCGCGCCTCCCGCTGTCATTTGGAGCAACGCCCAACTCCTTCCCCTCCACGAAGGCCCTTCTCCCCGCTACCGTCCCGCTCCACCCCCTACCGCTGTCTCGAGTCTATCACCGGGAGGGCTTGCACGAGCGCCGGGTGTGCACGGGCCGCACGCTCCGCGATGCCCAACGCGATGCTGCAACCCTGGCGGGAGGTGCGTTTCGATGGTCCGCCAAGGGGGTGCGTCGGCGGATTGACTGGAAGGGAGCGAGGCGTGAGGCGTTCCCACCGATGATTGTGCGGTTGTCGGTGGCCAGCACCGAATGAATGCCTAGTACCTTGGCGCAGCCCACGGCCTTTAGTGTGGCTGTCCTACCATGGCAGCAGACACCGTCCGGATGCAGTTATCTGACGCATCGGAACCCCCTCTTTTTGCGTGTCCCCTTCGTGTGGTATAAGGGCACATTCCGCTCTGCCTGTTGCGTACTCGGCATTGGTAACAAGCAGAAGCGCCAGAGCAACTTCTTTCGTCCCGCCCGACCCTGTTCGCACTCACTTCTATCCCGCCGTTTTCGCCTGTTGCGACGCCTCTTCAACTATCTGGTGGTACGTGTTTCCTCTTTGTGCTTTGGGCGTGGTCGCTGGGAGACGGTATGCTGTGAGGGGCTGTTGACTCGATGCGCCACAGACTGGACCACTGTGCGATTTTGGAGCCTATCTGACACTGTATGCCCCTTCGTCCTTCGCCCATTCCCTCGCTGACTGTTGCCTCTGTTCTTTCTCCGAACCAACAGGCCTCCACCATGTCTTACGTGGCACCCCCCGCCCGCAAGGCGGTCGAGTGCCATTGCGGCTTCAGAACTTTCGTGCTTGCCGGACTGCGGGTGCACCAGCGGAGCGCCCACCGAGGAGCCGGCGGCGACGGCCTGCCTGTCGGGTTGAAGCGGCCTCGCGCGGAGTCGGGTGATGGCGGGCTTGCTGATGACCGCAGAGGTCCCCATCAACCCCTCGGCACAGCAGCTACTACGCCTACCGGGGGCGACACATCGGGCGAGTCGCCCCCCCCGGTGGACGGTGGCGAGCAGTCAGACGCATCAGATTTCTCGACGGGGTCGGCCGCCATGGAGGCGGAGCTCCGCGCGCTGTACGAGATGACGCGCACGGCGATCCCGACGGGAGCCGCCGATGTCGCCAGCATGGGCGCCCACGCCGCGACGATGGCTCCTGAGTACTCTTACTCGTCGGTCGCCACGCACATCAAGGCTCTCTATGAGGAGATGCAGGACGTGCAGCGGTCCACGCCGCTCGCTGATTTCCGTCGCAAGCGCCCCCATACTGGGAGGTTTAACTCGTTTCGGTTGCGCGCGCTGCAAAACTTTGTCCTCAGCGTCGGCGGCGCGGGGCTGTCGCTGCAGGAGCAGGAGCGCCTCTTCAACTTCCTGGATGTGTGGGACCGCACCCAACCGGGGATGCCGACAGACGATGGCCATAACAAGACCCTGCGGGACGCGTTTGACAACGTCAACGAGTTCCGTAATGCCATCGCGGACGATCTCGACGCGGCCGTGAACGTTGCGGGGTGGAGGAAGGTGGTGCTTGAGGAGGACGGTGCACACTACGAGGCGTACTTTCGGTCGGTAATGGGGGTCGTGCGAGACCTGGTGGCCTCGACAGAGACGCACCTCATGCACTGGTGGAGCGGTGGCTCCGCGCCGGCACCGGCGAGCGACCGGAGGGAAACCCCCATGGATGGGGAAGTCTTTCGTGAGTACGAGTCGGAGGTGATGAGTGGGGGGCGCGTCAATAATGCGGTGCTGGGCATCCACATCTACAGTGACAGTAGCCAGCTCTCGTGGTCCGGCGGTAAGTTCCGTGTGGTGTGGAGGAGCGCGGGGACCGCCGAGTGGCCGTCGAGGTTGCTCTGCCGAGAATGTAACTCAGCACTGGTGTCGTCTTTATACAACGGTTCATATACTTAAAATTTTCTGCTGTTTTCATCGCTTTTTACCAGTGCCCCTTGCTCCCTGCAGCTCATAAGTTATACCCTGTCCGGATCCGAGTGGTCAACATCCAGGGGGATGTGGTGTGGGTGACAGTGGCCTACGTTCCTCTCGTGCGTAAGCTACAGGAGCCGGCCGCTGATCACCGGGCCCGCTTGAGGCGGTGCGGGGTGCTGCAGCGAACACTGTATGCCGCCTTCAGAGAGTTCATTGGCTTTAGTCACTCGGGAATCAGAGTGCGGATGGGGAGACGCATCCTGAGCGTCTTTCCGCGCGTGTTGCTGTACCTTGCAGATCGCCCGGAGGAGCGTGCGGTGCTCTGCCTTAAGGCTGGACAGTGCGAGCAGCCCTGCAGCACGTGCACGGTGTCGCAGGCCGACCTCGGGACCGCGCTGACGGCCGACGACCGCATTGTCGTGGACTCGCTCGACAACCAAGTCGAGGCGGTTGAGCACCACCGCCGGCAGCGGCTTAAGAAGCGGCGAGTGGCGCTTGAGGCGGTGGGGAGCACGTCGAGCTCTGTTCCGGCACTGGCGGGGACTGCGGGACTCGGCACCCCACCGCGTTTCTTGTACCGGATGATCGGCTTTGATATCCTGCATGTATGTTCATACGCACTTCTTTCGCTTATTTTGTTCTACGTAACTCACCCGATTTTGACCCGGGTTTCCTCTGGTTCGATTGGGTAGGCGTTTTCCTGACCTTCTCGGCACTTGTGTTGCTCTCTGATCCTTGGCCGGTAGTGGTACCGAACACGTGCAGGTGTTGGACTTGGGTGTAACTAGGATGATGATACACCGCCTTATAGCCGTATTTCCCTACATGTGCGAGCCGCACAAGCCGCTGGCACGCTCCGATACCGCAACACGGCGCTCAGGAAACAACCGTTTCAAGCACATGCATCGCCGCAGCAGGGCGAGTAAGATTGCACCAGGGTACGTAGTGGCGTCTTCCCCTCCTAGATTCCAGTGGGCTTGTGTGGGTGTACTGCCTTTCAGCCTTGTGCGTGGAACCGTGATACTGACCGTACGCGCTTTCTGTCACATCCTCTTACCACTGTGTTGGCTCCTACGCACCTCTAACTTCGTTTTCCTCAGATACTTTGTCCCAGCGAAGGAGAAGCAGGCCACGTTTACGGGGAGGGAGCAGCGCAACGCGGTGGCTGACTTCCCCTTTGCGGCAGTGAAGCTCTTCGGGCCCGAGCTGGCCGCCCTAGAGGCCTCAGCAGGTGGAGACACGGACGACGACGGCGTGCTCACCGGCGCTGACGGCGCCGCCGCCGGCGCGGCTGCCGAGGTTGAAGACGCAGATGGGTACCAAGCGGACGGGGAGGAAGACGTCGGCAGGGTCCGAAAGGGCTACCGCTTCGACTGGCTTAGGTACCGTGCCCAGTGGAACGACACGCCCATCCATGTCGCGGTGACGGCCATGCTTGCGGAGTACGCCGAGCTGTACGCGATGATTTCTGGGCAGACCACCACCGTCCTCCGGCCGGACATGACTCTGTCGGAGGGCACCTCCATTGGCAACAAGGCGACGGAGTTTGTGAGAGACTACCTGACTCCCATCCTCGGAAAGATGTTGAGCACCAAAGTGCACAAGCTACTCTGCCACGTGACGGACGCGATCAAAGCGCACGGAAACATACAGAACGGGAACACGGCGGCAAACGAGAGTAGCCACAAGGACGACAAGCCGTACTACACCCGCACCAACAAGGTGATTGACACCTTTACGCGGCAGCTGGTGCGGCACGCGCACGGGGCGCGAGCTGTCCTGAAGCAGAATGCCGTTGATGACGACGAGTGCCGGGCCGCCCACGCTAAGCGGCTGGAGGACGAGCGCACCAGGGCCGCGGCCATCCGGTTGGTAACAACCGAGACGGTGACCGTTGGCCACACCGCCACGGCCGGCGGCGGCTCGGCCGCGGCGACGGCACGCAGCTGGGGCGCTGGAAGCGCTGCGGCGGGAGTCACGGCCGAGGGGAGTGGGGGGGGCGCCGGCAAGACTCCGTATCACCGCTCTAATATGCGTGTGGGCGACCTGGCCAAGCAGCCGGGACTGCGAAACGTCGGCGCCATTCTCGGCCTGACCGATGACGACAAGGTGCGCGTCACTAAGCGGATAGACATTACCGCACGATTTGAGTGCGGCGGAGTACGCAAGCAGCGTATTCACGCAACGGAGAATGACCGCGGTTCCCCGTGGTACGACCATGTGTTCTTCCACCCTACGGGCCATCCGAATGGTCGAAGGCTCGGGCAGGTGCGCGCCATCGTACGGCGCGAAGACGGGGACCACGCCATTGTCTGCATGCTGCGGCCTCTTCCCAAAGACCCGCAGTGCCCGCTGCAGGCCCGCGGCTGCACGCACCTGCAATGGCACGAGCAGGAGGGGGCATCGGAAGTGTCTCTGTGCTCTGTTCCGTTATCGGCGGTGCGCCGGCTAGCCCAAGTGGTCCCTGACTTTGGGGACCTGGCGACGCGCCGCGGATACGACGCCGAGCCAGCCGGTCTGGGGGCCCCCCTCGAGGAGCGCATGGCAATGCGCTTTCACCTCAATGCCTTTTACCCATGGGACGTCTGATGAGTGTGTGACGGCAATGCCGTCGCATAATAAACGAGTTGCAATTTGTTCTTGTCTTGTGCCCCCACGCTTCTGTTTGTGTGGGATAGGTTCCGCGCGGCGGATTGTCTCGGTGGGCTCCCGGTTGAGATGCGGCGGTCGGATAGCAACAGCAGCGGGGATGGTCGACGTAGATGCACTGACAGCGGAGGACGTGCACAACCGCGGTACAGAGCGGACAAGGGCACGCCATCGGGAAACAGTGGTGCCACGCCCCCTCCCTTCCTGAGATTGTCGCATGCTGTTTCAGAGACGGTCTGATGTCCCGGGACTCCATTGCGTGCAGCGCCGATACGGGGGAAGAGAAAACGAGTAGGGATGGGGTTGGGGGGGGGTAGAGGGGGGGTGCGAAGCCACCAAAACCCTACGGGAGAGGCGGCGGGGCCGACAGAAAGCAGAAAAGAACAAGCAGTGCCGCAGTGGCGGCACCGGAGTAAAGGCCGCACCGTCGGCACTGAGGCAGCAGTTGAAGGAACTCCCACAGTAAGCAAAGGTCAGGGCCACAGCGCGCTCACAAGAGCAAGTGATCGACGAATCGGCCAATCACTAGGCTGCACAGCGCAGCTTTGCCTCGAGGCCGCGAGACTGAAACGGGCGCGCATGAATACCTGGCAGGAGTCCCCATCAAGGCCCGAGGTGGGATGTCCATCAGTTGGTGGTGGTTGATGGAATCTAAAAGCTGTTCAGAAACGCCCATCATCTGAGCAATCTGATGGGTGATGGGGCCGTGATGGACCTCTGATGGGATTCGACCCAAAGCTGACGATGACGCGGATCAAGCGTCGCCCGTGGGCGCTCCGTGGAGGGGGGCGGACGCACAGCAGCGGCGTCGTGGCTGACGAGGCCCGAGAGGCAATCATGGGGTTGGAGCGGCCCGCTCTCGGCCGGTGGAGACGGTCATGTGCCCTCGTGGTGGGACAACGGAGCTGGAAATCTGGTCCTTGCATTCCTACACCTACGTACGACCAGACCTCTCGAGCGCCTCTCTGTCCGTATATGCGCACGCACCTGTGTGGGATTTTGTTTGTACTCTGCCTCGGGTGTGGTTGTCTCACAGCTCCCAGCGACCCCCTGGAAGTCGGCAGCGGTGGACCACTCACAGGTCGTGGGGGAGCGTGGGTGAAGCAAGCATTGGCCCCCGCCAAAGGCTCAGGAGGGGGGGAGGGGCCTGCTCAGGAGGATGTGTGGGGCGCTCGAGCGGTCGCTGGGAAGAGCGGGCGGGTGTACCCATCAATGACGACGGCGTGATGCCATCGCATGCCCCATCCCCCACGAGTGGACACCGCTACGAAGACATCACTACAAAGATCCACGCCTGCGCGCAGTGCAACGTCCTGTTGGTGGGCATCCTTCCCAGTCTACTCCCCAGCGCATCGCCCCCACCCCCCTCCCCCCTCAGAAGTACAACGTGGGTGAGCACGGCCCTGACCACCACACCTGTCTGCCATCCTCTGCCAGCGACTGAACATAGTCGCACGAGCAGAGGGTGACGGGACGCACACCACTGTTCCAATGGGAAGAGCCAGATGGCTTTTTTAGCTCGCGGGGCATCGGCGTGTTTCCCGGCCAGGTTCACCACGGCGGGGGCCCGCGTTTGAACGCGGGTGTAGCGGTTCGGTCGGACGCGTCGGACGGGATCAGACGCGCCGCGGGACCGAATTGGGGCGGTACCGGACACCAAATTCATACGAGTAGGGGGGCTTCCGTGACCCACCGAGCCTATAGCCGCCCCGTACGCACTCGGGAAAACTGCCGGTGGCCGACCTCCCCCCCACCTCGCACCGTGTGTGCGCGTGTGTGCCGCACGCTTCCAGGCGTGTGTGCGCGACACTTGGCGCGAGGGGGTGCAACTACGTTGCACCCCCTAGGGCTGTCGTAAAGGACGTCGGACTTTGGCGCGCTCAGCGGGAGTTGACGCCCCCCCGCCACCCCGACCCCTCTGCGTGCATGTCGACCGGATCAGCCGTGCAGCCGCGCTTTTCGGTTCTTTGGTGCCACCGCTCGCTTACTCAGCTGGCTGCCGCCGCCGTCGCCGCCGTCGCTGGCGAAACGCCAGCGAGACGCCACCCCCCCCCGCGCCCACACCCCCCCCCACAACGATCCGCCCTGTGGCAACGAGTCGAGGCACGCAACAACCACCCCAGCCCCACAGCCAGTGCCTCACCACCCCTCTTATCTACCCTCTCGCCGCAACCCCCCACTCCCCCTCCCACATACGAGCCTGCAGCCGAGGGGCTCACGTAAGGCCGACCCGCCTTTCGTTCCCGCCATTTGGGGGCTGCCACCACTGCGACTCCTCCTCCCCTCCTGCCCCCCTGCCTCCGACGTGTCCGCGCCCAACCGACCACGCGACCACGGGCTGCTACCTCCCCGGCGGCGCCAGCCCGCGCCCACTGCCGGGCGCCACGGGGCGTGCCCGGCGGCGGCAGCGGCACGCCGTCGACCGCCCTACCTCCCCCGCCGCGCGGTGCTGCCATCAATGGTTGCAGCCTGCGTGCGGGCGGCGCACGGGCGGCAGCACCGAAATATAGTGCCAGGGGGGGGTCACGGGGGCGTGGAGGGAGACGCGCCTGACGTCGGCATGGGCGGCCGGCCGGCGGGGCAATGTCGGGGTGGCGCAGGGGGGGGGTGGGGGGGAGGGGGGCTTGAGCCTGTGGCAGGGGCCTCCGCCCGCCGACGTCGGACGACACGACTCTTCTTCGGCTTTCCTCCGTGGCAGCCGCGCGTGCGTGCGCTGGTGCGCAGACGCCAACACCACACGTACAATTGGGTGGCCCTCTGCATGTTCTCGTCTCGTCGGTCGGCCTGCGGCGCGGGGAAGCGACGCCACGAGGCATCGTGCCGAGGGGGTGTCGCGAGCCGCGGGGCCGCCTTTAGGCTGATATTTCCGCTCAGGAGCAGCGGGCGCGGGGTGGTCGACTGGTGCGTGCGGCTGCCCGGGAGGGCGGGGAGGGACGGTAGTGGAGGCGGCTCTCTTTTGAGAGTTCTTTGCGACGGACAGGGCGGTGCCGGGTGCCTAGGCGCATGTAATGGATGTGTGCCGGTGTTCCCCGCACCACAATGCGCGCGCTGCCGTCCAGACGTTCGCGTGTCTCTTCAATCTCGGCAGTCCCGGCGCCACGTCACGCCGCTGCGTGCGTTGCTCCACTCGCGCTGAGTGCCCTGCACCCATCCGCTTCGGCCCTGCACCCATCCGCTTCGGCCCTGCGGGCTTCCATGCGTGCCATTTTTTCTCCTTTCCCTTCTCCCCGCCCATACTCATACACACATTTACCCCGACTTTGCCATCTTCTGTGCCTGCCCGCGTTGCTCGCACTCTGTCTGACCCCCACCCCCCCCCCCCCCCCCCCCCCCC
>ENA-ORXR01003934-ORXR01003934.1-marine-metagenome-genome-assembly--contig:-NODE-3934-length-12862-cov-3.266641_pt1 | contig 12862 bp, 13 predicted proteins | sample MGYA00237866_ERZ511479 | MGnify/ENA metagenome assembly ERZ511479 | reverse complement strand
AGTATTTGGCAGAGGCAATACAGTACCGTAGTTTAGATAGAGAGAATTGGGGGAGCTAAACAAAAATAACAATCCCAAAAAGATTTTAGCCTTTGACGCTCTCAGAATAGGAGCTTAGTCAAATCTAAGTTTTAATGTTCGGTCAGTTATTTATTTTAAGTTAAATAGAAAAAATAAAGTTTAAGGGTAGATATTATCTTTGCTTCTTGGAATGAAATAACCTTTAATACAATTAGGATTTCTAACTGCAATTTGTATATGGTTTTTCGATTTAAACCCTGCATTTTTATATAGGTTTTTACCTTCAAAAAAGACTCCGCGAACGGAGTCATATTCTTTACCTGTTACCTTTTTTTTTAATTTATTTGCGGTTTCTGTAACAGCACAATCCAAATGCCTAAGAAGTAAATCGCCATTTTTCTTTAATGGAACATTGCTAGGAATTTCCACCTCGAATAAATCATGAGTTGCTTTGAGTGTATTAAATGCAATTTTATGTTCCTCCAAGTATTTAGAATCTAGTAAGTCACAACAATCGCCCAAATCAATAATTGCACCAATTACCGAAGGTTTCTTGATATTTTGTTTTTTATTATGAGGTCGATTTTTGGATAAGTACTTGGCAAAACCTAAGGCTCTAGAATAATTGTTTTCCCAAAAGTATACTCCACGCCCGAGCCAATCATAATCATTTTTACTGGGTTCAAGCACAATACCTTTTTTAGAAACTACCTTATTTCTTAATGTTTCGTCGCAACCGTGAAATCCAAGGACATATCCAGGTTTGATACCGTACATGCTATTTTTTTAGAAATTGTATGATCCTCGGTTTATTTTTTAGCGACCTTCCGAGTTTGAGAACTTTTATGAGCAGTAGTAGACTTATAGTTTTTAGCGACTCTTCCCGTCGGGGTCAAGATACCAATACTGCTATAAAATTCAATCGCCTTATCCTTACTTGAATTAATTTCTTTTGCGGTCTGCTTAATCGCAGATAAATATTGTTTTCTATTTAATGTTTTTTCCATATTCTTACTTTTTCTTTATTTTAATCCATTTATTGGACTCGGTAAATTGACATATTATACAATGCATACTATTAAAATAATGCAAAAACCTTGCCGTTATTCTATTCGCGATAAGACTCTCCAATCAAATTGCACATGAATGCGGTGCTATTTAATATATTAACGTTCATTAATTGACAATATTGTATCTTTTTTGTAATTAAAACTCATGCATTTTGTGAACGGTATTTATCTTTCGAAAAGGTTTTTCTCGTTATTCAAATTAGAATTTGGCTATTGATTTTATTTGAACTAACCTGAATCAAATAGTTTGTTAATACAATTTCTTAGCAAGGTAGCAAATATATAAGAAAAAAACATTAATTTAATGCTAATGCAGCCGTATAAATGACCTAAATAGCAAGTGATTTGGGGTATTTTCTTCATAGTAAAACCATTTTCCAACTTACTAATTTGCATTAATAAAATAATGGGCCATATCTAACACTTTCTTTCTGTCTGCTGAAAAACCTATTTCAAGTGCAGCCTTGATAAGAGCTTTTTTTACTGCTTCTTTACTCATTGAAGGATTTCGCTTTTGTAATTCTCTAACTGCATTCTCTACTTCCTCTTTTTTTTTAAAGTCCTTCAAATGTATGTCCGGTCCTCCTCCTTTCTTTTTGTCCAAACTATTTTGTATTATTTGGAGACTAAAGTGATAATAATTATTGTTTAATCCAAAAAATATACCTAACACTTTAGTAGTATAAAAGCTAAATAATAAAAATAACCAAGCTAAATGTCTAACTTTAATTGCAAAATGGATCTAAAATCTAGTCGCTCCATTTTCAAGAATAAATCTTGGAATTGTTTGAGGTAAAATGAGATTGTGGTATTTGGGAATACCGAATAAACTAACCTACCAGGAATGACCATGGTATTAGCTATTGATATTTACCCTTATTTTTTATTTGGCGTTTACTCTAATTTTACTAGAGACAACAATCATTCTGTTTTTATCTAGTTTTACATACCTTGGTTTGATAACCTGATCTGAATATTTTTTATCCGTCCAAGTTTTATGAATTTGAATACAGGCTACCTTAACGGTTACATTTATTCCGTCCATGACATTGTCATTATATAATTGAATGGAGTATCCCCCTTGAAGTATTTTTGTATTTCTTCCGTAAGCAGAAATTCCATTTCCTGAATCCAGTATTTTCCTAACTCCATTTTGGAGCGTGATAAATTTGTATTGTACGTTATCACCAACGGAAGGAGTAGCAAACATTGATATGCCGGTAACGGCTAAGGTAGCGAGTGCACCATACCCAGTTAAAGATCCAATTGTAGAAATTCCATTGGATATATTCTTATTAGCTTTTTTATATTCCTCCACAGATTTTTGACCAACGCCCAACCAATATGACCATGCAATAACTTCTGTAGATTGATAAGGATTGTATTTATTGGGAGTATAAGTATTGGTTGGTAAGCTAACGTTCAATTGTGCGTATTGTGTTTTCCCAATTGCAGTTTGTGAGTGCACTCTTTCGTTTTTATTAAATAGCTCAGTAACCAATGTGTCTATTTTCACTAATTCTTTCTTCGTTTTTTGAACGTATGTAGTATCGTAACCAACTACACTGTCTTTGGTAAAAGGAACATAGGTCGTATCATAAACTGTTTGCCATTCCCAATTAGTATTGAAAGTTCTTAATTCTTCATTCTTGGGGATTCTTTGAATTTTCACCTTACATACTCTGCCAGAAATTGCCGAGTTGCTGAATTTAAACTTGTAAAGCGATTTTTGATTTACGAGCAACGTTTTCTTTTCAATTTTGGCTGTTTTATAGTCTAGATACTTTGAATTGTTCGGCAGTTCAATGATTTCAACTTCTTTTAACTTCTTTCCTTTTAGTTCTTCAAAACTAAAAATAATTTTATCGCTTGCTGCAAACCCGTAAAACAATTCTTTGCTTCCTAAACTGCCTATTTTTATTGTCAATTCTGCAACATCAATAGGCTTGGTTTGGCAATATGCCATTGAAACAATTAGGAGGCAAGATACTAGTAGTATAACTTTTTTCATTTGTTATTGTGTTAGAGGTAACGCTTAGTAAATAAATGTATGCATTTTAGAAGAACAGTATTTTTAGACTTGTATAGATTTTTAAATAGGGAGTAAACTTTTAATTTTAAGAGTAATCACATATTGTTTATTTAATGGAAGACTAAAAAAACTATTTTTTCTTATCCCATATTTATACTGCAACACTTCTGCAGTGCTGCTTATGGCCAAATATGTGTTATATTGGTATGATGGCAAAATCAATTAAATGCGCAAGGTTATTGGTCTCTTTTTTGTCAGGATTAGAACGTAAATATTTCTCTTTGACTCCATTGACAACTTCCACGTCTTCGCCTAGACTCCATATTGCATCGTTGTAATTCCATAGAATAGTAATAGCAGTATTAGTTGATTTTTCTATCAAAGCGACAGCCTTAGACTTAGAATGCTTCGTAGCTCCATACATTGTGTCTGATTTTATTTCATGAATGGCATAATGGGTAATTACACCATTATCATCTTTCCAAACACCTGTTACCCCGTATTTCATTATATTGAAGTAAAATAAGTGATTTTTAAACTGTTTTGCAATACTACTTTTGTGGTATTAGAAAAAATTAGGGTTGAGGATAGATCTGAAGCTTACAATATTGCAGTTTTGATTTAGAGAATTGGAGTTAGCTGATTTAGTTACTTTAACCCGTCATTAGGTATTCCACCTAAGTGGTATTGCCATTAATTTACAACAGTAGTATTTTCATTTTTAGTATTTCAACAATTAATTATGAACGAAGAGAAGAATAGTACGGTAGCTGCAACTAACATGGACTACCTAATCTTAAGAAGAACTCTTGGTATACTGGGTATTGCTTTGCCTATTGTATTAGTGATGGGAAATGGCTTTGTGATGCAAGAGTCTATAAGCCATTTCTACTATACAAAAATGTCAGTTGTATTTACAGGAACGTTGATTGCCTTTGGTTTGTTTTTATTATCGTACCGTGGCTATGATAAAAAGGAAGATGAGCTAATTGGTGATAATATTATTACCAATATTGCGGGTATCATGGCCTTTTTTGTTGCGCTAATTCCAACGGCTTGTGCAGAATGTCCTGCAGAAATACCTAATGGGCATCATGATCTTGTGAGGAATAGTATCCACCTAATAAGTGCGGGTTTATTCATAGTCATTATGGGCTATATGTCTTTTTTCCAATTTACTAAAAGTGATAAAACAGATTCACTTACTAAAAAGAGAAACCGACTTTTTAGAACGTGCGGAGTAGTTATTTGGTTGGCCGTTCTAGCCCTAGTACTAAAATTTGCTATAGATTTTTATGCTTTTGATAATTTTGTATTTTGGTGTGAAGCGGTTGCCTTACTTTCTTTTGGAATAGCATGGCTTGTAAAAGGGAAGTCGCTTACTCGACTTGGTATTTAATAATATCATTTAAAAAATTGCAAAATGTATCTCATAGGTGAGGTGAGTGGAATTACCATTAAAATGGTATTGTTCCGCTATATCTATTTATTTAGCTTTGTCAAGCTAATTTATTTTAGATTGCTATGCCTAACCAAACAACCATGACAAACTTTAATATATAATTATGCATAAAAATAAATATCTTAAGGAGCTGAAAATAAGTAAGACTCAGAAAAAAGGGGGGTCAAATAGCCGCAAAGAAGTAGCCAAAATTCAATCGTGGTTATGCCTGCATGCTCACATGAATTCTGGTACAGGTACAATGACTGGTATTGATGGAGACTTTGGCCCAGCTACGCAACGAGCTGTGAAAAATTTTCAAAAGGCCAAAAGGATATCTGAAACGGGCGAAGTATCGCAAACTGTTTTTGATAAACTTTCTGCGCCTATGAAAAATGCATATGAATATGACACAAAAAAAAGTACATTACGAAAAACCATTGTTGCTGTAGCCGAGCAACATCTGAAACAAAATGCTCGAGAATTAACAATAAATGGTCAAAGTAATTCTGGACCCTGGGTAAGAGCCTATATGGACGGTCATGAAGGTACGCCATGGTTTTGGTGCATGGGTTTTGTGCAGGCGATTATTGATCAGGCTTTTACAATTCATGGTCAAAGTTTTAAGGAGATGATGCCCCTTACTTATAGTTGCGATGTCGTAGGTATGAAGGGAATTGAACATGGTTGTTTAATGCGATACCTAACAGTTCGTACATCGCCGCAAGATGTAAAACCAGGAGATATAGTATTGGTTAGAAAAACGAAGTACGATTGGACTCATACAGCCATCGTAACAGAAGTACATGGAAGTACGTTTACTACTATTGAAGGGAATACCAATTTGGCGGGTTCGCGAAACGGCTTAGGCGTTTTTAAAAGGATTAGAAACTTTAGAAATTCCAAACTTGAAATATTCTCTATCAAGAAATGGGTAATGGATTTAGATTTTGAGCTAAAAACTGTACGTCTTAAATCTCGCGGGGATGTTGTTCGATTCTTAGAGGAAAAACTAGTAGAAATTGGATATCACAACGTTATAGTAAGTAATTACTTTGGAAATTCTACATATGATGCTGTGTTGGATTTTCAGCGCAAAAATAATTTGTTTGATGATGGTATTGTTGGACCTAAAACTTGGACAGTTCTATTGGGGTAAATATTTATTCTAGAAACTGCCACTTAAGTGTAGCGCCGTTTGAAACACTTTTGATATTACATGAATTATTTTTACATAGGTATCATGCGTTTATAAATCCTGTAGGACAGATTAATGTCACTAAATTATTTTGTGTGGTTTTATATATGTTACCAGCTAGACGAAAATAACACTGAAAAAAATAAAGGGAATGCCTCAAAATTACAAACAATTAATTTCAAGCGTTAGAGGAAGAATTAATCCCGAAAATTTCGCTTTAAAAAAAGGTTTCTCAGATGAGCTTTCAACAATATCATACAGCGAGGTACTAACATATATAAGGCTTTCTATGAAAAGTGTGGAGCCTGAATATACTCAACGTAGCAAGGATGCAGGAGAACGAGTTAAAGAGCACTTGTCAAAAGAGTTAACTGATGTTACGTATAAATATCAGGGCTCAGTTATGACAAACACTCATATAAAAGGCTATAGTGATATTGACCTCTTGGCCATTTCTGACAAGTTCTATTCGTATGATGCTAGCAATATCAAACAACTTTTAGCTAGTCCTGAAAGAAGAGCCAAATTTTATAAATCTTCTATAGAGAAATTGGAAAAAGAAGTGAATACTTCTTCTTATACAGGGAATGCAATTGAAGATTTAAAAGCTTTAAGAACTAATAGTGAAATTGTACTTACAAAAACATATAACGATTGCGATATCGCTAAACCCAAAGCGATAAAAATTAAAAATTTAAGTCTAAACAGAGAAGTAGATACTGTTATTGCTAATTGGTATGATGATGTTTCTTCTATAATTAATAATAAGGGTGATTATAGAGGAGTTCAAATTTATAATAAAGACACCAATTCAAAGGAAAGTGCAGACTATCCTTTTTTAAGTATTAAACGAATTAATAAAAGGAGTGCTGACACAAATGGTCGCTTAAAAAAGATGATACGCTTCTTGAAAAATGGAAAAGCTAACTCTGACAAAAATATATATTTGAGCAGTTTTGATATAAATGCTATCTGCTATGACATTAACACTTCATTGTACGAAAATCTTTCATTTTATGAATTAGTTCCTATTATCTATAACCAAATGAAAAATATATCAATAGATAATAGTAAAGCGGACGATTTGGTTTCTGTTGATGGAAGAGAATATATTTTTCGAAATAGTTCTGCAAAAAAAGAAAATCTAAAGTTATTACTTGCAGAAATCGAAGCAATTTTTGTTGATTTAAAAAACCTTATGAACGTATGATAAGACCAAAGATATTTATTGGCTCTTCAGGAACAGGAATTGATGTAGCAGAAAAAGTAAAAGTATATTTATCCTCTATAGCAGACTGTTTTGTTTGGTCAGAACCAGATATTTGGGAGCCTAATCGTAGCACCTTCGATAATCTAATAAGAATGTCAAATTATTTTGACTTTGGAGTTTTTGTCGCAACGGCTGATGATTTAACCGAAACAAAAGACCGTTTAGTAATTGAACCACGCGATAATGTGATTTTGGAAATGGCGTTGTTTCTTGGTGCAATGGGTCACAACAAATCCTTTTTGCTCGTTGAAAACGGAATTAAATTACCGAGTGATTTTAATGGAATATATATGCCTCGATTTGATAGGACAAACGAAGATTCAATTAAAACGACTTGTGATACATATATCAAGAAAATAAAAGAACATTACCAACTAGGGCATTTAAGCTTATATCCTACGACAGCTTTAGCTATCGGTTACTATAAAAATTTTATTGCTGATTTGGTTGAAAGTGTCCAAACAGCAGAAAATTTAAAAATTGACGGAATTGAATATTCAGATTTTAAATTAAAAGTTGTAATACCAAGCGACCTTAAAGGAATGATTAGAGAAAAAGCACATTTGTTTTATAAAAGGAATGGCTTTTCCGCAAATGCAATGAAAGCGAAGTTTAGAAAACACCATTTATGGTTTCAGCTTGATCCGAAAAACGCACCAATTGCAATTATGTATGATATGCCAAGTACTTTAACAGGAATTGATGATGCAATTGAATTAATACTTCAAAAAGGATATAAAGGCAGAACAAAAGTTCAAGAACTAATTGAGCAAAAAGAACTAAACAATTTCAAAAGAGTATTGCAGATGCAAATAGACAGTAGTCCTTTTGCTCAAGCAAGTGTTGAAATAATAGACGAATTCTAACTATAAACAAAGCCCAGCATGAACCGAAGTATGAAATCATAACATCCTTCGGGATGCCACGCTTTATATACTAACGTTCGAACACTATAAACATACCGAAAAAGAAATTTCAACCCCACCTTCTTTGTTACTAATCAAGAATTCTCCTCCAATAGATTCAATTCTCTTTTGCATACTGCGTAATCCATTACCAAATTGATTTTCACCATCCATACCGTGGCCATTATCTTCAATCGATATTTCCAGTCTGTTGTCAGAGTTTAAATTAAGTTTGAACACGATCAAACTTGCCTCACTATGTTTGAGAGCGTTATTGAGAGTCTCCTTGATGGTAAGAAATAATGCTCGGCGAATGGCATTACTCATTTCCTTATTTGGGATATCCTCATCGATATGCATTTGCAAATCAATTTTTGTTACGGACAATAGATTATACACATACTCTTTTACAAAGATTGCAAAACTATCTAGGGTATCGTACTGAGCGTTTAAACTCCAAACGACCTCGCGGATAATACTGCTTAACTCCCTAGATTGCACAACAACTCCAGTCATTTTTTGTTGTACATCTTTATCTTCAAAAAGATTTTGCAAATACTCTAACTCTAGTCGTATAGCGGAAAGCCTGGAGCCCAAGTCGTCATGTAGATCATCTCCAATACGCTCGCGCTCCTCTTTTATAGCCTTGATGGTTTCAACTTCTTTTTTCAGAAGTACATTCTCTAGCTCTGTTTCTTTAAGTTGTTTTTCTACTATAAGCACATTCTGCCTCTTTTTATAAAAAAGGATAAAGGCAATAATGAATATTACGAACGTCCCTAATATTAGGAGGCCAATGATAAATGCAAATTTTATTTCTGTGGTAGTTTTAAACAAAGCAATCCTTTTAGATATAAAGAGTATGTAATTATATTAATAATGTCAGTAAAACTAGCTAATTGAAATAAGAATAATCTGTCGTGGTTATTAAAGAAACTAATTCCAGCGACGCGAAGCAGAACCATTACGCTCCAAACAAAAAATCCCATGGTTACCCAAAAAGTAAAGGACGACCTAAGTTGTATGTTGTCACTACTTACTATAATGTCTAAAAAGTATAATAAGCACATCCAAATAAAACCGAACAAAAGGATAAGATTACTTTTAATCGCAAAGTCACTTTCGAGGCTGAAGAAATTATCAGGAATAAACAAAAAATAAATTGCCAAGAAAACGAAGGGTATTATTACAATAATTCTTTTTAACAGTACCTGCCGATAAGACAGATAAAAAAAGAAACTAAAATATAATAGAGTAGCTAAAAAATAAATGTTATAAATCCAAGTGTTAGAACGGTCCAATACTAAATCAAAATAGATTCCTAGGAATTCAACGAATATAACAAAAGATATATAAACTACTATGTATTTTACTTGGCGTACTCCATCCTTAAAAGAACGGATTAAACTTACAACCAATAAAAGTATTAGTAAGCAATCATAAGTATATCCGAGCCAATCCAATTCTCTTGAAAAGTAGTCTTTTTTATCTTCTGCGTTTAGCTTTTAGTGCTCGAAAAAAAACGTCTGTCTATGAACAATTACCAGGAGGACATAAATGACCAATATCATAATAAGAAGTACCAGTAATTTTACTATTCGTATTGTCAAGAGCAGAAAAGATAGCAGTAAGCATATCATCCTTTAATCTTGGTGTATAAGCCCCGTTGTTATCTATCCAGTCTATTACTTTTTGATCCGTACTATTTAATATGTCTATATCCACTTGAGCTAGCTCTAAATAAATATATTCAAAATCTACACCTGCCGAAGTTGCCGCAGCAGAAGCGTCACTCATGAAAGTGTCTAACTCAGATTTAGGAATAAAAATAGCCTTTGTATTTATTTCACCTGTTGCTAAAATTTCATTCATTTCACTTAATGCCTGACCACTAGCTTCATATCTGTCAGAAAAGTCATCTAACATTGTATTGCTGACTTCTTTTTTGCTAGTTAAAGAAGACTCCAAATTGTAATGCGATGATAAAGCATCACGATCATCGTCAACCAAAGTAAAGACAAGATGAAGCATCTCATCTCGGTCCACATACTCCGGGTTTACCACTTCATCGTATTTTGCAGGGTCTATTTGAACAGGTTTTATACGCAGTTCACTGTATTCAGAAGTTCCATCAAGAACTTCTTGAAGAAAAGAAACCTTAATCATAACCGTTTTGGTATTATCACCAGCTGGTACACCATCTAATTTATCTTCTAGTTGATCCGTGGATTGAAATTTAGTCAGAAAAGAATCTCGAATTGGATTAGGAATTTTAATCATAATTTGTAGTTGTTTTTTTAGTGTTTATTTTCTATTAAAGTATTTATTCAGTGCTTCGGTTTTATTATTTACTTGTAATTTTTTGTAGATATTGTAGGCATGCTTGCGAACAGTTTCAATGGAAATATCTAATTTGCCTGCTACTTCTTTGTATAACATTCCTTTCGAGAGTAGCACAAGCAATTCGTTTTCGCGTTTGGTTAATGAGTTCAATCCTACATTTAATTTGCGCTCTTTACTAAATGCTCTAAGGACTTTTCTAGCAATTTGAGCGCTTATAGGAGAGCCGCCATTTACTATTTCGCGTATGGATTTTGTGATAGATGTAGATAGGTCGTTTTTTAGAATATAGCCTAAAGCTCCATTGACTAGTGACTTAAATACATTCTCATCATCATCAAAACTGGTACACATTAATATGTGGCTACCAAGCTGGATATCAGTAAAAAAACGAACCAAATCAACACCACTACCATCAGGTAATTTGATGTCCATTAATATTACATCTGGTTTATCAATTAAAATACCCTGTTTGGCAAGTATTATGTTGGGGTATTGTGAAACGCATTTCATGTCTGTTTCAGCATTAATTTGCTGTTGTAAAATTTTACTGAATTGACGCGAATCTTCAACTATTGTTACTTTAATCATTGGGGTTATTAAACTAAATGAAAAATAAGGATTCCAGAATCGAAAAAGTATTTTTCACAAACAAAATAAATTAATTAAAGTCAACTTGCCTATACTACTAAAGTAGTATATGTTTTTGAGCAACTGTTAAATAATATTCTAATAATAAATTAATATTTAACTTTAAGAGCTTAAACCACAATTTTATGCGTTTACTGTTAGCTTTTTTTGTATTTCAACTTTTATTCTCTTTTGAGCTTAGTGCGCAGAGCTATGGTTTTGATTGGGCAAATTCTATTGACTTTAAGTCGCCCGGTAGTCCAATTCCATTTTATGCGTTTGAGTCTGATGCTAATGGTAGTATTTATTCTTGTGTGACCTTTAAAGATAGTGCTAACTTGAATCCAAATGGTCCTAGTAATTATTACGATGCGAATGCAAGAGATTTTTTTATTAAAAAGGAAAATGGCGCTGGGCAAATTCTTTGGTCAGTCGTATTAGGTGGTACAGGAAGTGAGAACGTGCGCGATATTGCTATTGATGCTGATAACAATATTTATTTAGTTGGACGGTTTGAGAATACGATGGATTTTAATCCTGGTGTAGGTGTTAATAATATGACAGCTTCTGGTTCATTCAGTAGTTTTATATTGAAGCTTGACTCCAATGGCAATTTTGTTTGGGCTCGCCAACTACAACTAGATATTAATTCTATAACTTCTGATTTAGCAGGAAATTTATACTTGTCAGGCACTCATATGGGAACTACTGATTTTAATCCTAACTCTGGTGTTTTCAGCTTAACGGAGAGTTTCCTTTCGCATTATATGTTGAAGTTAGATACTTCTAGTGGTTTTGTATGGGCAAAGTCCTTCTCAAGCAATATTAGTCAGGGGACGTACATTATAACTCACAGCTATAAAACTGATATACGAATAGATACCTCAGGAAGTCCAGTCATGTTTGGAACATTCAAAGGAAGTGTAGATTTTGACCCCAATCTAGGAACTCAATATTTGAACACAACTTCAACCTCTTCTACCAGAACGTTGTTTATTGTAAAGTTAGATATTGGCGGAAGTTTTATATGGGCAAAACAAATTGGAACATTAGTTGAGTCAAGAGATATTGAAATTGACGGCGATAATAATATTGTAATAGTGGGGTATTATAGAGCCAACACGGATTTTGATCCTGGACCTAGTATAAATGTATTAACTCATGGTGGGGGGAATGATATCTTCATTCTCAAGTTGAATGAAAATGGGAATTTCATATGGGCTGTTCCGCTTGCCGGGTCGAATAGTGATGTATGTCATTCGCTTGATTTAGATGCATCTAGTAATGTTTATCTTGTTGGAAGAACTGCTGGAAGTACTGTTCTTACAGATACCATTGATTTTGATCCGGGCCCTGGAGTGTACGCTCCGTATCTTCATAGATCGTCATTTATGTATAAATTAGATGCGAATGCTAATTTACAATATGTTCACTTTCTGCCTTTTGATGATGGGGCTTATGAATTTATAGATTTTAGTCAAAATGGTGCTATTTATATTTCTGGTATTTTCTCAGACTCTATGGATTGCAATCATGGAACGGGTTCATCCTATCGTTACAATCAATGGAATAGTTTTTCTTCCAGAGGTCTAGCCACCATCAAACTCTCACCTTGCAATTTCAGTAGTCCACCAACTATATTAAATGAAACAGCTTGCAACCAATACACTTCACCCAGTGGAATTTATACTTGGACAACTTCTGGTACTTATAATGATACCATTCCAAACAGTACAGGATGCGATAGCGTATTGACAGTTCAATTGGTTATAAACAATAATACTTTTGATACCTTAAATGTTCAAAGCTGTAATGCTTCTTATGTATCACCTAGTAGTAATTATACTTGGACTTCTAGTGGTACCTATCAAGATACCATAGCCAATAGTCAAGGTTGCGATAGTGTATTAACCATTAATCTTACCTTTAATCCAGTGACCTTCTCTACAATTTCA
>ENA-ORXR01003933-ORXR01003933.1-marine-metagenome-genome-assembly--contig:-NODE-3933-length-12865-cov-10.871364_pt1 | contig 12865 bp, 15 predicted proteins | sample MGYA00237866_ERZ511479 | MGnify/ENA metagenome assembly ERZ511479 | reverse complement strand
GGGGGGGGGGGGGGGGGGGGGGGGGGGGGGGGGGAAGTGATATCCTCTGGCAGACTCTGCGTCGCAAAGATGCACTCGCTGTCACTGCTTACAGAACACGGCAATGCACAGGTGGGTTGGAGGTACGCACATGAGTGTGAAGACAGTGGAGGGACGGCGGGGGGGCGCGCAGTGCGTGAGAGAAACAGTGCAGGGCCTGTGCAGCAGGCCAAATTGCTGGTGTGGACGATGGTTTGTGTGAGAGTCAAGTATTTGTTTTTCTGGACCACGAAGAAGAGCGCGTGGAGCCAATATGGAAGGAGAGATTTGCACATTCATGACTAGGTCGAGATACTCTCTGTCATCTAGTTCACAATCTCAAAGAGCACCCCGCGGTCATTTTGCGAGCCCAGCCATCCGCGGATAGTGGGCAGGGCATCCGGATCATTGCCCAACAGTAGCTGGCTGCCAATGGCGGAGCCGTTGCCCGCAGAGCTCCGAGGGGAGCGCAACACACCGACGATGGTGTTGGCGGTCGCGTCGTCATCAGGGGGCGCGTCGTTGAGCTCGGGCTCCGCCTCCAGTCTCTCGCGGACCTTGTTCTCGACACACGTCGGTAGGCACCTCGCTTTCAGCCAGCAGCGCAGCATGCACGACGGCGTGCTCTGCTCAAAAGCGGACTTCAGGAGCCTCATCGCATCGACGACGTGAGGGCTCTTGCCGTCTTCAACTCCGACGGTGCCACGTCGTGCCCCAAACTGGCGAGCCAGGCGTGCCGCGGTGGCCATCGAGGACTCGGCGGCATGCTCGTCCGCGCAGACAAGCATCTTGCTGGTCATCTCCCGCTTGTAGATGGACTTGGTGCAGTGGATATTTTCCTGGTCGCACGCCTGATACCAGGCCGTCGTGTTGGCGGGGAGACCCTGGACGGAGAGCTGGTCGGTATCCCGGTTCATGATGTGACCGCTGGCACTGTCCAGCAGCAGTAGTGCCTTGGAGCTTTTGAAAGCGGCCAGCGCCTCGCAAAAATCAGCCAACCACAGGTGGTACACGTGCTCGTCCATCCACCCAGATTTTCTGGGAGTAGTACTTGAGAGGAGGAAATTAGGCCTTACCACGAAAGCGCTCTGGTTGCGAGGCCGAGCCAATAACCGAGATGAACTTGAAGGTGCCTGTCGCGCTGACGCACAATACCGCCGTCAATCGGGCCTTGGACCGCTGCAGCGGTGTTCCCCGCATGGTGCGCGCCTCCTGCTCAAACACGTAGGAGCACGTAGACGCAAGCTGGTAGAACAAGGCCGCCTGTCCATATTGAAGGCCATGTGGGCGTCGCTGGATGGGCTCCCGTAGGCGTCGTGTTGCGTATGTCGCTGGTGCGGCCAGTGGAGGGTGCCAGTGGAGTGTGTGACACCAGCGCCCTGTGATCCAAGACGCACGGCTTTTATCGGAGAAGGCGACTAAGACGATTGCACCTCGACTCCCCGGAACTACGCAAGAGAAATTCAACACCTGTCGTCGACATCTCGTTGATCTCTACTGGAGCTCGAATTTCAATTTGATTTTTCTCCGTAATGGAACGGTGGAGCCTCTTGTTTACGGTGCTACTTTTCTCGAAAGTCACTTGCGGAACTTCTAAGGGTCGGAACAGGTGGGAGGACCCACTGTTATTCGCGCCACCGTTCATCCGTGTTTTATGTTAGTGTCTCAGATACGATCGTCGGACAGCGTCGGACGCAGTAGGAACACCGCAAGCGCAGATCGTTCTTACGGTAGCCCCCTGTTGTCCGACGCTGTTTGAAGCTAATTCCAGGATCATAGAGGCCTTCTGGAGGGGTTCCCCACGATCGTACGAACTGGGCAGCACGACTCATGCGAGCTCGGGAGCCGCCAACGGGGTGTACGACGAGCTCCGGATAAGCTCGTCGTACACCCCGTTGGCGGCTCCTTTCTCCCACATGCCGTGCAGCAGACTTTCCAACAACGACACGCCCGCCTCCTTCCCGTGGTGTGCCGCGGCCCGACGGAACGCATGTGTTGACCCCGCCTCCCTCGGCAGGCCGCCGTCCCGCCACGCCTTCTGAAGCTGGGATGGGTGGAAGTCGTACGGCATTTCGTTGAACAGCCCCCCCCGCACGGCAGGGAACTGCCGCCAGCAGTACCTCTGCCGAAAGCCGAGGTGTGACCCCGCAGTCCCCTAAAAGGTGGGGTCCACACCTGCCGCGCGTAGCTCCTCGTCAGTAAGCTCAATGTTGGGCTTGAGCGGCATGGGGGGGGTGAGCAATTCCGGGCCGGGGCGGTGACACGCGGCCACTAGCGCGTCCGTGGCGGCACCGAGGGGACACAGCCAGGGGTTGTCGTGTCCGATAGCCCCCGGGCAGTATGCACCCCCCGCTTGCGTCTTGGTTGCGCTGACGTAGGTACAGAGCACTTGTACCTGGGCGCTACCCGCCCCAAGCATCGACGGGAAGCGACGAACCGACAGGTCACTCCACTTCAGGCCACGTGCCGTTTCCCCGCGCGCCTCGAGCGAGAAAGTCTCTGAACACAATTTTCTTAAGAGCATATGCTTTTTGAGCTCCTCCCCGGTGACAGCGCGCAGCAGCAGACCCTCGGTCATGGTCCGCCGCTCGACATCTGAGAGAGTTGGGTCCTGCCCCCCCTTCTCCTTGGAGACACCCGCGGCGTTGCGTTCGAGGAATCGCTGCCGCTTGGACTGCTGAGCGACGGGGTTGTTCGCCTCGGCGCTGCCGACAGATTCATAGGCCTCCACATCGTACTCAGCGCACTTGGCGCACTTGCGCCCAGTCCAAAGATTTCTACAAATGGAGCCGTCCTTTGAGAGAGCGCTCTGGTGCATCCGCAACGCCGATTGCCCAACCTTGAGGTGGTGCGGTGTGACCACCATAGACGCCCCAGCAGCGGCGGCCGCTGCCGTCGGGGTTGACAGGAAGGGGCGCGTGGCCGTATTGCTGACCGGTTAGGGCTCGGCCGCCCTGCCATCCTCAGCGGATACACCGGGGTGAGCAGTGGACCGAACTGGCCGCGACCCAGTGGGCGCCGGCCCCGCCGCCCCACACCCGTCAGAGCGCGCTGCCGATGGGAGAGCCTTCGGTTCGGCCTGGAGGCGCAAGACCCGCCGCGCCGTCGCTGGCGACGCCGACGGGGCCGATCCCGAGTCGTCATCGTTGCTGCCGCTGCCACCGCCGACGACTGACGCGTCCGACTCGTGCTCGCTCCGGTCATGATCGCCAGCGCCGCGCTGCCCGACATCAGTGTGCCCCCGGCCACCTACCTGCTCATGCGCGGCGGCGTGGACGCCCACCACCAGTGATGCGTCGTCGACCGGCGCCGGGGGGGTGAACGCCTCGCCGCGCAGGCGTCGACGGTCGCGGCGGAGGCGGCCTTTTTCCGCATTTAGGAAGGTCACGGCCATGAGCCGGTTGATCGGGACGATCACATCCCCCACCTGCTTGCTGTCGGAGGAGGCGCCAAATACGCAGAACACCTCTTCCGACGCGCCGTAAGACTTGGTCGTTTTCTTGACGCCGTTGTTGGTGCCGCTGACGGTGTTTAGCGACCAGCTGTTGGCCGCGCCGATAGGCACGCTGGCGAGCGTCGCGTACTGCTTTGATTCGGAGAGGTGCAGCGCCTGAAGCGTGACCGCCTGCACGTTGCACTTGGTGAACATAAACAGCTGGACTTGCTTGGCGACGATGACCAGATTGTCGTACGCGCGCTCGTCAGCGGCGCGGTGCTCGGGCGTACGCCGGCGAGACCCCTCTGTGAGCGCCTCGCTCGCGACATCAAAGCAACCTGGCAGAAGACCGAGGCGGATGAGCCGCCGGCCGACATCCACGCTTCTGAGGAACAGGCGCTTGACGAGGTTGATATGAGAAACAACTTCCACCCTGTCCTCCAAGCGTTCCTACCCTGCCGACAGCTCAGCCGTCACCTCCCCTCTCAGACCCCTGTGCACATGGACAGCCGGAGCTACGACAAGGTCCCTACGCGTACCTGACCGCCCGACGCCGGCAACAGATCCACCCCCACCGGCATCCCGGTGCGCTGCCTCGGAGCGCACCGGGGCACCGCCCCGCTGTTCGGCACCGCCCGCTGGGCCAGACGAGAGCTGCGTCTCTGTAGAGCGTGCCGCACCCGCGGAGGACCCACCCGCCCGATCGACGGCACGGGTGACGAACAGGCTGTCACCCGCCAGGGCCTCCGTGCCACCAACCCCGCCTACAGATGTGGTCCGTAGATCTTGGGAGGTCCGGGTCGAGAGACTGGCGGGGACTTGAGGCGAGATAGATGCCGCCGGCTGGCTGTCGGCGATCGGTGGCCGCCTCGCTCGGGGTAAGGTCCTTGACTCATCGGCACGAGCGGTCGCACTTGTTGTCGGTGGCGGGGATGCAGTGCGTGCACGGGCGGATTCGCGCCACCGACCGGACCGGCGGTCGGCTGTCGTCGTCGGCGGTGCCCGCACACGCTTGGTAGGGCTCACCGTCGGGCCTGTTGCGCCCGGCATGCTGCCCCGCCGCTGCATGAAAAAGGATAGGAAAAGATAAGAGGCAAGCACAAACCGGGGGGGTTGGAAGTTGACGGGCGAGCGCAGAGAAAGGGAGCAGGTATAAAGAGAAGCGAGGTCAGGAAGTAATGAGAGTGCACTCGCACACGCAAGCAGAGCGAACGGTAGAAGCGCAGGTCAGCAAGCCGTACCACAGTGCCTGCTCATGAAAAAATGCCGACGAGGATGTCCCAACGCCATAGCAGCCGCCGCGTATGTCCTGTCTTGCGAGCATGAGTTGCACACGCGGCTGTGTCTGGATCAGAAGACGGACAGGGGAATGGAGGCAGAGGGCAGAGATGGGGCAGCTAAACAACGTACCTCAGGCACAGGGCTACGGTCGAGCGCAGAGCACGTGCCGCGCGACGGGAAGAGGGGCAGGCCCAAAAGCAAACGAGCCACGCGGCGGCTGCACGATCGGCGGTGGAGAGCAGGTCGCCCTCGTGCGGCCACTAGCAGTCCCGTTGTTGACTATGGGATGAGGAGGACGGGGCGCGACAAAAGGTGTGCCGGTCGACCGGCCGTGGCAAGAGAATGACAGGGTTTGGGGAACAAAAGTGGGGCACAGACCACGCGGCGCACAAGTCGACAACACGCTGCACCTCCTCCCACTCTAACGTTACCAGGCACGCGGCACGTCCGTGCACGTCCAGTACGGACTGCAAAAGTGGGGTGCGGTGGCGGCGTGCTGGAGGAAGGCGTCGAGCAGCGGCGGGGGGCGCCGCCAATGCAGGAGACGCGAGTGTCGGCGGCGGACATGCCGTGTTCTTGTGGGCGGGTGGGCGACGGCGATTGATGGCGCAGCAGGCACGTCCGGGTCGCGAAGAACCTCGCGGTGGGAGGCATCCGAGACCAGGGAGAGGCGGCCACCACAGTTGCCTCCGCGCGCCAGGTAAGGTACGGGGGAAGTAACAAGCAGCAAGAGTAGGGCGGGATTGGAAGACGAAACAGACGGAGAGCGCCCTAGATTGCGAGTGCAGTGGGGAGGTCAGAGGCGGGCGGGGCGGGCGGGGGTGGGGCGTCACGTGGAGCGGCCAGCCACTTGACCAAAGAGGTGGAGCTGGCGGCGCCAGGCGCCGCCTGCTAAAGGGAGCGGGCTAGGGTGGACACGCGCAGCACGATACGGGGCGTGCAGCTCCGCCGGCCCCCTCACGCCCACCCCGCACCCCCCAGGCACGAGCCGCTTCTGCCCGAGCCGCCGCGGGCCGCCTTCGCTGGCTGACTAGGCAGCACACGGTACCCACCCTCCGCGCTCGCGGAAGGCCCCCCCCCCCGTTCACACCCGTCGCCGACCAACAGCGTCACAAGCGCGACGGAAGGGGGCAGCCCCCCCCGCCTGGCGTCGGTGCCTGGACGTGCCGGTGGGGCGATGCAGGTGCTGGGGGGTGGCGCCGCGAGGTGCGCGCGTGCGGGAGGGCGTCGCAGCCTTCACATGTGTGTGTGTGCGGATGGGGGCGCGCGGCCGCCATAAAACCACGGCGCCCGTCAACCGGTGGCTAGGGTGGAGACGTGGCGCGCGCGCGCGTGGCACGGAGACGAAGCAGCACCCAATCGGCCCACGGGCGAGGGCGGCACGGTCCAAGCGCCACCGAAGGTGACGCACGGAGGGGTGCCCGTGCAGCCGGGGGTAGAGGCGTAATTACCTGTACGCTTCCCAGTTATGTCATGAAGGAACGACGGGGGTGGGGAGTGGGGCGTGGGCGACCCAGGAAGGGGGGGAGGGGGGTGCCGAGTGGCAGCCTGCGCGCGGGAGTGCCGGGTGGTGGCACATCGGCGCGGCCCCCGTGAGGCGGCCGCGCCGAGGCGGGGAGAGGAGGAGTGGTGCGCGCAGGCGGGGCGGGACCTCCCCGTATGCCCGCGCCCCTCCCCGCCCGGCGACGACCGTCGGCAGGTCGCGGTGTCGGTTTGGCGGGCGACGGCTGGAGCTTTGGGGCGCGCGGCGGTGGCAGCAATCACGGGCGCTGGCGCAGAGTCATCGAAACGTTCGGACGCAGGGCCGGTCGGACCGACCTACATCTGCAAGGCCGTGCGTGGGGGGGGGGGGGGTTGACTCCTCTGGAGCGCGCCAAAGTCTGACGGCCTGTCCGACAGCCCCAGGGGGTGCAACGTAGTTGCGCCCCATTGCGCCAAGCGGCGCGCACACACGTCTGGAAGCGCACAGTACACATGCGCACACACGGTACGTGGTCAGGGGTGTCGGCCACCGGCAGTTTTCCCGAATGCATATGGGTCAGCTACAGGCTCGGTGGGTCACGGAAGCCCCCCTAACCGTATGAATTTGCTGTCCGGTACCACCCCAAATCAGCCTCGCGGCGCGTCTGATGGCCCGAGTTCCATGCACCACCAAGCCTCCCGGATAAACCGCCGATTCTCAGCCTGTCAGAGCACATGGTTTACTAACGATAGGCTGTCGTCGCTCCGGCAGAGTGAATCTCAGCCGTCCACACTAACGATTCGACCTCGAAATGCCACGTGGAAGCGATGCGAGCCGTACATCATCCGTCACGAAAGTCGCATGAAAGATGCCCATGCCATTTTGAGCCAACATCCGGCCGCCCTCCCCCTCTGCTGCACGGGATCGCATGTCTCGACAATTTTTAGATTTTTTTTATGCTTTTCATGTAAGACGTCTACTTTTGCTGTGTTCCGTGTGGAATAATCAGACCGACTCGGTCCATATTGGATAACGATGTCGCCGTTGACTGGCCTTGATGGTTGGCGTCGCTCTCAGCCTTTTGCAACGAGGGGCAGTGCGGGGTCAGCAGAGTCCCTCATGAAGAAGCCCCGTGGTCACCACCCAACCATGCACTAAGCCCTTGAACACCTCTGCCCCTCAGCCGTCTCCTGTTCATCTCGTTTTGTAGGCATTGACTAAAGACCCCTGGTGTTCTTGCTCACAGTGACACGAGGTGTAAACAGTCGTCTTCAGCACACAGTGCACTCGTCTTTTTCTCAAACCGGACGGCGCACGTTGTTTCTGGATGATCACCCCCCCCCTTCAACCTCTCCCGCTCTGAAAGTGGCCTCTTTGTTGCTCTGTGCATCATCGACCCGACGAAACGATCAGTGCCCTCACTCGCATCAGATTGACCACCGGATTCTGCAAGAGCGAACATTAATCCGTCAGCCACAAGTTAAACAAGAGAAAAAATGTGGTCATCCATGGAAAAGAAGTCACAGAGGGGCTACTCTGACAATGTTGTATTTCTCGTTCAGGACTTAGTATCACGAAGGAGTGGTGTTCGGCACTGCTGTAGGCGCGTCCCCGCCGCCGGCGTTGGCCGTGTTGGCGGGGGCGCGGCGGAGCGCGAGACTGTGGGCGCGTCCCCGCCGCTGGCGTTGGCGGCGGCGCCGGCGCTGTCCGTCTGTTTCGGCGGGCCGGGGGCAAAGCGCGCAGCGGCGGGCGCGTCCCCGCTGTCGGCGTTGGCGGCGGCGGCAGCGTGGGCCGTGGTCGTCGGCGGGCGGGTGGCGGAGCGCGCGGCGGTGGGCGCGTCCCCACTGCCGGCGTTGGCGGCGTGTGACGTCGCGTGACTTCCCCCCCCCGCCCCCCTTCTGTCAAACTCTCCGCCACCGTCGCCCACGGCGGCGCCCGGCCCACCCGCGCGTTGACCTGGCGCACCCCGCCCCCCTGTCGTCACGAGCGCCGCCGCAGCCGTTACAGAACCCCCCGGCGCCGACGCGTCCGGCACCAGCGGGGCGGGCACCGCGCCGCCTGCGCCATCGGTGTGACGGCGGCGGCGGTTCCAGCGCCGGCACAGCGGCACCCCGGCGGGGGTGGGGGAGGTAGGGACTCTTGCGGCCGCGCGGGGGCACCGTGAGGCGGGGGGGGGCGCACCGCCGCCTCGGCGGGGGCCAGCACCGCCGCCGCCGCCGCCGCAACGACGGAGACGGGCGCGTCGGCGGCGGCGGCGGCGGTGACCACGTCGGCGGCGGCGGGGGCGCCGCTGGTGCCGTTGGGGGGGGGGCGGGGCAGGCGGTGCGATCGGCCGCAGCAGCGTCGGCGGAAGCGGCGGTGGTGGCGTCGAAGACGGCCACCGCCTCGTCGGCGGCCGTGACGACCGCTGCCGCGGCTGCCGCCGCCATCGCCGCCCCGTTTGCAGTGGCCGGCGGATCTATGGGCGCGCTGGCCACCGCCAGCGCCCGTGCGGTGGCAAGTGCAGGCCGCTGCCCGGCGGTGGTGGCGCGTCGCCGGTGCGTCGGCGGCCACCGGCGCCGGTGCCGACTCGTCGATGGTGGCGGTAGGGGTGGAAAAGGGTGTGGGGGAGCGGCGAGCCTCCACCGCCACGGCGGAGGGAGCTCGAAAGAGTTGGAAATAGGGGAGGGGGGGGGTGAACCCGCCTGTGCCGACCACCGCCGCCGCCGCCGCCCCCCTGCGCTGGGAGGAGGGGGATCTGCGAGGCGGGGGGGGTACGGGCGCGGTGCGACTGAGCCACCGCAACGCCGAGTGCCGCCGGCGGGCCCGTCTGGGGTGCCCCTGCGCCGCGTCGTGAGTTGCGACACGCGGCGCCTCCGCGACAGCCCCGCGACGCCCGCGGTCGCGGTGGGGGGCCGCACGACGCCGCCACCGCGCCGTGCGCGCGCGCCGCGCAGCGCCGCTTCTCGCCCCGCGGCGACGGCGCGGGCCAGTGCCCGCAATCCCCGCTGGCGCCGCATGTGGCCGCCCATTCGGCTGCGCGCGGCTTCCTGTACGCGCCTTTGCACTGCGCCGTACACATTCAAGAAGGGACGGTACCTATCCAAAATTGCGTTTCCACCAACTCCAACCCGCATTCGAGACCATCCGAGATCGAAAAACCGGCCTCAGCGGCCCAGATCTGCCGCATTCCGACGCCTTGGTGCAGAGCTCGTCCAGGCACCGCTTGCCACTGGCGAAAAAAAACACACCAGAACCATCATGGCTTGTAGAGGACGGACACCCCTCACCCCGCAGCAGGTTGGCGCTATCAACAAGATGGCTTCCAAGTGCAACTCCAACGGCGCCATCGCCAACTCCCCCTCCATCAAGAAGAGCACCGTCGCCTACCACGCTTCCAGGGCTCGACAACCGGGCGGGTCGTCACGGCCGGACATTAGGGGCCGGCCGATGGCCCTGAGCAGCCGAGAGCTCCGCAGGCTTCTTCGCCTCGTCGTGGACAGCCCTTTTCCGTCCATGGCGGAAATCGCGAAAAAGGTGAACGAGGAGAGAACCAGTGACGCTGGGGGGCCCGCTCTCTCACCAGTGTCTGCCATCACGGTGCGGAGGGCGGTCAAGACCCTCGGGCTGGCAGCATGTGCTCCCGCGCTGAAGCCGTTTGTGGCGGAGGTCAACGAGAAGAAGCGCCTGCAATGAGCTAGTGCGCACAATTGCTGGACTCACCAGTGGGCCTTCGTCCCCTTTAGCGACGAGAGCTCTTTCCTGGTCCGCAAACCACAAGTGCGCCGGGTCTGGCGGCAGCCTGGGAAGCGGTACTCTTCAGTAAACCTGCGGCCATCCTTCAAGAGCGGCCGAGAGAGTTTCATGGTGTGGGGGAGATTCTCCTCGAAGGGCCGCACGCCGCTTGCGCGTGTCGAGGGGTCAATGAACGCCGCATCCTACTCCATCTTGCTGGAGGACACGGTGGTGCACTACCTCTACGCACACGTTGGAGGACTTGGCACGGTGCCACACGGAAAAGGCGTGTAAGGATACAAAGAAGGCGCTGGGTATCGAAGTTCTGCCCTGGGTTGAGCAGAGCCCTGACATGTACCCCATCGAGAACGCTTGGGCCGAACTGGAGCGCCGGTTGCGCGCGCGTCCGACGGCCCCCAAGACCAAGAATGAACTGTTCAACGCCCTGCAGGAAGAGTGGTCGGCTATCCCCGACGCGTACTTCAAGGAGCTGGTGCAAAGCATGCCTCGTCGAGTGGCCGCGGCTGTGGCCGCGCGCGGTGCCAGCACCAAGTATTGACGTGTTTCTTGCAGTGGCCGGGAACGATCTGATTTGATCAGAATACAACTCACAAGTTGCGGATCAAAGTGGACAAGTATTGCTAACCTCCAAAAAATGGCGGTTGCAGAGCGAAGGGAGGCAGAGCCGACGACAGAGCGTAGAAGTGAAGTCGGATTGGCTGTTCGACAAGCCACGATCGAACTATTGGCTGAGAGTTGCCGCCAGTATTCTTGCACGCCAATCACCGCGTCTTGCAGGAGTCACGCAGAGCCATTACAACCCACAATGAGATTTCCTGAGATTTTTGGGCCGCTTGCTTGGGCCTGAAGAGGGCATGGAGAGGGTTCTGGGCCAGACCTGTGCTTTCTCATGAGATTAACAAATTTCTTCAGATTTCTTGAGATCCTGATGTGCGTTTCCAGTGCGCAGAGCTGCATGGGGAGACTGCTAAAGGAACTCAGGAGGTTCCTAGCCTTTCCATTGGGCCAAGTACACTGTTGAATGATTGCAACCACTCGGCAACCGCCATTTTATTGGAGGTCAGCAATAATATTGGATAGGTACTGTACATAGCGTCCCTGCCTCCGGCCGTTGGCGGCGTGCGACGTCACGCTGATTCGTATTGATCTCAGTATTCTCTTGTCCTTTCAAGTCCACAACTGCTTTCTCTTTTTACAACACAATGTTTTTCTCTTTTTCGTGGTAGCCCCCCATGCTCTACAGTTTTATTAGCGGCACCGACGACTATGCCGCTTTGATGAAGCCATGCGACAGACGACCGAGGACTAGAACTCAAATCGGAGGTCCGCGCGAGAGACAACAGATCAGAATGCCTGGATGGTTCATGATGGCGGCTCACAGCGCTCCACGATGACGAAGACACAATGCCCATCAACTCGCGGACCATCACTTTGCGGCAGACAGAAAAGAAACCAAGGGGGTGTTGACAGAACGACCACGACGAAATGCGGAACCCACTGGATCGCCCAGAGCACCCGTTGAACGACTCAGGGTATAGACCATGTGGGTCAGAGATTACGGTGCCTCAGCAATGGCGCGTCGCCAAAGAATGATCGGATCTGACAAACGCTCAGAGCAAGTCACAGCAGTTCACAACAGCTCACAGCACAGAATTGAAAATTGCTGTGATTGCAGTTGTGTCCCACAGAGCCATCCAGGAGCCCTGAGCATGCAATTTTGTTTCTAAGCACAGCCACAGCACGGTCACAGCATGCTGTGACTTGCTGTGAGCTTTTCCCAGATCCGATCATTCTTTGGCGACGCGCCATATCCCGGAGTATGGGGAACTTTCTTCGGTCCACTGGCGATGTTCACTGCCTTCTGATGAAGACGTTCCGAATTGTTTCGGGTCATTTTTAATCATTTGGCGGGATGTGGCCGGATACTATCCAAGTATCTCTTTTTCATTTCGCCCTCTCATGTGTATTCAAAGCAAAAAAACCTTGGTGGTGCATGGCACCCGGGCCCGTCTGATCCCGTCCGTCACGTCCGACCGACCCGTCATACCCCCGTCATAGTCTTGAAATTAGGCGATCGGTCGACATTTGGTCCGGACGGGCCGCGTCTTTTGCGCCCAGCGCATCCCGCCGGCCGTTCGCCCATCCGAGGCAGACGTGTGTAGGGTTGCTCAGAACGCCCAGGGCATCGTTAAGGGCGTCATTAAGGGCGTCACCAGGGCGTCATTTGGGCCCCCGCACCATGCACGTAGGATGTTAGGATACTGAGACGAATCCCCGTCCAGTTGTTACAACTCGATAGTTGTAACGACTGGCTACTACGGCTTCCTCAGGACGGCTCTCAGCCATCCTTGAGACGATTGGGTGTGCGTGCGCCACGTGCACTCACTCTGATCCACACAGCTATCCGCGACCCACCACGCATTGAAATATTTGAGGCATTCCAAAGCTTGCTCCGATTTCAACCCCTCTTCAGTGCATGTAATGTGCATGTCCTTGGTTATCTGCGAGATTCTCATATGGGTTTCTCTGACCTCCGCTCTTGGTACCTAAAGGCATCAGTACAAACCCCAGATGAGTTCTAAGGACCTAATATTCTCTGGCGATTCAGGCCTCAGAGCATCACGCCCTCAGGGTGCCCCCCCCAGCGGTGTGCGGCCGAACAGCCTTGTCAATAAAACGCCTCCGTTTTCCATTTCTATGCCCACCCACCTCCCTTTCCCACCAGCGGCGCGATTCCCAGGACGCTTGTGGTGTCTCTGTGCTTGCCGGAACCGCCGCGATTGAACCCCGGCGTTGCGCACGCTGCCTTGCATCGAAAGGTTTCGACACTGTGCGTCTCTTTTCTGTATACTGCGGGCACGTTCGTGTATCCAGTTTGCACCACCCCACCACGAGAAAAATGAACACTCCATGGTGTACGACCAACAGGTACC
>ENA-ORXR01003931-ORXR01003931.1-marine-metagenome-genome-assembly--contig:-NODE-3931-length-12866-cov-10.778012_pt1 | contig 12866 bp, 16 predicted proteins | sample MGYA00237866_ERZ511479 | MGnify/ENA metagenome assembly ERZ511479 | reverse complement strand
CGCCCGCGTCTATGAGCCGGAAGACTACGAGGCGGCCATCGCCCTGGTCAGCGCCAACGAGCTGCCCTTCGATCAGCTGATCACGGCCACCGCGCCGCTGGCGAACATCCAATCCGTTTTTGAAGACATTGACAATAACCCCGACGGCATGAAAGTCCTGCTGGACTGCCGCGCATAACTATATCCATGAGTAACATCTTAGAATCGTTCAGCCTGGCGGGCAAAACCGCCCTCGTCACCGGTTGTAAACGCGGCATCGGCCGCGCCATGGCCATTGCCCTCGCCGAGGCGGGTGCCGACATCATCGGCGTCAGTGCCACGCTGGAATCCGAGGGCAGCGACGTCGGGAAGGCGGTTGAAGCCACAGGCCGGAAGTTCACCGGACACGCTTGCGATTTTTCGGATCGTGCAGCACTGACGGCGTTCACGGCGCATCTGGCCGAGCACCATCCGGTCATCGATATCCTGGTCAACAATGCCGGGACGATAAAGCGCGCGCCGGCCGCCGATCATCCGGACGCTCTGTGGGACGAGGTCATCGAGGTCAATCTGTCTGCGCAGTTCGTTCTGACGCGGGAAGTCGGGCGTCGCATGGTCGAGCGCGGTGCAGGCAAGATCATCTTCACGGCCTCCCTGTTGACGTTCCAGGGGGGCGTCACGGTGCCGGGCTACGCAGCCAGCAAGGGTGGTATCGGTCAGTTGACCATGGCCTTTGCCAATGAGTGGGCAGGCAAGGGTGTCAACGTGAACGCGCTTGCGCCTGGTTACATCCGCACCGACAACACACAGGCACTCCAGGACGACAAGGACCGGCACGATGCCATCCTGACGCGGATTCCCGCTGGGCGCTGGGGTGAGACCGATGACTTCAAGGGGCCAGTCGTGTTCCTTGCATCTGCTGCGTCAAACTACATGCATGGCACTATCGTTACCGTGGACGGCGGCTGGATGAGGCGCGGCGGACCTGTTGGCAGGCCGGTGGCGGCGGGCTGCCGGCTGGGATGTCAGGAACTGTGCGTGTCGTTGTCCCTTTCTTTCGCCACTGCTGTGCCCGATTAGTAAAACAGTACGAAACTGCTACTCTCCCCATTCTGCTCTACTCAGACAAGCGCCTCTTGCGCAGCTTAGCCACGGGAGCTTCCTGCTCCGCCGCTGGTCCACGCAGACACGCCGGCTGCTCGCCCTCCGTCCTGCACGCGGTCACTGCGAGTTTCATGGCGGCGAGGTCGTGTGCCGCGTGGCCCAGTGCCTCGTCCGCCAGGGAAATGACGTCTTGCAGCAGTGTCATAATCTCTTAGGCCTGAGCGACGCGCAGGCGCGTCCTCTGCTGTCGATGGCTGATGGAGAGGCTGTTGTCGTCGCAATGGGCAGCGAACACAGCCTTGACCTCATTCTGGAGCAGCGCGGTCATCAATTGCACCCGAGCCAGTGGCGGCTGGGACTCCCAGTTACAGGCAGTCCGCTCGTGCCGGCCGCACAAGGTACAGCGCTTCCCTATGTTGGCTGCACTGTCGAAACTCCGCTTCTCCACGGCCGCCACCTCACCCCGAGACATTCCGCCTGCATCCACCGGCACCCTCCCTCCTCGCCGCCTTCGTGCACATCATCGATGGGAGGCTTGCTGGGGCGGTCCCCCGCACCGGCAACGACGCCACAGCCAGCCTCACCACCGCTGTGTGGTTGGTCAACAGACTCACGCGGCTGGTCGGTAACCCCTCAGGTCCCTTTTCCTCCTTGTTCATCGTTGCTTTTCCGGGCACCACCACGCGCCTCCGTGACTGCTGGCGCACCCAGGTGGCCTACATGACCAACGGCCGTGCGTCCATTGAGCACCAAGCGCCTGCCACGGCCGGTAGTGGGTGCGATTGTGCCCTTCAGGGCGGATGTCATTTTCACTCGGAGGGTCTAGAGCAGGAGGACCGGGGAAAGAGACACGGGGAGTGCTCGTGGGGGAGGAGGGTAGCGCCGAGACGGCAAGGGAATATGGAGTGGTGTTCGTCCTTTGGACGGGTGGTGGCTTCGTCCCGCTGCTACGGGGGTACGCGAGCTTAGCAATGAGAAAGAGACTCACCTATGACAGTCGTACGCCGACTCGCCCCCTGTACGATGCGGGGTGAGGGACTCAGCTCCGACTCTTGTAAAGTAGCCGTAGGCGGAGCTGCCGAGCTCCTGGGGTCTCCTGTCTCTTCCACTGCTGGGAGGCTGGTAGGAGGTAGACAAAATGCGAACACCCGCACTGGAACTGCGGCACACAGTTGTAAGCCGTCAGTGTTGTGGTCAGAGCCGGTCGGCTGACCACCGGCAGCGGCTCCCTCAGCATGTACTATTCCGTCGTGGGTGATCATTCAAGCGGCTCCAGTTTCTTTGTGCGGCGATGCGGGAGCCTGCCACACATTCGAGGGGCACCTTAGGGGGACAGTGCCAGCGACGGGAACGCCAGCGCTTGTGTGGCTGGCGGGCGGTTGGGGTTGGGAAGGGGAAGGATGTCGCTTATCAAACCGGTTCCTTTGGCCTTCATGACATGGAAGAAAACTGGGGGGGGGGATGGGTGCGGTGTGGAGGCATGCAGGGGTCACACTGCCATACGTGAAAAAAAAAAGCGCAGACGTGGTCGCCCGGGAGGTGCAAAATTGAAGGCAGGGATTGTCATTTGTGTCCCAGTTACCGCCGGCCGCAATGACGTGAAGGCAGTATCGAGGGTTGTTGGCTGCGCTGCGGAGGCACCTGGGGTGCACACGGCCACGGGCGGGAACAGCAACGCTGGTGAGGCAGATGGCGAAGCGGGAAAGAGCAAGGGAGGGGGGTCCCGCTCTTACAGCCCTTTGCCTTTGGCCATGACGAGGTGGTAGCAACATTGGGGGGCTCGCACTGAACTGTCGAGGCACTCGGGGGGCAAAGAACTGGCGCAGAGAGCACCAGCCCTAATCTGGCAGATAAGGAGGGGGTGAGGGAAGGGAAGGGTACTGTCCCTCGTGCCGCTGGTCGCCGTTGGACTGACCGGTGGAGGAGTGATCAGTGTGGCAGGTTCTTGACAGCGCGGCCGCCCGTGGAACATTTTGCCAGTGCAGGGACAATGATGGTGTGGTGAGCAGGCTCGGGGATTTTTTTCGCGCGGCACGATGTCTGTCCTCCTCCGACCAGCCCTGCCCACTCCGTGTTCCCCTGTTGTTATCGTCTCATTCAAGCGCTGTTGTTCCAGTGTACACCCCCCACCTCATAGATGGAACCACGGTTGACCCCTTTCTGACGCTCCGCGCGGGTGAAAAGTTTTTTCTGGAGATATAAAGAAGCCGGGTCGTTCAGCAAAGACACCGCCCTCCCCGGCATCAAGCACTGCCGGCCAGAACCGCCCCCGACTGCCACGGGAATTGGGTCTCCCGTCGTCGCCGCGTCGAGCTCGCAGCTGCCCCCGCGTATCAGTGCTAGCCATCCGGACGTCCTGCCCCCGGCCGTCGCGACCACCACCACCACCACCACTGCCGCCACCGCTACCAAAACCTACGTCGTCGTGCCTGCCGACCCGATGCCGCTGCCGTCATGCGAGGTGCGGTCAACTCACGGCTCAAGCTGCCACCCCTCCGCCGCGGACCATCGCCCGTGGTACCGCCTCCCGGTCGCTGTCCTGGTCTCAGTCGTAGTCGCGGCTGCGATCGCAATTCGTGTTGACACCGCAGTTTCGGCGAACGCCGCCACCGCCGGGGCTGGTGTTGTCGAGACAACGGTCGCCTCTGCCGCCACCGCCCGCGCGGCCACGACATCTCTGTTTTAGAAGCTCGCCACGGCTCTGCCTGTCAAAAACATCCGGGATCGGGCGAGAGTGGTCTGACAGCGTCGAGCCGCGGCCTGATTCACAGGTGGTCCGGGGCTTCCAGGTTTGCGACTCGCCGGTGCTCACCTAGAAGCCGACCAAGACGCCGCTGCCGCAAACGGAAGCCTTTGCCGTCAGCCGGGGTGCCGACGACGCGTCTCGACACCCACCGTCGACGGCTACCGCATTGTGCGATGCAGACGCCGCCGTGTCGATCCCGGAGCCCTTGGCTGTCACGCCTTGTGTGACATCTTGGGACTTCCGTCGCCGCCGCCGCCGTGAGCCGGGCGCGCCCGGGCGGGGCCGCCGCAAGTGTGCGCCACTGCGAGGCGGCCGGGATCCATGCCTCCCTCCGAGGGCGGGAGCGTGGAACGTTTCCCCGCCGCTGGCGCCCACCCGCGCCGCAGCTGACGCGTCAGCCGTCAGCGGCGAGTGCGGCGCGAGGTGCGGCGTGGAGGCGGCTACGGCAGCCGCGGTGGCGGCAGCTGTGACGGTAGCAAGGAGCCCGCCGGCGCCGCCATCATCGGGCAAGAGGGTCGGCGAGATTTGGGATGTTGGAGCGGGAGGCGGGCGATCTTCGGTGATCTTCTCAGTCAGAGCAGGCTTTGAAAAGTGACAGAAAAGAGGTAAACACTTGATTTCTTGAACTACATAGATACGAAGGAATGCACGTTGGGAGATCCTATGCATCGAGGAGCTTGGCGCGAGAGAGGGAGGTTAAACGCGGCGCACTGATGACACAATGACTACTCTGCCTGCTCCTTCTTTCCGCTACGCAAGCTGCTTTTCCACCACATTATGTGCGGACACTGCTGTCTGCCAACCAGGGGCTTCGGAATAATGATTCGGATAAAGCACCGTTCTGTGAGCAGCCGCATCCTGCTCGCAGCAACATTTATGTTCATCAGTCTTTCCACGAAAAGCCTGAGCAGGAGGTGAGCTTTCCAGCAGTGTCTTCCGTTTCGCTCTCACATTGAATGGCGAGAAGATTCCAACGGATATATCCGGATATATCTGGATATATCCCAGATTCTGCTGAAAACCCCGGATTCTGAAAGGCCCTGCTGCCAACCTCTTGTTGCTCGACACCGCACGGGAGGACCGACTTGGCTCTCCACTGATGGTACGTGGCCCTAATCTGCAGTTCCTCTCCATATATAGCTCGGTTGAGCGGCGAGCCTCTGAAGAGCGACGGCACCGGCCACTTCTTGCGTTTGTGGACACCCACCATCCTTTCTGAAAACTGACTGACTGTATTGGTGCTCTTTGGCTTGCTTTGACAGTCTCATCATGAGACTTGAAAGGTCTCCACGAGGCTCTATGATAGAGCCTCGTGGAGACCTTTCAAGCCTTTCCGACGTCAAATCACGAGCACGACAAGGGCTGTACCTTCCCACTGACGCAGTAGCGCCATGGAGGGCGACCACTTCGCGTCCCAGGAGGCGAAGTCGGGCTCGGTCGCAGCCTATCCGGCCGGGGCCCGCTCAGCGGCTGCGGGGTCTGCGGCAATGGACCCGGCACCAGGAGGACCGTAAGCGGTCAGGTTGGCTGCGGGCGGCTCGGCAGCGGGCATCGGAGCGGAGGGTAGCACAGAGGATGCTAGCTCACTAGCGGCGGCGTCTGTCGGTGCTTCGGCGTTTCTGCCCCGCAAACGTCATGCGACGGACAGCGACGGGCTTACCGAAGCCGTGCAGGACGACATCAACACGATTTTGAGCCTTTCCGGGGTCGCTAAAGAGATGCCCGAGTCTGTCGAGCACAAGGGGATTCCGTGCACCATACAAGAGCCCGGCAACACGGGCAGGACGAGCTCGAGCGCGTGGAGCTTCTTGCAGGTGAACAAGAAGCCCGACGCCAAGGACACAACCGTGATCTGCGTGATAAGCCACTGTTTGGGCTCCCGCAGCCAGCTATTCCTCGCGCAATCCAACATCACGAACGCTATCAAGCACTTCCAGAACCTGGGCCGCGGCAACACGCCCGCTCTGTCCCAGCTGGTGCACGCGCGCGCAACGATGTTCACGTCCACGAATGTCTCGGGGGGCGATAGTCTCAACCGGGGCACATTCAAAAATCCCATGGACCGCTTCGTGGTGCCCAAGAACGACAAGCGCTCTTACCACCTCTACTTTGTTCTGATGCAAGTCATGTCCCTGTCGCCACACGCACTCGCCACCAACGACTACATGGGCAAGTTCCTCAACAACGTGGCGTCTTACCACCCGCCGTCGCCCAACACTGTCACGCACCATCTGGCCGAGCTATACTCCTTCGTTGCCGCCGCGATACGCGGACAGCTGAAGCATGCCAAGGACCTGTACTCCGGACTTGCTTTTTTGCACCTTGCGGCTGACATGTGGACGGAAGGGCACACCAAGACGTCCCTTCGGACGCTTGTATTGCGTTACGTGAGCCCAGCGGCGGGCGACATGGAGGAGTTGCACCTCGGCGTCTCCCTCTTCGTCGGGCGGCACACGCGCGGCAACATCAGCAAGTGGTTGCTAGGCCGACTGCTCTACTTCGGCCTTGAACAGTCCGACATTGCGTCGACAACTACAGACTCGGGTTCCAATAGTGGGAAGGCGTTGCGCCGTCTGCCTTACCCGTGGAACCCCTGTGTCGCCCACTCCCTGAACAACGCGGTCATCTACGCCCTCGGAGCCGTATCTGAGCTCCCGCAGCGGAAAGACGTCGGAAACGGTGAGAAGGAGCGTCAACCGGAGCGGAGCAGGAACCCATCGGCCCGAGCGCCCATGTCGAAAGGGCCAAAGCTTATCGGCCACTTCAACCACTCGGAGCGGAGCGTGGCGATCTGCAAGGCTGCCAACGTTCCGCACGACGGGCCATGCCGCCTGCTCATCACGGAAGTGCCCACGCGGTGTAGCTCAACATACATATCCATGGCTCGGATGTACACGTGCTACTCGACGCGCGCCGTATTCTTTTCCTCAAGTGAGGTCGGGGCAGGGGCGCGGAAGCGGCAGCTGACGTCCTCGGGATGGGACCGCCTCCGTCAGATATTGGGCGTGCTGAAGGGCATTTTCGAGGTGTCGACGAGGTCTCAGAGCGCCACACAACCTGTTTCGCACTTGCTTTCGCTGCTCGTGTCGTTGTGGCGTGTTTTGCACGACCAACGCTATTTTCTGCCAGCTCGCGCAGGTCTACCGCTCGCTTTCGGCAACGAGGCGATTGAAACTTTCATTGAAGAGCACAACACTGCGCCAGTGATTGTTGTGGACCAATACCTCTACCCGGCCGAGTATCTGTACGTGGATCCACCGCCCGGCAATGATCCTCTCTGCGAAGATGCGGCGACCGCTTTGCGCGTTCTTCGGAAGCAGCTGGATGATCGACTCTTCAACAAAGACGACCACTCCCGGCATATCCTAGGAAGCGACTCGGTCATCATGGCGTGCAAGCTGTCGCCGCGGGGCTCGCGGAAGATGCCAACGCTCGCTCGGCTGACGGGCAGCGTCGACCCCAACTCCAAGGCTGTGTGGCTGCTCAAGGACCTTTGCGACAGATTGATCTCGCCCACTCAACCCGCATCCATCCGTCCTACCTCTACCACCACAATCGCCGCCACTAAGGCAATGAGGCGTGCCCGTACCTGCTTGGTGGAGTCGAGTGACGATGAGGAGACGCAGACCCACGACCAGCGCAACTTGGCGGAGGTGTCACACGCCGACGCGGCCAAGGCCGAGATCCACGCCTCCTTGCAGCTGGTGGATGGCAACAAAAAGATGGACGCACTCGAGTTTTGGAGACACCAGAACAGCAAGTTCCCGTTGCTGACGTTGGTGGCCTTCTCCGTGCTCGGGGCGGTCGGTATGTCCGCGGCAGCGGAGCGGGCCTTTTCGACGGCGGGCAACATCATGACGCCCAACCGGTCTTCCCTCTCGTCGCAGCACCTGGAGATGCACTTTCTGATCCGGGGAAACGCGCATCTGCTCCCAGCGCCCCTCGGCCAGGTCCCCGTCCTGTCGGCAGTGGATGAGAACAATCTGCGATCCGAGATGCCGTTGGCTGGTCGCCGTCAAGTGCCCGGAGATGCCGACGACATGTCCTCAGCAGACGACGTGCCAATTGGGGGTATGCTGTAGGCGACGGCGACGCGGTGTTTGACTGTGTGTGTAGACCTTCGGGATATCTCAACTATTGCTGGGGATGGAGTTGTGGGGATTGGGAGAGTCATTGTGGCACTGCGGTGCGGCATCCCCTGCGTTTCCAAGATCACCCACTTGGAAACGCACGGGCCGCTACCTCAATGGCGCGCACATGAGCGACCGGGCACAGGCACATCAACAACCAGCGCCCCCGGGCGTACATGTCTTTCTGTCGGTAGCTTTCCCCTCCGAGTCACCCAGCCGTGGCCTTGTGCGGAGCTGCTATCGAGAGTGACGACTGTGCCCGCCAGCAGTGGGTCGGGTCGCTCCCACGCCAGACAGATGGCCGAGGTCGAGTCCGACAGTGAAAATTACCCGCAGAATACGCGGTGTGTTTCCCAGGAAAACATACCCGGTCACACATCTCGGTCGAAAAATACCCACAAAAAACGCTTACTGTTCACTGGCTGACAGTGTACGCTGGGGTGGAGCTCTCTCTTTCCGGCACGCGGTTGCTTGACAGGAAAAATCTCAAATACGCAGACGCTGGCAGAATATGAGTACGCTTGAAGACCCTTGGTGTTAAGATGATATGCTACGGCTGCCATACCCCATACCTGAACATATTACACTGTGAGTCGATTTCCCAGCCAGGGGCACAGCACGTGTTGTCGAATGTACGCCCAATTCGGCCTTTGAACCCCTCGGAAAGCCGGATTGGAGACAACGTGGTTCGTGTCGTGCCGGCCAAAACGCATCTCATTGCGCTTTTGGAAGGACAGTGCGCTTAGCCGCGCTGTGCAGCTGGCTTCGAACACGGGAAGGATAAATCTCCACCACCAGCCACAAACACGATCAGCGCCGACGCGGCCACCCACCACGCGCATCGCGCTGCGAGCAGCCACCGAAGTTCCCAAGGCGGGCCGTTTCTGTCAGGGCGTCTGCCCTGCCGCCGTTTCGACTTCTGTCGCTGCCGCTGCCCTTCCTGTGATGCCGCATTTATGGTAGACGGCAGTGGCTTGCTTGCGCAGCAGTAGAGATGGTGGTGACAACTATGGTCAACTGGCAGAGCGGCCTGCGGAGCACCTTCCCAGTCTCTGAGAAGATTCCAGATCAGAAGAACCTGCATCAAGGTGAAACAGGCTCAATGAATAACAGTCAGACACATTTCCCTGGGCTGTTTCCCAGGAGTTATGCTCAGGGTACTATACACACCCTCACGTTAAAGAATAAGTTACCACTACGTTATGAGTTAGACTTACACGCATCCCCCCTCCCCCCCAGGCCCGCCCCTCCCTCTGCCCTGACCCTGCACTGTCCCGTGCAACTGCCCTACTAAAAAACGTACAATCGGTCTTCGATATCCTTCACCATATTAGTCCCACCACTGGAATACGGCAACAGCAGCCTGGGCGCATTTAGAATCGCCTGCGGACGACGGCCGCAACGACGCGCGGGCAAGACGTGCTCCGTCGGATCAAGTCATCGCCCACGGCTCATCCTGGATCGTCAGGCACCCCTCTCAAAGAGCCCTCACAGGAAGAAGTGGGTAGGGGTGTCACCCCCGTCACAGGGGTCTTGGAGGCCGATACAGGGGACGTCCCCTGTTTCGTCGTTCACAGCCTCTCTGAGAGGGGTATTTCGTATTGACCACCAATATTTTAGCACGTTGCAGCTTTCCTTCTCATACTTGCGATGTAGTGCTCATACCCAGAAGAGCAGTCTTAACTGGGCGTGCAGGGGGCCCTGTGGAAGGTGTCGGTTCTGAGTTTTCAAACAGGGGGTCGGGTCGGCGCTAACTGTACGGCTTCTCGAGCGATAGCGGCCGTTCCTGTTGCGCGTGTTCGACCGGCGCAGCGCGGTGCGGGCCGCGGACGCCGAATCCCGCCGCACGATGCTTTGCGACGCCCTATGTCCCGCTGACGTGCCACGCGCTGCGCGGGGCACGCGTGCGGCCGACCCGCGGGTGTTTGTTCGATCCTACACAGGTGCGTGAGGAGCGCAGCGGTGCGTATCGGCAGAAAGATAGGGGGTGGCGGGGCGGTGAGATGCAGGCGCGGGTGCAAGCGAGGGTGCGGGTACGGGTACGAGCGCCGGTGCGGGCGGGCATGAGGGCGTGGGCGCGGGCGCGGGCGATGACCTGTAGATGCAGGGCCCTGTTGTACACGATGTAGGGTGTCATCTTGTGCTTGTATTGCAAGAGGTGAAATGTGGGACTGCTCTATTGATGAGTGTGCGGTGTCATGATTGACTGGTGTCCTCTGTCTCTCTGTTGCGGAGCGCTCTTTCCGCCAGTCGTGCTTCGTTCAATAAATATTTGATAAGCTGCCAAGTCCAGGGTGTTTTCGCAAACGCGCTTTCAGTAAGACTATGGGGTGCTTTCCATACCCATACGTCGAAGAAAGAAGTCCGTTTTTCTAGTGCACGTTACAAGAGTACTTTAAAAAACGTTCTTGGCGGTCCGTTTGCTACCTACGCCGTGGATGGACGTCCCCCAGCGCGTTCTTGACGATGGGAACATGCGCCGGGGCTGCCCGCATCTTTCTGTGAAGTTGCTAGAGGTGGCGACGTCATCATCATCCGTGCGGTCTGCAGAAGCATAATAGTGGTTAAGAGGGTACTTGAGGGCAGGTGCGGCGTTTACGGGGCCGTGGAGGCAGGTGGACGCAGCCACGAACGGCCATGATGTCGCAATTCCGCTGTAGATGGTCAGAATCGGGCTCTGGGGGCCCTGTGGGAGACGTCCGTTCTGAGTTTTCAAACAGGGGGTCGTGTCGACGCTGAGTGCGCGGCGGATTTCGTGGTCCCGTATGTTCCCGCAACACACGCGCGCGGTGGGTGGGGGCTGCGGCCACCGCCGCTGGCAGAGTTGTCGCCGCGCTTGCCGCCGACTCGGCGTTGGCCGGTGGACGACCGCGCGCACCACCCGCGCCCTTACGCGGCGACGGGCGGGGGCCATGGCCGCGGCGTTGTCGACCGCGGCAGTAGCCACCGTCACGGCCACGTCACCTTCCCGCCGCTGCGACGTCGAAGATCGCGCGCGCGCGCCGCGGCGGCGGCCGGCCGGCGGGCGCCGCCACGGCCGCTCGCGTTGGGATGCCACGGAGCGGCCGACGGCGGCGCCAGCGATGGCTTCGGAAGCCCTTCTCTACGGCGTGGCGCCCGACCGGGGTTGGGGCACGCCGGACCCTGCCCCCCCCTGCGGATGGTCGTCACCCCCGCCGGCGGACGCCCCCCGTCGACGCCGCGCATGTGCGTCCGTTGGGCGAGACCGCTGTTGGCCTCCCTGACGGTTGCCGGCACCTCAGGGTCGGCACCACCTCACTCCGCGTGGCAGCAGCAGCGGGCACGAGTCAGCAGCCCCGCCGACCGATGGGGCGGGGGCTTCCGGTCGGGCGCACCCCGAGCCGCTCCCCGCACCGAGGCGCCGCGCGTGTGCTCTCACGGCCGCAGCAGCAGTGGCGCGCCACCGACGCCTCACGCGCGCGGTTGAGGTGACCTTGTGTCTGAGAGGCGTTGCAAGGTGTCAGGCACACCCTCAGAAGGTGCTCGTGACGCGCTTGTCTATCTTTCGTTGTCTGAAAATGGTTTTTTCGTTTCAATTGTCCAGGGTGTTTTCGCGAACGCGCTTTCAGTTAATGGCAACCAGACGGCCTGTGTGAATCGATGATTAAGTTCTTCAAGTCCACACGGACGGATCTCGGCGATGAGAAGCGCGGAGGCCACTCCCCCCGCTGACAGCCAAGAGTGGAGGCCGCACAGGGCACGTAGCGAACATCTCAATGGAGGTGAGGGTGGCGCGACAAAAGCGGCAGTTGAAGCGGCAGGCGTGCCGTCAGCCAGCACGCCGGCGGCGGTCGGCTCCTGTTGTGCGGTTGGGGGGACGCGTGGAGAAGGCAGCCCGAGGGCGGCCGGGCCGTGGGGACCAGCACCGTGCCAGGCCACGCTCCGAGCGAGGCTGCAAAACGGTTGGCGTCCCTCCTTTGCCTAGGGCTCCGCCTCCTGCCCCGTGTCCCCGTGCATTTGGCGGTTGGTGGCGCGCGAAACCGCCCCTGATGCACGCCCGCAGCAAGGCACATGTGCGAGGCGTGCCGGACTGCAGCAACCAATGGGGGCTCCCAGAGGCGGGGGGAGTGGCGGCGTCCTCAGGGCTCTCTCTGACGCCCGGACGCGTGACCGTCTGGCAGACGTGACAGGTTCCGCGCTCACGGTCCGCACCAGCTGTGGCGGCAGCGACAAGGGGAGAGCCGCAACGATGTGAGCGCACGGGCCAGTCTGACGACAACGGCGGGCGACCTGTGCGACGCGTGCCGGTCGTTGAGCTCTCGAGCCTTGCGCCGGACTGAGAGCCTTGCCACACGGGCAAGAAGAAACGGCAGCTCGTGACGATGCCGGGCTGGCGCAGCAAGGAATGAGAGTTGGCCTGTGGCGGGCCCTTCTGCGGCCACGGGAGGGGGGGAAAGGGTCGTGGCTCCACGAATTGGGTGCAGTCTCGCGATAGAAGTCGAGCAGGCGTGATAGATGCCCGCCACTGGCTCGTCGTCGGGCGAGACTGTGACCGATGCAGTTCGCCTGAGTGGCCTTGCACCGCGCCGGTGGTGAGGCGCGGACGGTGGAGGGGGGGGGGGGGGGGGGGGGGGGGGGGGGGGGGGGGGCTGGCCGGCATGATGGCGGTCCGACCATGTGCTCAAAAACAGTGGCTGTGCTGCACGGCCGTCTGCGTGTGTCACTGGTCGGGTTTGGTCAGGGAAGATGCTGCGGGTGGTGCTCCGTTTCAACCCCCGTCGCCGCGTGACACGCGTGCCCGCGCGACTTGTCCGCCGTCCGCGGGGGACCCGCGGGGACCGCCGGGGGTCACCGCGCGCCCGCCGCCTGCTGGGGCCCCCACGCCGTGCAATCCGGGGCCACGGCAGCCTGGAGGCGGGGGGGGGGGCGCGCGGTGGGGTGGGGGG
>ENA-ORXR01003930-ORXR01003930.1-marine-metagenome-genome-assembly--contig:-NODE-3930-length-12867-cov-32.018061_pt1 | contig 12867 bp, 8 predicted proteins | sample MGYA00237866_ERZ511479 | MGnify/ENA metagenome assembly ERZ511479 | reverse complement strand
CCCCCCCCGCCTCCTCATCACAGGTGCTGCTCAGGCCGCTCCCCGTCGTGGTCGTCGCCGCCGACAGCCCTGTGCGCATCGTGCTGCCCCGCATGCTCGACCGCAGGAGGCTGGTGCGGTGGTCGTGCGTCGCCGGCCACTGTCTTTGTCTGCTGCGGTGGCAAGTCGCCCGCCGCCGCTGCGGGACGGCGCCATCGCCGTCGCCGCAGGCCGTGGACTGCGCAGGCCGCGCCGGGTCGAATACCGCCGTCCCCACCACACCCGCCAACGGGCGAGGAGCCCCCGCGACCTCCACGGTAGCGCTCGGCGCCCCGGACGAAGCAGCTGAAAGAGGGAATGGAGAACAGACCGCGCAAAAAAGAATACGCATTCGAATGAGACCCACCACAACCCGCGCACCACCGTCATCACGTGTACGACCACCCGCCCAGCCACCAGCGTACTGGATAACGGCCACGAGCAACGTGAACGTGAGCCGACCAAGCGGTTCTACTGCCTCGCTCGGCGATCGCCCATACCAGAAGGTTCCGCAGCTGCCGCGCGCGCGTCCGACGCCGCCACACCGGCGGCGGCAGCAACGACGGCCTCCGCAGGGTCTAGACCTTTCGCGGCGCCGACCAAACTACCACGGGGCACACCCGAGCTCGACCGGTCCGTCAGGACACCGATGGCTTGGGCTGCAGCGTCAACGTCCAAAAGCCCGTGAGTGTACATCACCTCAACATGAGCCACGGCCTGAGCCAGCAACCCTGTTTCCAGGATGGTACGGCGACGCGCGACAAGAAAGCTGCCGAGCAAGAACGCCGCGCCTCTGTCACCCCACGATGGTACGGCGTCCACGTAACCTGTCCACAGAGCCATGAACAACGCATCATGCGCCGGCAACTCGAGGGCCTCTAGGCGCGCCGCGTCCATCGAGTGAAGCCAATCCTCGTTGACGTCGTCCTCGGAGTCAGAAGACAGCTCGGCATGCGGAGACTGCTTGACGGTGAGAGGGGCGAGAGTGCCGGTGTGGAAATACTCGCGACCGGCGCTTGCAGAAGCCAGTGTCCGATGCGCATCCCGTTTTCCGCTCGACCGCGGCGACATGCGCGGCCGTCGGCGAGACGCCCCGGACGCGAGCGGGTGAAAAACACAGGACCGCTTCCCACGGAGAAAGGCGGCTGTAGCCGTCGCCGACCCGGCCCCGCCGCGATCACGGAGCCCTCCAACGGAGCGAACGGCGCCTTCTTCCACGCGCAGCTGCTGAGACGAGGAGGCGCGCCCAGCGGGGTGAACATCGGCGGAAGCAACGGCGTCCCGTATGGGTCGCGGGCGGGCGGAGAGCTGCACAGCCCCAGCAGACGATGCGACGCAACCGACCAACCCAACAATGCCTGGCAAAAGCATTGGGGTGGACAACCAGCGAACATTTGCCAGGTAGCGGTCCCAGGCGCTGCCCCCGCCACGGCTAGATGCCGCCCCTCCAAGATCTGCGGCCGATACAGCACGGAAGAACTCGACGTTGACGTCGGTGTGGAGAGCGTGGAAATGATCGAGCAGGCCACTGACAGACACGCCATCGAGGTGACACAGCGGACACCGGGCGTCCTGCCGTGTATGCCTGCGGAAGAGCTGCGTCATTCGACCTGGCCGGTGTTCCAGGTACTCAACGTCAAAGGGAGCCGGTGCCGGCCGGCCGATGGCTGCAGAGCTCCGCGTTCCACCAACCAACTCCTCCCCACCAGCATCCGTTCGCGGCACGGCAGGCACGGCCGGCACATCATCAGCGCCAGGAGAGGGAAGAGAGAACAGCACAGCTGCAGGTGAAGCCGCACAAGCCTCGCACGGGGCCCTTGTCCGACCTTGCGAGGCGGGAAGTGCCGCCAGGACGAGCGCTTCAGCGGCCGCCGCCGTCTCGGCAGCTGCCGACGCCATCGCCGGGACTGAAGCCAGATGCCCCGGGCGGCCGAGAAAAACAGCGTACGAAGACAATACATCAAGCGGGGGAACGCCGCCCACCCACGACAACTGCAGCCGCGACCCATTTGATGCGTTGCCAAGCGCAGTGGTGCCCCCGCCGCGTGCGCATACACCGACCCACTTGCCTTCCTCGTGCAGCGCGTGTTCGACACCGGCGGCGCTCTGGGCGCGACGTCCATCCCCGCTGCGCTGCACGACGCGCAGGACAAGACGGGGGTAGGGCGCCAAGGGGTCCGGCGCCGCGGAACGCCCCATAGCGCCAGCAAGGCCGGCCGCTGCGGTAGCGGCCGACTGGCGCTCCTCATGGTGCAATACCGCCGCAACCCCAGGACGTACGTCAATCGAAACTACTTGACTGACGAGCGCAGGTGCGACGGAAATCAGCGTCTGAAGCGGCCCAACCACGGAGGGAGTCTCACATACCAGCGCGATATACAGCGCACCCGGCTCGGCGGCGGCGGGTCCTGCGCCCATGTGCGATGACAAGTCCCAAGTCCTGGAGCGCCTGGTACGCCCCCCACGGGGGGTGCGCGCAGCATCGGCACCATGATCACGTCCGGCGAGTACTGTGACCTCCAAAGACAAGATGAGCGGTTGAACCCCAGGGGGGGTGGGAGATGCATGGTGACGGACAAAAGGGGGGGTTAAGCGGATCTCAAATGGCAGAGGCGGCAAGGAGGCGGGCGCGGGAGGGGACGCCGACATGGGTACGGACGCCCGCCGACGAGACATGCTCTCACAGCCCGGCTCAACAACACTCGCAGACTCGCAGAGACAGCGGACCAGACAGAACCAAAACGGAGAGGGACAGATGTGGATGCTTGGCAGCAGACACACAACCAAGGTGGAACCGCCCTTCGAACAGCTCACGCCGATCCGGTCCCGTCCGTGCGAACTGGTGCGAATTCTGGTTCAGGCCCTGCTCAAACGGCGCATGTCTCAGCACATGTTGGGCCAGAGACGTCCGTCTCTGAGGCTCTGGGTTGCCTGTGCGTGCAAGGCGTGCCCGAAGCGTGCTTGCCAATGGAAACACGTCGTTTGAATCACATGTTTGGCACGGCGCATGCTCATTGGCACGCTTGCAAGACTGGGCCAGAGCCCGACGGGGATGTGGCTGTCTTGAAGTGGTATTCGGATACACGTGAAACGGCAACTTCGTCCTTTCCATAAAAGGGGCTACTTCACTGGTCATGGGGGCTTGCGACAGTGGCGCGTTGGCCTGCACCCGCTCAGTGTGCACTGGAAATCGAGAAAACTCACGAGCACGCGCGTCGTGCTCGCTCGCAAGTTCACGTATCTGCCTTTCAGACACAAGATATTGCAATGCACGGAATGCAGTCGCCGGCGCCAACAGCATGAACGCACGCGTTCCATTGGTCGGTCACGTCATGCACGGTCGAGGTTCGCCCATCAGGGACGGGGTCTCAGTGCATCGCAAAGGCCTTTTCGGACGCTGAAACGCCGCACAGGGTCAGCACGCGCACCAAGACGCCCACCTCGCGGTCGCATGTTTCGCACAACGGCCACCGCGGGACGGCGCGACGGAGGTGGCGTCTGCCGACACCGACGGCGGCAGCGGCGGCGGCAGCCGTAGAGGCATCGGCAGCTGTCGCAACGTCGGGCTCCTGCCCTTGCCGGGTGCGACGGGCGTTGCCTCTGCCGACGCCAGCGGCGGCGGCGGCGGCGGCGGCGGCGACGGCGGCGGCGGCGGCGGCGGCGGAAAAGACGGCACCGGCACCGTCACAAACCGCTGCGGCGGTAGCGGCTCCGGCGGTGGCAGCGGCGGCGCCAGAGGCCCGTACGCCTGGGGATCCGCCCGTGCCGGGCGTGGCCAGGTTGGTCGCTTCCAGCAACGCCGACGGCGGCCGCCGCCGCAGCGGCGGCGGCAGCCGCGGCGGCAGCGGCGGGAGCAGGGGCCGAAGCAGCTGCGGCGTGAGCAGGCGCCACGTCAGGCTACTGCCGTCGTCGAACGCAGCGATGGTGGTCAGTGACAACGCGCGCCGCTGTGTCGGCGGCGCCGGTGGCGGCGCCTGTGGCGGTGGCAGCAGCAGCGGCTTCTGCCCCCACGCCGAGCTCCTGTTCCCGTCGTGCGCGACAAAGGTGGTCTCTGCCGACACTGGCGGCGCCGCCAGTGGCGGTCGCAGCGGTACCAGCGGATGTGGAAACGGCGGCGCTGCAAACCACAAGCCGGGGCACCCTCCCCCGCTGGGCGCATCGTGCGTGTACCCTCTCGACGCAGTATATGGCGGCGCCAGCGGCGGCAGCAGCACCAGAGCCGGCACAGGAATCGGCGGGGCCTGAAGCGGCGGCAGCGCCGGCACAGTCTGCGGCAGCGGCAGCGGGGTCGGCGCCGCCGGTTGCGGCGGCGGCGGCACCAACCGCCCGGCCGTGGTGCCTGCCCTGCCGTGTGGAGCACGGGTGGGCCGTTCCGACGGCAGAGGCGAGGGAATGGGCGGCCACTGCCGCCGGCAGCTGCCGCAGAGACGTGCTGCCACGCACTCCGGGCGTGACGGCGGCCGCATCTGCTGCTGTAAGTGACAGCGTCAGCAGCATCGGCAGCTCCGGCACGGGCGGCGGCGGCGGCAACGGGGCCTGCGCGGCTCGTTGCAACGGCGGCGGCAGCAGCTGCCGCCCAGCCATCCTGTTGGCTCCTTCGCGAGCGGGCGACAGACATCGACTGTGTTGCGCCGCCAAACACCACTCGTACGTGCGCGCGGCTGTGTGAAGTCAATGTGCCGGGCGACGCAGAAACTGTCAATGCAGCCCGGCGGGCGGGCGCCCCGGAGGCGGTGGTAGTTCGCGGCGACGCGGACTTGCTCGCGCTGCTGACGCCGGCTCCACCGCCGCCGTCGTCCACGGCGGCGGCGGCGGCGGCGGCGAACCGTGCGACCAGCACCCGTGTGGGGCGAGTGGCAGCGGGGCAGGATGGGGATCGGGGCAACCCGGGTGACGGAGATACGGGGGGCGACGGCGGGGCCGTGGGGGACGGTGCGCCCGTCGGGGAGGGCGCTTCGAGTGGACCGGGGGGGTACGGTGCCGACGGCGATAACGGCAGCGGCAGTCCCCAGGGCGGCGACAGTGGACCGGGCGGCGACGGCGGCATTGAGGGGTCGGCGGCCGGCGGGGACTTGGCCGGCGCAGGGGGGGACGGCTCCCGCGGTGGAAATGGCGGTGACGGCTGCACGTCGGAGGAGACCGGCATCCCCGCGGGCACCGGAGATGCTGGCGCTGACGACGGGCGAGGGGGAAACATGTCGGGCGGTGGCGACGGGAGGGACAGCGGCATTGCCGGGAATGGGGGCAACCTGAATGGCGCCGTGATGGAGGGCCGGCCGGGTCGGGTGGCGCCGGGGGGACGGGTCCATCTGGGGGAGACGGGGGGGACGGCGGGCCCGGTGGCCATGGTGGCACCGGCAACGGGTCGGGCGCGGGCGACGCCAGTGGCGACGGCGGCAACGCGGGCGCGGGGGATCCGGATGCGCCAAACGCCGACGCGACGGGCGGTGACGGCGGGTCTGGAGATGCGGGCGGCATTGGAGGCTCGGACCGGATGGATGCCGGCGACGGCATGCCCGGTGGGGATGGTAGCAATGGCGGGGACGGCATTCGCGCTGGTGGCGGCAGGGAAGGTGGTGACGTCGCCGGCGGCGGCGGCGGGGATGACTGTGGCAACGAGGGTGCCGGTGGGGATGGAGGTGACGGCGGTTCGGGCAACACCGAGGGGGGGGGAGGGAATGGCGTCGATCCGGGCGTCGGCGGCACGGGTCCAGGAGGGGGCGACGGCGGCTCTGCCGGGTCGGGGGGGGACGGCGGCGACGGAGATGATACCTCGGGCTCGGCCTCTTGCGGCGGCTGGCGGGCCTCGAAGGCGGCGCTGGAGCGGCGGCCGCCGCCGCCGCCGCCAAGCCGACCGCCGACATGGGGGACACCGCCGACGCGCTCGTCGAACGCTTAGGCCCGGTGCTCCTGTGGCCCCTCTCCCGGGTCGTGGGGCGTGCGCTCTTTACCACGCCCGACGCGGACGACGGCGCGATGCCGCTTGCGCTCGCCTCCCCCGCGGCATGCCGGTGGCCGGCGGCGGCGTCGCCCTTCCACGGTGGCGCCGCCGACGGGGGGGGGGAGGGCACCGACGACGACCCGGCGGCAGCGGCGGGCTGCTCGGCTGCCGCCGACCGGCGGCGGCGGGGCAGCGCTGGGGAATCGGCCACCGCGGACGTGACCGAGCGCGTCTCCTTCGTGCGGCTGCTGCTGGACGGGACTGCCGACCCAGACGTGACGGTCGTGTGGTGAGCGGGGACGACGATGGGGGGGTCTGTATTTTGGAGGCCCGCGCAAAGGGAACAAGCACTTCAACCGTGCTCTTCCGGCGCCGTCCATCTCGCAGCAATCCTGTCAGCCAGGGGCCGCCGCCGGAAGCAGCAAGCAGCAGCAAGCGCCACAACGGGCTCCCGCCCAGGCCGGTGTCTGCGGGGGAGGCGCCAGCTCCGGTGCCGCCTTCCGACTCCTCCGGCGGCGGCGGCGGCAGCCGCAGGTGCGGCAGCGGTGAGCTTCTGTCCCCGAAGGGCGCGCCGGTGCTGGAGTGGCAGCTCGACGCGCTGGCGCCCGGGATGAAGCCCTGTCGCGCTGCCTTCTTAACCGCATTGAAAGAGAAACGACGGATGGAGGTTCGCCCTGCGCAAGCCCGCGGGACGAGAAGTCGCCCGAAACATGACCCCCCGTCTGACTGGCACACGCACAAACAGAGAGGAAAATGCCCTTCTGTCACTCCCTGGCTTGTCACTACACCCACGAGTCAAGAGCATAGCCGTAGTCAAAAAAGACCTCCTCTCCGGCGCTCAAATCCCTCGCAGCGAACAGAGCGGCACGAATGGTCCCACCAATGCTAAGCAACTTCATCTCCAGGTTGGGCGAGTCGGAGCTGTGGTTGATGAACTTGGTTCGGCTTCCGACCCGAGTGGCGTCGACGATGGTTGTCTGCGACAGAGTGGCGAGATAGCTCACCCCCAGAGCGTCGTAAGTACGACCGCGACGGTGCCCCTCCGCGGCGGAGACAAGCTCCCCGACGTATTCACCCACAAAGTCGCCGGCCCCAGCTGCTTCGGCGACAAAGACGCCAAGCCCGTGAGCACGAGAGACGCCGAGCACAAGGCGCACTCGGGCCCCAACTTGCACTTGAATGTTGCGACAGCGTCTAACCGGCGGCGGACTGTTCGTAGACGCACCACCGCCAGGCCCGGGCATGACACCCAGGTCGGTCGGGCGCGGCGACCGCATCAGGCGCCAATAGGCTCCAGTCGCGGCCGCAGTGGAGCGGGAAATGGGAGGCTCCGCGGCAACTGATCCCGTGGTCAACCCGTCAACGCCTGACGCGGGATGAAGGTGGGCACCGCACATCATGCACGCGTCTGGGTCGCACTCACGGTCCGAGGCATAACAAGGGCACGAGTCCGTCTCACAGCGCGACGGCGAGGGACAAGAGCAAGATATGCGCCTGTTGCAAAACACCGACCCATCCGTGGGCGCGCAGCCGTCGGCGGGGATGGATATGGACGCCGCCTCTCCGGCATCCAGCACCACAGGCACCCTCGACGCCCACCGGGTACGAGCACACCCGCACTGCTTCTCACAGGGTACGTCATTTGCCACGCACCGGCAACTGGACCGCGTGCACGGCCCGACATGCCAGCACGGAATGAAGGGCGGAGACTTCTTAACGACCGACTCTTGGCTGTTGTTGGTGAGTGATAGCACCGGGGGGTGGGACAGAGGAGTGTCTCGTCGGGGGGGTGGCCGCGGTGTCGTGGGCTCCTCGCGCCAGGCGCCCGGCCAGCCCCAGTCCACCAGGTACTCAGCCACCCGGCGACATGTCGAGTTGGGAACGAAACGGGCCATGCGGCACGTATCAAACGGCCCGAAAATGCGAACTGCGGCGCGAAGGAGCTGGACGTCTTCGACGGCCCAGACCTCCGTGCGGCAGCCGTGCACGAAAACAGCCGCGCGGCTGCGGAGGTCGAGTCGGCAGTCACGGCAGGGTCCGGCCGCGACACGAATTGCCGCATGCATGGCGCGGGCGCGGCGCGCACGGCCGCCATCTGCCCCGCCAACCGAAGCCGAGCCTTGGGCGTCAAAGTCGCAATCGCCGCCATCGGCCGCTGTTTCCATGCGGCGTGGATCCGATGGAGAAACGACGGGTGTCGACGGGAACGGCGCAACGAGCGCGTCATGCACAGGCGTGCCGTGAATACGGCAGCAGTACACAAAGCAAAAACGACAGAACAATCGGAGAAACACGTCACGGGGACGGTGCGCCGAGTCGAGCAGCCTCGGGGGAGCAGCGACGCCGACACGTGATGAACCAGCCGCACGACTGCGCCGCAAAGGGTGGCATCCCAGCAGCGTGCCGAAGAGTGGGGACACGGAGGGGAAAGTAGCGCCCCCCGCAGCACGCACAGCCATCCTGACAGCGCGGGCAACGGCAACGCCTGCACGCAAAGCATCAGCACAATGGGGGACAGTGCCGGGTTGGGACGCGCGCCCACGTCGGTCGAGCGGACGCGGCCCCGTGAACGCGTCTACATCGGACGGTGATTCCGGGGACTCTGCCAATGCTCCCGCCGCCAACACTGCCGCGAGGCAGGCGCCGCCCGTTAGCCGTTGCAGAGAAGAGTGTCGGGCAGCGGCGCTCGTCCGCGCCCGTTGCACTTCTTGCGCGGCGGCCTGACGGGCGTCCGCCTGATCAAGCATATGACGGACGGTCGACCGACGCACGCGGAGAAAGCGACGCACAACACGGAGCACGACAGCGTCCGCACGCAGCACGGCCACAACAGACGCAAGAGCTTCTCGGTGCATGGCTCTGAGAGTACGCGCAGCAAGGGAGTGGCAGGCATTCCCTGTCCTGCTCGCTTCGTCCCCGGAGGTGTCGCTGCCGTCAGAGCTCACCGTTGACGAGTCCTTGTGCTTGTCGAGCACACGCGCCGTCGAGCCCTTGGCACGAGTAGAATCCCCCATGTACGGGAAGACAAAACCCTGACAAGAGGCCTCCACTCGCCGCCACGACCGGCGGACAGTCGCGTAGCTGGTCATCCGAGGGGGAGGTCGCACTGCGTGGAGCATGGTCGGCTGGACGGCCGTACGCTCCGTCACATCAACAGATGGGTTGATGGGCGGTTCGATGCCGGATGGTGCGATGGAAACAGCGGCACCCGCCCCCGCTGCCCCCGAATTCGGCCGCGAGGGAGGCTCTGCCAGGCGCGGTCTCTTGGGGTCTGGCGCCAGGGGAGCCGAAACACAGCGGGCAGCCGGCGCAATGATGTGTTGGGGTGAGTCGGCGCACTCGACGGGCGGCGGAGCTGCGCCACCACGAGTCTGAAGATGCCGGTCGTGCTGTGCACGGCGCACTGCCTCTCGGTTTGCCCTCATGACAGCTGCAGCAGCAGATCGGCGACGGCGCCGCGACAGCCGAAACGTCCTGCGGATAATGCGCGGCGCGACCCGCGCTATCGCGCGTCGGTCCCCGGCGCGCGCTCTCGCGATGTCAATGGCTTCTTCGCCGGGGTCGACGCTCGACGCGCCGCCATCAGAAGAAGATGCACATGCGTAGTCAGGAGGGACATGCAGAGCGGCGGGGTAGGCCATGTCTCTCTGAAGAGACAGCGGACCGTGCAGAGCCAGCGGTCCAAGACAGACCGGACGACCACAGAAAACCGGCGATCGAAACACTGTAGGCCGTGTGAGCAGCCGCCAGTGCGAGAGAAAGCCGCAGTCGAAAAGAACCAGGAGCACAGTAGGCGGACAACAAGCGACCAGTGGTTAGCACGTAGCTGACGGACGGCGCACGGCAGGCGGAAGCAGACAGCAGGTCTGCTCGGCGAGCAGGCGCCGGTGGCCGAGCGCGAAGCGGGTCGGTAACAAGCCTCCCGTCAGCCGAGAACCGCTAAAGGCAATGTGACCACCTTCCCGGGAGCGCCCGCTGGTCTCATACACCCGCCGGTCGGTCTGCGGACTCCCGCCAGTCACAACGCACCCGCTGGTCGACGAGCACGAGTCAAGGCTGACGACACAGCCGTCGCTCCAGAGGCGCCCAAGATGGACGGCTGGCCCACAGAGATGAACGAGATAGACGACTGACGAGGGACAGGCTCAGAGCAACACCGTAGGAGCTCCAAGACCATTCGGACGTCTCGCGAAATGCCCTCGCAAACGGGCGCTGGAGCATTTGTGCGCAGCACATACCCCCTTGTCCACTCATCGGTCGAGGACATTGCAAAATATTGCAATTGGAATCCTTCACAAGGAGTTGCACAGCATTGTTCGTCCACATGGCGTCTTGGCTCCCTTTCCCAACGCTCATGCAGCTGCGGCAAGACCGAGCGCACACAACGGCAGCTCGTCCCGTTCGTCCTAGCTGATGACACGCGCGGCGGCGGTGGCAGCGGCCCATTGCCGGCGGCCGCGGTGGAGCCCGCGACGGCCGCATTGGCGGCCATGCAAGCGGACACGACGGCGGCGGTGAAAGCTCCGGCTGCGGCGGCGGCGGCGGTGGCAGTTGTAGTGGCGACGGAAGTGGAAATGGCGGCGGCGGTGGTCACGGCGGCCGCGTCGTCGCATGCTGCTTCGTCCACCCCCAGCCCCCACCCCACCGCCCCTCTCCCTCACCAACCCCCATGTCCCCCCACACCCGCCCTCCCTCCGATTTCTCCGAGTGCTGGGAGCGGCGGCAGCGGTGGTGTCGGCGGACGCTGGGGACGCAGCACCGGCGGAGGCGACGCCGCAAGCAGGCCCCGCGGCGATGAGCCGCTCAGGAGGCTGTGACCCGGACTGCGGTGGCACACCACGTTTCGTTCCGCATGGTGGCGGCGGCGGCGCCCATGACGGCGACATCCTTGGTGGCGACGTCCGAGACGGCGTCACAGTCGCCGGCGGTGGCGGCTGCGACAGCGGTCTGAACAGCGACCGTCACGCGGGCGGCGGCAAACCACAACGTAAGCACCTCCAGGGGTGTGACGACGCACGCCGCCGCGTCGGCGTCGACATCGGCTAACCCGGCGGCACGGCAGAGGATGGCGGCGGCGAGGGCGGTCGCGAATACGACGTCGCTGTCGGCGGGGGCGATGTCCGCCGCGGCATCGGCGACGGTGACGACCGCCGTGCCGGTTGGGACGCATCCGCCGCGGCAACGGCGGCGGCGACGACCACCCTGCCGGTTGGGACGACCACGACCGGCAAGGCGCTGGGACGACCGCGACCGGCAAGGCCCTGGCGCACCACGCTCCGGGCCTCCCTCCGGGGGCGGCTCCTGCACCGCGAGTGCCGGCGGCGCCGCCGGCAGTCGCGTCAGCGCACACGGCGGTGGCGGTTGCGACGGCAGGCGCCAGGCCGCCAACGACGCCCCACGATGCGCGCCCCTGCTGGTCGCGACAGCGTACGCGGCGGCCGCCGTGGGTTTCCCGTCGTCCCAAGCCGCACGCCGGCGCGGAACGCCCCGACGGGTGCGTTGGCAGCCCCGCGCCCCGCGCCCTCGCCCTTTCCGCCACACCCCGGCGCAGGTCCAGCTGCGCCGTGCTCATTTCGGGGCCACGAGGATGGCGCCGCTCTTGCTCGGGCAGCTTCGGGCGGCAGTGGCGACGGCGTTGATGCTGCCGCCGGCTGTGGTGGGCAAGAGGCCAGCGGCGGCGGCCAATGCCTCCGCGGCGCCGGTGGCGGCTACGGCGGCGGCGGCGGCGTCGGCGGCGCTGGTGACACCCGCGCGGCGCATGTGCCGCGGCCGACGGCGGCGGGCCCCTCAACGGCCGCCGCCGCCGCCGTGCGTGGCATCACTGCGACTCGTGCCGCCGCCGCCACCGGCGGGCCCGTCCACGCCGACGTCTGCCGATGTTTTTGTCCACGTTGCGGCTCTTGTTGACGTCGGGGCGATCATCGCCTCCCCACCCCCTCCCACCACGGTCGTTTCTCGCTGTTGCGGTGTTGGTGCAGCGGGCGCGCCAAGCGGCGTCTGGTAGGGAGTCGGCGGCGGCCGCCTACGGCCGCCGCGCGGTAGGAAGCTTCGAGAGCGTCCACTGCGCCGCTGCCAGCGTCGCACCGGACGAGGGGGGAGGGAAGCAGGTGGGCGCGACGGCGCGAGGAACCCGCCGGCCGCCACCGGCGTTGACCACCGCCACCGGCATTGGGGCCGACGATGCCGGGCCTGCCCCGCCGCCACCGCCACAACGACAGACGTCGGCCGTGAGCACGGCGGCAGCGGAGACAGCGACGAGCACCTGCGCCGACGTTTGTGGTGGGCGGGAAAACGTGGCGACGGCCACGTCGAGCTTCGAGGGGCCGGCGACTAGCGCAACCGCCGCCGCCGCGCGCTCGGCGGTGGGTGCAGCGCGCATCGCCGGTGGTGGTACCCGCGGCGGCGGATGCGGCGGTGGCGGCGGCCGCGGGTGCCGGCGCCGCCAGGGACCGAACGGCAGTGACGGCCGGCGCGGCGATGGCACGGGCGGCGGCGTCAGCCATGGCGGTGCAAACAGGACCGGCCATGGCGGCCGCGCCGGCCGTGGCAGAGATGGGGGCGTCGCGTCCCTTTGCGCTTTCCCAGTCTGCGGCAGCGGTGACGTGGGACGACTTGGCGGAGGCGGCCGCGGCAGACGCGCGCAATATGAGATCTGCTTTGCGAGGTGCCCCTCGCCCAACTGTCTGGCGGCGACAGCGGTAGCGTCGACGTCAGGCAGCAACGCTCACGCGTACGGCGGGGGGGGGGCTACGCGGCGACCTCCGCGTCGAGGAGGTCTGCGCCGGCGACAAACGCGACAGGGAGAGGGCGAGCAGAGCGGGGCGGGTGCATGCGGGAGGTTTGCCAGCCGACGGGGGGTGGCGACGGGGGGCGGGGGGAGGGGTTGCCAGCCGCCGGGGGGTGGCGGC
>ENA-ORXR01003929-ORXR01003929.1-marine-metagenome-genome-assembly--contig:-NODE-3929-length-12868-cov-2.726526_pt1 | contig 12868 bp, 9 predicted proteins | sample MGYA00237866_ERZ511479 | MGnify/ENA metagenome assembly ERZ511479 | reverse complement strand
AAAGTTAGTGAAGTTATAATTTACTGACCGTCAATAAGTATTAATGATCTTGTTTAGGCCCTTGAGGAAGAGAATGTTGATGCTTTTCAATTCTTGTTGTGTCTTCCTTTGAGGGTTTAAACTCTTCTGGGGAGCTAGTATGAAAATAACCGTGCATCTGCATTAGGAACAGAAGAAATCCTGCAAGGATAAGCCCATGGTTGGCGATTTTAGCGAAGTTGCTGAATCCTTTTCTTTTTCTAAAAGGTTTTAGAAGGAAAAGCATAATTATAAGTGCTATGATTTGACCAAATTCAACACCTAGATTGAATGATAGAATTCTTAAAATCATGTCCGAGGAGGCGTGACCTAGGGGTAGTTGCTGAAGTCGTGTTGATAAGCCAAAACCGTGAATTAACCCAAAAATTAAAATCATTAAAAGTATGTTGGGACTTTTTTTCCATTTAAAATAATTAACAAAACCCTGAATATTATCAAAACCTTTGTAGCAAACACTTAGAGCAATAACAGCATCAATAAGCCAATAGTTGGCACTGATACCAAAGTAAGTTGCAAAAATTAAGGTTAGGCAATGTCCGATGGTGAAGATGCTGATGACTCGAATAATGTCTTTTGTGTTATTTAATAAAAAGATAACCCCTAAGAGAAATAGAAGGTGATCGTAGCCTGTCAGCATGTGCTCAACTCCAAGCCAGATGTATTCGAAATAATTAGCTTCTATGAAGGATTGTTTCACGTGATCACTGATGCCGTGTGCTTTTACAGTTATCGATATTATGGTGAGGACAAAGGCCGCAATGAAACGAAACATTTATTTCGAACTTTGATGAATGAATTCAGTTAGGAAATAACGTACGATTTCAGAATGTTCTACACGTTGTCCCTTGAAGGTCCAGTGTAGTTGATCAAAAGCTCCCCAAGTGGCTTCGATTTCAATCATTGGTTTTTGGCTTGGAGCGAAGATATGTCCAAGATATTGGTTAAAGACAAATTGAATCAATCCAGCTTGTTGGCCAGAGATAATTAATTTAATACCATTTCTAAAAATCATGAAGTCATTTTCAGTTCCAGATATTTTATAAACTCTAATACTGTGGGTGACAGAATTACGGCTTTCGTTGAAGTCTTCAACAGCCGATTGAAATGCTTTTTTTAGAATTTGAAGGAATTCAGTTGTACGCGCTTTTAAGATAACAGGTTTTTGAAAATGGTTGGTGTAATCAACTTCACCTGTCTTTTCCATGCGGCGTTCAGAATAAGCAAGTTCAGTTAGCCACTGTCGAGAATAATTGTTTTCTGTAGGTTCTTCTGTTGCAGGAGCTAATTGTTCTTCGTTTTGTTCTGTTGGTATTTCTATGTTTTTACTTTCAACGATTTCTTGTTTCTGAGGGTTCATTTCAATGTGGGCATTTGTTGCTTTTTTTAAGCTAATGGCTTCAGGCATTTGAGTTGTTTTCTTGGGCTCGTTGCTTGGTGTGTTTTGATGATCTTCAAGGTCAGCATCAAAGAAAACAATGTCTTCATCGGAATATTCAACAGCTTTTTTTGTTTGAGGATTTTGTTTTTTAGTATCATGGTCAAATTCTTCGTTCCATTTTTTCCAGAGGTCGTCAATGTCTTCACGTTGAGATGGAGGAGTGCTTTTAGAGGAGGCTTTGACTGTTGGAGTCTTGTAAGATGTTGGTATTATACTTTGTCGTATTTTATTTTCCTGAACAGAGCTTTGTTCTTTGTTGGGAGTATTTGATATTTGTTCAACAGGGTAAAGATTTTCTTTGGAGATATTGAAGCTAGAAGGACCTGCAGTTTCAGAACTTGCAGAATCAATTCTGAATTCGCGTAGATTGGTTGAATCGATAACTTCTTTAGACATATATCAATAGGATACTAAATCAAATGACCTGCCGTAAATCGCCAAAATACGATTAGTCTTGAAGTTTTGTGCTGCAGAGCAAGAAAAATAAAGCAGGGTACCGTATTGCCCGTTTAGAACTTTGCATTTTGACCCCTGGTCAATGAAGTGGGTGCTCTAGCCGACCATTAGGTCTTGGCTGGATATCGGTTTCAGGCTACCTTCAAGAAGGCTTGCACACTACCGACAGTGAGAGCTCCCATTCTAAAATTATCGACAAAATGATGATGGGTTCTATAAACACGAAGCTAACAGAAACCCTGCTCATTAATAAGCATAGCATGTTTGAGGACTTATTTAGAGTTAATATAATGGGCTTTATTTAGTTATTGGCTGAGTTTTTGACGGTCTCTTTTTCAGGGAACTTGCTTTAGAGCAAAAAATCAATAAAACTAATGTTAAGAGGGTAAGTCATTGAAATCACCATTAAAAATATTACTGTGCGATGAATCGTTGGCGATCAGAAGAGCTGTTGAAATAGCGCTTCGACGTTTTAAACCTGAATTACATTTTTGTGAAGTAGATCAGGATTTTGAAGCTCAATTTCAAAGAGTTCAGCCAGCACTTATTATTTTGGATTCTCAGTTTAAAGATAAGGCTATTCTTGAGAGATTTGCCCAGTATGCTCTTCAAAATTCAGCAAAAATAATATTGTTGTGTAGTAGCTTAGATGAAAAAGAAGATTTTAAAAATTTTCCTGATTCGTCTCGTTTGTGGAAACCCTTTGAGGCGAGAGTTCTTTCTGAATTAGTTGCCGGTTTGTTTCCATCAAGTGATGAAAAAGTAAAGACTATTCATCCTGTGCCACCTCCAGCTCCAACTCAAATTGATTTAAAGAGTCCAGTTATGCCTCCACCAATTCCCAAGGTTGAAGTTCCTGTTGTTCCTCCTCCAACGCCACCTCCGGTAAGTGCAACGGCTCCTACTATTCCATCGATACCCATTCCAATTCCAAATATAAAAAACCCATTAAAAGATGCCCCAAGTCCACAATTTAATGATCCAACTCAAATTGAATTAGGCGGAGATGAAGTTGCTCTTGAATTGGAAAATCAAATGAAAGATTTTGAAAATGAGAATACAGTTACTCAGTTTGATTTAGAAACATTGGAAGATGTTGAAGTTAAGGGTCCTGACAGGCCTAAGGTTAATACCCTTGAAGAATTATGGGGTGAAAAAGAGGTTCAACCTGCAGTAGAAGCTGATGCTTCTCAAAATTTGAAACAAAATAGTGATAACATACATAGTGATGCTACTTTGTTGGATCTTGAAATAAAAGATCCTTTTTCTGCGCCGGTATTAATTAAAAACAAAGTGAATGATGGTCGAGTAGAGAATCAAGTAGTTTTTGATCAAGGCCGAACTAGTGATGATAGCTTGTTGAGAGATGAGGTCTCGGAAGAAAAGCAAGCTGCAGAGCTTGAGAAACCTGAGGCAGTAACTCAAGATGAAGTTAACAAGAATCTTTGGGATTTGGACTTTGCGGAAAATTCAGTAGCCGCCACGCAGGACACAGCAGTTGATTTTAAAGAGGATACTTTGGGTGGTTTTTCAGAAGAAGAAGCATCAGCTGAGTTGGAAGGTTTTGATAGTACTTGGGCACCACATTCTACTGTGCATGGCATGAAAGCAAAACAAGCAGAATTGAAAGAGGATGTTTTCCAAAGTGTAGTTCCTTTAAGAGAACAATCACAGGTTGAGTTGCAAGATAATATTAATTTTGATTCGCCAACTCAGGTGGAGTTATCTACGCCACTAGAGGAGGAGTTACTTTCTAAGGACGCGGTTGAAGAAGCGGTCGAAAAAGAAATATCTAGTTTACCAGTTAATTTGCCAAAATTAGCTTCACGTCCAAAGCCACCTGTGCATGCTCTGTTTGAGAAAAAAGAATATGAATTAGAAAAGCAGAAGATTGAAAAGACGCCAATACAATTTGAAGATCTGGATGAAGAATGTGTAATTGAATTAAAGAAATTAGTTCGTGAACAGGTCAGAGCTGAATTGCAAACTTCAATGATGAATGAGATAAATGAACGTTTAAATCAAGTTCTGAAAGAGCTTGAAGAATAATTGAATCTTGTCTTCTCGATATTACGAATACCATGTTGATTCCTGTTTGAGTACACAGGACCTTGCTAAAAAAATAGTTTCTCAATTTCCTATAAATAAAGAAGAAATACTTTTTGTTAAAACAAAACATCAGTACGAAGGTCGAGGGCAACGTTCGAGGTCGTGGGTTGACACTGGAGGATCTTCACTTAAATTTTCAATGGTCTGTAGACTGAATGATTATAAATTAGGGCATTCTTTGATGTTTTTTGTATGTTCACAAATAGCTACATTATTTAAAGGAAGGGTTTTTGTGAAATGGCCTAATGATCTTGGGTGTTATGATCAATTAGGAATGTTTGGTAAGTGTGGTGGAATTTTAGTAGAGGCTTTTGATGGTGATCATTACGTAGTTGGAGTGGGTATTAATGTATCTCATGAACCTAAAGTCGTGGAGTCGGCTAGTTCTCTTACTGCTATGGGTGTTGATCTTAACTCTGAGGAGGTCTATCAGGCTATCAAGTATCGACTTGTTGATGCTTTGGAGGAGCTTGTTGATTTTAATTATGACAATTATTTTGAAAGTTTTTTGAAAGCTAATTTTCCGTATACAGGTAGTTGGGTTTTTAAGGGGGAGTCAGAAAGGCTTTGTGCAACAGATATTTGTCGTGAGTCTGGCCGTTTGGTTTTAAAGCGTAAAGATGGGAGTTGTTTTATCATGAAGCAAGGGGAATTTCGATTTGATCGTGCAAATGTTTAAAAAATATGGGCATATTGCTTTCTTTGCTTTTGGTTTTTTGTTTGATGTATTGACCTTGGGGCAAATTGATAACTTTTGGAATCTTAGTCAGCACTTTGTGGTTATTTGTCTATTAAGTGTTTTTTTACTTGCTGAGGTTTTTTTTATTTTTGATAAAAAATTCTTGCATGCTGTTTTTTCGAAAGACAACGTTAAATTTTTTTGGCCCAAAGCGATTCATTTTTTGTTGGGAATATTGTATAGCGCGTATTTTATTTTCTTTTTTAAAAGTAGTGGAGATCTTAGTCATTATATTTTTCTTTTGGTTATGGTCTTTCTTTTGATTGTTAATGAATTCGATCTCTTGGGTAGAGAGGGGTTTCTGTTTCGTTTTGTACTTTGGGTAGTCGCGGTTCATTGTTTTTTTTATTATGCGGTGCCGATTTTTATGGGAAAAACGGGAGACTGGCCTTTTTTGATTTCAACGTTTTTATCTTTTTGTTTTTTTGTTTTGTTAGTTAGAGCTTTAGACTTTTTTAAAATTGCTAAGAACTTTATATTTTCAAAGATAATTTTACCTTCTTTGCTGGTTGAATTGTGCTTCATGTTTGCTTATTTCTTTAACGGTATACCGCCATTGCCATTTGTGACGACTCACCTTGGTTTGTATCAAAGAATTAAAGTATCTAAAGTTGATGGACAAAAAAACTATCAATTAGATTTTAGAAAGAAATCATGGGAATTTTGGAAGAAGTCAGCTACAGAGATAAGTGTTCAAGATGATCAATTAGTGGTTTTTTTCCAGCTTTATATGCCTGAAAATTTTAAGCAAAAAGTAATAGTAGAGTGGAGCCAACTGCAAAACAGAGATCGAAAATTTGTGTGGGTAGTTCAAGATAAGATACCTTTAGACGCTGTTGGAGGTAGGGAGAAGGGGTATAGAGCCTATACTGTTAAAAAGAATTATTCTATTGGAAGGTGGCGTATAAGAATTAGACTCCCTGATTCAAAAGTTCTTAAAGAAAAGATTTTTGATATTTCTGATAAAAATTTATCAGAGTCTCAACAAGTTAGTGCTAATTATTAACGTGATTATAGAATCTTAGTAATTGCGATCGTGCTTTTCCAGAAGCACTTGGGCTTGATTTTGATTCGATAACAAGTTGAACTTGGCAAGTGTTTGAATCAATAACGAGAAAATCAAGTTCGCCAGTTACTGAATGGTTGACGATGTATTGAACGCCACTTATGTAAAAATATTCATTTGGGTTGTATTCTTCGGTCAATAAATTACCTGATTCAAAATGTGCTTGATAAGTTAGGGCTTCCATAACATCACCAACAAGTTGAAATTTGAAATGATGAGTTAATGAAAAGTCTCTGATTTGGTTGATATATTTTTTAACTTGTGTAGAGCTGTTTGATTTTTTTAAAGCATTGTTAAACGTATCTTCAAATTTTTTATATTGGGAAGATGACTTATTGTTAAAGTTTAATTTTTGAAGCATTCTTTTGTTGGGTGGAATAAACTTTTTGTAAAATTGGTGAACACTATCTATTTCTGAGCGACTGATAGGGTGTTCAAGGTCTAAACCATTTGCGATAGACTTTCTAGAGCTGGCAATCAGGTAGTATTCTTTGAAATTTTGATTTTTTACAAAGTCAAAATCTTTAACTTTTATTGGATAACAATTGTTTGGAGTCATAGCTCGAGTATCTCGTGTGTATCTTAAGCTTAATCTTGAATTTGTTGCCTGAGCTGATGAGATGATAAGTAATGTAATAAGCGCTATAAAGTGTAGTTTTTTAATCATTGTTTGTCCGTCCCTCAGAACTCTTTATGTCACAGTACAGTTTGTGTGACAAAACGCTCAAAAATATATTAAACAGTTAAGTTGTTGAATATATTGGATTCTAATCGAATGCTAACAGTTTAAATTGAGTTGTTTCTCAAAAGCTTCAAGATCTTTAAAGTGAGTGTTGATAGTTTCTTGATGAGTTTCAATATCTGTAGTTTTACTTTGGATTAAAGTATAGTCAGGTTGGCCTTTTGATGTCTCGAATTCAATGAAATCATTGATTTCTTTAATTTGATTTTCTATCTTAGTTATTTTCTTTTCTAACAATTCAATTTGTCTTTTAACGTATTTTTCTTTTTTCCAGCCAAGATGTGACTTAGGTTTTTTTGATTTCTTTTCAGTTTTTTTGCCGTCTTTAAAAAAGTCTTCTAAAGAGTATTTTTTTGAAAATTCACGATAACCATAATCAAAGAGCTCTATTGTGTTGTTGTGGAAGACGACAAGTTTAGAACTGGCTTTTTTTAACAAATCCTCATTATGTGAAACGAATAAACAAGCTCCAGGGAAGGCTTTTATTTGTTGAGTTAGGTAATGAATACTTTGAATGTCTAAGTGGTTAGTGGGTTCATCAAGGAGTAAAATATTACAAGGTTTTGCTAAGGTCTTGGCCATTAAAACTCGGCTTTGCTCCCCACCAGAAAGCACAGATATTTTTTTGTCGATATCATTCTTGTAAAACAATAGGGAAGCCAAAAGTGTGCGAATTTCTGTGATTCCTAATGAAGGGTTGGAATCATAAACTTCTTCAAACAGGGTTTTACCGGCATCAAGTGCTTTTTTATTGGTTTGTTTGTAGTAACTCATCTGTGTTGAGTTATGCAGCTTGAGAAGCCCTTGGTTTGGAGTGAGTTCTTCGTGAATTAGGTTAAGTAGAGTACTTTTTCCTTTTCCATTTTGTCCAATTATTGCAATACGATCTTTGGCCTGTATGTCTAAGTTAAAATTTTTAATAAGTTCTTGTTCTGGTTGATAGGAAAAATCAATTTTTTCACATTCAGCAAGTAGTTTTGCTTTTGTGGCTTGATATCTAAATTTAAAATTAAGGTCTTGATGTGTAGACAATTTGTCTTGCAAATTAATTTTTTGAATTTGTTTAAGTTTTGACTGAGCTTGTGTTGCTTTTGAAGCCTGAGCTTTAAAGCGATCTACGAATTGTTGTAGTTGTTGAACTTTTTTTTCTTGGCTTTGTCGAGTTTTTTCAAAAGTCAACTCATCAGCTTCAATTTGAGCCATGACCTCATCAACTTTGGCAGCCATTTTTTTTACATTTTGACGATGTAAAATTAAAGTATGAGTACAAACCGCATCCATGAAGCTTTTGTCATGTGTTATTAATAAAATTTCTCCAGAAAACTTTTTTAAAAACTTTTTAAGCCATATTAAGCTGGGTAAATCAAGGTAGTTTGTCGGCTCATCTAAGATCAATAATTGTGGATCTTTTAACAGACATTGGCACAATTTTATTCGTAGTTGATAGCCGCCTGAAAAACAATTGGGATCTTTTATGAAATCACCATCTTTAAAGCCAAGCCCAGAAAGAATACTTTCTGCCAAGTATTCTTTGTTTAATGGGTCTTCAAAAACAGATAAACATTCTGCTATTAATGTTGGATGAGTAAAGTGAATATGTTGGTCGAGATAACTAATAGCGTAGGACTTAGGAATTAGAACATTGCCTTCATCGGCACTTTCAAGGCCACAAATAATTTTTATCAGGGTAGATTTTCCAGCACCATTTCTTCCTACTATGCCTAACTTTTCTGACTTCATTAATGAAAAGCTAATGTCTTCAAAAAGATATCGACTAGAGTAGGATTTACTAAGGTTGTGAATTTGGATCATAAAGAGTACTTATTATAGCAATTATTCATAAAAAATAGAAGTTTTACAACTAATAATTAACAGAATTTTAATAATTTTATAGTGTTTCATTATATATAATATATTTAATGGATAAATTTTTTCTAATGCAGCTGATTTTGATGTCTTTTGTGGGGTTTTCCCAGATGAGTAGTCATGATGTCAGAGAGGTAACCGGTATTAAAGTAAAAGGTTATGATGAAACCTGCCCTAAAAATGATTTTTATATTCATTATAAAAATTTGGATGAGATCAGGGAAACTTTTCCAAATAATTTGTTTGTAAAAAGTGTTCAAAATGGTTTGACATTTAGTAAGCTTGAAAAATCACCTGAATTACGTAGATCACTAGTGAAATTAAATAATGAAATGGAAAAGTTAACAAAGGTTCTTTCTAAAGACGAAGCAAATAAATATAATTTACTAGCAACTAAAGGAGATAAATTATTAATGGTTTTAGATGACCCCAGTAAGTTGAGTTTGCTCAGTTCGTGGACAACACGAACTAGTGGTACTGGATTAATTACAACACCAAGCTCGAGCTCTCTTGCTCAAGGTAAGCAAGATGCGAAAATTGAAGGATCAGTAGGACGAGTACACTCAGAAACATATGCTGGGTTTTCTTATAATTTAGCCAACCCTTTAAGTCATCTGAGAAGTAGCAAAAATGAATATCAAAGAGCTAATAATGCTTCAGCCTATGCCAATTCAAAACTAGCAGCTTATGGTGCTGAATTAAGCTCACAGAATAGCTCAGTTTACAATGCTGAAGGTGATGGTTATTTTTCAAGTTCAAATAATGCAAAATATAATCATGAAGGAGAAAGGCTTAGGTTGGCCGCTTCAACTGAATTGAATTATAGAAAAAGAGATAGCGAAAGGGCTAATCAGGATTTTAGAGCCAATGCATCCGCAAATATTCATCACGCTGGTGTAGATTCTTCTTTTCAATGTGGTGTTAGTTGTGGTTATTTTAATAATCCTGAAAGTCAATTTGAAACGACAAATGCTCGTTTTTTTGGTTTGTATGAAAATGGAAATATTTTAGCTGAGCTAAGTGGATCTATGAATGACAATTCTGTTTCAGGTCAAACCAGAAATATTGAAGGTTTAATAGCTTATGACAATGGCGAGTTGCAAGCTTTTGCTGAAGCAAAACATTCATATTATGAATCCATTAATCAATCATCTTCAGAGGGAGCTGCTGGAATTGGTCGAAAAATAGGCTCTGCTGGGCGTATTGGTGTTTCTGGCCATTATGTAAGTACTGAATCTAACGGATCTGAGAATAACTTCGGTTGCAGAATTGTCGCAAAACTAGAATTTTAAATTAGCCTTAGTCAAAAAATTGTTCTTAATTGTGAGTACAGCTTCCGAATAAGTATTCAGGTAAGTATATGAAAATCTCTAAAATCACGATATCACTAACAACTTTTATTTTGGTTACGCTAATTTGTAGTGTAAGTCACGCAAATCAATATGAATTCTTAGAAGGATTACTGGAAACTGAAAGTGATGTTGAATGGGCAAAAAAATATCGAGACACCCGCAAGGACTTGCAACAAGAATACAATGAAAAAAAAACGCCTTTAAAGACATTAGAGTCAGGTCTCAAAGTTGATCTCAATAGGGCGCAATTTTACAAAGAAATTCTTCAAGAATACAGAAAAAGCGTTAACAATTTAGAATCTAAAATCAATTCATCAACTAAGAAAGATGTTGAAAAGTTATGGGACTTAACTAGTGATCAAGCAAATCCATGGACAGCATTAGAGCTCATGAAGGCTAAGAAACTAGAACATGATAACAAGTTTAAATCTTATGAAAATGAACTTTTAAAACTTGTTTCGGACAATGAAAAAACGAGTGATTTTGTCATTCGTTTTGAAGAATTTTTGAGTACAAATGAGCTTATTGATGTCGGAGTTTTTAGGGATCTTTGTCTTAAAGATTTAGAGGCTTCAAAAGATACAAAGTTGTCGACTGCTCAAAAGTGCTTATCTAAAATTAAAGATGACAATAAAAAGTCATATTCCACTAAAGTAGTCTTTAAAAACACTAAAAAATCAGAGGCATTACAGCTTGAAGCTAATATTAGGCCAAGTGAAAAAGAAAATAATTTTGAAGTCTGTTTTGGGTTTGCTCCAAGGCAGTCACTAGCTAGCCATTTAAATTCAACTCAAAGGAAGCTATTTAAAGAATCTGGACTAACTGAAAGTCAAATAAATGAATTTATAAATAATGGAATTACTAATCAAGATGAGCTTAACAGCGCAAAACAACTAGAAAATTTTGAAGATCAATTTTCATTTGTTGAAGTTGAAGGAGTCGGTAATTATTTGAAGGATAACTGTAAAGTAATCGAAGCAACAAGCTCTTGGGAATTAGCGGAAAAGACGAAAGCAGCTTTTCAATCTGCTCTTTCCATTAAAAATGAAGGATTGCTCAGCGATCAATTAAACTTTGTTGAAGAGCAGTTGGGAAATGAAAGCAATAAAGATAGTCTGCATGGTTCTTTGGCAAAGCTCCATTATGAAATAAACTCAGGTAAATTGCTAGCGGATATTGCTCGAAAAAAAGATATTTTGTCTTGGGTTCAGGGCAATCGTGATAATTTTAAAGATAATAACAACGTCTGTCAGTTACTGGTCCAGCATCATAAAGACGAATTTTCGGCTTTAGATGATGAAAGCCAAGATCTTTGTGAGGATTTTAGACCTGTTGAAGATAAACTGAATGAAATAGCAAGTCGAGCCATTGCAGGCAGTGAGCCTCAGTCCCTAAATAAGGCTGATTTTGAGGAAAAGCTAAATGAGGCTAAAAAAAGAATGGAAGCTCAATATTTTGCACATATGCAGCAGTTGCAAGGAATTGTATCTCATTGCTTGGGTTTAATACGTAATAATAAAGCTAAAAGTGGATTAGATAAAGTGGTCCAACAAATCCAGCCATTGGCAAATTCATTATTACTCAAAGGTTATGGAGCTAGCGATGAATTATTAAAACCAATATTTGCTAATTTTTTAGAGGATAATAGTATGCAACAGGCGTTTGCAGCCAACTCCAATATTGTAGATCCTATGATTAATGATGGTGTCTCAAGATTTCTAAACGAAAACACTGATGCTAAAAAAGTCAGAGAAGAAATTAACCGATTAAAGAATGTTCAAAACAGCTTTAACGATCTAATTTTTCAAATGGCAGCTTCCTCGCCAATGGGGATACAAGACCCACGTTTTCAAAATGATTTCAAGGTTCAAAAAGCATTAGCTCTTAAAAAAATTGTTGATAAAACTTTAACCAGACTACAGTTAAAAGCTCGTGAAAGAGGTTCACAAGCAAGAGGTCGGTTTAATGGTATTGCAAAAAGTGGACAAAGTAGCGGTACTCAAAAAAGTAACAACAGTCGAGTCAGATTGATTAATAATCCTCCTGCACAAAAAAAACAAGCGACAAGAAAGCCTGCAGTAAGATCAAACCCAAATGCTAGTCAATCAAAGGCGCCTAATTTGTTGAGATAAGAATGAATAATTTTTTTAAAATTATATTTTCATTAGGTTTAATTTATACAGTTCACGGCGATGCTCGTGAAAATTTGCTAGATGACCTGGCTAATGTAGAATATTCTTTGGATCAATATCGCAAGTATGGTGATAATTTAAAGACAGATGTTAATGCTGGGATTCAAGGGAAGAGCACGTCAGTTAAAAATAATGTACGAAGTCACTATCAAGGGCTTTGGCAATATTATATAGCTACTCCAGCTTTGTCGACGTTAGCATCTTTAAAGGAACTGTCAGCTCAGATGGAAAATTATGTTGATGATGTTGCAAAATACAAACGACAATACCAAAGTATTCTTAAAACTGAAGCTCGTCCTCAATATCAAAGTTGTTTGAAGGATAATCGAGTTAATCGAATTACTGAATCAGATTTTAGCGGGGCTCATAGATCGACCCAAAGAAGCGTTGAGAGCTATTTAAATGGTGGTGTTTTATCCAGTTCAGCTGAGACATATTCAACTGATTTAAGTGCTTTAAAGTCTGCGTTTTCTAAAAATTGGCTTAATGAATTACATAAATGTTGCTTGGAACTTGCTGAAACTGATGAAACTTTAAACACAAAAGATTGTCATGAGAAGAAAGGTAAATTCCAAGCTGAGCATCAAGAAAATCTTAGAAAATTTTCACAAACATTAAAGTCAGCTCAAGTTCCTGCATTGCCACCTAGGCCGTTGCAAGCTATGACGGCTAATCAATTTTCTTCTTTTGCTACTCAATTACATGGAAATTTATCTGTGACATCCGCAGCTCATTCAAGTCGAGGCAGCAGTAATTTATCGACAGATTCTTTAAGGGAAAATGAAGTTTATCGTAGATATGGGGCTGCTTGTGAACAAGCAAAAAGTATACATGAAAAAAACTCAAAATTACCTGTTAAATGGCGAGTG
>ENA-ORXR01003927-ORXR01003927.1-marine-metagenome-genome-assembly--contig:-NODE-3927-length-12873-cov-4.468818_pt1 | contig 12873 bp, 12 predicted proteins | sample MGYA00237866_ERZ511479 | MGnify/ENA metagenome assembly ERZ511479 | reverse complement strand
AGGTGATTTACGCTGGGCCGCGCCTGCGCCTGCGCCGCGCTGGTCTCAAACCCGCCTCGCCGACACCTTTGGCAATCGTTGTATGCAGCCCGAAAATGTCGAAGGCGGCTATTTTGACCGTCTCATTGAGGGCCACGGATTAGGCGGGGTGAAAAACTTTCTGATCAAACGCGCCGTCGCCGCGCAAAAACCGTCTCCGATGAGCGAGGACTGTCTCTATCTGAACGTTCGCACGGGCAATCTAAACGGCGAGACCAAACACCCTGTTATGGTGTGGATACATGGCGGCGGTCATCAATTTGGGTCCGGAGATTTTTCATATTATCAAGCCAATGGATTGGCCGAGAAAGGCGTGGTCTTGGTCACGATAAATTACCGATTAGGGGCGTTCGGATATATGGCGCATCCCGCACTGTCAGATGCAGACCCGAACGGCGTGTCCGGAAATTACGGAACGTTGGATCAAATCGCAGCGCTTGATTGGGTGCAGGATAATATCGAAGCCTATGGCGGCGATCCTGAAAACATCACTATTTTCGGCGAGAGCGCAGGTGGATGGTCTGTCACGGAAATGATGGCAAGCCCGCTGGCCGCTGGAAAATTTGACAAAGCCATCGCGCAAAGTGGAGCTTCAACTTACCACCTCGGTCAGATGGACGGAAAAGGTTTAGGCTGGCCGAGCGGATATAGCATGGGCGAGAAACTCGCCGGGGCAGTAGGCCTTAGCGCCCCGACAGCAGCAGAGCTGCGCGCCATCCCTGCCAGTGACATCATGGCGAATCTGCCGGAAAAATCTGATGAAGCTTTTCACCACATTCGCGACGGTTATGTCTTTCCGAAAAATGTAGGTCACGCCTTTCGCGACGGCGACATATCGGCTGTGCCGTTTCTGACAGGATATAACTCTGATGAAGGGACATTATTTTTCCCTGATGACCCGCAACCCTCTGTCTGGGAAGATGATATGCCGCGCAGCGGAGTGGAGATGATAGCCACACTCAACGAACATTATCCGGGACAAGGCGCAGCTCTTGCGGAGGCTTACACGCTGGATGAGGATTTCATAGCGGGCGGCACGCAGATGATGGGTGACGAGATTTTCGGCGTGAATATTCGTTTCGCCGCCAGAGCCAATGCAGCCGCAGGCGCGCCGAGCTATCTCTATCATTTCTCCCGTATCCCGCCGTCTGAAAAGCAAACAATTGGCGCCTTTCATGCCGCCGAAATTCCCTTTGTTTTTGACAGCTCGGAACCCGCATTGGGTTTATCCGACGACGACAAAGCCCTGACCGAAATCATGGTCACCGCGTGGACAAATTTTGCCAAGACCGGGAACCCAAATGGAGAAGGTGTTCCAAATTGGCCGAAATATGACGGTCAAAATTGGATGCATTTTTCCGGCAATACGGGGTTGGCCTTGGCGGAAATTGAAACCGATATCCGAAATGAAAAAATTGATGCGTTGGAAGCGGGACTCGTTTTGAAACTCAAAGAGCTAAACGCCGAGCTTTCCGCAGGCGGTGATACGGGTAGCTTGAATGATTGATGCCTAAAATTCCGCCGCACACCCGTCTCGTCATTTTTGATTGTGACGGAGTGCTCGTTGACAGCGAGCCCATCGCCAATGCTGTCATGGCCGAAGCTCTCTCCGCACAAGGCTGGTCCATGACGGGTCCTGAATCCGTTGCGCGGTTTAAGGGCGGTCATATGCATCAGGTCCACGCAGCCTTGGAAGCCGAATTGGGAAAATCCGTTTCGCGAGAGTGGATCGCGGAATTTGATGCGGCCTGCCGCACAGCTTTGGTGAATGTGAAACCCGTCGACGGCATTGCCGAACTCATCGCTCGCGTTCGGCAGGCGGGCCTGTTGATCTGCGTCGCCTCTCAAGGGCCACATGAAAAAATGGCTGTGACCTTGAAGGCCGCCGGCTTTGATCAGATTTTTAAAGACAGAATATTCTCATCCGTCGATGTGGCGAATCCAAAACCTGCGCCGGATTTATTTCTTCATGCAGCAAAGAGATGCGGTGTTTCGGCCGAAAATTGTTTGGTGATTGAAGACAGTCTAACCGGCGTTGAGGCTGCACAGGCCGCCGGTATGAAGGTTATCTATTTGAATGCGGCGGATGAAGTATTGGACGGCGCGGTAAGCGCGCGTCATCCGGATGACATCAATCTTTGAAAACGGTAGTGGTTTGACGGCGCCGATCCACAGTTAATTGCGTGACATCGGGCCGTGAATAGTGACCCGCCGGATCAAAATTTTGACGCTCCCGCCGCACAAAGGCGGGGTCCAACTCACAATAGCGAATGCCTGTCTCGCCAATTATAGGCTCCAACACCCAGCTGCCGTCAGGCGCCGCAACACAAGACCCGCCATTGGCCGGCATACCGCTCAAGCTGGCGCGGATATCATCTGCGAAAGGCGTGTCATCTCGCACATCGGATGGCCGCATTATCGCCGAGACAGAAACGCAATAGCTGCGGCCTTCTTTCGCAAGGACGGGGGTCAGGTCGCGTGTGTTCCGATCGCTCCCGGGCCAGCCCATGACATGAAGATCCTCTCCCTGACCATAAAGCGCAGCGCGCGCCAGAGGCATCCAATTTTCCCAACAATTTAACCCGCCAACGGTGAACGCGCTAAGTCGGTGTGTGACAAGGCCGTGCCCGTCACCCGGCGACCAGACCAAACGTTCTTCATATGTCGGCTGTAATTTGCGGTGGATAGACTGCACGGTCCCGGTCTTGTCGATATATACGTAAGAGCAATAAAGCGAATGTCCCGTGCGGTTTCGCGGGCGTTCAATTAGCCCCAAATAGCACGCCATTTTAGCGGCTTTCAACGCGGCACAGACATCGTCCATATGTCCGTCTTCTATTGTGATGGCTTGATCGGAATAATGGGCGAAGATGGCTTTTTGTTTGTCGTTATTAAAATTCGCCCCTCCTGTCCCGTCGAGCCAAAAAGGATAGCCCGGCACAAAACTTTCCGAAAACACGATCAGGTCAGCTTCTTCTTTCGACGAGGTTTCAATCGTCGCAATAACTTGCGCCAAACCCGCATCACGAGAGAGCCAGATGGGCGCGAGTTGGGGAAGAGCGAGTTTGAGATGTTCCGTCATACCCATCGTCTAACCTTTTCTCGCGTTTGACCCCAAGCAGAAACTGGGCCGCGTTTCAGGCCTCGGAATATCAGGCGGTTTTTTGCAATGTTTGCGGCGTTTTGCGCGGGATGCGTTCTAACTCTCCGTCAACTTCCATATTTAGCTTAACCGTGGTGACGTGCCATCCGAGCGATCCCAATTTTGCGAGCTGATTTGATGTGAGGTGAGTTTTGACGTGTTCGGCCAGATTTTTAAAGGCGACCTGCCCGTCCTCGCGCTCCCCTAAAACATCTAAAATAGCACGCCTCACGCAATCATATTTCCAGCGCGGAATCCGCGTTGCGCCGCTCTTCCCTTTGGTCGGCGTATAACACGCAATCTTGTCTTCATCTTTATTGTTTGTGTTCATGCCCTCCCCCAAAGTTAGAACGGCTATACACCCAGTGGCGGAATTCCACAAATCCGCTTTGCGAAAAACGGTTTTGGCTGTTAGGGCAGCTCATGCGATTCCTTCACTTCCTCCTGATTTCCCTCACGCTTGGTCTCGCTGCAGGCCTGGCCGGTTGTTCCGGTGAAAAGCCGGTAGAAAAAGCTATCATCGGGACTTGGGTGCAAGACACACCCGTTTCCATGACATCCGGAGGATTACAGACAACGACATCGGACGCAGTTTTAAAATTAAACAAAAATGGCAGCGTGCAGCTAACCCGGAATTTGGACATTGCCGGACAAGGTCTCCCGGCAGAGGGAAGTAAAATCAACCTTGAGCTTCGCGGCAAGTGGGAATTCATTGATGGCCAGCTCATACAGACCCAAGAGACGGCGCTGATTATGGCGCTCACTTCTGACGACATCACGCGGGATCTCGCTGAACAACTGCAAACGCAAGCGGATCAAAGTCCGCCAAGTATCAAAGACATTATCACCGTCGATAGAACCCAATTGATTCTGCAGGATACCGAAACCGGGTCGACAGATATATATCGGCGGAAATAGAGTGGGTTTCTACGCCAAACATATCCTCCCTTTTTGCTTGGACAAATCTTGCAGTATTGGACCCATTGAAAAGCAAAGGGCAAAAATCGTTCCGTTCGCCAAAGGCCGCGTGTTGGAAATTGGAATCGGATCAGGTTTAAACCTTCCCCATTATGATCCTGCAAAGGTCAGCGCGGTTATCGGCGTGGACCCGGATGAACATATTTGGGCGCGCAGCAAGACCCGCCGCGATGCGGCTGATTTTGAGATTGAACGCATTGGCTTGTCCGGCGAGGATATCCCGATGGAAAGCGATAGCGCCGACACGGTCGTTGTTACCTATAGCCTTTGCACCATCCCGGACCCCGTAAAGGCCTTGCGCGAAATGCGGCGTATTTTGAAACCCGGCGGCGAGATTTTGTTCAGCGAACATGGCCGCGCGCCGGATACAGGCGTCGCAAAATGGCAGACCCGGATTGATCCCATCTGGTCAAAACTCGCGGGCGGATGCCATAGCGGGCGGGACATTCCTGACCTTTTTAAACAAGCGGGGCTGGAAACATCTGAGCTTAATCAGCAATATATTCCCGGTCCTAAAGTCCTGTCCTATCATTATTGGGGGCGCGCGCGCTGAGGCTATTGGCGCTTTTGTCGTTTGCGCCACTCGGACGGTGTCACATCAAACCACCGGCGAAACGCGCGGTTCATCGCCGCTTGATCATTATAAGCCAAAGACATGGCAATCTGCGAAAAGCTCTGACCCGCCTCATATTCTTCGATGAATATAGTTTTCCGAATACGTTCGATACGGGGCCGTATGCCCTCTCCGCTTTCATTTAATTGTGTGCGCAGAGCGGACCAGCTCAGCCCCATTCTTTCGGCTACGAGCTGAGATGAGACTTCCCCGGATTGTAAAGCCCCTCTAATGGCAGCATCCACCGCTTGCTCGAAATTCCTGCGCGCCATTTGGAGACCGAGAATTTGGTCCAATCTTATCTGCGCCCGCGCCAATCTTTCAGGATCATGGGTTGTGATATCTTGCAACATTGCGTTTTCTGAAAACTCTAAACACGTATGCGGGGAGTTGAATTTTAAGTCAGATTGAAAAATCACCGTATGAGCGCTGATATCTTTCGGGCGCGAATAAGGCAGACGGGTCGACAAAATATCTTCGCCCGAACCCCATGTAAGCCAGCGATATGTCGTGACATAGGAAGCCATGATAATATCGGTAATTGGACGATATTTTTCCATATCCGTGTAATAGGGCCGAAAGCACATGTGATGGCCGCCGGACGGGTCTTGCATATATTCAACACGTCCGGCGTCGATAGCGACTTTCTGATAGCGGTCATTCATCGGAATGACTTCTCTCAAATTTTGACAATATCCGTACAGATTTCCTGTTTGACCAAATGTGCCAACCCGGAATTTATACCCCAGATGCAATGCGATATTCGTATCCGAGGTGAAATCCGCAGCGGCATTTATACAATCGACAAACGGATCAATATCCATTCTTTCCATCGGGGCGTTCAAGCTAGCCTCATCCAAACCTAATAGACCGAGAGCGTGGGCTTTTGGAAATCCAAGGGCCTCCAAAATATTGAGATTAGCCTCCAGATACCGATATGACAGCGTCATCTTCATGCGGGCAGAGGGCTTTTATTTGCGGGGTCACGAGGGTATTCGCCAAAAATTGCTACCAAACTTGTCATTTTTGAGCCTCTTATTTGTCTTAACGGCTATAGCAAAGGTGTCAAAAATGACAAATATTAATATTTTTCAAGACAAGCCTTTCAAAATACTCCTATTTATAAGGACTTGTGGGGCAACCACATGACGGGCTGCGGTTAGATGTTTGGGCGTTTCAAAACTCTAACTGCTTGCAAGTCAGGACTCACAATTCCAAGGTCTTGCTGCGGGGGCGCAGGCAAGACCTTGGTTTGGTTCCCCTGTCTACACAATCTTAGAGATTTTAAATCGGCCTGAGCCGGACTATTGGGATTTGAGTTTCGGTAGATCCTGGAAATTGCCCGGACGTTTCTGTTTCCCGGACATCATGGCTTCCATCATTTCTGCCGGAATAAGCATCGACATATTCCAGACCGCGATATTATCCAGAGCGTCAGCTGTGCTATGATCGCGTGAATAGGTGATGGCGCGTTTGCAGCCATAGACCGCCAGCGGAGGTTTGGACGCGATCTCCTTCGCAGTCTCCATAACTGCCGCCAGCATTGCCGCCTGATCTGCATAAACCTCATTATAAAGACCGCGCGCTTTGCATTCCTCCGCACCCATTTTACGGCCTGTATAGGCCAGCTCTCGCACGATGCCTTCAGGCATATGGTTTAAGATACGTGGGAAAGTTCCGACATCCGCAGTCATACCGACATTGATTTCATAGATTGTAATAAAGCTGTCTTCCGTGCCGTAGCGCATATCACAGGCCGTCATAAGATCGACCCCGCCGCCGTAACAGCCGCCCTGTATCGCAACCAAAACCGGAATGCGGCACGCTTCCAATGAGGACAGCGAAGCCTGCAAGCGCTGCACATTACCGTAAAATTGCGCGCCATATTGCGGCTCGTTCTTGTCCTGTGATCCGCCGATGTCATTTTGGAACATGCCCACATCGATACCCGCACAAAACACGGGCCCCGTGGAAGACAACACGATCACGCGGGCTTTCGCGTTCTCGTCAATATCGCGGATAATCTCGGGCAGCTCTGTCCAAAATTCGGCAATCATCGCATTGCGCTTTTCAGGACGGTTCATCACAATATGCGCAATGCCGTCATCTATGCTGACATCAAAACAAGTGTAGGACATGGGAGGCTCCTAAAGCGTGAAGAGGTAACCTTTGGACGGACCGCTTTGCCCGTTCAAAAGATCTTTGTAATTTTTCAGCACGGCTTCCATGCCGTCCTGTTTCTCAATGGTTAGCCAATCTTTGGCGGAGTCAAGAAATGGCATCCACCGCGCACCGAGAGTCTCCGCAAAGCCTGCTTGGCCCCAATCCGCAACCCGCTGTTTCGCGCGGTCGGGCGCAAAGAAAAAGGCCGTTGGCGTGGCCGTGCGTTTTGGCGGGGCTTTCGCGGCTTCTTGCCAATGCGAAATCCCAACGCGGCAGATATAGGTCAGGTTCTCTTCGAAATGATCTTCCAGCGTACGGATGACGCCCATATTGCCGGACATATCGACGACAACGGTTTTTATATCAGGGTTCATATCCGTGATGGACTCATAGGTATAGACGTCGTTGTAAAACGCCGTGCCGTCGACAAAGGCCTTATTGCCCTCTGACGTCAAACCAACGACCGGCAACCCGCCTCGGGCTTTCAGGCAATAGGCCGTACCGAGCGCGGTTTTAGACGAAGCCGAGAGAAGGAGAACTTGCTCCGCGCCGAAATTATTTTCATCTGCCAGAAAGTCATCAATCAAAAAACTGGTAGTAAAGAGCGGGCGAAGAACGGGCTGCAAGTCGCGGTGCCCGCCATAGCTTGGGTCAGCCGCTGTAAAGCTGTAACCACTATAGAGGCTGTGCAGGCCTGAGCGATGTTCGACAATATCCGTGAAGCCGTGTTTGTTTAATTTTCCCGGCTGCATATCCATGGATTTCGCAATCGGGAAAAATCCGTAGAGATCGGTCCCGACCTCTATCCCCGGATAATTGGACTCGCGCACAATGCCGTACCCCCAAACAGGCATGCGGCCCTGCCCTGTGTCTTTCGTCAGATCATAAGCGGCTGGGTTGAAAACGGACCAATATCCAATTTGGTCGCCTGTCACCATATAGGTCACATTATTCGCGGTCAGCGCAAAGGGACCGATATCCACCCTGATTTGCCCATCCGGTAGCTCGCCCTCGTCATAATTGACAATGGCGACATCGCCGAAATCTGTTTTGTTTACGAGCAAAGTTTGCATGTGTTTTCCTTATTAACTCTCTTCCCCCTAAAGAGGGAGGAAGATTTATCCAAACACCCCGCCATCATCACAAGCAATCAATAATTGCCCTGCAAGACCGGCTTTTCTGTGTTTGTGTATCTTGCGATAAGCCTCCGAACTCACCGTGGCAAACATGGTCTTGGCGTCGGGATATCGAAAAATTGCGACAGCGTCCCATTCGCCTTCACCTTGTCCAATCAGCCAGCTGCCCAGTTTTCCACCATAAACCGAATGCGCGCCGTCAATATTCAGAGACTTGACCAGATTGCCAAACGCCTCGCCATAACGCGCATAGGCCGCTGCGCCGGAAACATCTTCGCCGTCATGATAAGTTGCGCGTTTTTTAAACTTCAGTAGGTTGAGCATGAAGACAGGCTCACCGTCGGGATGGTTGGCGAGAAAGGCTTTGACCTGCTCCGGCAGGGGATCGAGGGCTATGTCGCTCATGCTTCGTCCAAGTAACCGGGGTTTTGAATAATCTCTGATTTGGATTTCTCCAGCCAATCCTGCGGCACAAAGAAATCAGCCATTAATGGCCCCTCATATCCCGGCTGTTGATATTGCGCGAAATCGGTCTCGCCATTTTCAGCTAGAATAAACTCATCGATCACGAATTGGCCCGTGAAGGACTTGTCTTTGGTTAGAACCAAATAAGCTGCGTCCGACATAATCTTTGGCACGCGGCTCATCTTTGCCATGGAATCGCCGCCCAGCACATTTCGTACAGCCGCCGTATCAATGGACGTCATTGGCCAGAGTGAGTTCACCGCGACCTTGCCCTTAAATTCCGCCGCCATCCCCAATGTGCACATCGACATACCGTATTTCGCCATAGTATAGGCGGTGTGATTTTTGAACCATTTCGCACTCATATCCAGCGGCGGGGCGATGTTCAAAATATGCGGATTTTCACTCTTCAGCAGATGCGGCAGGCAGGTCTGGCTGACAAGAAATGTCCCGCGCGCATTCACGCCGTTCATCAAATCATAGCGTTTCATTGGTGTGGCAAGTGTCGGGGTCAGCGCAATCGCCGACGCATTATTTATACAAATATCGATACCGCCAAAGCGTTCCACTGCCTGAAATACGGCACGCTTTACTGTGTCTTCATCGCGGATATCACAAACAAGCCCCAGCGCTTTTCCGCCGGCGGCCTCTATTTCTGCGGCGGCGGTATGGATGGTGCCTTCCAGCTTTGGATGAGGTTTATCTGTCTTTGCAGCGATAACGACATTCGCGCCGTCCCGGGCGCAGCGTTTCGCCATTGCGAGTCCAATCCCGCGCGATCCACCGGACATAAATATTGTTTTACCGCTTAAGCTCACATCTCTCTCCATCATTGGCCGGGAAAAGCCAAATTCAGGCTTAGGGCCAAGTCATCGCCGTCGCAAGCAACGCAAATGCACGCCCCGCTGTGCGCCTATGCATAGCGGGGCGACCTCAGAAAACTGAGACATTTATGCTTAGCCAAACCTTAAGCCGCGACTCACCGGATATTAAACTTAATCGCATAACTCTGTCCCGAAATCAGGTTGAATTAAACGGGAAAATCTCATGCGCGTAACAGCAAAACTACTACCAGTTCTTCTTCTAGGGTCAGCTTTGGGCGGTTGCTCCATGGCAGGCACAGGCGATTATTTCGCTGACGAATATGCACCGATGCAGCAAGCCGCAATGCCGCATTATTGGGGCGAGGTCGGTGGTTGCCAGCCGAGCGCGTGTGAAGTGTCTTATCCGTCTGCACCGCAGCATGTGGCACCATATGCTTATGGCGCGCCTGCGCCGCAGCCTTGCGGCGGTCCTGCTATCGCACCTGCACCTGCGCCAGTATTGGATCCTTGCGGTGTTCCTTCGCCGCACGCCTATGGTCAATCCGTTCAGACCTATCAGGGGCATCATGGATATCAGGGGAATCATGGATATCAGGGGCAGCCTCAATATGGTTACGCTCCGTCCTACCATAATTCTCATGGCGGCTCTTCCAGAGGGCTGCGTCAGGCTTATACTTACGGCTCTCTCGGCGCGACGATGTATGATGTCGATAGCGACCTGTTTGGCGCGCAAGCCCGTTTGGGTTGGCAGTCAAAGAGCTTTTTCGGCGCAGAAGTCGAAGGCTCTTTAGGGTTTAGTGATGATGACGCCACAGTCGTCGTTGGCGGCGTTCCGCTCATGGCGGAAACCGGTGTCGACACGCAAATCGCCGCTTTTGGTGTCGCGCGCTTCCCTGTCTCTGACCGCCTGAATGTGTTGGGCCGGGTCGGCTATCACGAAACAGACTTTAGCGGAGAGGTGACGGACGGCGTCACGACCGCTGATTTGGATTTCTCAACCGACGGCATCGCCTATGGCGGCGGCGTGGAATATGCGCTCGGGCATAAAACATCCCTACGCGCCGACTATACGCGCTATGATTTAGACGGCGCTACCGCCGATGCTGTTTCACTGGCCATCGCGCGCAGGTTCTAAGCTAGCCCAAAAATTTCGCGAGCGGCGCCTCCGTGGGCCGCAGCGAGTTTAGATAGGCATTGGTGAAGTCAACTTTCAGCTCAACCCGCATGGGATTATGATCTGAAATTTGAAATGCCGCTAAACTGATCCGCAATATAGTTTTCGCAGAGCGAGTTTCTTCGCCTCATCAAATGAGGTGAAGGCATCGCCTCTGCGTTTTATTTTAATTGGTGAGTGATTCATTTTCTTGCTGCGCCCAGAGATGGGCGTAGAGACCGTCAATCTTTACGAGATCCTCATGCGTGCCGCGCTCACGAATTTTGCCGTCTTCCATAACTAAGATTTGATCCGCGCCGACAATCGTAGACAGGCGGTGCGCGATAACCAGTGTTGTGCGGTGCGCCGCAATACGGTCCAGCGCCGTCTGAATGTCTCGTTCTGTGGCGCTGTCCAAGGCAGATGTCGCCTCGTCCAAAATAAGGATAGCCGGATTTTTCAGCAGGGTCCGCGCAATTGCGACCCGCTGTTTTTCTCCGCCGGAAAGTTTAAGGCCGCGTTCCCCGACAACTGTGTCATAGCCCTTTGGCAAACCCTCAATAAAATCATGAACCTGTGCGTCTTTGGCGGCCTGCTCAATTTCGCTTTGGCTTGCGCCGGGCTTTGCATAACCGATATTATATCCGATTGTGTCGTTAAACAGGACGGTGTCTTGAGGCACGATGCCCAGCGCTTTGCGGACACTGGATTGGGTCAGTGTAATTAGATCCTGCCCGTCAATCCGAACCGCGCCGGAAGCAATGTCGTAAAAGCGAAACAGAATGCGCGAGAGCGTCGACTTCCCTGCCCCGGTCGGGCCGACAATTGCAACCGTCTGCCCGGGTTCAATCGTGAAATTAATGCCCTTCAAAATCTCGCGATCCGGATCGTAATGAAAATGCACATCTTCAAACTCAACGCGGCCCGTGACAGACCCAATATCTTTCGCACCGGGCGTGTCTTCAATCTCAGGACGGCGATCCATCAGCGCGAACATATTCTCCAAATCGGTCAAGGCTTGCTTGATCTCGCGGTAAGCAAAACCGAGAATGTTCAGAGGGCGGTAGAGCTGCGACATGACCAAAACGATCGCTGTGATATCGCCAATGACCATTTCGCGCGCGAGAACGCCATTTGCAGCCAATAAAACAACAGCAATCAGTCCGATATTCATCAGCAGGCTCTGCCCGATATTCACTGTCGACAAGGATGTCCGAGACCGAATAGCGGCGCGCATGTAACCGCCCATCGCAACATCATAGCGGCTGGTTTCAAACTCTTCAGCGGCGAAATATTTTACTGTTTCATAATTCAGCAAACTATCCACGGCTTTTGCGGCGGCTTCATTGTCTTGGCGGTTCATTTCGCGGCGGAACTTCAACCGCCATTCTGTCGTGATGACCGTAAAGGCCACATAAGTCACAACGATGAAAATGGCGATCAGCGCAAAGCGCCAATCATAAACCGCCGCAAACGTGACGCCCACAATCCCGAGCTGCAAAAAAGTCGGGCCGATATTAAAGAGCAAGAATCGGAACAGAAAATCGATGGATTTGACACCGCGTTCGATGATGCGGTTCAGTTTCCCGGTGCGTTTTTCCAAATGATAGCGCAGGGATAATTTATGCATATGGGCAAAGGTTGCTGTTGCGACCGCACGCTGGGACGATTGCGCGACGGGCGCGAAGATATATTCCCGGCCTTCAGACAGTAACGTCGCGAGAAGGCGTAAGCCGCCATACCCCAAGACCAACCCGACCATCAGCAGCGTTAGCTGTCCAACAAATCCCGCATCCGCCGCGACGTCAACCCGACTACCGCAACTCGGGCCCGCCGCGCTCGAGCCGCTACCACTGCGCCATGTCGGCGCCGCCCAAGTCGGGGCCGAAGCCAATCGCGTCGCGGAACGCCGTGAAGGCGGGCGACGGTAGAGGCTTGGTGAGTCCGTCGTCGGGCATTTCCGCGCTGGGTAGAAAGTAGAAAGCTACGTCCCCGCGCGTCTGGTAGTCACGCACCATGTGGTAGGCGACATCCACGTGCTTGGTGCGGCCCGTCTCCTCGGGGTTTTTGATCAGTGCAAGGCACGACTGGTTGTCCTCTCCCATCGGCACGGCTTGGCCATCGACCCCAAGCACTCCCAGCAGCTTGCGGAGCCCTAGGGCCTCCTTCGTAGCCATGGCGGCCGCCACGTACTCGGCCTCGGCGGTGTAAGTTGCCACAGTCGACTGTCGCGTACTCGCCCACGCAACGGGACCACCGTTGACGGTGAAGATGAGGCCCGTAGTAGACCGACGGCCGTCAACGTCGCCCGCCCAGTCAGCGTCGACGTACCCCTGCAGCGGCTCGCTGCTACCGTACGC
>ENA-ORXR01003923-ORXR01003923.1-marine-metagenome-genome-assembly--contig:-NODE-3923-length-12885-cov-88.477358_pt1 | contig 12885 bp, 7 predicted proteins | sample MGYA00237866_ERZ511479 | MGnify/ENA metagenome assembly ERZ511479 | reverse complement strand
CCGCCAATTCACGACCCGTAGCATCACGAAGATAATATTCTTCTTTGAGTATCGTACTCAGCGAATCTACTTTTTTGCATATCCGCATGTCGCTGGCATTGTACTGATAATTGATTTGATTGCCTGTGCTGAGGTTGAGTTGATAGGGCAAATTGGCGCGTCCGTACAAAGTGTTGTCCAAGTTTTTGTCCGTATCAGACACCATATTGCCGTTTTCATCATAGGTATATCGGTTGGCTCCGGCTTCTACTCTTAGAAGGCGGTTGGTATTTGCTTGGTAAACATACGAATAATTTTGGGTTTGTAGGTTGTTTGTCGCAGCATCCCAAGTCTTACGATTGAGGGTCTGTAAATTACCGATTTTATCATAACTATATGTGACATCGCCGAGGGTGGCTTGTCCTGCCTTGACACCATGAGCATCGGCTACGGTGAGACGGTTGAGATTGTCGTAGGTGTAGGCGTAGGTCGTTGGGCTGGCGAAGTCTGCCAAGTCACCGATATTCACCGCATCAGCAAATTTATAATCAGCTACGGTGGAGTTGATATTGCCATTCCACGAGGTGGTCGGGCTTTGGGCATTGGCAGCGTTTTGGTCATCATAAAACATCTGCCAACGGAATAATGCGGCATTGAGTTGGGTCAGTCGGTCGCGCACATCGTAAGTGTGTGTGATGACTTCTATTTCGGTGTTTTTGAGGTCGGTATCATTGCCGGAGGCGTAGTATTTGACTTCTTCGACCAAGCCGAGGGCATCATTGTAGGTATAGGAAGCGACCTTATAGCCTTGTTCTTTGTCGTCGGTGTAGCTGACAAAGACGGCATCGAGTCGGTTAAACTCGTCGTAGGTGTAGTGGTATTGGAGGTCGAGGGTATCGTTGGCGTCCAAGTCCACATTTTGGGTCATCAGGCTGCCTTGTAGGTTGTAGTCGGGCAGGTCGATGATGCTGGTATTGCCGTAGGGGGCGGGCATGAGTTCTCTGCCATCGGGCGGTGGTGGCGGTCCGGTGTCGGGTGCGCTGATACCTGTGGCATTGAATTGTATGACTTCCCAAGAGGGCTCCCATTGGAGTTGCTGCCAGTTATCTGTATCACCATCTTCGTGTAATAAAATGTCGTAGCCTTCAGAGTCGGTAGCTCCTGTATGGTCAGCATCAAAATACTCATAGTCCGTGATATTTTGTATGGAATCTATGCCTCCTGCGTGGGCATTATCGTAGGCTGTTTCTGTTTTCTTTGTGGTTTTGATGAAGTAGCTGTCGAGGTAGTAGGGGTGCCATGTGTTAATGGTATTTTCATAAAAATGTTCGTAGGGGAGCATGTCGTTATGTCCTGTTTGAATGTACGGTATGGGTACAACATTACTTGGAGTTACATACCCAGATGTAATGACATCAATATAGTCACATCCGGTAGTATGCCCTTCATCATCAGTTGTCAGTCTATCATGCAATCAGGGGGAACGAAAAGTCGTTTTAGTAATGCGTAAAACGTTGATCATTAGAACCAATTTTACGAAGCGATTTTTTATATTTTTTCATTAAAATGGATAAAACCCTTTAAAATCAAAGGTTTTGTCATATTAGAAAAATGACTTTTCGTTCCCCCTAATCATGCAATAAGTAGTGAGACAAAAATATGCTTACTTTTTGACGGTTTCTTTTCCCGCTATTTTTCCTTACAAAAATCCTTATCCAGAATCGGGGTTCGGGACAGGCTGTAGCATAGGCTATGTGCGGTTTTTGCAAGAAAAACTATTGAAAAAATAACCACGTCAAAATTGTAAGCCTATTTTCGCCCCACTACTTACATATCGAATTTACCATAAACATCATAATCAAAATATATTTTACCTTCCTTATTGGGGTGACTGATTTTCTTTACGTACCAACTTGTATATTCTAATTTTGGTATGATTTGAGCAAAAATATCTTGTTCATTACCAGATGTCCAATTTGTTAATTAATTGTTAACAAAAAATCGCTTAATTCATAACAATTAATTAATTTTGGGGCAGCTATACGATGAATGTATAAATGTAATTTTGCGCCCAATATAGACAATCATATTCTGAAATTTTCACTTAGTGAAAGAAATTAAATAACATGTGCCATTATACTCGTCTTTTTTCCGTCTAAGAATCCTTTGAAATCCTTACGTAGCTAAGGCTATGTGCGGCTTTCAAAAAATCCTTAGACAAAAAAAATACTTCGCATTATGGGACATCTTATTTAATTTTTTTCACTTATCAAAAATCATTTTCACGTATGAAAAAAGTACAACTACTAAAATCAATGGGTTTACTATTGATAATGACTTTATTCTCGACGGCTATTTTAGCTCAGGGCGTTACTACTGCTTCCATTAGCGGAACGGTGACAGATACCGGTGGGTTGCCATTAATTGGTGCTACGGTGATTGCTGTACACACGCCTTCGGGTACACAATACGGTACGATTACTCGTATAGACGGTGGGTATACGCTACCCGCTATGCGTGTGGGCGGACCTTACAGGATTACGACTTCCTATACAGGATTTCAAGAAACAACGGACGACAACGTTTATCTCTCACTCGGTCAGGAATTGAGCATGAATAAAAAGCTCTCTGATACGGCGATAGAGTTGGAAGGTGTAGTCGTCACAGCGCAAAAAGCAGGTGTCTTGAACTCGGAAAAAACCGGCGCAGAGACGCGTATCGGTGAAGAAGTTATTAATTCGATACCGACTGTAGACCGTAATCTTAATGATTTTATCAAAATGACACCAGAGGCAAACACGACCTCAGATGGTGGTATTTCGATTGCAGGAACAAACAATCGCTACAACTCGATTTTTATCGACGGTGCGGTGAATAATGATGTATTCGGCTTGTCTGACCAAGGAACGAATGGCGGACAAACGGGCATCTCACCGATTAGTATTGATGCGATTGAGGAGTTTCAGGTGGTGCTCGCGCCTTATGATGTGCGCTTGGGTGGCTTTGCTGGTGGCGGTATCAATGCCGTAACTCGTAGTGGCTCCAATTCGTTTGAAGGCTCGGCTTATTATTTTAACAGAAATGAAAATTTGGTGGGCAAAACGCACCGTTATGTACTCGACCCGGCAAAGAAATTGGACAATGCCGCACTAGATACACTACGAACTCCGGTAGATGAATTTTCATCAAATACTATTGGTTTTCGCCTCGGCGGTCCTATTATCAAAAATAAAGTATTTTTCTTTGTAAATGCCGAATTGCAACGCGAGCAAACGCCACAACCTTTCGATTTTTCTAATTACGATGGGGCATCGTCAGAAGCAGAAATAAACGCTTTGGCGGATTTTCTACGGGCTACTTATGGCTATGACCCAGGCGGGTTTTTGAATAACACACGCGAACTACAAGGCGAAAAAATATTGGCACGTTTGGATTTCAACTTGGGCGAATCAACACGATTGAAACTGCGCCACTCTTATACGCGAGGCACTTCGGTCGGACCAAGTCGTTCGAGCAACCGTACCATCAACTTCCTCAATGGTGGCGTCTTATTTCCGAGTACCACCCACTCTTCGGCTTTCGAGTTGAATAGCGTTTTTGGCTCTTCAGCTTCCAATGACTTGATTATTGGTTTTACGAATGTATTTGATGACCGCGACCCGATAGGCGGCGATTTTCCACGATTGACTATTTTTGACGGTACCGGACAAATTCGGCTCGGTAGCGAGGCGTTTTCTACTGCCAATCAGTTGAAACAACAGATATTTACACTGACCGATAATTTTAGCCTATATAAGGGTAAACACACGATTACGTTTGGTACGCACAACGAATTATATGATATTTATAATTTATTTATTCGCCAAAACTTCGGTTCTTATGAGTTTGGTTCGGTGGATGATTTCATCATGGGTGCGCCGCCGATTGAGTACGCGAGTAGCTACTCTTTGGTAGATGAATTGCGTGGTGATGGCTCTGAAGCAGGTGCGAGTTTTAATGCACTCCAACTCGGCTTCTATGTACAAGATAGATTTGCGGTAAATAACAAATTGAAGTTGACTTATGGCTTGCGTTTGGATATTCCGTTCTTCCTTGACGAACCCGTAGCAGACGAGAATTTTAATAATGTGACACTTCCGCTCATACGCGATACTTACGCAGGCGAAACAGAAATTTTGGACGCATTAGACGGTGCAGAAGCCGGACAATTGCCACAAGGCGCGCTCATGTTTAGTCCACGATTGGGTTTTAATTATGATGTCAATGGTGATAAAGAAAGTATCATTCGCGGTGGGTTGGGTGTCTTTACAAGCCGTGTACCATTTGTGTGGCCCGGTGGTTCTTTTGCCAATAATGGCTTGACGATTGGTGGTACATTCTATGAAGATTTTGATTCTACCTTTGTCTTCAATCCTGATGTTGCTACACAACCACAGGCGACTGATTTTGGAGCTACAGATGCCATTCCTTCCGGTCAGATTGACTTTTTTAGCAAGGATTTCAAATACCCACAAGTATTCCGCGCCAACTTGGGTTATGACCAAAAACTCCCGGGCGGTTTCGTCGGTGGTTTTGAAGCCATTTACACTAAAACACTCAATAATGTTATCTATTATAACCTAAATGTCAAACCTTCGACTGAAAGCACAACTGGTGCTGATGCTCGTCCTTTGTTTGACCGTTTTGACGAAGTGGATGATACTTATGCAAGAATTATTTTGGGTGATAATACCAGCAAAGGTTACGGTTACAACTTCACGATACGCCTCGACCGACCTTTCAACAACGGTCTTTTGGCAGGTATTTCGTACACGATAGGTGATGCTTATGCGGTCAATGACGGTACTTCTTCGCAAAATTCATCGCAGTGGAGATACATAGAAAATTCTGGCGGACGTAACTACCTTGATGTCTCTCGTTCAGATTTTTCTGCAGGTTCGCGTGTCAATAGTTTGGTTTCTTACCAAAAAGATTTCAATGATTTCTTCGGCATTACGGCGGCATTATACTACGAAGGTCGCTCAGGTCGTCCACTCTCTTACATCTACAACGGACGTGTTTCTAATGGCGATTCGAGTTTTGGCGATTTGATTTTTGTACCCGCAGATGCTAGCCAAATCCAATTGCTTGATGTCTTAGATGATAATGATGAAATCACTCTTAGTGCTGCCCAGCAATGGACAGATTTGGATGCTTTCATCAGTGCAGATGATTACCTTGATTCGCGTAGAGGACAGTTTGCAGAACGCAACGGGTCACGCACGCCATTTGAGCATAATTTTGACCTCAAACTTGCTATCAACGTAGGTGCAAAAATCAGCGAAACGACCAATAAAATTCAAATTTCACTGGACGTACTCAACTTCGGCAACTTCGTCAATCAAAACTGGGGTGCCAAATACTTTGTAAACAATGACCAATTTAATTTGATTGATTTTGAAGGCATTGATGATAGCAGCGGACAAAATGTCGCTACTTATACTTTCGACGCACCAAGTGGTGATATTTGGAATATTGCAGACTTCAGCTCTCGTTGGAGAATGTTGTTGGGTATTCGTTATATCTTTGAATAAAAATTGGCTAATAGTCGATAGTTTGTCAGTCCATCGTCCATAGTCGAATCGCTACTATTGCGCGAGATTATTTTATACTAAAACGACGAATAGCAGATAGACAAACTGCCCATCTAAATAACCAATCATTTAAAAATCCCGACCTATTTGGTCGGGATTTTTTTTTATTGGATGCGTTTATGTGCCTCTATATCAACATTTTCTAACTCTATATAATCAGTAAAAAGATGGGTAAAGTCATTATCAGTTGTCATTAAGGTCAAATCATATACACTTGCAGTTGCGGCTATAAAAAGGTCATTTTTACCCATATTTCTTGCGGAAAAATTACTTGTCTTACCCTTTAATTTACCTTGACTGAAAGCGTCTATTTCAGCATATCTATCTAAAATTTCAGTAATATTAATATCAATAATTGAAAAGTTGGAAAGTAAACGTTCAAGGGTTTTAATTTTCTTTTCTCCGTAGTTTTTCTGTAGGATAATGGATTTCAATTCTGCCACTGTTACTACTGATATATACAGTTCATTATTTGAATTAAACAAATTATATTTTTCTTCAATCGAACTTGTAATATCAGAATCTCGTGTGTAAATAAGGACAATATTTGTATCTAAAAGATAATTCATAAGTCCTTATTTGGATAACATCAAAAGTAATTCTTCCACACTTTCATCCCAATTCAATTCATCTGCCATCACTCTAAACTCTTTGTACGAAATCGGCTGATAATTCTGTTCTTTTTTAATATCTTCTAAGGAAACATTAGACTGAATAGGCTTTACAGCATGCTGAATATCAGGCACTAAGGCTGCCTCAGAAAGAACTGCTTCTGCCTTTTTCAATACCTCATCATTATCCGTACTCATTACGAGTTCTATCAATTTGAACTTCCTATTTCTTGTGTCAATTGCCATAACATTATGTTGTGTTGCCTTAATCTCACAGTGTTTAATAATTCACTTGTAAATACTCCACAATACCAAATATACAAAAATTCTTAACAAAACCCACACTATTATTCCCCTACAACGTTCTAATTTTGTATTTTTGTCATCGCTTTAAACAAAATTAATTATAATTTACGCTTGTTGTCTGCGTCTAACTGCGGACTGGGACAGACAAATTACGGACTAAAAAAGATGCAATATGTCAAGTATAACAACAGGAATCCCCTCGGTAGATTTATCTAAATTTACCTCCGGCAATGCTGCTCACAAAGCGGAATTTGTACAAGAACTCGGCAAAGCCTTTCACGAAGTAGGCTTTGTAGCCGTCACCAATCATGGTGTGCCACAAGACCTCATCGACAAATTTTACAGTGCTGCAAATAGCTTTTTTGCCCTTCCGACAGAGACGAAATTGAAGGCGCAAATACCCGGATTGGCTGGGCAGCGCGGCTATACTGCCTTTGGTACAGAACACGCCAAGCAGTCGCAAGTCGCTGATTTAAAGGAGTTTTTCCAAATCGGACAGGAAGTAACCGATGGCGATGCGACCGCCGAAGAATATCCACCAAATGTGGACGTAGCAGAAAATCCGGAGTTTCCGAAGCTGGGACGTGACTTGTATTCATCTTTTGAAAATGCGGGCAAACACCTCCTTCGAGCCATTGCGATTTATTTGGATTTGGATGAAAATTATTTTGATAAATACGTTGATAACGGCAACAGCATTCTCCGTGCGATTCATTATCCGCCGATTACGCAAGCACCAAAATCTGCCATTCGTGCCGAGCAACATGAAGACATTGACCTCATTACTTTGCTCGTAGGTGCATCTGCCGACGGACTCGAATTGCAAGATGAAACAGGCAATTGGGTTCCCATCAAAGCGGGCATCGGTGCCATCGTCATCAATGTAGGCGACATGCTCCAACGCCTGACCAATAATTACCTAAAATCTACGACACACCGCGTCGTCAATCCGCCGAAAGAGCGTTGGCATGAGCCGCGTTTGTCGATTCCGTTTTTCCTACATCCGCGTAGCAAAATGGATTTGACTTGTTTGGAAAAATGTGTGACCGCAGACAATCCACTTCATTTTGAACCTATCACCGCAGGGGAGTATTTGGACGAGCGTTTGCGCGAAATTGGTTTGAAGAAGTGAGGCGAGAGACGAGAGACGAGAGATAAGATAGCAGGAATTTTTGAAATACCTGCTATTTTTGTTTGATAATCAACATAAAAAAAGGTGAACAGCAAGACAAAGCATGCTATTCACCTAACTAAACACATTTAACAATTCCAAGTTTGTAAATTGGGAAATCGGGTAATCAGGTGATTGGGTAATTAATTATTTCGCTTCGCAAAAAACCAATCACTAATCACGAGTCACCTCTCACTATATCAATCCTCTCACATCCACGATTTTCCCTGCCACTGCGGTGGCTGCTGCTGTCAATGGGCTCGCTAATATCGTCCGTGCGCCAGGTCCTTGTCTGCCTTCAAAGTTGCGATTCGAGGTCGAAACGCAATATTCTCCGGCAGGAATTTTATCTTCATTCATACCCAAACACGCCGAGCAACCCGGTTCGCGCAACTCAAATCCTGCTTTGAGCAAAATCTTGTCAAGTCCTTCGCGTATCGCTTGGGCTTCGACTTGTTTTGAGCCGGGTACGACCATTACATTTACGTTATCTGCTTTGCGTTTTCCTTTCACATAATTGGCGACCAAACGCAAATCTTCGATACGCGAATTGGTACAACTACCAATAAAAACATAATTGACCGTCTTGCCAATCAAATTTTCTCCCTCCTCCAAAGCCATGTAATTCAATGACTTCTGCAAGGATTTAGCGTTTTCGGCTTCGCCTAATGTCGGTACATTTTCGGAGATTCGGATACCCATACCGGGATTAGTTCCGTAAGTCAACATCGGTTCTATATCCTCCGCTTTAAAGTAATATTCTTTATCAAAAACGGCATTATCGTCACTTTTAAGCGTTCGCCAATGCGCTACTGCCGCTTCGTATTCTGCACCTTGTGGCGCAAATTTTCTACCTTTAATATAGTCAAAAGTCGTATCGTCGGGAGCTATGATACCGCCGCGTGCGCCCATTTCGATACTCATATTACAAATCGTCATCCTTGCTTCCATCGAAAGGCTGCGAATCGCACTGCCCGCATATTCCACGAAATAACCTGTGCCGCCGCTCGTGGTGAGTTTTGAAATGATATACAAAATAATATCTTTCGACAACACGCCATTTTGTAGCTCGCCATCCACCGTAATTCGCATCGTTTTGGGCTTGTTTTGTATGAGGCATTGCGTAGCCATCACCTGCTCAATCTGACTCGTTCCGATGCCAAACGCCACGCAACCAAACGCACCATGCGTAGAGGTATGACTGTCGCCACAAACGATAGTCATACCCGGCTTCGTAATGCCCAATTCAGGTCCGATTACATGTACAATTCCCTGATATTCATGCCCTAAACCATAAAGTTCAAGCCCATGTTTTTCGCAATTCTCAATCAAGGTATCGACCTGATGCCGCGATAGTTTTTCCCGAATCGGCAAATGTTGATTTTTCGTGGGTACATTATGGTCAGCCGTAGCGACTATTTTTTCTTTTCTAAATAAGGACAAACCACGCCCCACCAATCCTGCAAACGCCTGCGGACTCGTCACTTCATGTATGAAATGACGGTCAATATAAAACACATTCGAACCGCTTTCAAGCGTCTTGACGATGTGTGCGTCCCATATTTTATCGAATAATGTATTCAAAATCTATTAAATTTAAAATGTAAAATGTAAAATAATAAATGTAAAGGTGAAATCAAGTACAAACTCAAATGTCAAAATAGAATTTAAGGATTTTTATTATTTTACATTTTACATTAATCACGCTCTAACTGCGACCAATTTACCGGACAATAATAATTGCAAATCTACTTCATCTATCTCTTTTTTCCTATCCGCTAGTTGAAGAAAATCTGCATAAACCAAATCCAATTGATCTTTCGTCAAATTATAACCCACTTCTTTGGCGCGATATGCGAGCGCAGCGCGTCCGCTACGTGCCGTGAGGATGATATCAGACTGGTCAACGCCTACATCAGCGGGGTCGATAATTTCGTAAGTTTCGCGCATTTTAATAACGCCATCTTGATGAATACCCGATGAATGCGCAAAGGCATTTGCGCCGACAATTGCCTTATTTGGCTGCACGGGCACGCCCATTCTGTCGGATACAAGGTTGCTCATATGTTTGAGCATTTTTGTATTTATATTCGTCCCGAAATCAAGCGTTGCCTGTTGGCGCATAATCATCACCACCTCTTCGAGCGAGGTATTTCCGGCGCGTTCTCCGATGCCGTTTATCGTGCATTCTATCTGCCTCGCACCGTTTTGGATTCCGGCAATGGAGTTGGCAGTTGCCAAGCCGAGATCGTTATGACAATGTGTAGATAGTATTGCTTTCTCTATGCCTTTTACGTTCTCTTTCAGGTACTTAATCTTTCTTCCGTACTCATCTGGCAGACAGTAACCTGTCGTGTCGGGAATATTCAAAACCGTTGCTCCTGCCTTGATCACTGCCTCCAATACCCGCGCCAAATACTCATTGTCGGTACGCCCTGCATCTTCAGCATAAAACTCGACATCGTGTACAAATTTTTTGGCATGTTTGACCGCAGCTACCGCGCGTTCAAGAATTTTTTCTTGGGTAGAGCGTAGCTTATGTGTGATGTGTATTTCGGAAGTACCGATACCTGTATGTATGCGTGGACGCTTTGCGTGTTTGAGTGCATCGGCAGCTACATCAATATCTTTTTCCACGGCGCGAGTGAGTCCGCAAACTGTCGTATTTTTCACTATTTTGGCAATCTCCTCTACACTCTCAAAATCGCCCGGACTCGATATTGGAAACCCTGCCTCAATCACATCTACACCAAGTCGCTCCAACTCTTTCGCAATCTCAATTTTTTGTATCGTATTCAATTTGCAACCAGGCACTTGCTCGCCATCACGTAGCGTGGTATCAAATATATATATCCTATTGTCGCTCATTTTTCTATTTTTTATTCAAATAAACAAATTTTCAATGAATGAATTTTGAATGAGAGAATGAATGAATAATTTCTGATTAAGGAATAAGAAACACTAAATTGATTCATTCATTTAAAATTCATTCACTCATTCATTAAAAATTTACAAATAAACAGCTATGTTTGTCATTCGTTTTGGTAAATGTATCACAGATAATTCATCTGTGTCACATAATCGTAAAATCTGACCGCTGAACTTTTGATAAAGTTAATTGTATATCTACTAAATCTGACCTTTAATTAAAAATGTATTACAGCGTCCACATAAAAAATAAGAGATTTAACTCATTGCGAATCAGTTATTTAAAATTATTTTATTACAATGCCAAAGCAGCAGACAGATTATCTTATAGAATTGATTCGTACACTGACGAAGGCAGAAAAGCGACATTTTCGACTTTTAGTCAAACGCAATCAAGCGAATGAGGAATTACTTTTTTTGCAATTATTTGACCTTTTGGACAAGCAAAAAAGGTATAATGAGGCATTGATTCTACGAAAGATACCCGCCATAAAAAAACGCCAACTCTCCAACCTAAAGGCTCATCTATACAAACAATTATTGCTTTCTTTGCGGCTGCTATATCGTCCGCATAATATGGATATAGAAATCCGCGAACGACTCGATTATGCGCGAGTGCTGTATAATAAAGGTTTGTATCGACAAAGCCTCGAAATACTCCAAAAAGCAAAATCCGCCGCCAAAAATGCTCGCCTCAACGCGCTTACTTTAGAGGTTTTAGATTTTGAAAAACTCATTGAAGGTCAGTATATTACACGAAGTATCGACACTCGTGCAGAGACATTGGCACGAGAATCGAAGGTGGCAACTATACAGGCTTCGCGCATCCACGAATTTTCAAATTTATCGCTACAATTATATGGTTTGTATTTAAAAATGGGCTTGATTCGCACGCAGAAAGAAAAGGATTTTGTAAAGAATTTCTTTCAAGAAAATTTACCAAAATATAACTTGCGCGACTTAGATTTTTACGAAAAATTATACCTCTACCAAGCCTATGACTGGTATTCGCTGATGAATCAGGATTTTCCTTTGTATTATAAATATTCGCAGCGTTGGGTCGATTTATTTGACGAATATCCTGAAATGGTGAAGTTTCAAACGCCTTTATTTTTGAAAGGTTTGCATAATCTTTTAAACTCCCTTTATATGGTGGGGCGGTACGATAGCTTTGTACAAGCACTGAATCGCTTAGAGCAATTGGAACTAAAAGATAGCGACAAACCCACAAATAATGTGGAAGGTTTATTTTATTTATTCAAATATATTCATCGAATCAATTTACATTTTATCGCAGGAACTTTTTCAGAAGGAATAGCTATTTTGCCCGACTTGGATAAACTGTTAAGTGACAACCTTTATAATTGGGACAAACATCGGATTTTAGTGTTTCGATATAAGATAGCTTGCATCTATTTTGGGGCAGGCGAAAATGAACGTGCGATTGATTATTTGAATGAAATTATCAATCAAAAACAGCCTGATTTTCGAGAAGATACGCAGTGTTTTGCCCGTATTTTATGCCTTTTGGCGCATGTAGAATTGGGTAATGAAACGCTCGTCACCTACCAAGTCAAATCGGTCTATCGTTTTTTGACGAAGATGAAAGATTTGCATCAGGTGCAGCGCGAAATTTTGAAATTTCTCCGAAAACTACCTCAAATTTATGACTACGAATTGAAGGATGAATTTACAAAACTCAAAGATACGCTCGTCAAGTTGGAAGACCATCCGTATGAACGGCGTCCCTTTGTATATTTGGATATTATTTCATGGTTGGAAGGCAAAATTGAAGGGCGAACGGTGCAGGAAGTGATTCGAGAGAAGTTTTTGGAAAAAAATAATCTTCGTCCGTGATATGATCTAATATTGCTATTTTCAATACTATTCCTGCCAACATTTTTACCTATCTTGCGGATAATTTGAAAATCATATTTTTTTTGTAAAAATACCTCTCCAAAATCTCAAAAAGGTGGCGTCATTCCGCGCTCCGACGCGGAATCTGTTACATCTTGGCACGATGCCAAACAGGAGCATTAATTTAAAATGGTGCTAAAAACCGAACAGATTCCGCATCGGGGTGCGGAATGACGGTCAATTTTAGTGATTTTATTTTTTATGAAAACCTATGATTTACTGGACTTTGGACATTAGGTAACTGGGAAATTAGGTAAGGGAATAGGAAGAAAATAATCTACCCCAAATGAAGAAGTTATTTTTTTTATATGTTTGGCTAAATTTGACGCGCATAGCCGAG
>ENA-ORXR01003922-ORXR01003922.1-marine-metagenome-genome-assembly--contig:-NODE-3922-length-12885-cov-113.273267_pt1 | contig 12885 bp, 4 predicted proteins | sample MGYA00237866_ERZ511479 | MGnify/ENA metagenome assembly ERZ511479 | reverse complement strand
CTCAAAATGAGGCTCGATTATCGAAAAAATACAAAAGTTCCATGCATACAAAATATTCCTAAATAAAGTCTAATGAATGAATATTATCGATATTATTCATTCATTTTTTGCAATTATACAATTACGACTTTCAGTCCGAAGTTCAATTTTTGACAAAAGTGTGCAGGAGTTGGACGAGAAGTAACTATTTTACAAATAATAAATTTAAAAAAAATCAACACATCAATAAATTAATTTATGCAAAAGTATATACTTATTTTATGTTTAGCTTGTACATATATGACAAGCGCACAAGGTGCCAGCACAAACCTTTCTTGGGAAAAAGCAGCTGAACTCGCCAAAGAAATCGTACAAAAAACCGACCACAACAAAGCCGACATAGTTATAAAAGGAACTATATCGGTAGAAGGCATTGCTTTACAAGATGTAAAACTTTCTTTATACAAAAAAAACAAGCAAGGCAAGGTTCGTAAAATTCTTGAAGAAAAAGCGACCGGAGGTGAGTATAATCTCAAATTGAAAGCCAATCAGACCTATCTTTTACATGCCAATAAAGAAGGCTATGAAGAAAGTATTTTTGAATTCACGACTGACAATGGTGAAACTGAAATTACACATAATTTCAACCTCATTGCAGAAGAATCTGCTACGCCGACAGCAGACAAAAATGAAGCAGCAACAACAAAAAAAATCGTCAAAGAAATCTCTGACAACAAAGAATTGAACCTTGATGCTGTACCTTCACAAAGAATAGCGGACAAGGGGAAAATGGTCAAGCAGACACCTGCTATTGATACTATCATCAAACCTAAAGTGCCAGTCGTAGAGAGTGTTCCACGCACGAAAGACAACGAAGCCAAAGCTACCACGCCTGCCAAGGCTACACCTCCTGCGCCTACTCGAACCGTACAATCGCAGCCCGTTCCGGCTCAATCCTCTGCTGATTATGGCGTATATTCAGAACCCATCAAAACCAAAGAAGGCTACTGGGTTATTGGTATATCTCCGACCTTCACTGAGCCTACACAAGCGCAAGGTTCGTACTCACTCGGTCATAGCAACACACGCCCAACCGCAAGCGATACTTATCGCCCTACTACCACGACGACCTATACGCCGCCGTCTGTCGTTACGAGTCCGGCTACGACTTACACCTCGACTCCTTCGTACACCAACAGCACCAATACAAGTGGTAAAGTGTATCGCATCCAAATCTCTGCGAGAAAAAGTTACAAAGCATCTCGCTATGACAAAGTCAACGATTTGGGCAGCATCGTCTTAGAAGATATTGAGACCGACAAAGGGAAATTCGTCCGCATTATGATCGACGGCTTCTATACTTTAGAAGATGCCAAACGTAACCTCGCACAAGCCAAACAACGTGGTTTTGATAGTGCTTTTATTACCATATACAATAATGGCGTGAGAGCTAAGAGGATTATTAGATAAGTTTGAATATTTGCGGATTAGGAACGCTATCGTTGAGCAACACAGGCTTCCAGCCTGCACTTTTGTATGGTGCAGACTGGAAGCCTGTGTTACTTTTATGATTTCTCTGCTATCTTTGTGGCAATGTCCGAGAGATTAAAAAAAATAACAGGCGAGTATATCCTGCATCCATTTCTGATAGGATTGTATTTTGTATTGTATGGCATCAATCAATACGAAACACTCTTTATTGAAGCGAAAGATGTGCTGATATTATTGGCAATGACAACGCTGCTAAGTGTCGTGTTTTTTTTCGGATTCAGAATGATATTTGCCCTCCTTTTTCGTTCAAATTTAAATACTAAAAAAATATTATTTATAAAAACCGCCATATTTACAAGTACCCTTCTTGCCTTTATTTTATTTTATTTTCATTTTTATTATAATGTATTAAAAATTGATTTTCTTAATATTTTACGTCAGCACAAACACTTTCTTGCCTTATTTCTTATCCTGTTTTTTGCGTGGTGTGCCTATCTGTTCAAATCAAAAAAAACGTACACCGTTTTCAATCAATACCTGAATACGCTCTTCTTGTTACTCCTCCTATTTGAATCAATAAAAATAGGCTGGAACTATTATCAAACTCAAAAATGGTATCCTGCCATTCAAGAGGAATACATGACCTACACAGGTCAAAATCTTGCTTCAGACGAGGCAACGAAGCCTTCCATTTATCACATTCTATTGGATGCCTACACGGGTTTTGACGGTCTAAAAAAACATTGGAATTACGATAATGCTGAATTTAAAAACTACTTAGAAAAAAAAGGTTTTTACGTAGCCGAACACGCACAAGGCAATTATGCACACACGCGGCAAGTCGTTCCTTCGATGATGAATCGCGATTATTTTTGGGATTTTGAAAATCCTGATGGGCGAGAGACTGCCCCAGCTTACCTGATTGCCTTGACAGGTATCCGTCATGCACGGACGTTTAAGGATTTTGAGGCAATGGGTTATGAAATGATTAATTTGTCGATTTTTGATATGCTCGAACAAGCTCCACGTTATGAGTATTCGGGCATACCGGAGACTTCGTTTCTCGGTTTTATGTTGCGTAAAACGGTGGCAGACGTTTACTTCACAAAGAAAAGATTGTGGACACATCATGAGGCGGCATTGGAGATTTTGGAGGAAGTCAAGCAGATTCCGGCGCGTGTCGGTAATCGTCCGGTTTATGTGTATGCTCACTTGATGATACCACATTATCCCTACTATTTTGACCGCGAAGGTAAACTCCACAAAGACAGAGAAGGTGAAAAAAACTGGAGCAATAAGGCACATTATCTCGACCAACTGATATATACCAATGAATTGCTCAAGGATGCTATCGACCATATTCTGGTGACTTCTGCGACTCCACCCGTTATTATCGTACATGGCGATCATGGGTTTCGTTTTTTGGAAGGAGAAGCAAAAGACGAAGCGGGTTATTCTATCCTTGCAGCTTTTCATTTTCCCGAAAAAAACTACGCTATACTACGCGACAGCATTAGTCCGGTCAATTTTTATCGGGCTACTTTGGATGCTTGTTTTGATACAAATATGGGCTTACTTCCTGATGAAAGGGAACGGTATAGAAAGGCGGGGGAGTAGTCGGAAGTGCAAATTCAAGTTCAAGTTCAAACTCAATAATCAATTCTCTTTCAGTGTATTAGATGAAAAAAGCCGTTCCGACGAAGTCGAAACGGCTTTTATTGTATCGCCCTAAGACGATTTTATTATGGCTTACTTAATTTTTACAAAAGAAGTGGTTTGGCTGAACCAGCCATCCTGACCTTGAATTGTAATGAAGTAAGTAGCTTGCGGTAATTTGTCAACATTAACTTCGATGACATTATTGCCTTTAGAAACTCCGGCAGTTTCTGTCAAAACCGTTCTACCAAGATTGTCAGTAATAACAATCATCGCAGTTTGGTGATCGTAGTCGCTGTTGAAAAGAACGTTTATGTGAGATTTCACCGGATTCGGGAATACATCAGAAATTATCACACCACCAGCACAGTCTGCTGAAATATGAACTATATCTGAGTACTCATAAGAATTGTCGAAATCAACTATGCGTAAACGGTAGTAGTTATCCTCATTCAACTGGTCGTCAACGTAAGTGTAAGTCAACTCTGACTGAGAGTTACCAGCAGCACCGACTCTACCTGTTGCGATGAAGTTTATACCATCTGTACTTTCTTCAATGTTGAAGTGGCTTACATTAAGCTCCGTAGCTGTTACCCAAGTCAATGTGACTTCGCAGTCTTTCTCGGCAGCTTTGATAGATGCTAACTCAACGGGGAGAAAGATAGGCGGAATGTAACCAAAATCGTATGATGCACGGGGTGTTTCATCAGTTGGATTCGGTTCCGCAGAAACATCTGTCCAACCTACACAAGTTATTGCATTGACTCCTGCGTGAAGGTCTGAATCCCCTTTGTCATTTCCGTTACTATTTACATCAACGATTGCTTCTGCGTCAACAGGTTCCATAGACCCTGGTAATATCAAGTTAACGCTGCTCAAATCTGATGCAGAAGGTACTTTTATTGTGTACACGGGTTGTCCCGGACCACCACTTGCATTGTAATCCTCATCATAAAGTAGATTATCAAAGCTGTAATAACCGTCAGCATCCGTAGTATCTATGAGTGTTACCATAGAACCATCAGGATAAGTAATCATCAATGTAACAGGAATACCTGGTATGCCTTCTTCACCTGGATCTTGAATACCATTGTTTGTCAAAGAATCTCTATCTGAATTAACCCAATCTTCCCAAACACGGTTACCCAATGCTGCAGGCTCTACATAGTACCCGAAGTCAGCAGTAAGGTTATCTACCGGCTGTCCATCACCAAGTGTTACAGCATAAGTATCAGCTTGGCTATTGTCATTATCACCTGGTGTACCAAGGCTTTGCCAGTGTCCTTCGAGTACATTATTCTCGTCAGTAACATCTACGATGTAGTCAACTCCTGCTCCTTTACCTGTATCAAGGTTCGGGAAGAGGTAGTTACCATTAGCATCTGTCGTAGTACTGGTTAGGAGTGGCTCACCCGGATCTACAAGACCATTACCGTTTGAGTCGAGGTATAAGTCAATAGTTACACCTTCGATACCCGGCTCGTCGTCGTCAGTCCCCGGTACACCGTCAGCCCCTGCTGGACCGTCATTTACACCATCTGCGTTATTATCCAACCATACTAAGTTGCCGATACTACCCGGTAAGGCAGAAGGCTCGTAACCAAAGTCTTGGTCGAGATTGATACCTCCCGGTGAAGTAGAAAGGTCAACTGTAGATGTACCTGGCAATCCACCGTCAGGATCTGCTGTTTCAGCAACGCCCGGAGGTAGTGTAGTTTCGTCAACATCAACTACATAAGTTTCTGTAGGATCTAATCCTGGGAAGTAGTAGTTACCATTTTCGTCAGTCGTAGTCGTTGCGATTAAGGTTGTTCCTGTCGCGTCGTATAATTCAACAACAACACCTTCGATACCTTCTCCCGGATCAGGTGTACCATCGCTATCATAATCAAGGAATATAGTATCACCGATAAGTCCTTCGCCTGGATCTTGTCCTTCTGGTGTATAACCGAAGTCTTGATCGAGATCGTCAGCAGGTAGTCCGGTTACTGATGACATGTCATCGTTTCCACCGTCAGGGTCTCCGCTGTTTACTAAACCACTAAGTACATTGTCTGTATCTGTAACAACTACAGTGTATGGTTCATCCGGTAAACCTGGGAATAAGTACTCACCGTTTTCATCAGTTGTTGTCGTTGCGATAGGATCGCCATTTTGATCTAATAGAGATACTGTAACACCTTCGATGCCTTCTTCACCTGGATCTTGTGTGCCATTGGCATTTGAATCGAAGTAAATAGTATCACCTATATCATTGGCAGCTGGGTCATTATAACCGAAATCCATCAATAAGAATACATCACCCGGAGCGAGTACTACAGATTCTCCTTTATTGTCAGGAGCAGTTGCCGGAGCAGCATAATCGTCAGGATCACCTGTTTGTGTCAAACCGGTAAGCGGTGTAGAAGTTCCATCTACAACGATAGAGTAAGCACCAGCAGGTAGGTTGTAGAAGATGTAGCTTCCGTCTGGTTCGGTAGTTGTAATACCTGTACCGGTATTACCATTCTGATCAATAGCACCTGTAAATGGTGCATCTTTGACACCGTCACCGGTTGAGTCGTAGAATACTGTTACAGTGACACCACCGATACCAGCTTCACCCGGATCTTGTACACCGTCGCTGTCAGCATCGTACCATACACGGTCGCCGATAGCGGCTGTACCTGTATTGCCATCTGGATCTTCCCAAATATAACCGAAGTCACCTGTCATGTTCTCTTCTCCTTCACCAATAGTGATAGAATAGCCATTGCCAGCTTGAGTTTGGTTACCGAAATCAGAACCAGGATTGGTAAGCTGCGTCTGCGCCATACCAGAAGGTAAGGTTGTTGGATCTACGAGAATATCGTATTTACCAGCAGGTAATTCATCAAATAAGTATCCACCGTCTGAATCTGTAACTGTAGTCAATACAGTACCGTCGGCAGGATTAGTCGCTGTAACGGTAACACCTGGGATACCCGGCTCACCTACATCTTGAATACCATTAGCGTTCTCATCTATCCATACCAAGTTACCAATAGCACCGAGATCTGGTGGTGCTACAAAACCAAAGTCGAAGGTCAAGTGAGTAGGCTCATCGTTAGGATCAGTTTGTGGAGTAGTATCTGTAGCTCCTTTGTCAGCGATACCTTGTGTACCTGCTGGGTCTTCAGAATCTTCAGCGTCATTCCCGTCACCATTCACATCAATTATAGTAGGTTCTTTTCCGGCAGGAGTTTCTACTGAAAGATTGAAGTATGGCTCATCACCACCTCCAACGCCCGGAGTAGCATAAGTACCTGTGCCGTCATAATCTTCATCAAATAACAAATTCTCAAAGGTATAATGTCCAGTAGCATCCGTAGTATCTACAACTGTAACGACTGAACCGTCAGGATATGTAATTTCTAGAGTAACTACAGCACCTTCGATAGGCATTTCGCCCGGATCTTGAATACCGTCGCGGTTGGTATCCATCCAAACATAGTTACCAAGTGCAGCAGGCTCTACGTAGTACCCGAAGTCAGCAGTAAGGTTATCTACCGGCTGTCCATCACCGAGTGTAATGGCATAAGTATCTGTCTGGCTATTGTCATCAGTCATTGGCGTGCCAAGGCTTTGCCAGTGTCCTTCCAATACATTATTTTCATCTGTAACATCTACAATATAATCAGCACCAGCTCCTTTACCTGTTGGTAGGTTAGGGAAAAGGTAATTGCCATTAGCATCTGTAATAGTACTTGCTGCGAGTGGTTCACCTACATCAACTACACCATTACCATTAAGGTCAGAGTACAAGTCAATAGTTACCCCTTCGATACCCGGCTCGTCATCATCATTACCAGCAATACCGTCAGGTCCTGCTGGACCGTCATTTACACCATCTGCGTTATTATCCAACCATACTAAGTTACCGATACTACCCGGTAAGGCAGAAGGCTCGTAACCAAAGTCTAAAGTCAAATCAATACCGTCGGCATCTTGTGACAAATCAGTAGTAGAAGTGTCGTCAAGTGTTCCGTCAGGATCTACTGTTTGAGCAACACCTGGAGGCAATGTAGTAGGATCAACTGTTGTGCTGTAAGTAGCATTTGGATCTAGTCCAGAGAAGTAGTAATTACCGTTTTCGTCAGTGACAGTACTATCAATAGTAACACCTGCACCATCGTGTAAGAAAACTGTAACACCTTCGATTCCTTCTCCCGGATCTGGTGTACCGTCGCTATTATAATCTAAGAATACAGTATCTCCAATAAGTCCTTCTCCTGGGTCTTGCCCCGGAGGTGTATAGCCAAAGTCTTGGTCAAGATTGTCAGCAGGTAGTCCGGTTACTGATGACATATCATCATTTCCACCATCAGGATCACCGCTATTTACTAATTCGCCAAGTACATTATCTGTATCTGTAACGACTATAGTGTATGGCTCATCTGGTAAACCAGGGAACAAGTATTCACCGTTTTCGTCAGTTGTTGTTGTTGCAATAGGATCGCCGTTTTGGTCTAAAAGTGCTACTGTAACGCCTGGGATGCCAGGTTCACCTGCATCTTGTGTACCGTTCGCATTCGGATCGAAGTAAATGGTATCACCTATATCATTGGCAGTTGGGTCATTGTAACCAAAGTCCATCAATAAGTAAGTATCACCCGGAGCGAGTATTACAGACTCTCCTTGGTTGTCCGGACTTGTTGCAGGCATACCATAGTCGTCAGGATCACCTGTTTGTGTCAGACCATTGAGTGGAGCTGAACCTGGATCGACAATGATAGAATAAGCACCCGCAGGAAGATTGTAGAAAATATAACTTCCGTCTGGTTCTGTAACTGTTACACCTGTACCAGTGTTTCCGTTTTGATCAATAGCTCCTGTGAATGGAGTGTCTTTAACACCGTCGCCATCTGGATCATAATAAACTGTTACGGTAACACCACCGATACCAGCTTCACCCGGATCTTGTACACCATCGCTATTCGCATCATACCATACACGGTCACCAATAGCTGCTGTGCCTTGATTACCATCTGGATCTCCCCAAATATAACCGAAGTCACCTGTCATGTTCTCTTCTCCTTCACCAATAGTGATGGAGTATCCGTTACCTGCTTGAGTTTGATTACCAAAATCGGCACCCTGTAGAGTAGGGTTCGTTGTTTGAGTCAAACCTGAAGGTAAAGTAGCTGGATTTACAAGAACATCATATTTACCTGCTGGTAGGTCATCAAATAAATAACCACCATTAGCATCAGTTGTCGTAGTCAATACTTCTCCTGTAGCAGGATTAGTAGCAGTAACTGTAACACCTGCAATACCCGGCTCACCTGCATCTTGGATACCATCACCGTTTTCATCTATCCATACATAGTTACCAATAGCTCCACAAGGACCTACCTCAATACAGTAAGTAATAATCTGGCTATCACCATTAGTATCATAAACCGTTACATCATAACAACCCGGAGGTAGTGTTTGTGTATCTGGATAATCACAGGTTTCTGGGAAGCTAATAGTGTACGAACCACCTTCTGAACCAAGTTCACCAGGTCCGGCAACATCATCATAAAAGATGAGTTCGATTTCATCAATACATTGAGAGAAAGTAAAGTCGATACCACCAACATCAGTATTGTTAAGTCCTATGTCTGCTGCTGAATCGAATAAGTTACCACCTTGGTAGATAACGTTAGTACCTGCACCTGCCGGAAGCGTAAAGTCAACACCAGCCGTCATTGTATATGTAACACCATTCAACTTAGGATTGATAATAGCTATATCGTTATTATCAATATCGTTGAAAAACATAGTCAAATCACAAACAGGTTTGTCAAATGTGATGGTACGAGTCATATTAGCTGCACCGATACCACCTACTAATTCAGGGTGATTAACTCCTGTACGCAAACCAAAAGTACCATTCTCTTGAGTATCATTAATGATTTCTTCATCAATAGTAGCGCCTCCAAAAAAGCTCGGCTCTGATATCGTCATAACAGCACCTTGTATCACAAATGGCGCACTGTTGATAGCATTTTCTACAATAGGGGTATTAACATTTTCTACGTTACCACTACCTGTACCGGCTAAATCCTCAAAATTAGCCCAGTCTCTTGGCGTACATGGTTCGGGTAGTGGAAGTGGCGTACCATCTTCATTTTCCCAACCAAAAGTATAAGGTGCTGTACCAAAAGTAGGAGTCACCGTAACCGTTGCAAGTGAATCACCACAAGGGATAACTACTGTTTCATCAGCAGTACAATTGACTGCAGGTTGTACAATGAAAGTTTCAGTAGCTGTAACATTATTTGCATCTGTTACAGTAACTATATATGTACCTGCTTCAATACATGCCAAATCTTCACGACATTGTCCGGGGAAGTTCACTGAATAAGAACCACCTTCAGAACCGGCAATACCCGGTCCTGCTACATCATCATAAAAGATAATTTCAACTTCGTCAATTGGTCCCGCAAAAACGAAATCAATACCACCTGTTGTGGTTGCATTAAGTGCTTGGTCATTAATAGATACAAACATGTTAGGGTCTTGGTTACCACGTGCATCACCTGCAGGGCTTCCCGCTACTCCTGTTTTTGCCACCTGTGTACCATCTATTATGGTATATTCAGTAGGAGTGAGTGTCTGTGTAACACCGCCCAACTTAGGATTAACGATAACGACATCGTTATTATCCAAATCGTTGAAAAACATGTTCAAGTTAGATACTGGTGGGTCGAAGGTGTACGAACGAATCACATTCGCTGCATTCGGACCACCAATAATACCGGGATGATCGACACCTGTTCGTAAAGCGATGATTGTTCCCTCCTGACTATCATTAATAATTTCTTCATCAATATCGGCACCACCATTAAATGTGGCACTATTCACCGTTAATGCAGAACCTTGAATGACGTAATTACGAGTAAGAATAGCATTCTCAACGTCGTTATTATCCACACCAAGCAAATCCTCAGCTCCTGTACCGTTTAGTTCACGGAAGGCAGGCTCTTCGCAAATATCAGGTATTGGTGTACCATTAAATGACCATTCAACAATATAAGGTGTCGCAGCACCTGTAATCGTCAAATCAATATCGCCGTCCGCATCCAGCGGACAAGGAATTGAGTTACAAGATACGTTTTCAACGGTACCCACTATTGTTATTTGTGCATTTGCATCGGTCATAAAACCAACACTCATACACAGCATCACAAAAACTCCCAAGAGTTTTTGATGCCATGAGTAAGACGATTTATTATCGCCTCTAAAATGTGTAAAGGTTAGATTTCTCATGATTGAATTTAGTTGTTTAAAAATTTCAGTACTTAGGTAATTATGTGTGATGAAATTATGATTTATAAAGGTGTCTAATCTCTATGTTAAGGTGTGGACTTTATAAAAGGGGGAGACTCAAAGTGATACTAATTTGAAGTATGATATATACTTAACTCAAAAACGCTCTTTCACAAACTTTAAGTCTATATTTATTACAATTTCGTTGCAAGCCACTTACGACTTTTTAATAAAATTATTTATTGTATGAAATAAAAAAAGATTTAACATAAGAACACGAATTCATTTTAAAATTCATGCGGATATTTCGTAGCAGTTGTGTGAGCCTCCTCCCGTAGGAGTGGCTCGAAGTACAAATCTTAATCTATAATTTCATCTGAAAAAACGCGCTAATGTACTCAGCAAAGTGTGAAATTGGAATAGTTCTCGGTAAATATAGTTACACTCTTTAATGTTTAGCGAAAGAAATAAAACTTTTTCAAAACATAAACTTTATCCTAAATATGTACAAGTTCCACTCATTTAGATGTAAGATAACATTTACGTCACATTTGTTTTTACGTATATTTTTTTTACACTGTGCGTGGAGTGCAAAATCGTGACATTCAATGCAAGTCATCTATATAAATTAAGTACACTGTTTCACAAATTTATTTACTTTTTTGAGTATTTCTTTTAAAATGACTCTTCACCAAAAAATCCTTAAATACAGTGAGTATTCGCGTCATTTTTGATTCGATTCATTTCAAAATAAACGTCAAAAAATGTAAATAAATTTATAAAACAGTGTATTAAGGAACGCGAAAAAAATAACTTTACCTTCTTGACAGAATATTTTGCCCTCATTTTGCACTTTAAAACCCTAAAAATATTAACATTTATGCGGCTTCTAAAGTCCAAACTGAGAACAAACTCTCTCAGTCAACAAAGCAAACTTATTTATTTCGCGTTCCTAATCGCATTTTCTTGTTCTAATATATGGTATTTTTTTTCTCATCACTCTTGATGAAAGTATCATGTACAATGAAACTACTTTTTGCTGGAATATACTTTACACACTTTTCATTCTTCATCTTTCAGATTTAGAGAGAGCGAAACAAATAAATCGTGTTGAGAGCAGGCTATTTATTTATTTTCTATATATATTCCTATAAAGACTTCTGCTTCTTATTAAGCCAAATTATTATGTTTGTATAAACATAATAAGATGTTCTACACCTAACATTCATTTCATATAATATTGATAATGAAATGATTATAAGACTTTAAGGTCAACATTAATTTGCTCCAAAGCAAAAAGAACTATAGTAATATTGAAGCTGTAGACAAAATTTTTGTCAAATGTCAAAATGAGTAGGTAAGAAAGTGTATTTTCTTTTAATGAATAGACTTTATTTAGGAATATTTTGTATGCATGGAACTTTTGTATTTTTTCGATAATCGAGCCTCATTTCGAGCCGCATACCCTATCCCGATAGCTATCGGGAGGGCGGAAAATAGGGGAAGAGTATCGGAAAAAGACAATTTAGCTGCATACAAAATTTTTCTGAATAAAGTCTAGTGTAAACTTAGTGTGAAGAAACAATAAATTATTGGAATATCCAATTGAATTTATTCACTACTACGAAATAAAACAAGGTATTTATTAGACGAAAAATTTAAAAAAGTAACACGAAAAACCCAATAATTACTCCGAAAATAAGGTGAATAATATGTACTTTCAGCAACTGCTTATACAAAAAACAACATTTGCTATATAAAACATCTTTTATGTGACAGACACAATAGAAGCAAGAGACAAAGCCTTAACGAATTGATTATGAAAAAATTAAAACAATAACTGCCCTTTCTCAGGTCTTTTATTTGTCCCAATTATTGTTGTTGCTCACACCATACCAGCAGTTCATCTAAGCCATGAGAATTCGGTCTATATTTTTTTTCAAATTGTATGAATTCTTGGTGAAAAGTTGTGATTTCTTGTCGAGTTTGCTTCCTGTCGAAATTGACCCGCAATAATTTTCTGAAAAAATGAACGGAATTAACCATTAATTGGGCAAAATGTTATATGACCTTGTTAGGGGTCGAATATTGGTAGAGTTTTTCAATAAAAATACGTCAAACGAGCCTTTAGGTTCGTAATATGAAGTACCTAAAGGCACTCAAAACAAATTTTCATCCCAAAAAAGCTACCGGTATTTTGCACTTAACAGTGCTGCCCAATTAATGGTCAATTCCGTATTTTTTTGAAAAATAGGTAGGAATCCACGGTACTTTATTTATGATTTACCGAGTTTTTATTCGGCAAAATGTATATGTATCAGGAACAAAATAAATGTATATTCTCGACTTGTTCTTTTTCCTTTATAAGTAGTGGGACAGAAATAGCCTTACAATTTTGACGTGGTTATTTTTCGATATTTTTTCTTACAAAAACCGCACATAGCCTACGCTACAGCCTGTCCCGTACTTGATTCGGGATAAGGA
>ENA-ORXR01003921-ORXR01003921.1-marine-metagenome-genome-assembly--contig:-NODE-3921-length-12888-cov-13.838732_pt1 | contig 12888 bp, 10 predicted proteins | sample MGYA00237866_ERZ511479 | MGnify/ENA metagenome assembly ERZ511479 | reverse complement strand
AGTGTCCGCAGCTGTTCAAGCGTCGATTTAGGGCCAATTGTAATCGGGTTCACGACCATGCCGGATTCGAACCGTTTAACTTTACGAACCTCTTCGGCTTGCTCTTCAAGGGTTAGGTTGCGGTGGATAACGCCGATCCCGCCCGTCTGCGCCATGGCGATAGCGAGCGGCGCTTCCGTCACTGTGTCCATAGCCGCAGACACGAGCGGAACATTGATATCTATACCTTTGGTGAGCCGCGTTTTTAGCGACGCGTCAGCGGGCAGAATGTCAGATGCCTTGGGTTGCAAAAGGACATCATCGAAGGTCAGGCCTTCTCGAATCTCCATGGGAGTCTCCATCTCTTTTGCAAGCGGCAGTTATCAGCCTTCACGACCATGTGCAAAGGGATTCCTGTATTTAGATTAGACTGTCCACAGTCGAGTTGAATTATGCGTTGTGGCGCGGGAAATTAAGCGTCGCGGCTCTGTAGATTAAGCGCAACAAGATAGATTTCCGGGCTACCTTTGCGCGAGCTTTCCGGCTTCGCGTGCTGAACTTTTTGGAAATTATGCTTTAATCGGTCCAAAAGCACCTTCTCCGCGCCGCCTTGAAAGACCTTTGTCACAAAATGACCGCCAGGACGCAGGGTTTGCATCGCGAATTCGGCTGCGGCTTCGACGAGCGCTACCGTTTTCAAATGGTCGGTCTGCCGGTGACCCGTCGTATTCGCCGCCAAATCTGACATAACGAGATCAGGCTCCGCGCCCAGCAGCGCCTTAATCCGATCCGGCGCGCGTTCGTCCATGAAATCAAATTCTATAAGCTCAGCGCCCGCAACTGGGTCTACAGGCAGTAAATCAATACCCACAACGCGATCAGCGCCTCGCTTCATCGCAATTTGGACCCACCCACCGGGCGCGCAGCCTAAATCGACGACGAGAGACCCCGGCTTAATCAAGCCAAACTTATCATCGAGTTCTTCGATTTTAAATGCGGCCCGGGAGCGATAGCCCTTCTCCTTGGCCTTGCGCACATATGGATCATTGATCTGACGTTCAATCCAGAGCTTAGATGAGATTTTGCGACCACTCGCCGTCCTGACTTTCTCATGCAACATGCGTGTCGCATCATCTTGTTCCGGTTTGGAGGTGACGCGGGATCGTTTGTTCCCTTCCGTCTTTGACCCCGTCATTTGGCGGCGTGCTGGTCGGCTTTTGTGGCTTGGGGGTTTACGCGCCATCAGACAGCTCCGTTTCATCAGCCGAACTCGGCGTTTCGTCTGATGTCTCAATTGGCTCTGACTCTGGCTTGGGCGCGTCTTTCAGAGCTTTTGGCTTTTGCCCTTTTTTCATGAGGCCAATCAAAATCCCTTCCCGCAGACCACGATCTGCGACGCGGATCATTTTGGATGGCCATATTTCACACAACACATCCGTAATGGCGCAGCCTGCTACGAGTAAATTTGCGCGATCCGTCCCGATACAAGGCTCCTTCGCGCGCTCGTCAAATGACCTAGACCCCATATCTCGTGCTACGCTGATGGCGTCAGCAGATCGGAACCATAACCCGTCAACCTTCGCGCGCTGATAATATGGCAGTTTCAAGTGAATCCCTGCCAATGATGTTATCGTCCCGGACGTCCCGATTAAATGACCGCGCCCTTGATGAAACAAGTTTGTAAACCGGGTTTCACAGCCTTGCTCTTTAATTTTCTCGCGCACCACATCCTTTAAACTGTTATACCAAAGGGTCTTATCATCAATTTCAGGCACGAGTTCTGACAAGGTGACAACGCCGATAGGCAACGACGCCCAAGCGCTGATCGGCGGGCGATGTAATCTGTGATTCGCCTGATCGTCTCTTAACTTCCTGACATCAACCCAAGACAACTCTGTGGACCCGCCGCCAATATCAATCACAAGAGATACATCCTTGGTCGGATCAACCAGGTTCACGCACCCCATCACAGCCAAGCGGCTTTCTACACGAGGACTGATAACCTCTAAGGAGATACCCGTCTCGTCTTTGACGCGCTTGAGGAAAGCTTCTCCATTGCTTGCACGGCGGCAAGCTTCAGTAGCCACGCAGCGCCACCGCTTTACGCGTTTAGCCTTCATTTTCGCTGCACAAACTGCGATAGCCTCGACAGCCGCATCCATGCTTTCGTCGCTGAGTTTTCCTGTCGCGGCCAAGCCTTGCCCTAAACGGACGACGCGGCTGTAGCTATCGATTATTCGGAAGCTCTCACCGGCATCTCTGGCGACAAGTAATCGGCAGTTATTGGTTCCAAGGTCAATAGCCGCGAATGTGTTGGAGTTTTTGCCGCCTGACCGACCGCTTCTCCCGCTACCGCGTTTATGTCTTGGCCGTCTCCGCAGACTCCGCCCATTTGGCGCAACCTGTTCGGAGCCGGAACTTTGCGAATCCGGCATGGCTCATCTTTCATTTGGCTGCGGGTCGCAAAAATTCGCGCGCGCGCACAGCATCGTCCCCTCTGTCGTAGGCCAGAAACCGACCCGTCGTAAAGCAGTTTATCAAGGCAGCTATATCAATGGATGTCGATGTGGTCCGAAAATTGGGTCCAGTCCGGCTCCGGCTGCAAGTCAGTCATAGCCTCATGTTGGGACAGATAGACATTGCCGCTCAGCTTTTCCAGGAAATCAGATCTATATAGACGCTCGCGCACATTCGAAGGCATTGATGATAAATGGAGCCGCACCTTCAGACCTTTTAAACGCCTGTTTATCTCGGACAAACTGGACAAGGCACTCGCATCAATATGGCTCACACCGGTACACATAAAAATAAGGTCCGTTATTTCAGGATATTCGGCTACGATGGTAGCCACCCGGTCTTCCAGAAAACGGGCATTCGCATAATAAAGACTGTCGTCAATGCGCAAGGTTTTTACGGTGTCGAGGGTCTCGACATTGAACCTATCGGAATCCCTATAATGTTCGGTCCCCCGAAATCTGCCAACCAATGGCATACGCGGCGTCAAACTCATCCTTATATGCAGAACCATCGCCAAGACAACTCCAACGAGAACGCCCCATTGAACGCCGAGTAAAATTACGGATAGAAAGGTGGCCAATGCCGTGACACCGTCCCCACGCGAATATGTCCATGTCCGCCAGATGCTACGAAAATCAAGTAAGTTCAGGCAAGCCACAATGATGAGAGCCGAAAGCACGGAAAGAGGTAAGCTATATAAGACAGGTGTTAAAAACAGGGCTGTCAGGGCCATAAATGCGGCGACCATCAGACCTACAAAAGGCGTTTTGCCGCCCGCAGTATAATTCACAGCGGATCGGGACATAGAGCCATTTATCGCATAACCCGACGTCAGACCCGCAATAGCATTTGCGGCGCCGAGGCCGAGTAACTCTTTATTCGTATCAACGCGTTCTCGTCTTCGCGATGCCAGCTCTTGGGCGGTTGAAGTGCTGTCAACAAAGGCCACGATCGCGATAACCAAAGCCGGGATCAGCAGGTTTTCATAGCCGACCATTGAAATATTAGGCAGGGAGAATGGCGGAAGGCCTGCCGGGACATCCCCCACAATTGCCAGTCCGCCTTTGCCGCCAAAATCCAACAGAGCACTCGCCAAAACGAATGCGGCGATTATCACGATAGGCGCCATACGCGCGATCAGCTTAGCCCGTTTGGCCCTCACCCCCGATTTCACCAGAAGATAAGGTAACAGTCGGCGAACCAGGATAAATAGCGCAATCGCGATACCGCCCGTCAAGACAGCAAGCAGCTTTGTATTTGGGAGTTGTGTCACCAGGTTTTGAAGCATGTCGAACGCCGTACGGGAGGTTTCAGGAACGCCCAAAATATGCTTGGTTTGACTTAAAATAATCAAGAGTGCAGCACCGGTTATATACGCGGAAACGACAGGCCTCGACACAAAGTTCATAATGAAGCCTGCTTTGAGCAAGCCTGCAATTATCAACATCCCGCCAGTCAATAGTGCGAGAGCCCCTGCGCTAGCGATCCGTATTTCAGGCGGCAATGTCGCGATAGCTGCCGCCGTCATGAGAGAAATCACAGCTGTCGGGCCGACATTTAAATAATTTGACGATCCCAACAAGGCATAGGCGACAAGTGGAAATATGGAAGCGTAAATACCGAGCTGCGGTGGCAATCCCGCCAGCAGAGCATAGGCCAGACATTGCGGCACAAGAAGGATAGTCACGACAATCGCAGCCACCAGATCATCCGTGAATATACCGGCTCGATAACCTTTCATCCAGCCAAACTGGGTTCCAAAAGCGCCTCTCACATCCATTGGCAATGTCTTTCGGACCCGGTTTTCATTCAGATCTATCTTTCGCATATTGCGTTAACTGTACGCGTATCTGCTCAAGATTAAACCCGGCTTCTGACAAAGCCTCCATCACCCCCTCAACGCCAAGTTTTTTAACATGGGCAAACCCCCAGAGAACAGCTGACCGCATGCCCGACGCACAGAAGGCAACGATTGGACGGGGCGCGTTTTCATAGGCCGTCACAGACGCCTCAATTAAACCGGGAGTCAGGCCGCCTGCCATCGGGATATGGAAATAATCAACGCCGAATGTTTGCGCAGCTTGTTCGAGTTCCTCCGAACGGGGCTGAATTGGGGCTTCCATATCCGGGCGGTTATTGACGAAGCTCATGACGCCTTGTTCAGACAAGGCCTGCATTTGGGCCGCAAGCAGCTGACCCGTTATAAAGACATCGCCCGGAAGTTCTTTCACAGCTAACCCACCATAGATTTTGCAAGATCCACAATCGCGTCTGTCGTAATACCGAAGTGCGGGAACAGTTTTGCCCCCGGTGCTGAGGCCCCAAATCCGTCCATTCCGACAAACCCGCCGTCGCGTCCGATTAGCCCGTCCCAGCCCTGGCGGATACCGGCTTCGACCGCGATTTTTGGAAGGTCTTTCCCGGACACAGAGCGAATATAGTTTTCGTCTTGCTCCAAGAAAAGATCCAGACAGGGGACCGAAACGACGCGGGCAGAGACGCCGTCAGCCTCAAGGCGCTCCGCCGCTTCTATAGCCAGATGAACCTCAGATCCTGAAGCCATCAGAACAATATCGTCAGCCCCTTTTCCGGCGCGGATGATATAGGCCCCTCGGTCTGACATATTCTTCGACGCATTGTCACGGACGGCCGGAACGCCTTGACGCGTTAAGGCCATCACAGACGGGGCCGTTTTATTTTGCAAGGCAAGCTCATAGCATTCCGCCACTTCCAGCGCATCAGCAGGACGATAGGTATAGCAATTTGGAATGGCGCGCAGGCTCGCCAAATGCTCAACGGGTTGATGCGTCGGACCATCTTCTCCAACACCGATAGAATCATGTGTCGCAACGTAAATTGTCCGAATACCCATCAGGGCGGCGAGACGAACAGATGGACGGCAGTAATCCATAAAGACCATAAACAGGCCTGAATATGGGATCACTCCGCCATGCAGCGCCATACCGTTCATTGCGGCGGCCATACCGTGCTCGCGAATGCCGTAATTGATATAGCGCCCGTCATAGGATCCGGCTTGAATCTCTTTAGATGTTGCGGGAGTCTTGGTCTTGTTAGAGCCTTCCAAATCTGCGGAGCCGGAGATGATATCGCTAAGCGCTTCCGTTAGAGGTGCAAGCGCCTTATTCGATGACACGCGTGTCGCCATAGACGGTTTTTCGGCGGCGACGCTATCTTTATAGGATTGAAGTTTTTCCTGCCATCCCGCTTCCAACTCCCCGGACATGGCCCGTTGGAAATCTGCAGCTTTTGCATTCGCCTTTAGGCGCTTGCCCCACTCCGCATGTGCAGCAGAACCCGCCGTAGCTGGCTTTGCCCAATCGGCATAGACATTATCAGGAATTTCAAAAGGCGCATGGGTCCAGCCGCGCGCCTTACGCGTCCCTTCGATTTCTTCATCTCCCAGTGGCGCGCCATGGGCTTTGTTCAGACCCGCCTTAGTCGGCGCGCCCTTCCCGATGGTCGTCTTACAGGCGATCAATGTTGGTTTATCAGACGCTTTGGCTTTGCGCAGCGCATCTGCAACGGCAACCCTGTCATGACCGTCAATCGCAATCGTATTCCAATGGCAGGCTTTGAAGCGGGCAATCTGATCTGTTGAGCTTGAGAGAGATACCGGACCATCAATCGTGATATTGTTGTCGTCCCAAAGCACGATCAGGCGGTTGAGCCCCAAATGCCCCGCCAAACCGATAGCCTCTTGACTAATGCCTTCCATCAAACATCCATCACCGGCGATGACGTAGGTATGATGGTCGACAAGCTCGTCACCGAAGCGCGCATTCAAATGACGCTCTGCCAAAGCGAAACCAACCGCATTGGCAATGCCCTGCCCTAACGGTCCGGTCGTTGTTTCTACGCCCGGGACATGACCATATTCCGGGTGACCCGCTGTAATCGATCCGAGCTGGCGAAAGTTTTTCAGCTGGTCCATCGTGACCGCCTCATATCCCGTCAGGTGCAGCAGACTGTAAATCAACATAGAGCCATGCCCGGCTGATAGGATAAATCTGTCGCGGTCTGCCCAGTCCGGAGCTTTCGGATCAAATTTAAGGAATTGCGAAAACAAGACGGTCGCAGCGTCGGCCATGCCCATGGGCATTCCGGGATGTCCCGAATTAGCGCGCTGCACAGCGTCCATTGAGAGCGCCGCAATCGCGTTAGACATATCGCGATGTTGTTCAGCGGTATAAGTTAGATCATTCATCTCAAATCCGGTGTGTTGGGGCGACGACTCGCGCATTAAATTTTGCAATGGCTATGACATAAAGTTTCGAGCGTCACTAGCCGAGCGAATCGGCTGTCCACAGCTCAGCAGGAATAAAGTCCGTTTTCTTTGCCGCTAATAGCGAAAGGCGGCGAAAAGCGGTGGATTTTGCCCCCGCGCTGCGGCACACACGCCTTAACGAACATACGAGATTGATCATGATGAAAGCCCGCAATGTCCTCGACCTGATCGGGAACACCCCTCTCCTTTATCTGAAGGACGCGTCAGAGCTGACGGGGTGCGAGATTTACGGGAAGGCCGAGTTTCTCAATCCCGGTCAATCAGTGAAAGACCGCGCTGCGATATCAATTATTCGAGCAGCGGAGAAATCCGGTGCGTTGAAACCCGGCGGCATTGTCGTTGAGGGCACGGCCGGAAATACGGGCATTGGTCTGGCTATGGTCTGTTCTGCGCTGGGTTATCGCTGCAAGATCGTCATGCCGCGCACGCAGAGTAGAGAGAAAAAAGACGCGGTCAAACTCCTCGGGGCTGAGCTTATCGAAGTTGACGCAAAGCCTTATTCCGATCCCGGAAATTACATCCACGCCTCAGAGCGCTTAGCTAAAGAGCTAAACGAAAAAAGCCCCAATGCTGCCGTCTGGGCCAATCAGTTCGACAATACGGCGAACCGCGACGCGCATATCGCTACAACCGGACCCGAGATTTGGGAACAAACTGAGGGTAAGGTTGACGGATTTATCTGCGCTGTGGGGTCGGGCGGAACTCTGGGCGGCGTTTCAATCGCGCTCAAAGCCAAGAATCCAAAAATTCAAATTGGGTTGGCCGATCCTTATGGCTCCAAGATGTTCTCATATTATGAAAACGGGGTTTTGGAAAGCACAGGAAATTCCATCACGGAAGGAATTGGCCAAGGCCGGATCACGGCCAACCTTCAGGACGTCATTGTTGATCGCCAATACCAAATCTCCGACACAGACGCGCTCCAGGTCATTTTTGAGCTGAACCAACTGGAAGGCATTTGCCTGGGCGGCTCCTCCGGTATTAATGTTGCCGGCGCAATCCAAATGGCGCGGGATATGGGGCCGGGTCATACGATTGTGACGATCCTTTGCGATTACGGGCAGCGCTATCAATCCAAAGTGTATAACCCCGAATTCCTCAGAGAAAAGAACCTGCCGGTTCCTAGCTGGCTTTGCTAATCCGATGAAGAACGACGTAGAGCTCGCGACGAAATTTGCCCATTTAGGCCGCCCGCCTGCGGGTTTGGGCACATCTGTGAGTCATCCCGTAACCCGTGCCTCGACTCTCTTGTTCGAGAAGGCTGAAGACCTATACCGAAATGATATTCGTGGATATGGGCGTCACGGCACAGCTGTCCATGATGCATTGGCAGAGCTCTTTACAGAGCTGGAGGGCGGCATTGGCACGCTCCTTTATCCGTCAGGCGTTGCGGCCCTAACCGGGCCAATCCTGTCTGTCGTAAAGCCCGGGGATCATGTTCTTTTAACGGATTCTGCTTATGGTCCGACACGCGGATTTTGCCGAACCTTCCTCAAAAAGATGGGGGTTGAAACCACACTCTTTGATCCGCGTATTGGAGAAGGCATTTCGGGTCTAATAACCGGAAACACAGTGCTCATCCTGCTGGAGAGCCCGGGATCATTGACATTCGAGATCCATGACATCCCGGCCATCGTTAAAGTCGCCAAAAAACACAACGTGGCCACATTGATTGACAATACTTGGTCGGCCGGGATTACGCTCTCTCCGTTATTAATGGGTGTCGACATTTCTGTGCATGCAGCCACGAAATATTTCGGCGGCCATAGCGACGTGATGTATGGCGCGGCAGTTTTCAACGATGCGGCGCGCTTCAAAAAGGCTCAACAGACGGCCATACAACTAGGTAATGCGAGTTCGCCGGATGACGCCTATCAGATCTTGCGTGGCTTCCGCTCTGTCCTTCCTAGGTTCCGTCAGCAAGAAGCGACGTCTCTAGCCTTGGCCGAATGGTTGATGACCCGGGATGAGGTTCAGCAGGTTCTCCACCCGGCGGTCTCCGATCATCCGGACCATGCGCTTTGGAAACGTGATTTCACAGGCGGCGGTTGTCTGTTCTCAGTCATCCTCAAGCCTTTATCAGACAAAGATGTTTTGAAATTTATTGACGCCTTACAGCTGTTTGGAATTGGGTATTCCTATGGCGGATTTGAAAGCTTGGCCATTCACTGCGACCCACAGCTCCGTCGTGACTGCGCGGATAAACTTTCCGGACCACTTATTCGCTTCGCCTGCGGGTTAGAAGCTATGCCTGATTTAAAATCTGATATAAAACAAGCTTTTGCGACCGTTTTTTAATTTTTTAAAACTCGTTTTATTTGGTTCGATGCTCTGGGGTGTCATTACCTTGGGCTCCTGCACGTCTGTGCGAACCATATTAAAACAGGCAGACTTGAACCCAGGTCCTGCGGCTCCTGCAAAGCTGGACAACATTGATGCGAGCTTTGCTGCATTAGAGTCAGCAATTTATGGCCAATTTACTCCGCCCACAGTTTTTAAGTTAAAGTCTTCAAAGATTTTAACGAAGGATTGGATAAACGGAAAAGCCACTGTCGACCAACGCATTTACAGCGTGTCCCATGGTCAATCGGCGCAAGACTTTGAAATCATCTTCGTCACGCCAACGGCAGTTCCCGATGCCCCGCTCATTATTTCCCAAAACTTTTCCGCAAATAAAGGCGTTATTTCAGTGGAAGGGATGTCACCTCTTTCTGATGAGAAAACCAGCATGGGGCTGCTCCGCCCAGTACTGACTTATTTCTTTGGCCGCTACATCGTCGCCCCGCCCTTTGAGGACATTATGGATCGCGGTTATGGAATTGTGACAATGCATCCACCAAATTATGTTGCCGACCGCAGGAAGCGCGGAACATTGCAATTGGATGAAATTTTTGGGCAAAGAGAAGACCGTCCCGGAGCGCTAACTGTCTGGGCCTCATTGACCACCGCACTGGCCGATGAACTAAAGGCGGACAAACCGTCCCGCCCACTCATCGCTTATGGGCACTCAAGATACGGTAAAACAGCCCTGTTAACCGCCGCTTATAGCCAGTCCATTGACGGCGCGATCGCCCATCAATCCGGCACAGCTGGCGCATCCCTGATGCGAGACAAGACCGGCGAAAGCATAAAGGACGTCGTTGGCAGCTACCCACATTGGCTCACCGCGAACGCGTCGCGATTTTCCGATAATCCGAGGTCCTTACCGACAGACGCACATGCCCTGCTCGCATTTATAGCACCTAAGCCAATTTTGCTCGGAAACGCACGGCGCGACGTTTGGTCAGATCCTAAAGGCGCTTATCAGGCCGCGAAATGGGCGTCCCAGAACACTGGGCAGGTTTTTTCGGCGGCGCGTTTAGATGACTTTAAACCCGGAGATGACATCGCCATTTGGACACGGCCCGGAACTCATGGAGTCGTCAAAGAAGACTGGCCAGCTTTCCTCGACTTTATGGATGCGCATTTCAAATAAGATGTAGCGTGCGTCTATATATATTGGAAAATGGCGGACCCAGTAGGACTCGAACCTACAACCTGCCGCTTAGAAGGCGGCTGCTCTTCCAGTTGAGCTATAGGTCCCCAGTCACACCCTAATGGGTCCAGGGCAGTTTGCGGTCATAATCGAAATTCTCAGAATAGGACCTAGAAATCCGCTTTGACTTTGGACGATCAATCACCCTGTGCGGGATATTATTCGCTTTGGCATAAGACACCGCATCTTCTTTTGTTTCAAACCGCATCTCAAGTTGATCCCGCGTATCCACACTTCGGGTGTTGCCCGTCAGTGGATCAATGACGCGGGGTTGAGTTGATTGAAAATCCAACAACCAGATACCGGCATTCGCACGACCGGATGTCATCGCAGAAGGTTCAGCTTTATATATCTTAGCATACATAAGGTGGCGATAGCGCCCGACTGCCCAAGGGTCAATCCAGCGATTGCCTAGATGTTCTTATGAAACGCAGAATTCAGCATGGATTTAACGTCAGCTAATGAACTCGGCGACGAAGCAGCCTTGGCTTGCAGGCGTTCTCTAACCTGCGCCGCCAATGGATTTGGTTGATGTGCAGGCGCGGCGGGAGCGCGGCGCACCTGAGCTTGCTGCCCGGATTGCGGTTGTTGAAGATGTCGCGCCGGCGCGAGCTGCCGTAACGCTGCGCGCGTGTCCTGCACGGTTGGAATTGGAGGCGTATCCGACGGCTTACCATCTGGGTACATACTTCTCGCCCGCCATCGATCAAAGACTTTGCTCATCATTTCGGTCGTCGCAAAATCTTTTTTCCAAAGATCAGTAAATTGCGCGCTGGAACTATGCGGACGATATTCCGCCGGCAGCGTGTTCAAAATCACGCGCATGGGCAGGTTGACGGATTCGCCAAAGACCATTGTCTCGGCCGTGCCAAGGGATGGCAAAAACGATAACAACTCTGCTGCGCCATCAGGAACCGCCGCTCGGACGAAATTTTGGTCGAGTTCATTTGACAAGCGCATGGAGAAAATTGTCGAACACTGGGACAAAGTGGAGGGTTCCAACTCAGACGGTCGTTGCGAAATGATCCCCAGTGAAACACCGTATTTCCGGCCCTCTTTCGCGATACGGCCAATAATTTTTCGGGTGGAATGAAATCCGAGACTTTTGTCGCGCGGGATATATCTATGCGCCTCTTCGCAGACAAGAAGGATTGGGAGCTTTCTTTCAGACCATGTCGCCAGCTCAAATGCGAGGCGGCTGACAACCGACACAACGATATTTAGCGCTTCGGATGGAATACCTGAAAAATCGAGGCAAGAAATCGGTTTGCCATTGACCGGCAGGCGGAAAATACGTCCGACAATCTCTTCAATCGGGCGCGGTGATGCCTGATTTTTGAATATAAACTGGTATCGCGGATCCGCGATTAGTGTCGCTATGCGTCTGTTCAAACGCTTATAAGGAGCTAAATTATTGGCATTGTCCAATTTACCCATTTCATGATCAATAAGCTTTGCAACATCGCGAATGCGGTACGGGACCGGACTATCCAACGTGATATGTGTTGACCTCTGAAGCTCTGCCTCAATGTCATCTAATTTAACTTGTGAACTAATCGTGCCGCTTTTAACGGAGCGATCATATAACCGCTTCGCTTTTAGCAGGAGATCATGGAGGATTTCAGTCTCCTCACGCGCTTGGTCTTCAATTTCGGAACAAAGCAGCTCACACGTCTCTACAAAATCGAAAATCCAAAGCGGGAGATCCAAAGTCTCTTGATCGATGACTTCCGCGCGGTCTCCAAAACTTTTCGAATATTCATTATGCGGATCGAACAGGACGACGTGGCCCATCGGATTTTCTTTTAAAATCGCCTGAAGAACGAGCGCCACAGTACAGGACTTCCCTGAACCTGTAGAGCCGATGATTGCGAAATGCTTGGACAGCAAATCGTCGATTCGAACTTTGGCGACGATAGAATTGTCCTGCTGAAGGCGCCCGACCTCAATGCACGCCTCGTTCTCGCGGTTGAAAATCAGCGTTAGCTCTTGCGCCGACATGGTATAGACAGCCTCGCCCAATACCGGGAATGACCGAACGCCCCGGAAGAACTTGGTCTCGCGGGTCGTATCATTTGTTGTGATCTCGCCCATAATGTTCAGCGTCGCCAGACAGCCATCTGACATGCCTTCAGCATCTTCCGAACCGATTTTCAAAGACCCAACCATCGCAACCACGATGGATTTACTTGTTACGATCTTCAAAATTGTGCCAATTTGCGCGAGTTGAAGCTGATTATTTCGAATAACGGATTTGTTAATTGAAATCACGGCCATCGCAGAACCAACGTTCCTGATTCGGCCTATTTCAACCTGTTTTGTGGGATGCGGACGCTGAACGGCCCCTGCATTAACGGTTGATTGAGCATTCGTCATAGTTATTCTTCCCCATCGGCTGGAGAACACTTAGCCCGAAGGCCTTATCAAAGCCTTACACTGCACCGAAATTGGGCAGTAATTGAAATTGGGGGAAACCGTGGTCGGGGCGGCAAGATTCGAACTTGCGACCCTCTGTTCCCAAAACAGATGCGCTACCAGGCTGCGCTACGCC
>ENA-ORXR01003919-ORXR01003919.1-marine-metagenome-genome-assembly--contig:-NODE-3919-length-12891-cov-4.802950_pt1 | contig 12891 bp, 10 predicted proteins | sample MGYA00237866_ERZ511479 | MGnify/ENA metagenome assembly ERZ511479 | reverse complement strand
GCTAAAAAGCCATGCGCCATAGGCATATAGCCAAGCTCAAATTGCGCGATGGACTTAGCGCGAAGCCCGCACTCCAAAGCCCCAAAAGACACAGCGCCAAGCCAGTAATGTTTTTTAGCAGGGCGTCTCATGTCAGTCATCCAGTCCTTATCTCGTTTCTACAATCTTGAAGATAAGGCCAAATGAGAGAGCAAGGATTGAGTTTTTGATGTTTTTTATAAGGGGCTGAAAAGGTTAGTTTTAATTTTGCGATGGAGAGCTTTTTATGAGGATTGCCTCTCCGCCCTCAGCACAAGGCTTGCCGGGCTGGCGCAACAGTAAGCGAGAAACTCTTGCTGTCTTGTGAAATCAATCGATGGCCAATGTGATTTTCCAGTTTGCGTAGATGCTGTGACACGCGCGGCTGAGTCATGTTTAAACGTTTTGCGGCACGGGTAAAACTTTCGGTTTCACTAAGGGTTGTGAACGTCTATAGCCAGATTGCACTTATCATTAGTTGATAATGTTATGTTATCGAAGTCATCACAAATCATAATTTTATAAAAATGTGATTCCCTGTCATACTGAATATTCAACTTAAAAAGGAGATTGTTATGACACCTACACCACGCACGTTTTCACATATCGGCTTGTCTGTTCCGGACTTAGATGCGGCTGTAAAATTTTATACAGATGTCTTTGGTTTTTATACGATCATGGAGCCGAATGAAGTCGTCGAAGACGATAGTGCCATTGGCCAAATGTGTACAGACGTGTTTGGCGCAGGCTGGGGCAAGTTACGTATTGCGCATTTGTCTACAGCCGATCGCGTTGGAATCGAGATTTTTGAATTTCCCGAAAACTATGCGCCTGACGAAAACCTTAATTATCGTCAGCACGGCACATTTCATTTTTGTATCCAAGACCCAGATGTCGAAGGTATTGTTGAAAAAATCGTTGCAGCAGGGGGCAAGCAACGCATGCCTATCAGAGAGTATTATCCGGGAGAGAAACCGTACCGTATGTGCTACGTCGAAGACCCTTTCGGTATCGTCTTCGAGATATACAGCCACAGCTATGAGTTGATTTATTCAAGTGGGGCTTACACATAGTAAGCTAGTCTGTATGAACTGATTTCGGATATCCCAATATTGGGATATCCGATTTGCCCCGATAGTGTTGATAATTCCACTTTTGGTCCAAGTACAAAAATTCCGCCACTTAGGCGTAGATCCAGATATTTCTGCCATAAAATTCATAACATGCCTTCAACGCCGCCCTATGCGTCTGCAAAGTGATTGTTAAAGATGGTTTTTCAAATCCAAAATTATCTCTGTATTTCCCTGCTTCTGCCTTATAGCTTACGGCAAAAGGGGAGAGACTTATGGCGGCGACATCTGAGAGCAAGAAAGCCTATTGGCGGGCAACCTTGCGCTTGACACTAAGCTTGTTGGCCATCTGGTTTTTGGTCTCTTATGGCGCGGGTATTCTGTTCCGAGAGTTTCTGGATCAATTTTCAATTGGCGGCGCGCCGCTTGGCTTTTGGTTCGCGCAGCAAGGCGCGATTTACGCCTTCCTTATCCTTATCGTTATTTATTGCATCGCTATGACCCGTCTTGAAAAGAAATTTGGGATTGAGGGCTAGGCCGTGGATCAGCAGCTTTGGACTTACCTTTTTGTTGGCCTGACATTTGGGCTTTATATCGCGATTGCGCTTTGGGCGCGGGCAGGCTCGACCAAAGACTTCTATGTCGCCGGGCATGATATTCATCCCGCGCTGAACGGTATGGCCACAGCGGCGGATTGGATGTCGGCGGCAAGCTTCCTCTCTATGGCAGGGTTGATTGCCTTTATGGGTTATGGCGGGTCAGTTTATCTCATGGGCTGGACAGGCGGCTATGTTTTGCTTGCGCTACTCCTCGCCCCGTTCCTGCGAGAATTTGGCAAATTCACTGTGCCTGACTTTGTTGGCGACCGTTATTATTCCAAAGTCGCGCGCGTCATTGCGGTTATCTGCGCGCTCATGGTCTCTTTCACGTATATTGCGGGACAGATGAAAGGCGTTGGTGTGGCTTTTTCATCCTTCCTGGGCGTGCCATTTAATTGGGGCATTTTCATCGGCAGCTTTATTGTCTTCGTCTATGCCGTGCTGGGCGGGATGAAGGGGATTACCTATACGCAGGTCGCGCAATATGTTGTGTTAATTTTTGCCTATACCGTGCCCGCAATTTTCATCTCGCTGATTGTCACGAGCAACCCAATCCCGCAGCTTGGTTTTATCGGCAATATGGCGGGGAGTGAGGTGTCGATGCTGGATAAGCTCAACAGTGTTGTCACTGATTTAGGCTTCACGGAATATACCTCTACCGACAAATCCAAGATAGATGTCTTTTGCATTACAGCGGCACTCATGTTTGGCACAGCGGGTCTGCCCCATGTCATCATTCGTTTCTTTACGGTGAAATCCGCCAAGGCCGCACGGAAGTCTGCGGGCTGGGCCCTGATGTTTATTGCATTGCTTTATACCGTTGCGCCAGCTGTGGGGGCTTTCGCGCGGATGAACTTTATCGATACGGTGAATGAGGCAACTTATATAACCGACGGCGAAAATTACGAAGACCGCGCGGCCGCGATCTTGTCAGATGGCGGAAAGCCCGTTCCCAAATGGTATAAGGATTGGGAAAAGACAGGCCTCTTGAAATATGATGATCTCAACGGTGACGGTGTGATGCAATATCGCGGCCCTGCTGCGCCCGATGGCCTTAAGAATGAGGTCGTGCCGAACCGAGATATATTCGTTCTGGCCAATCCGCAAATCGCTAACTTGCCGGGATGGGTCATTGGGCTTGTTGTGGCGGGCGGTTTGGCGGCAGCGCTGTCTACAGCGGCAGGACTTCTGATGGTCATCAGTTCGGCGATCAGTCATGATCTATTAAAGAGCACTTTCTATCCTAATATGTCTGAAAAAGGAGAACTTCGCGCCGCGCGGCTCTCCGCTTTCGCAGCTGTCATAGCGGCGGCCTTGATAGGCGCTTTCGCCTCATCCTTGCCTTTTGTGGCGCAAGTTGTCGCTTTTGCCTTTGGAATCGCGGCGGCCTCGCTCTTCCCAATTATTGTGCTTGGGATTTTTTGGAAGCGCATGAATAAAGAAGGCGCGATAGCGGCCATGTTGACGGGCCTTATCACGACAGTCGCCTATATCAGCTATTTTAAATTTATGGGCGGCACAGAGGCAGGGTGGTGGTTTGGTGTGTCGCCCGAAGGCATAGGCTTCGTCTTTATGTGGCTCGCTCTAGCTGTAGGAATTGTGGTGGCCCTAGTGACACCCGCGCCGCCATCTGCGATACAGCAGCTCGTCGAAGATATTCGAATACCCGGCCAAAGAGGTGCCCTTCATGAGTGAAGCCAATAAGACATATCCTGTTCCAGCTGATTTTGCAGCTAAGGCTAATCTGAATCCTATTTCTTATGCATCTATGTATGCAGCCTCAATTTCTGACCCCGAAGCCTTTTGGGGCGTGCAGGGGCAGCGTCTGAACTGGATAAAGCCTTACACCAAGGTCAAAGATGTGAGTTGGGATAAATCTGACCTGCATGTAAAATGGTATGAGGACGGCGTTTTGAACGTCACGGAAAACTGCCTTGACCGCCATCTTGAAACTCGCGGCGATAAAGCCGCTATCATTTGGGAAGGCGACGACCCGTCAGAGTCTAAAACGCTCACTTACCGCGAGCTTCACCGCGAAGTGTGCCGCTTTGCCAATGTGATGAAGAAGCACGGCGTCAAGAAAGGCGACCGCGTTACCATCTACATGCCGATGATATTAGAGGCGGCTTACGCCATGCTCGCCTGCGCGCGGATTGGCGCGGTGCATAGCGTCGTCTTTGGCGGCTTTAGCCCTGACGCGCTGGCAGGGCGGATTACCGATTGCGATAGTACCTTTATTATCACAGCGGATGAAGGTTTGCGCGGGACGAAGAGAGTACCGCTGAAAGCCAACTGTGATGCGGCCTGCGATATTGCCGGCATCGTAAAGACGGTGCTTACAGTTCGGCGCACGGGCGGCGATGTCACTATGAAAGAGGGCCGTGATGTCTGGCTGCATGAAGCTTTGGATGGCATCTCCGATGATTGCTCGCCTGAACCCATGAACGCTGAAGACCCGCTTTTTATTCTCTACACGAGCGGCTCAACGGGGAAACCCAAAGGCGTGCTCCATACGACTGGCGGCTATCTTGTTTGGGCCTCCATGACCCATGAATATGTTTTCGATTTGAAAGAAGACGATGTCTATTGGTGCTCTGCGGATGTCGGCTGGGTCACGGGACATACTTATATTGTTTACGGGCCGCTCGCTAATGGCGCGACGACAGTCATGTTTGAAGGCATCCCGACTTATCCTGATGCGTCGCGTTTCTGGCAGGTCTGTGATAAGCATAAGGTGAGTTTATTCTACACCGCGCCGACAGCCATCCGCGCCTTGATGCGGGAAGGGGATGGGCCTGTGAATGCGACCTCTCGCAAGAGCTTACGTATTCTCGGCACAGTCGGCGAACCGATAAATCCCGAAGCCTGGGAATGGTATTTCCATGTGGTCGGCGAGGGGCGTTGTCCCATTGTCGATACATGGTGGCAGACAGAAACAGGCGGGGCGATGATAGTGCCGCTACCCGGCGCGAGCGATATGAAACCCGGCGCGGGGAGCCATCCCTTCTTTGGCATTGTCCCGGCTTTAGTCGATGCTGACGGAAAAGAATTGGACGGCGCAACAGAGGGCAACCTGATTATTAAAGACAGCTGGCCCGGCCAGATGCGCACGGTATATGGCGACCATCAGCGCTTTAAAGAGACCTACTTCTCTGCCTATCCTGGTAATTACTTTACAGGCGATGGATGCCGCCGTGATGAAGATGGATTTTACTGGATTACGGGCCGTGTGGATGATGTCATCAATGTCTCAGGCCACCGCATGGGTACCGCCGAAGTCGAAAGCGCGCTGGTTTGTCATGACGCTGTCGCAGAGGCGGCCGTTGTCGGCTATCCGCATGACATTAAAGGGCAGGGCATTTACGCCTATGTCACGGTCACCGCTGGCACAGAGGTTAGTGACGAGTTACGCGCCAATTTAGTCAAGCATGTGCGCACCGAAATTGGCCCTATCGCGACCCCCGATCTTATTCAATTTGCGCCGGGTTTGCCTAAGACACGCTCAGGTAAAATCATGCGCCGTATTTTGCGTAAAATTGCGGAAGACAGTTTTGATAATCTAGGTGATACCTCAACATTGTCAGAGCCTGAAGTTGTTGACGACTTGATTGCGAACCGCCAAAACCGCGCCTAATGAAACAGTGCATTATCATAGGGGCCTCTCATGCGGGCGCGCAGCTTTGCGTCAGCCTTCGCCAAGGCGGCTGGGAAGGCGGCATAACGCTAATCGGCGATGAGCCGGATTTGCCTTATCACCGCCCGCCGCTCTCAAAGGATTTCCTTTCAGGTGATAAAGCCATAGATGAGATTTTGCTGCGTCCCGCCAGCGTCTATGAAAATGCTAATGTTGAAATGAAACTTGGCACGCGCGTGGGCGCAATTGACCGCAAGGCTAAAACTATTCTGACGGATGATGGGGAAACGATTGACTACGATAAGCTTGTCCTCGCCACAGGGGCGCGAGTGCGGCATTTGCCTGTGCCGGGCGCAGAGCTGGAGGGCGTGTTTTACTTGCGCGATACAAATGATGTGCGCGCCATTAAAGCGGGCGTTGCAGAAGGCAAACAGGCCGTCATCATCGGCGGTGGTTACATCGGCCTTGAGACGGCGGCAAGTTTGCGTAAGCAAGGGATGGAGGTGACCGTCCTCGAAGCCATGCCGCGTATTCTCCAGCGTGTTACGGCGCCAGAGCTTTCAAATTTTTACAAACGCATTCATTTTGAAGAAGGGGTGAATATACTCGAAGGCGTTATGGCCTCCGAGATTAAATCATCCGAAAAGGCATTGTCCGTTCATACCTCTTGTGAGCAAAGCTTTGACGCCGACATGGTCATTATTGGAATTGGCGTTATTCCAAATGTTGAACTGGCCAAAATGGCAGGTCTCGATATTGGCAATGGGATTGAGGTCAATGAATTCTGCCAAACCTCTGATCCTGACATTTATGCAGCGGGCGATGTGACGTGGCATTTTAATCCGATTTATGATCGCCATATTCGGCTCGAATCCGTTCCCAATGCGACCGAGCAAGCCAAAACGGTTGCGAGCCATATCAACGCAAAGCCCAAAGCTTATAATAGCCTTCCATGGTTCTGGTCAGATCAATTCGACCTCAAACTTCAAATTGCAGGCTTGTCCGAGGGGTATGATGACATCGTCATACGCGGAGATATAGACGGCAGCCGAAGCTTTGCAGCCTTTTATTTCAAAGGTGATAAAATATTAGCGGTGGATGCCGTGAACAGCCCGCGTGAATTTATGTTCACCAAAATGGCACTGACCAAAGGGCAGGCGCTGGATAAAACCATTTTAGCCAATGCCGATGCTGATTTAAAATCTGCTGTTTTATGACGAAGACCTCGCCGATTAAGCTCCCACAACGATTAGACTCTATTCAGGCCCTTAGGGGGATAGCGGCGCTTTTGGTATTGTTCTTTCACCTTGCGGCCTTCCAGCGTCAAATGGCGGAAGACAACCCTACAGACATAGCCCTGACCACGGGTCTCTGGGACAATGGCTGGGCTGGTGTTGATTTATTCTTTGTTATTTCCGGCTTCATTATGGTCTATGTCACGCGGCAATCTGGCCGAAGTTTTTCTGATGTACGGCGATTTTTGACGTCACGCATCACCCGGATTTATCCCCTTTGGTGGGTTTGCGCAGGTATTATGGCGCTTTACTTTTTCATAACCTACGGAATGCCTGCAGCACCCGACCGAGTGTCCGGACCAGATGAAGCTTTCAGATTTGCTGTGAAATCTTTTTTATTAATTCCCCAAGATGTCCCGCCTATGTTGGGTTTGGGGTGGACCCTCATCCACGAGATGTTTTTTTACATTGTATTTGCAGGACTGTTGTTTTTACCTCGGCGTGTTTTGCCTCTGGGGCTTATGATATGGGCTGTTATCACCGTCATAGGCGCTATATTTATTTCCCCGTCCTCATATGCCCGAAACGCCCTTGAAACTATAGCCTCGCCGCTATCACTTGAATTTATTGCAGGCGGTTTTGCAGGGTATTTGGTTACAACGGGACGGTTCTACGCGCCGAAGGTTTTGGCGGTCATCGGGGGGATTTTAGCGGTTATAGGATTAGCAGGGTTTTCCATTATTGACATCGGCACTTATACCACAAACCGTGTCCTTGTGTTCTTGTTGCCTTTTGTTTTGATAACCTATGGCTGGGTGGGCCATGAGATAAAGACATCTGCTAAAGCCCCGCAATGGTTGGTAAGGCTTGGGGATTGGTCTTACTCATTATACTTGACGCATTACATCGTCTTAGTGGGCTTGCGCCGAATCTATAGATCTGTTGCGCCAGAGGGCCTAGACGTTGGTGCCGCAGGCATTTGGGATAATGTCATTTTCGCGCTTTTAGCCTTGGCCCTGAGCATTCTGACCTCCGCAATTTTTTATAATCTTGTCGAGCGGCCATCTTTGCGATTTTTCAAATCACTCAGGCGCAGCGAGTAAGTGTCATCCTCCCCGTCGAGGCTGAAGGCTAGGCTTGCGCCGCCCGACGATTCTGCGCATAAGAGAGCATATCCGAGGGGCACCGTAGCGCTCTGGCGGAGCCAGAATTTTTGATTGATAATCAAAAATAGCGAAGGTGCCGAGAGCGCAAGCGAACGGACCTAAAACTGGCCTCCCAGACACTCCGGTTGAGACGTACCCTTTGAACTTGATCCGGCTCATACCGGCGCGAAGGACGGAAAATGAGACTGAAGACCATATGTGCAGCCATGATTATGACGAGCCTATCCGGCCCGGCCTTTGCGCATGACCTCGCAGAACCTTGCGAGTCGCTAATCTATCAAAGTCATAATTATACGGTTTGCACCTTTGATCCGTCCGTTTCTGATATCAGGTTGTTTTTGAATGATGATAAGGGCGATGTGTTTGGAAGCTTTGACGCCGTAAATACTGAACTGGCGAAAAACGGCGAGCAGCTTGCCTTCGCAATGAATGCAGGCATGTATCACAAAAACCGCGCACCTGTTGGTCTCTATATTGAGAGAGGTCAGGAGCAAAAGAAAATCAATACGAAGCCAGGGCCGGGCAATTTTCATATGCTCCCTAACGGCGTCTTTTGGCTCTCTCAGTTTGAAGATGATGTCGCGACCTATAAGGGTGCTGGGGTTGCTTCTGCGCAAAGCTATATTGCGACATCAAAAAATGTCATGGACGCGACGCAATCCGGCCCGATGTTAGTGATTGACGGAAAGCTGCATCCAAAATTTGACCCCACATCCCCCTCGCTTAAAATTCGTAACGGTGTGGGACAAAAGGGCGACACGCTGTTCTTCGTTAAATCCGAAGTCCCGGTGAATTTTCATGAATTTGCCAGCTTTTACAAAGACCAGCTTGAAACTGAAAATGCCCTGTACCTCGACGGCACAATTTCGCGCCTCTATGCGCCGAAATTGGGCCGCAATGATATGGGCGTCAGGATGGGGCCGATTGTGGGTGTAGTCGTGCCTAAGGCAAAATCAGAAGCCCATTATATCGCCAATGAAGGTGTGCTCGTCAGTCACGGCGAAACTAAGGTCATGTTTGACCCGCTCCCGCTTTCTGGCTTCGGCGTTTATCCGCAGCCCTCCGAAACGCAAATCGCGCAAATGATGAAAGGCGAGGGCGTGTATGCAGGTGTGGATGCCGTTTTTATAAGCCACGCCCATCGCGATCATTTCTCAGCCATAGCGATGATAGCCTATTTAGAGGCAAATCCCGATGTGCAGCTTATTGCGCCAAAGCAAGCTTTGGACATGATGCAAGCTGACGCGAATTGGGACACCTCTTTGCAAAGCCGTATGACCATCCTCGATATGGAGGCGGGCGACAGTGCAGAAGCCATCACCATCGGTGACATCACCGCCACAGCGGTGCGTATCCCTCATGCAGGCTGGCCAGCGCCACAACGCGCGTCTGTGCAAAATATGGTGTATCGCGTAACGCTTGATGATGAAAAGGGGGGCGATGGCGCGACTGTCATGCATATGGGCGATGCCGATCCGCGCCGTCAGCACTTCATCCCGCACAAAGACCATTGGGCCGAGCGCCGTACCGACACAGCCTTTCCGCCTTATTGGTTCCTGACATCGATGCAGGGCCGCAATATCCTTGAAGATGATATGAATGTGTCCAAAAGCATCGGTGTGCATGTTCCGCTGGACGTGCCAGCCGATTTGAAAGAAAGCGGACAGGACTATTTCTCTACACCCAGCGAAACGCGGGAGATTTACGCGGCGGAGGGCTCGAAATGAAAAGACGCAAATTTATAGGATTGACGGGTCTGGCCCTCGGACCTTTAGCATTGGGCGCGGCTACTAAAGAGCAGCAGCTGCCGCTGACGAAAACGCCTGCGGATGCCGAAGGCCCATTTTACCCGCGAGGAGACCGCTCGCAAGATAGTGAAGACTTACTGCGCAATATGACGACGCCGCATGGCGAGACACTGCGCTTTGCGGGGCAGGTAGTGGACACGAATGCACAGCCGCAATCCGGCCTGATCCTCGACGTCTGGCAGACTGACCCCGAGGGGCGCTACATGCACCCCTATGACAGCTCGCCCGGTAAGCGTCATGACGATTTTGCCTATTGGGGTAAGGCGGTCACGGACGCGCAGGGACAATTTTCATTCCGCACATATGTGCCCGGTCCCTATGGCGGCCGCCCCGCCCATATCCATTATATCGTCTGGAAAGATGGCCAACGCCTATTGACCAGCCAAGTCTATTTCAGAGGCTTTGAAGAACGTTCGGGCGGGGCCATAAAAAGCTCCCGTCATGACCTACGCAAAGCGGAATTAATGCGCGCAGACGCCACAGATTTCGCTATCGATTTTCGGGTGGTTGTTTAGGTGAATCCATTCTCGCCCAAGCCCCTATTACGCCAGCCTAGTCATGATTGAGGATGAAGTCAGACGTGCCTTTGAATCGCAGCTTGATGAAGATGAGAGGTTGTTATGGGCTACGAAGTCCAAAGGTGTCTGGGTAAATCGCGTTGCGATGCTCGGATTAATACTTGTGGTCTCTATTATGTATTTTTTAAAGAAACATACCGAAGTATGGGCTGTATTAGATGACATACCGATTATTGCTAAGGTGGTTTTTGGTTTCATCGTTATTTATTTGGTCGCTTCAGTTTTCGCTCCACTTTTTTCATATCATATTCTAACCAGTAAACGTATTATGGAGACAACAAATATTCCATTTGTTGAGTTTAAGTCGGAAATGTATTTTTCTCTCAATATGCGGCTTGAGCGCGCCAAATGGCTTGGGCCGAATACGTTTTATGTAAGGCAAAGCGCTGTCCAACGCGCAAAGCTTGGAAAATTCAACGTTCCTGTCGCGGCAGGCGTTTCATATATAGTCTTACATGGCGTTGTAGGGCCAGATGCATTTGAAAACACTTTTTATAATTCGTAAGTTAAGGAACTCCCATGAACAAGCCCATTGACCAATCTGAATTTCAGACCCCTGTAGTGACCTCCGGCGCGCTGCCATCTTCTAGCAAGGTCTATACCGCGCCTGACGCTGACCCGACGCTCCGAGTGCCGCATCGTCTTGTGCACCTTCACCCGAGCGCGAATGAGCCGGATGTGCCTGTCTATGATACCTCTGGCCCTTATTCGGACCCTGACATCACCATTGACGTTGAGAAGGGCCTTGCCCGTCCGCGTACGGATTGGGTGGTGGAGCGCGGCGGCGTTGAGTTTTATGAGGGCCGTGATGTTAAGCCCGAAGATAATGGGGGCGCGTCTGGGCGTTTTCTGGCGCGTGAGTTTCCGATCAAGAACAAACCTCTGCGCGGCAAGCCCGGCGAAATGGTCACGCAATATGAATTCGCCAAAGCGGGCATCATCACCAAGGAAATGATTTATATCGCCGAGCGCGAAAATCTGGGCCGCAAGCAAATGGTCGAAGGCGCAGAAGAGCGCGTCGCGGCAGGGGAGAGCTTTGGCGCAAATATCCCCGCCTTCGTCACGCCTGAATTTGTTCGCGATGAAATAGCCGCAGGACGCGCGGTTGTCCCTGCCAATATTAACCACGCCGAGCTGGAACCGCAAATCATTGGCCGCAACTTCCTCGTGAAAATTAACGCCAATATCGGCAACTCTGCTGTCGCGTCTTCTGTTGAAGAGGAAGTCGATAAGATGGTTTGGGCCACGCGTTGGGGCGCGGATAATGTCATGGACCTTTCGACGGGCCGTAACATCCACAACACCCGCGAATGGATTATTCGCAACGCGCCATGCCCCATCGGGACTGTGCCGATTTATCAGGCGTTGGAGAAAGTGAACGGCGTCGCCGAAGACCTGACATGGGAAGTTTACCGCGACACGCTGATTGAGCAATGCGAGCAGGGCGTGGATTATTTCACCATCCATGCAGGCGTGCGTCTGGCCTATATCCACCTGACCGCCAACCGCGTCACAGGCATTGTCTCGCGCGGCGGTTCTATCATGGCAAAGTGGTGCTTGTCCCACCACAAAGAGAGCTTCCTCTATACTAAATTCCCCGAAATTTGCGACATCATGCGCGCCTATGACGTGACCTTCAGCCTCGGCGATGGCCTGCGCCCGGGCTCTGTGGCCGATGCCAATGACCGCGCGCAATTTGCTGAGCTTGAAACGCTGGGCGAGCTGACGAAAATCGCCTGGGCCAAGGGCTGCCAAGTCATGATCGAAGGCCCCGGCCATGTCCCGATGCACAAGATTAAAATCAACATGGATAAGCAGCTTAAGGAATGCCACGAAGCGCCGTTCTATACGCTCGGCCCACTTACTACTGATATCGCGCCGGGTTATGACCATATCACGAGCGGCATTGGCGCGGCGATGATTGGCTGGTTCGGCACCTCCATGTTATGTTACGTCACGCCCAAAGAGCATCTGGGCTTGCCCGACCGCGACGATGTCAAAGTCGGCGTGATTACTTACAAATTGGCTGCCCATGCGGCGGACCTGGCCAAGGGTCATCCCGCCGCGCAGCTCCGCGATGATGCGCTCTCCCGCGCGCGTTTTGACTTCCGCTGGGAAGATCAATTTAATCTTGCCCTCGACCCCGAAACGGCCAAAGATTTCCATGACCAAACACTGCCGAAAGACGCGCATAAAGTGGCGCATTTTTGCTCTATGTGCGGGCCGAAATTTTGCTCCATGAAAATCACCCAAGATGTGCGCGATTATGCGGACGGGCTGAGCGATAATGAAAAGCAAGCGCTTTATCCCGTCGAAGCCCAAGAGGGGATGGACGAGATGAGCCAGAAGTTCAAAGACATGGGCGGCCAGATTTATCTAAATGCGAACGGAGATGTAAGAGAGCCGATTGATTAGGGATGAATAGCGCCGCTGATAAATTCGCTGTGGCAAAAGGCGTTAAAAGAGCAGGCTAAAGCCTTGGAGGACGAGGACGACAGATTGCCTCGCCAGGAATTTCGTTGCGCGCCCATAAAGAGGACAGCCCGCAGGGTCAGTGTCCTGATGGGACACCAAGAAATTTAAATAGTTTTACAGAAGACTAACCCTGCGGCAGTGATGTGTCTGTGGAGGCCCGGTAATCGCGAAGTTACGGACTGTACGATGGCTGTCGCCACCTGACCGCATCGCTCGGGCATCTTATCTTCGTCTCCACAGAGGCCCGGCACAATCGGGGGCGTTAATCCCCAATGCTCAGCCTCACTGTCTCGAATGGCAGTAAGTAA
>ENA-ORXR01003917-ORXR01003917.1-marine-metagenome-genome-assembly--contig:-NODE-3917-length-12898-cov-3.509321_pt1 | contig 12898 bp, 9 predicted proteins | sample MGYA00237866_ERZ511479 | MGnify/ENA metagenome assembly ERZ511479 | reverse complement strand
ATCGGAATGGCCGGAAAGTTCGACGCAGCGTGGTCGGATGGATGGTCGTTCTGGCGCCGGCATGTGTTTTTCCGCACTCTGCTAGGGCCGACGTTCGCCGGTTTGGGGGAAGTGGCAGGCGACCCATTGGTCGCCGGTGCCTACCTGTCGGATCTGAGGTTCTTCGGCTGCGCAGATATCTTGCGCGAACGGACAGCGAGTGCGGAAACGGCAGCCGCTCGGCGGGTTGATCGGCGATGGCAATTCGGCGACGAGCGCTTCGACCGAGTCGGCGTGGGGATTCGTGGGATCCGGTAATGCCGACAGCAGAACCTGGGTGTACGGGTGCGCAGGTTGTTCGTAGATCAGGTCGCCATCGCCGATCTCACACATCTTTCCCAGGTACATGACGGCGAGCCGGTCGCTGACGTTGCGCACCACCGACAAGTCATGACTGATGAACACCAGGGTGATGCCGTAGCGCTCTTTCATGTCTTCGAGCATGTTCAGGATCTGGGCTTGCACCGAAACGTCGAGTGCGGACACCGGTTCGTCACAGATCACGATCTCGGGGTCGAGCACCAGGGTGCGGGCAACCGATACTCGCTGACACTGGCCACCCGAATATTCGTGGGGGCGTCGTTTGGCGGCTTCGACCGGATCCAGGCCCACGGCAGTGATGATCTCGTCGACCCGGGCATCACTGAAGCCGCCGATCGTGGGTCGAAAGACGCCTTTCAAGATGATGAAGCCGCCGATGAGCGCGGTAGCCAGCGCCGCCAGCAGCAATAGCGGCGAGATGAAGGCGGCCACGAGGGCAAGTACGACCGCGGCTGCAAGCAGGCCCCAGCCAGGCTTGGACACGGAGGTGTTGGAAACGACCAAGCCTTCGCTGACAATGCGGCGCACGGTGCGGCGGGGGTTCAGCGAGGCAATCGGGTCTTGGAAGATCATCTGAATCTTCGACCGCATCGCCCGCAGTTCGGCGTCGCTGAGGGTGTTCAGGTCGACGCCCTCGAAATCGACCGTGCCCGAGGTCGGCCGTGGGATCTGGATGATGGCCTTGGCGGTGGTGGACTTGCCGCAACCCGACTCGCCCACCAGGCCGAGCGTCTCGCCGCGTGCGACATCGAAGCTGATGCCCGATACCGCATGCACCACCGAGTGTCGATCTACCGGGAATTCGACCACCATGTCTTCGACCCGCAACAAGACATCACTCTCGGGGCGCAGATGGGCTTTACCTGTACCGGCCATCAGTGGACCGCCACGCTCTGGATTTTTAGGCCGGTCGCCGTGTGGCCTCGCTCGGCGTTGAGCCCTCGGGCATCGCGACCTTGCTCGGTATTCACCGGATAGAAGCAAGCGAATTGATGCTCGGCGGCCGGATCGACCTGGGGAAGACTGGTCAGGCAGTCGTCTTGGGCATACACGCACCGGGGGCTGAAGCGACAGCCCGGTGGTGGGTCGACCGGGTCCGGCGGAGCGCCGGCGATTGGCGTGAGTCGGGTGTGTTTGGGCTGGTCGACTCGAGGTATCGCCGAGAACAACGCCTCGGTATAGGGATGGCTCATAGAGCTGAAGAGTTCTTCCGAGGGCGCGAGTTCCATGACCCGGCCGCCGTACATGACCATGATGTCGTCGGTGCGACCCCGAGCAACGCCGAGATCGTGCGTGATGAGCACAATCGCCATACCGATGTCGGTTTGCAGGTCGGCCAACAGATCCAGGATGTACTTCTGCACCGTTACATCGAGCGCAGTGGTGGGCTCATCGGCAATGAGCAACTCGGGTTCGCCGGCGAGGGCGATGGCAATCATGACCCGCTGGCGCATACCGCCTGACAGTTCATGTGGATATTGCTTGAGCCGGCGCTCGGGCTCGGGAATGCCAACCTGGGTGAGCAACTCGATGGCTCGCCCGGTGGCCTGGGCTTTGTCCATGTTCAGGTGCTGTTTGAGCGGCTCGAAGATCTGGCGACCAATACGCATGACGGGGTTCAAGGACGTCATTGGATCCTGGAAGATCATGCCGATGCGTTTGCCCCAGAAGTCTTGGCGATCACGCCCAACGAGTTGCTCGCCATCGAAGAGCGCCGATCCTTCTTCGATCTGGCGGTTACTGGAAATCAACCCCATGAACGATCGATTGAGTACCGACTTGCCGGATCCGGATTCGCCCACGATGCCGAGTGTCTTGCCGCGTTCGAGCGTGAACGACACCTTGTCGACGACCTGAGCCAGGCCGCTCTCGGTGCGAAAACCGACCGAGTAGTCGCTGACGTCGAGCAACACCCTGGAACCGTTCACAGCGATAGTTCGCGAACGTCGAAGTAATCGCGCAACCGGTCGCCAGCGAAGTTCAATGCCATGACAGTGAGGAACAGCGCCGTGATCGGCACGAACGCAATCCAGGGCGCCTCTTCGAGCTGGCGGGTTTGTGCACCGGTCAGAATGAGCTTGCCCCAGGTGCTGCCTTTTTCGACCGACAGGCCAAGAAATGCCAGGCCGCCCTCGGCCACGATGGCAACCGCTGTTCCCAGCAGCGCAAGCGCGGACATGGGGATCAGTACATTTGGCAACAGCTCTCGCAGCATGATGTGCGACGGTTTGGCCCCCATGGTGCGGGCAGCCATCACGAATTCACGCTCGGCGAACACCAGGCTGGCGGAACGGGCGAGTCGCCCCACCGGCGCAACCGACAAGATGCCCAGCGTCAGGGCGATCGTCCATAAACCGCGCTCCATGAGCGACGTGATCAAGATGGCCAGGATCAGGGCCGGGAAGGAGAGCAGCACCAGCATGATGAACGAGGTGATTTTGTCGAAAGTGCCTCGCACGAAGCCGCTGATCAGGCCGATTGTGCCACCGACGATGAACCCGAATGCCACCGCCGAGAACCCGACAACCAGCGACACCCGAGCGCCATAGATCGTTCGGCTGAGCATGTCGCGTGCATCTTGGTCGCTGCCGAGCCAGAAGTCCCCCGACGGGCCGTAGGGCGGGCGACCCTTGCCCTGGATGTCGATGAAGTTCGCATCGGGATCCTTGAGCGGCAGCCAGGGGGCGAATAGTGCCAGCGACACGATGAGCGCGATCCAGCCGACCGACAACCAGAAACCCAGTCCGAGTGTTTTCTTCTCGACGCCGACCTGTGCGGCTTCGGGTTCGGCTGCCTCGAGCACGCCGTCGGTGGAAACGTCTTGGCTCATGAGCGCACCCGAGGATCCAGGACCGAATAGAGCAGATCGACCAAGAAGTTCAGAATCACGAAGCCGGTGGCGATGATCATCACGATCGCCAGCACAACCGGGAAGTCTTCGCGCAAGATGGCTTCGACCACGGCGGTGCCGATGCCGGGGATGCCGAAGAATGTCTCGACGACCAACGCCCCACCGACCAGCGCGCCGGCGTTGATGCCGAACACGGTGATGACCGAGAACATCGACGGGCGCAGCGCATGGCGAAACAGCACGCGTCGCTTGCTCACGCCCTTGGCCCGAGCCATCAAGATGAAGTCTTCTTGCAACGTGGTGATCAGGTCGGTGCGCAGCAGTCGCTGATAGACCGCAGCACCCGGGAGCGCCAGGGTCAGTGCCGGCAGGAACAGCTGCCACATGCGGGTGAAGAATCCGTCGGAGGCGTCGTATCTCAGCGGAAACCAGCCGAGTTTGAGCGCAAAGATGTAGTACAGGATCACGGCCAGCGCAAAGTTCGGCATGGAGACCAAGAAGAACGATGACACGGTGGAGAGCTTGTCGGCCGGCTTGTTCGCCCGCGCCGCGGTGAATACCCCCCAGGGAATCGCTATGGCCAGAGCCATGACCTGGGCCATACCCATAAGCAGCAGCGATCGCGGCAGGCGTTCCTTGATGAGCCCGGTGACTGGTGGTTGGCCATCAGACGCGAAGCGCACTCCCATGTCCCCCTGCACGAAATCGCCCAGCCATCGCACGTAACGTTCGGGCAACGGCTTGTCGAGGTAGTACTGAGCTTTTGCGGCCTCGATCTTGGCGACACTTTCGGGGTTCTCGGTGTCGCCTGCGATTGGACCGAGAATGTTGAACAACGGGTCACCCAGGATGTTCATCGCCACGAAGGTCAGCATGCTGACCGCAAGCAGAAGGAGCACGACCATGGATAGTCGTTGCACTAGACGTCTCATCGGCGACCGTTGTTCATCAGGTTCGGTTCGCGTTGATTATTCGGCCAACCAGACGTTGCTGAGCCAGGTGCGCCCGTTGAGCACACAGCGCATGTCGACGTCTTCGGGAGTCACATGGCCACACATTCCGCGCACGTTCTCGGCGAACGAGTGACCCCACAGTGAATGCAGCAAGAAGACGTAGAGGTAGTCCTGCTGGACCTTCTCGCTGAGTTCGGCGAGTAGCGGCTGGCGCTCTTCTATCGTGGTGGCCAGCATGAGTTGATCGAGGATGACGTCGCGGTCTGGGTCACAGAATCGTGGCCAATTCAACGACAACCCACCAATGGTGTCGCACGCCAGCCAGACACGGTCATCGGCGGGGTTCGGTGCACCGAATTGGCGCCAGGTCACGGCATCGAACACGCCGAAGGCAACTTCTTGGATATGTGCATCCTGGGGCAGCTCCTGGAACTCGACGTTGAAGCCGACACTCCAGCCTTCGTCGAGCAGTTCGGCAATACGGGTCTGGACCACGCTGGGGCCCGACCACTGGAACTCCATGTCGATCTTGGCGTCGGTGCAGTTGTCGGGGAAGTCACCGCAGTAGGACTCGACCAGAGGTGCAACCAGGTCGGGCTGATCGGCTTCCTGGACCACTGCAGGGTCGTAGTAGGGGCTCGACGGGGTGAACATCTGGTCGGCCGGCTGTGAGATACCCAGGCCGATCAGGTCGATGTAGTTCTGGCGAGGGGTGGCAAAGGTCAGCGCCTGACGAGCACGAATGTCGTCGAACGGTGTAGCGGTCGAGTTCAACATCACGAAATTCTCGTCGCCGGAGTCGTCGATCAGGTTCTGCACGCCGTCGGTATTGCGAATGTCATCGATGGATGCCGGGTTGGTGGTTTGCAACGCCTGAATTTCGCCTTGGAGCAACAGGTCGTTGCGGGTGTCGGGGTCGGTGACGGTCACGAATTCGACGGCGTCGAGGTAGACCTCGCCGTTCCACCAGTCTTCGTTGCGGACCATGCGGGTCACGCTGTCTTCGCTTCGGTTCTCGAATGCGAACGGGCCCGTGCCGACCGGTGCTTGGTTGAGTGTGGGATCGGCAAGAGCGGCTTCGAGCCAGGCGGGCGATGCAATCATGCCGAGCTGACCAGACAGTCCGGTCGGCCAGTTCGCATTCGGGTTCGACAGGTTGAACTGCACGGTCATGTCATCGATGATTTCGATGGGATTGTCCAGGTTGTAGAACGGGCGGACAGCCAGGCCGACGAGTGGATCCTGCAGGACGGTGCCGAAGTTCACGGCGATTGCTGCAGAGTCCAGCGGGGTGCCATCGTGGAAGGTCACGCCGTCGCGTAACGCCATGGTCCACACGGTGAAGTCGTCGTTGGGCGTGAACGATTCGGCCAGGTAGGGCGCCCACTCGTTGTCGGCGGTGATCACCGAAAGCGTGTCGAACACGGCCACGCCCATGAGCAGACCCGGCGCTGACAGCGCCGAGCTGACTGGGTTGATGCCATCGACGTCGGCTTCGAGGGCGTAGCGTAGCGTGCCACCGAACACGGGGTCTTCGCTTCCGTCGTCCTCGATCAGCTCGACGGTGTCGGTTGAATCTGCGGGCTCGTCTGCTGGTTCGCCGTCGGCCGACTCGCCGCCAGCCGCAGCGGCGTCGCTGTCGCTGGTGTCGACGCTTTCGGCATTGCCACCACCGCTTGCGGAGTCGTCGGAATCACTGCCGCCACCGCATGCAGTTGCGATCATCGCCAGTGCCAACAGCACCGCTAGCAGTCGAACAAGACGTGAATTCATGAAGATCCCCTCTTCGACGCAGACCCCTCGCCGGCGTGACGCACGACACTAGTGCAATCGCGACCGTTATTGGCGGCCACCTGAGCCAGAATGACGGAGAATTTCGGTCTCGAAGATCGAATCAGATCAGTTCGGGCAGGTCGGTGAAGAGATCCAATGCGTCGGGGTTTGCGAGTGCTGCGCGATTGCTCACCGACCGACCATGCACGATCTCACGCACGGCAATCTCGGCGAGCTTGCCACTGCGAGTTCGAGGCAGATCGTCGACGGCCACGACCACCGCGGGCACATGCCGGGGCGTGGCGCCGTGCCGAATCATCAGCCGAATGCGCTCGGTGAGCTTCTCGTCGAGTTCGATGCCGTCTCGGAGTCGCACGAACAGAACAATGCGGGTGTCCGACTCGTAGGCCTGCCCGATGACCAGACCTTCGAGGACCTCGGGGATCTTCTCGATCTGGCTGTAGATCTCGGCGGTTCCGATGCGCACGCCACCAGGATTCAAGGTGGCGTCGCTGCGCCCGTGAATCACGATGCCACCCTGTTTGGTCCATTCGGCGAAGTCGCCCTGGTGCCACACGTTCTCGAAGCGACCGAAGTAGGTCGCCAGGTACCGTTCATGCCCGCCTTCGCCCAAAAACGTCAACGGCATGGACGGGAAGGCTCGGGTGCACACCAGCTCGCCCTGTACCCCGGGCGCAGCCGACCGACCAACGTCGTCGAAGACATCGACGGCCATGCCCAGGACGGGCCGTTGAATCTGACCGGAATAGACCGGGCCATTCGGGTCGCCGGAGACGAAACACCCGCACAGGTCGGTTCCGCCCGACATCGAGAGCAGATGTACGTCGTCGGCGATCTCGCCGTAGACGTAGGCGAATCCCTCGGGAGACAGAGGCGAACCAGTGCTGGCGATCGTACGCAAAGAGGCGAGTGCATGGCGTTCGGAAATCGTGATGTCGGCCTTCAGAAGCGTCTCGATGAACTTGGCAGATGTCCCGAAGAACGTGATGCCGACATCGTCGACCAGGCTGAAGAGCCGGTTCAGGGTGGGGTACGCCGGGTTGCCGTCGAAGACGACGATGGCTGCCCGATTGGCCATCACCGTGGCCAGCCAGTTCCACATCATCCAACCGGTGGTGGTGAAGTAGAAGACTCGGTCGCCGGGCCGGATATCGCAGGCCAGCTGTTGTTCCTTCATGTGGGTCAGCAACACGCCGCCCGCTCGGTGCACGATGGGCTTCGGCTTTCCGGTCGTGCCCGACGAGAACAAGACGTAGAGCGGATGGTCGAAGGGCAAACGCTCGAATTCTGGGTCGACTGGCTCGATTTCGTCGAGCGCAGCTTCGAGCGAAGAACCGTGGATCTCTGGGTCCACGACGATTGGCGACTCGATGATCCCGTGCACGTAGACCGCCTCCAGACTCGGCAAAGCGGCGCGGACGTCTGCCAGGCGGGCGAGGCAGTCGAAATCGCGCCCGCCATAGACATAGCCGTTCGCTGCGATCATCACCTTGGGAGCCACTTGCCCAAATCGGTCGAGCACCCCATCGACACCGAAGTCGGGTGAGGTCGACACAAACGTGGCTCCTAGCCCGGCAGCGGCGAGCATGACGATGTAGCTGGTAGCGGTATTGGGCAGCCAGGCCGCCACCACGTCGCCAGCGCCGACATGGTGGTGTCGCAACAGCTGTTGCATCTGACCGACGCGGTGCAGCATCTCGCTGCGAGAGAGCCGTTCGTGCACACCGCTCTCGTCGCACGCAACCAGCAACAGGTCATTGGGGTCATCGCCGGGACGCAGGATGTTCTCCGCGATGTTCAGCTCGGCTTGGGGGAAGAAGCGCACGTCGGACATATGCGAAGCGTGCTCGATGATGACGTCGCCCTTGGTGCCGATGACACCTGCGAAGTCCCAGACCGCGTCCCAGAATTCTTCTGCCTGATCCACCGAGAACCAGTGCAACCCCTCGAAGCTGTCGAACGGGCCATGCCCGCGCTTCTCGAGAAAAGCCCGAAATTCGGTTAGTCGAGTATGTGCCACCACGCGATCTGGTGGCGTCCATAGCGGTTGAAGATCAGAGGTTTCGGTCATTGGTTGGTATCCACCGTAATCCTGTCGGTGGGGTACAAACAGGGGTTCCGAGCGTTTGTTCTACGGCATTACAACGAGTGTTGGTTCAGGAAGTTGCGCCGCCCGGACGAGGCCCTGGTTGGCGCGCGCGATGAATGGGACCACGTCTTCACCTTCGTAACATTGGGCCATCCCGGCGACCACGTCAATTTTGTCACCCAGCGATCCGCCTTCGACCGGGGCTCGCAGCTTAAGCAGCACCCGGGCCAACCACTGGGTCGTCTGGTCCACGTTGGACAGGTCTGCGACAAACACGATGGCGTAGCCGGACCGGGCGAAACGCGCGCCGGTGCCCTGCGGCAGCAGCGCCGCAATGCGGTCTGCGACCTCGCGAGTCACTGCTGCGGAGGCCAGGCGGCCGTGTTGTTGTTCGATGCGGTCGATGTCACGAATCATGAACATGAGCATGGTCACATGACCCGCTTGGCGGGGAACGGCGAACGCCTGATTTAGCGCGCGTTGCAGCCCCGCAGCCGACAACAGCCCGGTCGAGGGGTCGAAGTGGTGTGCCTGGTCGACAGGCGCTCGGGTAGGCCGCGGTGGTAGCGGGGCATTGCCTACCGATGCTGCGGCCGGGATTGGCGCCTCTGTAGTTTCGGTGGGCGGCTGCGCAGGTGATCCGTCGCTCGGCTGCTCGTCGACCACCGCCAGCCTCTCAGGCGTCGCCGGTTCGTCACCCGCCAGCGCCTGCGCCCAAACCGACTGCGACTCGACCGACTGCGACTCGACCGACTGCGACTCATCGACCGCGAACTGCGACTCATCGACCACCGACTCCGCCCACTCCGACTGCGACTCGACCGACTGCGACTCATCGACCGCGAACTGCGACTCGACCGACTGCGACTCATCGACCGCGAACTGCGGCTCGACCGACTGCGACTCATCGACCACCGACTGCGCCCACTCCGGCTGCGACTCGTCGACCGCGAACTGCGGCTCGGGAATCGCCGGTTCGGGAGGTGGCGCTTGCGACGAGCGCTGCTCGAGCGATTCGGCAGATGCTGCGGCGGCGACATCATCGAACCCGGTACCAGCCGGGCTGCGTGAGGTCGCGCTCGACGCGCTCTCAGGGTTCACCGGTTGGCGCCTGCGCCGGCCGTGCAACTGATCTGCGAACTCTTCGACCGAACTTTCCGGCGTCAGTGCCGCATCGAGACGAGGATCCATCTGCAGCGTCGCCATTGCTCGAGCTTGTGCCTCGGGATCATCGACCGTTTGCGATGTGCGAGAATACCGGTCGGCTGGCTTGCTCGCCATGGCCAGCGCAAACATCGCCAACGAGGCAATCGCCAGCAGTGCCCAGCCGGGCGCCCACGCCACGCGATCGCTACGGGCCGAAATGGCGCTAGCCGCCGCGATCAGCCCAACGATCAGCGCCACGACGGTGGCCACGCTGGATTGTCGACCCCTCGTGGATCGACCGACGAGCTTTCCATCTACTGCGCTGACAGCGAACCCGGCGAAGAGAGCGATCCACCACCCAAGGCCGACGTCCCTGCCCACGACCGAAAAAGCCAATGCCGCAGCGGTAGCAGCACCTGTCGCCAGGGTCCCGGTGAGCGAAAACGACAACTTCTTGGCCTGACTGGTTGCAATCACCGTGGCTGCGAGCAGTCCGGACAGCACAAACCATGTGGGGGTTTCTAGAAATCGGCCAGCGTTGACCGAACCCAGCTTCGGGTCGTACGAGAATGCAACCGACGCTCCCGCGAGCGCGCCCGTGATGGCCGTGCCTGCAATCACGGCTACCACAAACCTTTTGGTCGACGAGCCGAATCTCCGCGACGGGCGGGCCAAGAGCGCAATGGCGCCGAAAACACAGGCACCGAACAGCAGGGAACCAGCGCGATCGTATCGTTCGACGAGAAGTCCATCTGCGGGTCGCACCTGGACCCAGACAGTCGGCACCGCTTTCGCGATCGGAGCCAAACTCAGGAGCATCCACGGAGCAAAAGATTTACGACGTCGATCCATTGCGGTGTCGAAGGCGAGCAGCCCTGTCGCTACCGCTCCGACCATCAACATCACGACTTCCAGGTCGCCATTGTCCGAAAGGAGCAAAGCGGCTATCGCTGCGATCACCGTGATGGCTGCGGCTGAGGTCCGCACTAGCCGTTCCGCATCGAGATTTCTCATGGCGCCAGAAAGGCGATAGCGGCGGACAAGGAGCTGGCCGTTTGTGTCAACGGGTCTCGTTCGCCGCCCTCGATCAACGCCCACAGAACTACCACCAGCGCCACCACGGCCACTGCATACACGACCGCTCGTTGCAGCAAAAAGCGACGTGCATGCACGTCAGCTTCGTTGTGTTCGCTAGGTGCCACGGCACTTCCTGACTGGCTACGGACACTTCAAAGGTAGGCCACCGAACGAGCGATCGGGCGTAATCCCACTGGGTCATATCACCCAACGTCGAACACGTGTAGCGCTGGGTTTGTCCGACCACTAGGGTTTCGGCGCGCCAGCCAAGAGGAGTCGAGATGGTGAAAACAAGCAGCGGAGTAGATCTTGCCGAGATCGGCATTTTCTCCGAGCTCTCGAAACGTGAGCTCAAGTCGGTGGCCCGCCTCATGACCGAACTCAAGGTCAAAGAAGGTGCAGCGCTCACCAAACAAGGCGAGCCAGGGCGAGAATTCATGATCATCAGTGCCGGCACGGCCAAGGTCGACATCGATGGCACGGTCGTTGCTCATCTCGGCCCAGGCGAGTTCCTGGGCGAGCTCGCGGTGATCAGTGGAACGCCTCGAACGGCCACGGTGACTGCGACGTCACCGATGATCGTCGAAGTGCTCAATCGACGCGAGTTCATGGCATTGCTCGACGAGAGTGCCAATCTCGGACGCAAAATCCTGGTCGGTGCAGTCAAGCGACTACAGATCAACGAGCGAACCAAGACCAACTAAAAATCTCGGCAGATCCGGGCACCGACAGGCGCTGCGGACAGCGTTATGAGCTGACGACACCGTGGCTGGTGTCAGGCGCACGCGACCTCTGCTCTTTTCGGCAACGCGCCATGCCAAACCGATCGTGAGCTGCAACACTGTCGGCGATGGGTTTTACTCTCGTTGGTCATGTGGCCGACCCCGCTAGCTGGCAAGGAGCGACGCTGATCGCAGCCGCCGTTGCCGTGCTCTGCGTTGCGCTCGTGGTAGAGAATGCCATAGTTCGCAGCGGGCGGGTGTCGCTGCGCGATTTCCGCCTGCCCTTCGCCGTAGTGCTCTCGGTCGCGCTGGTTGCGACCGCTGCGCCTCGACTCGGATCAGCCCAAACCACCGACCAGCCGGTCGGTTTACCCGACCTCGTCAGCGACCCTCCGTTCATCTGGTTCGTCAAGGACCTCGACATCAACGACCAAGCCGCCCGAGTGCTTGCGTTTGACGGCTACGTGCACAACATCGGCACCGGAAGCCTGGACCTGTTCGGCAATCCCCAGATCGAGGGCGGAGTCAAACAACGCGTGTTCGACGGCGAGCAGTGGAACGAAGTCGGCACGCCAACCGTCAGGTACGAGACCGACGATGGCCACAATCACTTTCATCTGATCGAAGCGGTCGACTACTCCCTGTGGGACGAGGGGCGCACGAGCGAGATCGGCGAATCGTCCAAGGTCGGGTTCTGCCTGATCGACACCGAGCAGATCGAAACACTCTCCGAGGCTTTCTACGACATTGCCGACACCGACTATTGCGGCGTCGACTCACCAGATGCGACTTTGCTGTCGATGGGCATCACCCCCGGATGGCGCGATACTTACGACGCCAACACCACCCTGCAGTGGGTGGACATCTCGAACATCCGTCCGGCGAACTATTGGGTGGCTGCAGTGACCGATCCGAACGATGAGATCGTCGAGAGCAACGAAGAGAACAACAGCAGAGTGTTCTCATCCAACAAGTTCGCCGTGCCCGGCTACGTGGCACGCACCCTTCCGGCGCAGAGTGCCGAGGAGCCGATCGAGCTACTCACGTCGACCTTCGGCACCACGGGTGCTCGCGTCTTCACCATTGTCGAGGGTCCCGAAAACGGCACGCTGAGCGTGCCCGAGAATGTCGATTTGCACTCTGCGGTTGTCGAGTACACGCCTGATCCCGGCTTTGTCGGCGAAGACTCGTTCCGCTACTCCGCCAGTGACGTCACGAGCGGCTTCCCACTCGAGCCTGTCGTGGCGGAGGTGCCGATCGTGATCGACGAGGCTCGTGAAGCACCTGACAGCCAGGCCTCCGAGCCCCCACCGCAGATCAGACCCGTCGCCGACCAAGCGGCACAGATGTTCCGCACCAGCCAGACGCAACTCGAACTCGACGACGAGACCGCAGAGGTCGATGGCTGGTTCGCTTCGGGTCTACCGCACGGCCTGACGATCGATCCTGATTCGGGCATGATCTCCGGTATCCCCACGATGGGTGGCAGCTTCACCAGCACAGTGGTGATCGCGACCGGAGCCGGCACATCGACGCAGACGATTGCGTGGGAAATCTCACCAGCAGATATCCCAACCCTCGAGCCGGTGAACGACTTCTCGAGCAGTTCGAGCGAGGTCTTGCGCTTGAACCTCGGCACCGGCGACAGCGCGGCGCGCTACGAAGCCACGGGCACCCCTGCGGGGACCCGGGTTGTGGGCAACCTTCCGCTGCTGACCGGTGAGCCCGAAGAAATCGGGGAGTTCCCCATCGAGGTCCACGAGATCATCGACGACGAGATCGTCGACACCATCGACTTCGTGTGGACCGTGCGCCCTTCGATTCACCCAGCCTTTCCGCTTTAGCCGTCCGGGTCCGGACCCGAGCAGAAGCTGCACCGGGGGCGGTTCGTAGGGCGGCTTGCGAG